>CAJDUM010000004.1_pt1 | contig 100408 bp, 90 predicted proteins | sample 7390781 | NCBI WGS metagenome assembly CAJDUM01 (sample SAMEA7055661, study PRJEB34461) | soil metagenome | biome: terrestrial ecosystem; feature: Peninsula; material: soil | place: Antarctica | collected 2016 | reverse complement strand
CGTGCTCCGCTGACGGTCAGCCGCCTGCCGCGCATCCCTTCGAGGGTCCGCGCCCGGGCCCCTCGGACCGGTCGGTGTGGCCGGTGGCGGCGGCACCCGCCGGGGCCTGGCGGTGTCTGATTTCAACCTGGCGACGGGGTGGGTCCTGGCCTTCAGGAACGCCGCGAACAGGTGCGGCAACACCACTGATTCCGTTTCCCGCCGGTCCGGCCGGCGATGCTCGCCTGCCCACGCGGGCCCTCCACCCGGGCGGCGGGTTTACAGGCGTTGAGTGCGCAGGCGCAGGGCGTTGCTGATGACGCTGACCGAGGACAGTGACATGGCGGCCGCGGCGATGATCGGTGAGAGCAGGAGCCCGAAGATCGGGTAAAGGACGCCGGCCGCTATCGGGATACCGGCGGCGTTGTAGACGAACGCGAACACCAGGTTCTGCCGGATGTTGGTCATCGTCTTGCGGGACAATTGGCGGGCCCGCACGATGCCTGTGAGGTCGCCACCCAGCAGGGTCACGCCGGCGGTTTCCATGGCCACGTCGGTGCCCGATCCCATCGCCAGACCGACATCGGCGGCGGCCAGCGCGGGGGCGTCGTTGACACCATCACCGGCCATCGCCACGACCCGGCCCTGGGCGCGGAGTTCGGTGACGATGTCTCCCTTGTGATCGGGCAGCACCCCGGCCTCGACCCGCTCGATACCCAGGCGCCGGGCCACGGCCTCGGCGGTGGTGCGGTTGTCGCCGGTGAGCATCACGATCTCGATGCCCTCGGCCCGCAGCGCCGCCAACGCGGACGCCGTGGTGGCCTTGATCTGATCGGCGATGGCGAACACACCAGCAGCGGCGGCGTCGACACCGAGGTAAATCACGGTCGCGCCGTCGCCGCGCAGCCCGTCGGCCTGCGCGTGCAAGACGGCGGTGTCGATGTCGAGCGAGGACAAAAACTCGGCGTTGCCCAGCACGACGCAGTGCCCGTCGACCACACCGCGGACCCCACGTCCGGCGGGTGAGTCGAAGTCGGACACCTCGGGGATGGTGATGCCCCGCTGCCGGGCCGCGGCGAGGATCGCCTGCCCCAGCGGGTGTTCGGAGGCCCGTTCGACACCGGCGGCCAGCCGCAGCATCTCCTCGGTGTCGTGCCCGGGGGTCGGCACGATCTTGGTCAGCGAGGGCCGTCCCTCGGTCAGGGTGCCGGTCTTGTCGACCACCAAGGTGTTGACCTTCTCCATCCGTTCCAGGGCCTCCGCGTTCTTGATCAGAACCCCCAGACGCGCTCCGCGACCGACGCCGACCATGATCGACATCGGGGTGGCCAGTCCCAACGCGCAGGGGCAGGCGATGATCAATACCGCGACAGCGACGATCAGCGCGTGCGCAAGTTTGGGGTCCGGCCCGAAGATCGCCCACACGATGAACGCGATCACGGCCACCCCGATGACGACGGGGACGAACACCCCGGCAACCCGGTCGGCCATCTTCTGGATCGGTGCGCGGGAACGCTGCGCGGCCGCGACCATGTCCACGATGCGGGCGAGCATCGTGTCCCGGCCGACCTTCTCCGCGCGCATCACCAGAGCGCCGCTCTGGTTAATGGTGCCGCCGATGACCGCGTCTCCGACAGTCTTGGCCACCGGCATGGACTCCCCGGTCACCAACGACTCGTCGACGAAAGAGCGGCCAGCGGTGACAGTGCCGTCGACGGGCACCCCCTCACCGGGCCGGACCCGCAACTGGTCGCCAACGCGCACGGCGTCCAGGCCGATCTCCTGATCATCACCGTCATCGCGGACCCGACGGGCCGTCTTAGGAGTCAGGTCCAGCAGTGCCTTGATCGCCCCGGAGGTCTGCTCCCGAGCCCGTAACTCCAGGACCTGCCCCAGCAGCACCAGCACCGTGATGACCGCCGCCGCCTCGAAGTAGACATCGACCGTGCCCATGTCCCGGAACGAATCGGGAAAGATACCAGGGGCGACGGTGGCGATCACGCTGTATACCCAGGCGACACCGGTACCCATCGCGATCAGCGTGAACATGTTCAAATTCTTCGAACGCACCGACGCCCAGCCGCGCACGAAGAACGGCCACCCAGCCCACAACACCACAGGTGTGGCCAACACCAACTGCACCCACGTCGACACCGTCGCCGAAATCAGATCGGGAACCCAACCGAACAGGTGCCCGCCCATCTCCAACACGAACACCGGCACCGCCAACACCAGTCCGACCCAGAACCGGCGCGTCATATCAGCCAATTCCGCATTCCGGCCGCCGACCACCGTCACCGTCACCGGCTCCAAAGCCATCCCGCAAATCGGACACGCCCCCGGACCCGGCCGGCGGATCTGCGGATGCATCGGACAGGTGTACTCACCCACCCCACCCGCGGCACCTTCCCGCCCGCGTCCACCATCGCCCGGAGCTTCCCGCTGCCCACCGCGCCCGTCGACCCGCGCTTTCGCCCCAACATCGCCGTACCGGGCCGGATCGGACTCGAACCTGTCCAGACAACCCTGCGAGCAGAAATACCAACGGCGACCCCCGTGGTCGGCCGCAAGCGCAACCGGCCGACCAACGATCATCCCGCACACCGGATCAGTCACGGTTTCACCCGCGGAAGTCGCCGAAGCGTCGATGTAGTTGCTCATCCCAACCACAGTACCCCCAGGGGGTATAAACACAACAGGACCACGAACCAGACAACGGCCGGCACCACACACGCAGGCAGGGCGTAGGCGGCAAAGAACGCCAACTGACGAAACCCCGCGCGCCTCGGCACACCAACCCATGCATCCCTTCGGGCCCGGCTCGCCGGCCCGAACGCCCGCCCAAATTCGCCGCCGGAACACACCCGCCCTGATGGCGACCACCGTGGACGTGATCTCCGGGCGGCGGCATTTGCGTTGTTCCAGAGGCCGAGGCGAACCCTGGCCTCGAGGCGGCTCGACTTGTTCCGGGTGGTCCGCAGCTGGCGCAGGTAGCCCGTATTGCCAGGCGAGTGCAGCCACGATCGGACCACCTCGCTCGAATGCGGTCCGCGCATCCTGATCGACCGCGGTAGGGTCCGCACGTGTCGAACCTGTCGCAGCTGCTGAAATCGGCCACCTCCGCGCTGCTCCGGTCGCTGACCCGATCTGGTACCGGCCGGAAGACACCCCAACCGGGCTCGAATGATCGTGGTCGACCCGGCCCGCGTGCTGGCACCAAGAATGCTGGCCCGGTATCGAAGAATTCAGCGCCGACCCGCCTCGCACCGAACGCCGTAGGGACGGAGCCGTCGCCCGGTCAGTACGGTCGCGACGCCTCCGTGCAGGTCGATCCGCAGCAGGTCGGCCCCGTGCGGATGGCCTACAACCCCGACACCGACGGTGCCCCCGACCCCGGCGAGATCGTCTGGACCTGGGTGCCGTTCGAGGAGAACGACGGCCGCGGCAAGGACCGGCCGGTGCTCGTGGTCGCGACCGAGGTCGCCGATACGGTCCTCACAGTGCAGTTGACCAGCAAAGATCATGACGGTGAGGCGGACTTCGTGGCAGTTGGCGCCGGATCCTGGGACGGCGAACACCGGCCGTCGTGGGTGAACATCGATCGAGTGATCCGAGTACACGCCGCCGGCATGCGCCGCGAGGCAGCGGCCCTGGACCGGGAGCACTACGAGCGGGTGGAAGCAGCGCTTCGCGCCCGGTACGGATGGCGCTGACCGCACCCGATACGGCGAGCGCCGAGCGCGCCGCCACAGCGATGTTCAATCGCGGTCGCAACGGCTTTCAACGCCGGATCCGCGCCTGATCAGCAGCACCGGCTCAGCGCCAGTTCAGCACAACGGTGGTCAGCGCCGGTGCGCGCTCGCGCTGGCGTACAGGCAGATCGCCGCAGCCGTGGCCAGGTTCAGCGACTCTGCCCGACCGTGAATGGGCACCCGAACCGCGGCGTCCGCACTGACGATCAGCTCCCCGGGCAGCCCGTGGGCCTCGGACCCGAACAGCCAGGCGGTAGGTAGGTCAAGGATTCCGTCGGCGGCAGCGGCGTCCAGGTCAAGGTCTGCTGAGCCGGTGGTGGCCAGCACCGATAACCCGGCTGCGGACAACTCGGTGAGCAGCGCTGCCGGGTCGGCCACCCTGGCCACCGGCAGGTGGAACAGGCTCCCCGCCGACGCTCGGACCGCCTTGGGCCCCCACGGGTCGACGCTGTCGCCGGCGACGATGACGGCATCCGCACCAGCCGCATCGGCCAGCCGAATCACCGTGCCGGCGTTGCCGGGGTCGTTGGTCTGCACCAGCACGGCGACCAGCCTCGGGGAGCCGGCCAGCGCCACGTCCGACGCGCAGATGGTGAGCGCGCACCGAGCGATGATGCCCTGCGGCGCGACCGTGTCGGACAGCGCCGCGGCCGCCCGCTCGGTGACCTGGCTGACCTCGATCTTCGCCGCGAACGCCGCCCGCACCAGGTCGACGTGCTTGGTCCCGGCCTCGCGGGTGATGTAGACCTCACGGACGGTGCCGGGATGGTCCCGCTCGTAGCCAATTGCCTCGGCAACACAACGGGCACCCTCGGCGAGGAACTCACCCGCCTCGACCCGCCGGGAACGGCGCAGCAGTCGGTGCGCCGCAGCGACCCGACTCGACTTCTCGGTCAGCGCGCCGTCCACTCCAGCGTTGTCGTCGCCGGTCCGGTCGTCAGCGGCGAACTCCTCCGGTCGACCGGCTCGCGCGCCCCGGCCGACCGGGTGCCCCGGACGCGAGGGCGTGATCAGGCCGCGTCTTCGGCGGCGGCTGCGGCGGCATCAGCCACCGACGGAACCGCCTCGCGGGCGATCGTCACCAGCTTGCCGAAAGCGGCGTCGTCATGCACTGCCAGTTCGGCCAGCACCTTGCGGTCCACCTCGACGCCAGCCACCTTCAGACCCTGCATGAAGCGGTTGTAGGTCATGCCATGGGCGCGGGCTGCCGCGTTGATCCGGGTGATCCACAGCTGCCGAAAGTTGTTCTTGCGCTTGCGGCGGTCGTTGTAGGCGTAGTTGAGCGAGTGCAGCACCTGCTCCTTCGCCTTGCGGTACAGCCGGGAGCGCTGGCCGCGGTAGCCGGCGGCGTGCTCCAGGATCGTGCGGCGCTTCTTCTGGGCGTTGACTGCCCTCTTGACGCGTGCCACGGGACACCTGTCTTTCTATGAATCGGCGGGCCGTGCAGCGCCGCCTGGGGAGAGGAAGTTCGGTTGGTAGACGTCAGATGCCGAGCATGCGCTTGACGCGCGGCACGTCGTTGGCGGCGACCTCGCGCATCCCGGTCATCCGCCGGGTCATCGAGCTGGGCTTCTTCTCCAGGTTGTGTCGCCTGCCGGCACCGTCGCGCATGAGCTTGCCGCTTCCGGTCACCCTGACCCGCTTCTTGATCCCGGAGTGGGTCTTGTTCTTGGGCATGACTGTCCTCGCTGTTGCCGTGGACGGCCCCCTGCTGGGGTCGTCGAGTGATATCCGGTCCCGACGGGGACCTCCGCTCGCGGCGACACCCAGTCCGGCGGTGGCCGGTCCGGCGGTAGCCGAGTGCTGACGCGGGCAGGTGAAACTGCTTTCGATCGCTACTACACGTGATTCCTACGACGCTGCGCTGACCGGCGGACGCTTGGCCCCGGTCTGCTTGTGCGGCGCCAGCACCATGATCATGTTCCGGCCGTCCTGCTTGGGCGCACTCTCGATGACGCCCAGCTCGGCGACGTCACCGGCGAGCCGCTGAAGCAGCCGATACCCCAGCTCGGGGCGGGACTGCTCACGACCGCGGAACATGATGGTCACTTTGACCTTGTCGCCGGCCTTGAGGAAGCGGACCACGTGCCCCTTCTTGGTCTCGTAGTCGTGGGCATCGATCTTGGGTCGCAGCTTCATTTCCTTGATGACGGTGAGGACCTGGTTCCGTCTGGCCTCACGGGCCTTCTGCGCGCTTTCGTACTTGAACTTGCCGTAGTCCATGAGCTTGGCCACCGGCGGCCTGGCTTCGGGAGCAACCTCGACCAGGTCGAGATCGGCCTCCTGTGCCATCCGCATGGCATCGCCGACACTGACGATGCCAACCTGCTCGCCGGCAGCACCGACGAGGCGGACCTCGGGAACGCGGATCTTGTCATTGATGCGTGGTTCGACGCTGATGAAGTCCTCCTGTTGTCGACGAACGGTGACATCGGGTGCGACGCCGGCGCCTGGTGTCCGTCGCCGTCAGAAACACCCACGGTGGGAGGTCCAGGCGAACGAAAGGCCCCGCGGCACGAACACGCGAGGCCCGAAACGACCGGTCAGCGACCGTCGAAGGACTGTCGCACCGCCGACCGCAAAGGCCGGCGAACCGGGACCCGGCCGCCAAGGGCTGCTCGGGTGGGAGTCGGGCTCCACTTATTCCCTCGTGCCCAGGCGGGAGCAATGCTCCCCCGCGGACAGCGAGGCTTGGTCGCACCAGGCAGTCTACACGGCGCGGGTTGCAGTTGCGCCGGTGGTTCGGCGCCGCCCCAGTCGCCGAGGTAGCCCGAAGTCGGCGGGACACGCCGGAGAAATCGGGCTACCAGCGACAACATCGGGCTACCTCACCCACGGCGGGAGGGCGGAGGATCAGCCGGCGGGCGGGCGTGGGCCGGGACCACCGCGCTTGGCGGCCTTCTCCCGGTCGATCTGCTCCAGCCGGCCCAGTTGGCGCGGCGGGGCCGCAGCCCGCCGGCGGCGCGCCTTCTCCGCGGCTTCGGGCGACACCACCGGCGGAGTCGGCGCGTAGGTGGCATGGACCGCGCGGACCGCCTTCAGCGACTGCACAGCTCGTTGCCGATCCATGGCCTGGATCGCCGTCACTGGGAATGTCTCATCGTCGGCCAGCTCCAGGACTGCCCAATGCGAACCTTCGTGGAAACCGATCCGGTACACCAGGGGCCACTCGAAGAAGGTCTCGCCCAGAACATTACGGACCCACACCCCGCTCGCGTCGGCTCGCAGCCGCGGCCGGGCGACCATCATGATGGCGGCGGCGACGAGAACGCCGACGCCGATCAGGCCAACCTGATCTGCCGTCCGAAAGCTCACCCCGTCGTGGCTGCTGCGCAGCAGGATACCGACGGTGACCATGGTGCCGAGCACGAGCGCAGCGGCAGTCGTACCGATGATGGTGATCATCCGGGGCCGTACCTGAACCAGGAACTGGCGGCGGCTCATGACCGGAATCCGATCGTGTTGGCCGGTGCCCGCAAACCCCGTAGCACCAGCGCCGTGTTCAGCGCCGCGGCCATCGCTTCGCCGCCCTTGTCCTCCACCGCATCCGGTGAGCCGTCCCTGGCCTGCGCCTGCGCCACGCTGTCGCAGGTCAGCACGCCGTTACCGACCGGTACCCCGGCGTCGAGCGCCACCCTGGTCAGGCCGACCGTCACCGACTGGCTGACGTACTCGAAGTGCGGTGTTCCGCCGCGGATCACCGCGCCGAGCGCCACCACCGCGTCGTGAGTGCGGGCCAGCTCGGCCGCGACGACGGACAGCTCAACCGCGCCGGGAACCCGGACCACTGTCGGTGAGGTGACCCCGGCCCGCTTCGCCACGTCCAGCGCCCTGGCCAGCAGCTGGTCGGTGATCGATGCATGCCAGCTGGTGGCGACCACGCCGACCCGCAAGCCGGTCGCGTCCGGAATGTCCAGCGGCGGACGGCCCTGGCCGCTCATCCGACGCCCTCCCCCGCGCCGAGGTAGCCCGAAGTTGTCAGCGGTAGCCCGAATTCTCCGGCGTGTCGCGCCGACTTCGGGCTACCTCGGCCAATCCTGAGGTACCGGACAGCCGCATGGTCGGGGCGAGCCGATCCGGCACTCATACCGCGTCCAGCCCGTCTATCTGATGACCCATCCGATCCCGCTTGGTGGTCAGGTAGCGCAGATTGTGCGGATTGGCCGACACCGGCAGCGGGACGCGGCCGATCACCGTCAGCCCGTAGCCCTCCAGCCCGGCTCGCTTGGCCGGATTGTTGGTGAGCAACCGCATGGTGCGGATGCCCAGGTCGACGAGGATCTGCGCGCCGGTCCCGTAGTCGCGGGCATCTGCCGGCAGCCCGAGGTCCAGGTTCGCCTCGTAGGTGTCCCGGCCGGCCTCCTGCAGCTGGTAGGCCTGCAGCTTGTGCATCAAACCGATACCGCGGCCCTCCTGCCCGCGCAGGTACACCACCGCCCCGCGGCCCTCTGCAGCCACCGCCTCCAGGGAGGCTTGAAGTTGTGGGCCGCAGTCGCAGCGAAGGGAACCGAACACGTCGCCGGTCAGGCATTCGGAGTGCATGCGCACCAAAACGTCCTGGCCGTCACCGATGTCCCCGTAGACGAACGCGATGTGCTCCCGGTCGTCGTAGGTGCTGCGGTAGCCGAGCGCGGTGAACGTCCCACAGGCCAGCGGAACCTGCGCCTGAGCCTCCCGGCGGACCAGCCGGTCGAACTTTCGGCGATGGGCCACCAGGTCGGCGATGGTGATGATGGCCAGGCCGTGCGTCTTCGCGAACGCCAGCAGCTCCGGGCCTCGCGCCATACCGGTCGGGTCCTGCTCGCTGACGACCTCGCAGAGCACCCCGGCGGGTTGCAACCCCGCCAGCCTGGCCAGGTCGACAGCAGCCTCGGTGTGTCCGGGCCGACGCAGCACGCCGCCGTCCCTGGCCCGGAGCGGCACGGTGTGCCCGGGCCGTGACAGGTCCGCCGCGGTGGTGGCCGGATCGGCTAGCAGCCTGATCGTGTGCGTCCGGTCGGTGGCCGAAATACCGGTGGACACGCCTTCCCTGGCATCGACGGTCACGGTGTAGGCGGTGCCGCGCCGGTCCTGGTTGACCCGGTACATCGGCGGCAGTTCCAGCCGATCCGCGGTGGCCTCGGTGATCGGGACGCAAATGTAGCCGGAGGTGTAGCGGACCATGAATGCCAGCGCCTGCGGCGTGGCCAGTTCAGCCGCGAGGATCAGGTCGCCCTCGTTCTCCCGGTCCTCGTCGTCCACCACGATGACGAGCCGCCCGGCCGCGATTTCGGCGATGGCGGTTTGCACGGAGTCGAACCCGGCAGGGGTGCGCTCGCGGTCGACGGGAAGTGCGCCGATCGAAGCCGGCGCAACCACAGTCGGCCCGGAAGAGGTCGGCGCTGCGGCCGCCGGGCGGGCCCCGGCGATATCGGTGCTCATCGCCGGCCCACCGGTCCTCCCACTGGCGCCTGAATCCGCCCCTGCGCCGGTAGATGCGCTGATTCTTGGGCCGGTACTGCCGCCACTGCGCCACGGCCCGCCAGCAGCCGCTCCGCGTACTTGGCCATCACGTCCACCTCGATATTCACACTGTCACCCAGGGCGAGGCCGCCCAGAGTGGTAACCGCCCGGGTCTGCGGAATGATCCCCAGGGTGAAGTCGGCAGCGCCCTCGGTGTCGGTGCCAGTGACGTCCGTACTTTCGACAGCTCGACCGGCACCCGGATGGTGAGTTCGTCGTAACCGGGGTGCGTGGTCCTCGCGGTGACGGTGCCGACGCCGTCCACGTGGCCCTGCACCAGGTGGCCGCCCATTCTTGTCGTGGGAGTCACCGACCGCTCCAGGTTCACCCGCGAGCCCGGTCGCCACGATGCCGCGGTGGTCCGGGACAGCGTCTCGCACATCACATCCGCGGTAAAGGTCCCGCCGTCCACACGGATGACGGTCAGGCACACGCCGGACACTGCGATGGAGTCTCCGGTCCGGGCATCGGCGGTGACGGCGGGACCGCGCACCGCGATCACGGCGTCGGCTCCGTCCGGCGCGATCTGGACGGACACCACCTCGCCCAGCTCCTCGACAATCCCGGTGAACACGCTGCCCGTCCTCTCCGCGAATTGGCGGCGGCTCGCGCCGCTCTCGCCTCCATCCTCCCCCAGCCCGACGGCAGAGCTGCCCGGCGGGATCCGCCGAAGCCGCCACCGCCGAGCAAGGTGACGAATCCGACCGCTAGCGCACGACGCTGTCGGCAGCCGCTGCGCGAGCACGCAGCTCCGCGACGGCTGCCGCGGGATCGTCGGCGCCGTAGACCGCCGAGCCAGCGACGAAGCAGTCCGCGCCCGCCTCGGCCGCCGCAGCGATGGTGTCGGTGTTGATGCCACCGTCCACCTGCACCACCACCCGCAGGTGCCCGGTATGCACCATCCGCTTGGCCCGGCGCACCTTGTCCAGCATCTCCGGCATGAACTGCTGCCCGCCGAAGCCTGGCTCGACCGTCATCACCAGCAACGTGTCGTAGCTGCGCAGCACCTCGATCCAGTCGTCCAGTGGGGTGCCTGGCTTGAGCGCCAGGCCCGCCTTCGAGCCGGCGGCCCGCAGGTCCGCAGCTGTCGACAGCGGCTCGGCGACCGCCTCCGCGTGGACCGTGACGTTGTAGGCACCAGCCTCGGCGTATCCGACGGCCCAACGGTCAGGGTTCTCGATCATCAAGTGGCAGTCCAGCGGGATGTCGGTGACCGCACGCAGCGCCCGCACCACCGGCAACCCGATAGTCAAGTTGGGCACAAAGTGGTTGTCCATCACGTCCACATGCAGCCAGTCGGCGCCGACCACCGCAGTGACCTCATCGGCCAGTCGGGCGAAGTCCGCCGACAGGATGCTCGGAGCGATCAGCGGCCTCATGAGCCAGAGCCTAACCAGGGGCGGAGTCTCCACTTGCCGCGAACCGAAGCGACGGGCGCATCTGCCGGGCGGACAGAGCACTGGCACGCCACGTGTCAGTCCCGTCGCAGCAGCGCCAGGAACATCCCGTCGGTGCCGTGCCGGTGCGGCCACAGCTGCACCGTTGGCCCGTCACCGAGATCGGGCACTCCGGGCAGCAGCGGGCGGGCATCCACCAACTCGAGCTGTTTCGGCCGGCGGGCGATCACCCCCACGGTCTCGGACAGGTGCGGTGAGCAGGTCACATACCCGACCAGTCCCCCGGGTCGAACCAGCGCCGCCGCTGATTCCAGTAACTGCCGTTGCAGCCGGACCAGCGGCCCGACGTCCGCCTCAGTGCGCCGCCAGCGCGCCTCCGGCCTACGGCGCAGCGCACCGAGACCAGTGCACGGGGCATCCAGCAACACCCGGTCGAAGCCGCCGGGCGGTAGGCCGGAGTCCCGCCCGTCGACGGTGTGAACTGTCACCGGCAGGCCGCGAACGGCGGAGCGCACCAGGTCGGCCCGGTGCGGCGCGGACTCCACCGCGTCCAGGGTGCCGCCGCGTCCGGCGACCAGCGCGCCGAGCAGCGCGGCCTTGCCTCCCGGCCCTGCGGCGAGATCCAACCAGCGCCGGTCCGGGCCGTCCAGCGGCGCGCGCGCCAACGCCAGCGCGACCAGCTGGGATCCCTCGTCCTGCACCGCGGCCTTGCCGCTTTTCACCGCACCGATCCGGCCCGGATCGCCATGGTCCAGGTACACCCCGAATTGCGAGAATCGGGCTGGACGGCCCCCGCTGGCGGCGACCAGCTCGTCCCGGCCGATGCCGCCCGGCCGGGCCACCAGGTGGACCAGCGGCGCTACGTCGTCTGCCCGTAACGCCGCTGCCAGCTCGGCGAGGTCATCTCCGTGCTGACCGCCCAGTGCGTTGGCGACGGCAGCGACGATCCAGCGCGGGTGCGCGGTCGCCATCGCCAGGTGCCCGAGCGGGTCGGCGGCGCGGTCCGGTGCAAGCTGATCGATCCAACCGTCCAGGTCCGCACCGGCGACCCGCCGCAGCACCGCGTTGACATAGCCTGCGGCACCGGGGCTCTCACCGGCCCGCACCAGATCAACTGTCGCGGACACCGCCGCGTGCGGCGGGATCCGCGTCCGCAGCAGCTGGTAGGTGCCCAGCCGCAGCGCGTCCAGCACCACGCCGTCCAGCGCGTCCAGTGGCCGGTCGCCGCACGCCGCAATGATGGCGTCCAACTGACCCAGCGCACGGCAGCTGCCGTAGGCGAGTTCGGTGGCCAGCGCGGCGTCCCTGCCGCCCAGCCCGCGCTCCCGCAGGATCGACGGCAGCACGAGGTTCGCGTACGCGTCACGCGAACGGACTGCGGTCAACAGTTCCAACGCAGCCGCCCTGGCACTGTCGACTTCCGGGGGGCGGCGAGTGGGCGGCCGTCGCGGTGGTCCCGAACGGCGCTGGCCGTCGGAGCGCGCCCGATCACGGCTGGGCCCCACGCCGGGTCGCTCGCTCATGTGCTGCACCCAGAATTCGCTCGGCAAGCCTCGGCTGTGCGCCCACCATTCGCTCGGCAAGCCTCGCCCGGGCGCCCACCATTTGCTCGGTAAGCCTCGTTCATCCGACAGTCCTTCGACCCAGCACCGCGTCAGAGTCGGGACGGGCGCCCCTGGCCCAGTCCGCAGCAGCCATCGGCCGGCGCCCGGCCGGGCGCAACTGCCCCAGCCGCACCGCCGCAGAGCCGGTACCGACAAGCACCTCGTGCCGCCCGGCCAACAGCTCGCCTGGGGTGAGACCGGTGTGCCCGGTCGGCTCCACCGGGCCGATGCCGAGCCGGCCCCAGGGTGATTCCGCCCATGCCCCCGGTTCTGGCGTCACCGCCCTGATCTGCCGGTCGACCACGATTGCCGGTGCCAGCCAATTGATCTCGGCGTCCGCGACGGTGACCTTGGGTGCGTGACTCACTCCGTCGGCCGGTTGCGGCCGAGGGGTCAGACTGCCATCGGCGATCCCGTCCATGGTCGCGGTCAGCAGTGCTGCGCCGGAGGTCGCCAACCGGTCCAGCAGGTCTCCGGCGGTGTCCCTGGGCCGGATCGGCTCGGTGACGACCCCGAACACCGGCCCGGTGTCCAGACCCTGCTCGATCAGGAAGGTGGTGGCGCCGGTGATCTCGTCGCCGTGCCGGATCGCGGCCTGCACCGGCGCGGCGCCGCGCCAAGCCGGTAGCAGCGAGAAGTGCAGGTTGACCCAGCCCAGCCGGGGCAGCGACAGTAGCTCGGCGGGCAGCAGCACACCGTATGCCACCACCGCCGCTGCGTCCGGTGCCAACTCGGCAACCCGCTGAAGCAGATCTCGGTCCCTGGCGCTGGCCGGGGTGAGCACCTCGATGCCCGCCTCAGCCGCGGCAACGGCCACCGGCGAGCGGTGGACCGCTCGCCCGCGCCCGGCCGGGGTGTCAGGTCGGGTAAGCACCGCGACCACCTGGTGGGTGGACTCAAGCAGCGCTCGGAGCGATGGCTGGGCAGCGTCGGGCGTCCCGGCGAAGATGATGCGCAGGACGTCCTCCTCGTTGTCGGTCGGCCACTGCTGTCGGCATCACCGAAATCTGTTGCCGACCTTCCGGCGTCCGGCCAGTCTAAGAGGTGAAAGATCACCCACTGCGGGCCAGGCACACCGCTGCCGGTCGACGACGCATCAACTACCGCAGAATCGGAGTCCACCATGCCAGCCACTGCGCCGGACGGTCGCACGCTGATCGGGTCGATCGTCCGCCTGGACCCCAGCATCGACAGTGACGCCGCCGAGCTATTCGCGGCGCTGGACGACGAGCGGGTCTACGCGGCGCAGTACGGCGGCGGACCGGCCGGCCGGCCGCGCACTCCCGCGGACACGCTGCGCTGGATCACCGATGCGCGGGCCGACCCTTCGCGGTTGATGTTCACCGTCAGGCTGGTCGCCGACTGCGAGCTGGGCGCCGCCGGGATCGTGGTGGGTACCTCCAGCCTGGGGGACGCGGTCCCTGCGCACGAGCGGATCCACCTCGGCTGGACCGGCTATGCGCCGGCGGTGTGGGGCACCGGGGTGAACCCGGAATGCAAGCTGCTGATGCTGCAGCACGCCTTCGAGGACTGTGGGTTTGGCCGGGTGAAGATCCAGACGGACCTGGTCAACACCAGATCCCAGGCGGCGATCGCCAAGCTCGGCGCCGTGCGGGAAGGTGTGTTGCGCCGGCACCAACTCCGCGGTGACGGCAGCCATCGGGACACGGTGGTGTACTCGGTGCTGTCCGATGAGTGGCCCGAGGTCCGGGCGGGGCTGCTGCGGCGGCTCGGCCGCGGGCGATAGGCGGCTGGGTCGCGGGCGGTGCGGCGATCAGCCTCCGCCAATGCGCGCTGGGCGTACACGACGGGGATGCGGAGCGGACTCGCGGGCTCAGCCCAGTTCGGCCGGGTCAACCCTGATCCGGACCGGACGACTGTCCTTGCGTGCAGACCTGGCCGCGGCCTCGACGCGCAGCGCCACCGCCAGCAGTCGGCGGTCCGACGGCGCCACCCGGACCAGCGCCCTGGCCTCGGGTTCGTCGGGCCCGCCTACTCGCGGCGAGCCGGGGTCGTCCACCGGCACCGGGCCGAGAACCTGCGCCGACGGCGGCAAGGCCAGCGCTTCGACGCAGGCGAGCACCGCCGATTCGAGGCCCTGCACCGACGCCATGGCCGCAGCAGGCGGGAATCCCAGCTCGGCTCGCGCGGCGAGTTCGGCTGCGGCGTGACCCGCCGGGTCCCAACGAATCAACGCCTGGACCGTCGGCAGCGACGCATCGGCGCCGACCACTACCTTGCCGCCGGCCGAGGCCGGGCGCACCAGCGCTGCGGCGGCCATCCAGCGGCGCAATGTCTCCTCGGCGGCCCGCAGATCCGGGCGGCCGAGCAGAGCATTCCCGTCCAGCAGCAGCGCCGCGCCATAACCGCCGGATGCGGCCGGTTCGGCGCCAGGTGTAGCAACTACCAGCGCCGGGCCGGTGGGAACGCTGCGCCGCACCTGCTCACCCGCCGAGGTGATCAGCGCCACGCCGGGGAACGCCCTCCCCAGTTCTTCCGCAGTTCGCCGGTCACCCAGTGCGCCCGCCCGCAGCGCGCTGGAGCCGCAGGCCGAGCAGTTGACATGGACCTGGGCAACCCCGCACCAGCGGCAGGCCGGCGTAGCGCGAGGACCGGACATGGCCAGCGGACCATGACAGCGCCGGCAGCGGGCGGGTCGCCGACAGCGGGCGCAGGCCAGGCCGGCCAGGTATCCTCGCCGCGGAACCTGCACCAACACCGGTGCGCCGTCAGCGAGCGCCGCCCTCGCGGCCGCGAATGCGGCGGGCGTCAGCCTGGCCCTGGCCGCCGCCGAGTCAGCGCCGGTCGCGTACTCATCCCCCGCCGCTTCAATCCTGGGGGCCGCCGCCCGCACCACGGAACGGTCCGCCGTGATCGGGTGCGCCCACCCAGTGTCCAGGAGCAGCTGCGACTCCGCAGTCCGCGCGTAGCCGCCGATCAGCAGCGGGCAGCCCAGCGTCGCGGACCGCATCATCAGCACCTCACGAGCGTGCGGGTACGGCGCCCTCTGCTCGGCGTAAAGGTCGTCGCCGTCGTCGAACAACGCGAGCAACCCGAGGTCGGTGACCGGCGCGAAGGCAGCCCCGCGGGTGCCGGCGACGACTCGAACGTGGCCGCGCAGGACCGACAGGAACCGGCGGTAGCGTTCCGCGGGCCCGAGATCGGCAGACAAGCCGGTGTGCGCGCCCGGCGGCAGCGTCGCCGCCAACGCTGCGTCCAGCAGAGCAAGGTCGGCGGCGTCCGGAACCAGCAGCAGCGACCCGCGTCCGGCCCGCAGCGCAGTAGCCGCGGCCTGCGCGAACCGGATAGGCCAGTCATCGCCCGGCAAAACCTGCCACACCGCCCTGGCCGGCCGGAGGTCGGCGACCGCCTCCAAAAAGGCCGGGCCCGCCGGGTAGCGGCCCCACCCGGTACTGCCGGCCGGTTCCGGCCCCGGGCCCAGGCCCCGGCCAAGGCCAAGCCCGGGCCCAGGCCCAGGCCCAGGCCCGAGTGACGTTGCCTGCGCCAGAAGCTGTGTCACTGCCGACCCGTCCCCTGGCGCGACGCCCGGGGCGGAGGCGAGCACCGCCGCTTCCACCCGAGCATGCCGGGGCGGCACGGCCAGCCGCACGACATCGGCCATCGATCCCGCATACCGGTCCGCAACCGCCCTACACAGCGCGGCGATCTGTGAGGTCAGGACCGGCTCGGCCGACACCACCCGCTCCAGGAACGCCAGCCGGCCAGCGTGCTCTGATCCGTCCAGCCGGTCCAGCACGAAGCCGTCGACCAGTCGGCCGGAAAACCGCACCCGCACCCTGGCACCGGGTCGGGCCGCCTCATCCTGATCGGCCGGAACCAGATAGTCGAACGGGCGGTCCAAGTGTGCCAACGACACGTCGACCGCAACCCGGGCGACCGGACGGTCGGCCGCGGCAGCGCTGGCCCCGACTCGACGACGCCCCGAGGCCCGCATCGACGACAAGGACCCGGCAGCCGGCATCGACGACGGCGATGTTGATGGCGACGACGATGGCGACGACGCCGCCGCCGCGGCGGATCCACCAGTCGGCGCTGCACCGGTCGTCACCCCGTCCACCGCCGCTCCCGTCATGACCTGTGGATACCAGATGGGTCCGTCGCGGGTTACCCACCGCACGCCAGATGGGAGCCGGCTGCGCTCGGTCCGCTGCCGATTCCCGGCTATCGACGTGCCATCCACCATGGCCATCCACCACGGGCCATCCAGCACGGGCCATCCCACTGCGAGGTCCTGACAACAGGTTTCCCGACCAGCGACGACTGTGTGACGTGCTCGAAAGCCAAGTGCTCGAAAACGATCTGCCCAGTCCAGGCTTACAGGCCGAGGACTTGCTTCAGGGCATCCGCGCGGTCGGTGGACTCCCAGGGCAGCTCGATGTCGGTTCGTCCGAAGTGACCGTAGGCCGCCGTCTGGGCATAGATCGGCCGCTTGAGGTCCAAATCGCGGATGATCGCCCCCGGGCGCAGATCGAACACCTGCAAGATCGCGTCGGCGATCTTGTCCGGATCCACCTGCTCGGTGCCGAAAGTCTCCACGAACAACCCGACCGGCACCGCCTTGCCGATCGCGTATGCGACCTGCACCTCGATCCGGTCGGCCATTCCGGCGGCGACCACGTTCTTTGCCACCCAGCGCATCGCGTAGCTCGCCGAGCGGTCGACCTTGGACGGGTCCTTGCCGGAGAACGCGCCGCCACCGTGCCTGGCCATGCCGCCGTAGGTGTCGACGATGATCTTGCGACCGGTCAGGCCGGCGTCGCCCATCGGGCCGCCGATGACGAACCGCCCGGTCGGGTTGACCAGCAGCGTGAAATTGTCGGTAGCAATGTTAAGCGAGGCGATCTCCGGCAGCACCACTTGCTCGCGAATGTCCGGAGCGAGCAGGGTCGCCAGGTCGACGTCCTCGGCGTGCTGAGTGGACACCACAATGGTGTCCAGCCGCAGCGCCTTGTCGCCGACGTACTCGATGGTCACTTGCGTCTTGCCGTCCGGTCGCAGGTACGGCACAGCGCCGGACTTGCGGACCGCCGCCAACCGCCTGGCCAGTCGGTGGGCCAGAGCGATGGGCAGCGGCATCAGCTCGGGAGTGTCGATGCAGGCGTAGCCGAACATCAAACCCTGGTCACCGGCGCCCTGCCGGGCGATGGCATCCTCCGAATCGGACACCTGCGCAGCGCCGCCCTGCCGTGACTCCAGCGCTGCATCGATGCCCTGCGCGATGTCAGCGGACTGCGACCCGATAGCGACGTTCACCCCGCAGGATGCCCCGTCGAAGCCCTTGGCCGAGGAGTCGTATCCGATGCCGAGCACCGTCTCCCGCACGATCGTCGGGATGTCGGCGTAGGCCTTGGTGGTGACTTCTCCGGCCACGTGCACCTGACCGGTGGTGACCATGGTCTCCACGGCGACCCGGCTGGCCGGGTCCTGGCGGAGCAACTCGTCCAGGATCGAGTCGCTGATCGCGTCGCAGATCTTGTCCGGGTGTCCCTCGGTGACGGACTCGGAGGTGAACAGGCGAGCGCTCACGCCAGGTACTCCTTCAGTGGGTTCGGATGGCGGGTTCCGCCGGTGGAAGGCAGCTGGGCCGCGGCGCAAAGACGCCGGTCGGCCAGTCGTTGGGGATCGATCAGGTGGAGCCGGTCGAGAATACGCGGTCGACCGCCCGGCTCGGGGCAGCGCCGCCGCCCCGTCCTGCCCTGGAGCCGAGCACTGCGCCAATTTCGTCGCACAGCGCCGCCGCGAGCACCGCTTTCGGCGCCAGCTCGACGGTCACCCGCGAGCCGTCGGCGCCAAGGATGACTGCCGCATTGTCCGTCTGGCCGAAGGCCCGTCCGCCGTCCACTCGGTTCACCACCAGCAGGTCGCAGCCCTTGCGGGCGAGCTTGGCCCGCCCGTAGTCCAGCACCGACCCCGAGTCGTCGCCGGTCTCGGCGGCGAAACCGACGATCACCGGCCCTGCGGCGCTGCCCCGGTCCGCGACCAGCCCGGCCAAGATGTCCGGTGTCTGCGCAAGCTCCAACGGCTCCGGGGCCTGCCCGAGGACTTTCTTGATCTTCGTGCCGCGGGAGACCACCGGCCGGAAGTCGGCGACTGCAGCAGCCATCACGACGACGTCGGAGGTGGCAGCGTGGACCGTCATCGCCGCCTGCATCGAGGCAGCGTCGGTGACGGGAACGATATCCACGCCGGGTGGCACCGGCAGCGAGACGTTCGCGGAGACCAGGGTGACGGCGGCGCCGCGGGCAGCCGCCACCAGGGCGAGCGCGTATCCCTGCCGCCCCGACGACCGGTTGCCCAGGAATCGGACGGGGTCGATGTCTTCCCGGGTGCCGCCGGCCGAGATCAGCATTCGGCGGCCGGCCAGGTCGCGGGGCAGTGCGTCGGGGCGGTGCATCAGTAGCTCGGCAACGGCGGCAATGTGTTCGGCGTCCGGCAGCCGCCCCGCTCCGGTATCTGCGCCGGTCAACCGGCCGACTGCGGGGTCGATGACGATCACTCCCCGTTCGCGCAGCAAAGCGACGTTCGCGACGGTTGCCGGGTGGGTCCACATCTCGGTGTGCATGGCCGGTGCCATCAACACCGGAGCCCTGGTGACGAGCAAGGTGGCTGTCAGCAGGTCGTCCGCCCGACCGGCGGCTGCCCTGGCCAGCAGGTCCGCGGTAGCCGGCGCGACCACAACCAGATCGGCCCACTGGCCGGTGGCGACGTGGGCAACCGACGCCACGTCGGAGAACACGTCGCTGGTCACCGGATGCCCGGACAGCGCCTCGAAGGTGGCCGCGCCCACAAACCTCAGCGCCGACGCGGTCGGCACCACCGTCACGTCAGCGCCGACGCAGTCCAGCGAGCGAAGCCGACGCAGCAGCTCACACGCCTTGTACGCGGCGATCCCGCCGCCGACGCCCAGCACCACCCGTGGCACTCGCGCCGACGGGGGTGCCGCGGCGGTCACTCGCCTTCGGTGTGCTCGAGCAGACCCGCGTTGATCTCGCGCAGCGCGATCGACAGCGGCTTCTCCTTCGGCAACGGATCGACGAGCGGACCCACGTACTCCAGCATGCCATCGGACAGCTGGGAGTAATAGTCGTTGATCTGCCGGGCGCGCTTGGCGGCGAAGATCGACAATGCGTACTTCGAGCTGGTCTTTTCCAGCAGTTCCTCGATCGGTGGGTAGGTGATACCGGCGGCGATGATCTCCGCGGCGGTCGGCGTCGGCCGGTCGGCGGCGTTACTGGTGGGCTCGGCGGAAGTGGTCATCACGTGCGGACTCCTGATGATGCTCTGTCTGGCATGAAGCGGCCGGGAATGACCGCACTGATTTTGCCGCAGCGTCCCTGAGGCGCCGACGGCAGCCTGCGACCCTCACCCGGCGGGCAGGTCAGGGCGCGCTGCAGCCATCAATGCTACCAAGGACGCGACGGCCGAGGCGACGTCGGTGTTGACCACCGTGTGGTCGAACTCCGGCTCGGCCGCCAACTCGGCCCTGGCAGCCGCGAGCCGTGCCTGCCTGGCTGGATCGTCTTCGGTGCCGCGGCCGACCAGGCGACGGGCCAGCTCCTCGAAAGACGGCGGTGCCACGAAGATCAGCACCGCCTCAGCGCCGAGGCCGGGCGCCGCGCGCACCTGCCTGGCGCCCTGAACCTCGATCTCCAGCAGCACATCGATACCCGCAGCCAGGTGCGACTCGACCGGGGCCCGCGGGGTGCCGTACCGGTGTCCGGCGAAGGTCGCGCTCTCCAGCAGCTCGCCGGCGGCCTGCATCGTGTCGAACTCGTCGCGGGGCACGAAGCGGTAGTTCACCCCGCAGATCTCACCGGCTCTGGCCGGCCTGGTGGTGGCCGACACCGAGTACCACAACGCGGGCAGCGCAGGGCGAAGCCGCGCCAGCAGGGTGCTCTTGCCCACCCCTGACGGGCCGGAAAGCACGAACAGCCGCCCGCGACGACCCCGCCGCTCGGGCCGCGACGCCATCGGCTCGGTCAGAAGCCGAATTCGGACAGCAGCGCCTTGCGCTGCCGCTCGCCCAGGCCGCGCACCCGGCGGCTGGAAGCGATCTCGAACTGCTCCATCAGTGCGGCGGCGCGCACCTTGCCGACACCCGGCAGCGCTTCCAGCAGCGCAGAGACCTTCAGTTTGGCCAGCGCGTCGTCCTTCTCAGCGTCGATCAGCACCTGCTTCAAGGTGGTGCCACCCCGCTTGAGTCGTTCCTTGAGTTCGGCGCGGACCCGACGAGCGGCGGCGGCCTTCTCCAGCGCTGCTGCACGCTGCTCGGGGGTCAACTGGGGCAGTGCCACTGAGGCCTCACTTCGTGACGTTGTTGGCGGTGATGAAATCGGCGGAGCCGATCGTCGGGAACCGCATCGAACCTACCCAGGCACAGCTGCCGCGGCAAACACCGCCCCCGGTTTCGGCGCGACATCGGCGTGTCCCGGTAGCGATCCGGTCAGCCGCGCATCCGCGCGATCAGCCCGGTGTCGTAGTCCCCGGAGCGGAACTCGGCGTTGGCCAGCAGCTCCGCGTGGAACGGCAGGTTGCACTTGGGCCCGACGATGGTGAATCCGGCGACCGCGGCGACCGCCCGTCGCAGTGCTTCGTCCCGGTCGGCTCCGTGCACGATCAGCTTGGCCATCAGCGAGTCGTAGGCGGGCGTCACCGTGTTGCCTGCCACGTAGCCGGCGTCAACCCTGACTTCATCACCGGACGGCTCCACCCACTCGGTGATGGTGCCCGGCCCGGGAAGAAACCGCTTCGGGTCCTCCGCGTTGATCCGTAGTTCGATGGCGTGCCCTACCGGGGCCAGCGCGGCCGGGTCGAAGCCGGGCTCCCGACCCGCCGCGATCAGCAGTTGGGCGGCCACCAGATCGATGCCGAGCACGGCTTCGGTAATGGCGTGCTCCACTTGCAACCTGGTGTTCATCTCCAGGAAGAAGAAGTCCCCGCTGTCGGGCGCCAGCAGGAACTCGACGGTCCCGGCACCGGAGTAGCCGACCGTCTCGCCCGCCTGTCTGGCAGCCGCCAGCATTCGCTCCCGCAGCTCTGGCCCGACCGCAGGTGACGGGGTCTCCTCGGCAACCTTCTGGTTGCGCCGCTGCACCGAGCAGTCCCGCTCGCCCAGCGCCAGCACCCTGCCGTCGGCCAGCCCGAGGATCTGCACCTCGACGTGCCGAACCCGGGGAAAATAGCGCTCGATGAACACCGAAGAATTACCGAACACCCGCTGGGCGAATCCGGTCACTTTCTCGTACTCGGCGGGCATCGCCGCCGGGTCACTGACCACCGCCATACCCATTCCGCCGCCACCGGCCGATGCCTTGATCATCACCGGGTAGCCGATCTGCTCGGCGGCCGCGGCGGCCTCCGCGGCGTCGGTCAGCGGCGCCGGCGTGCCGGGTGCGACCGGCACGCCGGCGGCGGCCATCAGGTTCCTGGCGGCGATCTTGTCGCCCATCGCGGTGATCGCCTCCGGACTCGGCCCGACCCAGATCAGCCCCGCTGCCGTCACCGCGCGGGCGAAGTCGGCGTTCTCGGACAGGAACCCGTACCCCGGGTGGATAGCGGCAGCGTCGGTCTGCCGGGCGGCCCGCAGCACTGCCTCGACGTTCCGGTAGGACTGCGCGGGGTCGGCCGGTCCGATCTGTACAGCTTCGTCAGCCTCGGTGACGAACGGCAGTGCGGCGTCGACGTCCGAGTGCACCGCGATGGTCCGCAGTCCCATCTGGCGCGCGGTCCTGATCACCCGACGGGCGATCTCGCCCCGGTTGGCTACCAGCAGCGAGTCGAACATGCGCTCCCTCTCCGATCTGTGGTGCCGGCTGTGCAATGTCGGCATTCTCCCAGCCCACCAGCCCCCAGCCCACCGCGGTCCGGTCGCCGGGCTCGTCACAGCGCCGGCGACGGACCTCCGTCGAGCCCATCGGTGGCCCGGAACACAGTGCCGGCCCCGGAGATCCGCACACCTCGGTCGGCGGCGGCGATCCACGCCGACTGCCCGCGCTGCACCCGCAGCCGATGTCCTGCATTGTCGGTGAGCACGGCGTGTCCGCTGACCACCAAAACCACCTGCGGACCGTCATGGACGATATCCCGTGGCGCGCTGCCGACCTCGAATCTGGCCAGCCGGAACTCCACCACCGGCGCCGGATACACCAGCTCGCCGGTCGGGCCGGCCTGGCCAGCCAGCACCGGGGCATCCCCGGGACGGAAGTCCAGCACCCGCATCAATTCCGGCACGTCGACGTGCTTGGGCGTCAACCCGCCGCGCAGCACGTTGTCGGAGTTGGCCATGATCTCGACGCCCACCCCGGACAGGTAGGCGTGCAGGTTGCCGGGGGGCAGGAACATCGCCTGCCCCGGATGTAGGGTGACCCGGTTCAGCAGCAGCGAGGCCAGCACCCCGAGGTCGCCCGGGTACCGCTCGCCGAGTTCCAGTGCTGTGCGGTACTCCGGTGTGAATTCGCTACCGGCCCGCACCTGTTCGACGCACGAGGCCAGCACTGCGTCCAGCAGGCCGCCGAGCACGGAGGCAGGAACCGTGACGAACGAGGAGAACAGCGCCCTGATGCCGGCCTCGTCGGGCTGGCCGGACAGCAGCGTCAAGTAGTGGTCCAACTGCGGTACCCGCAGCCCGGCCAACAACCGCACCGTCTGCTCCGGGCGACGAAATCCACACAGCGCGTGCAGGTCGGTCAGCGCGCAGATCATCTCCGGCTTGGGCCAATGGTCGATGTAATTGCGGTTCGGGTCGGTAGGCGCCAGGCCGGCCGCCTGCTCCCGCTGGTAGCCCTGGATCGCCTGCTCGGCCGACGGATGCGCCTGCAGGGACAGCGGCTCCGCAGCGGCGAGGACCTTCAACAGGAACGGGAACCGACCGTCGAACGCCGCGTTGACTGCGGCGCCAAGCATGCCCAGTGGATCGGTGGTCACCGCATCGGCCAGGGACCGCGGGCCCTGCGGGCCCAGCAGCTGCGATGGGTCGGCCGGGTGGGCACCCATCCACAACTCCGCCTCCGGATGGGCGGACGGGCTCGGCGAGCCGGTCAGCTCGGCGATCGCGGTCCGTGAGCCCCACGCGTACCGCCTGATCGGGTTGTTCATCAGCTCCACTAGTGCCCGACCCGCCCTTCCGCATCGACATCGCAGCACTCCGCCAAAGCCCCAGGGCTGCTGGTACTTTCGCCATCTTGTGGTGCCCAACCCGCCGGCCGTCGCCCGGCTGCGTCGGGCCGGTGGCCGTGCGGATTGCCGCCCATCACCGCAGACCCTCGTCCGTGGACCTGTCAACGACGGTAGCCGGGCCGGCCAGATGCGGGAGCCCCGCGGTTGGCGCACGCCCTGTCGGACCGAGCCCGGCGGGTCCATCGGCGGGAGCAACCTGGCCCGCCGCGATGCCCAGGGACGCCGCCGCGAATTCCAGTCGCGAGGACAGCCGCAAGGCCGCCCCGGCGTGTCGGGTCATTCGGTCCACCCGATCGCCGGGCGCGCGTCCGACAGGATCGTCGACGGAAACAACCATCGCACCGCCCAGCGCCTGGCCCAACGCCTGGAACAGCGCCACGGCACCGGGTTCGGCATCGGGGCCGGGCGCCAGCAGCACCGGCGCAATCCTGGGCGCTGCCCCCTGGTCATCCACGTAGGGGTCGGCGAACACATCGGCGGGACCGCCGATGCCGGACAGCAACTGCCCGGCGGACAGCAACTGCCCGGCCGATATCGCCACGGCCGGCAGGCCGCCAAGCGCGGCGAGGAGGCCGGCCCCCCGCTGGGCCAGCGCGACTCCGATCTGGTCGGATCCGACGAGCAGCGGGGTGCCGCCCCACAGGCGCATTGCGATCGCGGCGGCGGGGTTGACGAACGACTCGACGGCCGGGCCACAGGCAAAAGATTCTGCGTCCAGTTCGTCGGCGATCGCGCCCATCCGAACCCCTGGGCACAGGTCGGCAGCAGCCGCGACGAGCAGCAGCACCGCCATCCGGCCCGGTCCGGCGAGCACCTCCGGTACCGCCACCCGCGGCACTATCAAGTCCGGCCCTGCGGCGTCGGCCACCGGCCCACGTCCGGCGCAGCGAGCCAGCACGGTGGCACCCCGATGACGTGCCTGAGCGGCCGCCGCGGCCGCCGCGGTGTCGTCGGCACTATCGGCCAGCACCACTACCAGGTCCAGCGCGCCCACCCAGTGTGGCAGCTGCTCGGCCGCCAGCAACGGCGCGCGGACCTGTCCGGCAATCGCCTGCAGCAGCGCCGCGTCCTGCACCGCGGTCGACCCGACCACGACCATGCACCGGGGTCTGCCCAACTGCAGCCCGGAGAGTTGCTCGGCCGTCGACCTGACCTGAGCACCGGCAGTGGCCACCGCGGGCAGCAGGGCCGCCCGGTCGGCGTCCAACAGCAGCTGCCGCTGATCCAGCACGCCGATGCCCGGTGCGACCGGCCAACGACCGGTCACGAGGAGTCCGGCCCGCCGGTGGCCTCGTCCAGCAGCAGCACCGGGATGCCGTCCCGGACCGGGAAGACCCGTCCGCAGGCGGTGCAGGTGAGCGCGTCGGCGTCGGGATCCTCGGGACTGCCGACGGTCAGCGGCGCGTGGTCGGGCGCTGGACAGGCCAGCACCTGCAGCAGCACGGGATCAAGTTCGACAGCCATGGGCACCTCCGTTATCGAGCTGGGTCGGCGGGCACCAACCCGGCCAAGTCTGTGGTGACCGTCACCCGGCGGGCCGGCAGGCAACCGCCGATGGATTCGTGGTCAGGTTCTGATCAGCCCCAGTATCTCGTCTCGCAATGTAGCTGTCTGCCGCGCCGAAGGGGCCTCCACATTCAGCCGCAGCAGCGGTTCGGTGTTGCTGGCACGCACGTTGAACCAGGCACCGGTCGACAGGGTGACAGTGACGCCATCGAACTCGTCGACCTGCGCACCGTGGGACGCGGCCCAGTCCCTGATCCGGTTCTGCACGGCCACTGCATCCCGCACGGTGGAGTTGATCTCACCGGAGGAAGAATATCGAGAGTACTGCGCGGTCAGCTCCGACAGCGGTCCCTGCTGCTCACCAAGGGCGGCCAGCACGTGCAGGGCGGCGAGCATTCCGGTATCTGCGCGGAAGAAGTCGGCGAAGTAGTAGTGGGCCGAGTGCTCACCACCGAACACGGCGCCGGTGGCTGCCATCTCCGCCTTGATCAGCGAATGGCCCACCTTCGTCCGGACCGGCCGGCCGCCGGCCGCAGAAACGATCTCCGGGACCGCCCGGGATGAGATCACGTTGTACAAGATGGTGGCCCCTGGCGCCTTGACCAGTTCGCGGACGGCGACCAGCGCGGTGACGGCGCTGGGCGAGACCAGCTCGCCTCGCTCGTCGATCACGAAGCACCTGTCGGCGTCACCGTCGAAGGCCAGCCCGACGTCGGCGTGGGCGCTGCGAACCTTGGCCTGCAGGTCGACCAGGTTGGCAGGTTCCAGCGGGTTCGCCTCGTGGTTGGGGAAGGTGCCGTCCAGGTCGAAGTACAGCGGTTCCAGACGAATCGGCAGACCAGCGAACACGACCGGGGCGGTCAACCCGGCCATGCCGTTTCCGGCGTCGACCACCACGTGCAGCGGCCGGATGCCCGACAGGTCCACCAGCGAGTTCAGGTAGTTGGCGTATTCCTGAAGCAGCGAGCGCTCGGTGACCCGACCAGGCGTCGGGGCGCTCGGTGGGCTATTGCCATCGAGCACCGCCATCGCGTCATCCCTGATGGCAGCCAACCCGGTGTCCAAGCTCAGCGGCTCGGCGCCGGCCAGGCAGAGTTTGATGCCGTTGTAGCGGGCCGGGTTGTGCGAGGCGGTGAACATCGCACCGGGCAGCCGGAGTGTTCCCGAGGCGAAGTACATCAGGTCCGTCGAGCCCAGTCCGGCCGCCACCACGTCCAGGCCCGCAGCGGTGACGCCGGCCGCGAAGGCGCCGGCCAGCACCGGCGAGGAAGTACGCATGTCATGGGCAATGACGACCGCGCGGGCCGGGGCGACGAACCGGGCGAACGCCCCACCAAGCGCTTCGGCCACCGCTGAGGTCAACTGCTCACCGACCACGCCGCGGATGTCGTATGCCTTGACGATCGCGGACAGGGCTGTGCTCGCCCCTGCTGTGCCCGCTCCCGCCGGGCTCGCTACTGCCGGGCTCGCTCCCGCCGGGCTCGCTACAGCTGCGCTCTCATCTGCTGCGCTCTCATCTGCTGGGCTCTTCCCTGCTGGCGCCTTCGACAACGGGAACTCCTCGCGGGATGACGGCTGCGACAGATACCGACCGTGACAGGCAACGGCCATCACAGCGAACGGCTGGGACAGCACACGACTGTGAAACCACACGATTGTGAAACCACACGGCCACGGCGAGACTACCCGGGATGCGCGGGGCTACTCCTCGGGGAACCGCAGCACCCGCAGGTGACCGCGACGTCCTGTGGTCACCGGGGGCGGTACGTCGCCGATCCGCTCCGCTCGGCCTGCTTCCCGGACGGCGTTGGCCAAGGCCTCCAGGTCGTCGGAGCTGGGTGACGCATCGCCGAAACCGTCCTGCGGCCTGAATACCTCCCACCCCCTTGGCGCGGTAAGCCCCGCAGCATGGTCGGCGCACAGGTCGTAGGAGTGCGGTTCGGCGGCGGTGGCCAGGGGCCCGACGACTGCAGTGGAGTCGGCATAGGCAAAGGTCAGCGTCGCGACAGCCGGGTTGGTGCACCCGGTGCGCAAGCAACGACGCAGTCTGGCCACCTGGGGACCATAGCGTCCGGCCCGCCGATGGCGGGAGCGGCGCGCCGCACGAGCTTCACCCACCGTGCACCTCCCACACCGTGCGCCTCCCACACCGTGCGCCTCCCACACCGTGCGCCTCCTACACTGTGCTGGCCATGGCTCCCGGACCCAGCCTGCCCCCGCGCAGGGCCACTCGACCCTCCCGCGACCGACGCGGTCGCGGGCTGCGCAGCCCATTGCTGCCTGCTGAGGTGCCGGCGTCCAGGACCAGGGCGGAACAGTTCGACCAGGCGGTGTTGGACGCTGTCGCCGATCTGGAGGAAGAGTGGCCGACCGAGTTGTCCGCTATCGAGTTCGCCGTTGACGAGGTTCCACCGCTACCGGAAGGTCCGGTGCTGCCGTCCAGCGATGTGGTGGTGGATGGTGGGGTCCCGCTGACCCGGTTTCTGCCGCCGGGGGTCGACGTCCGGGGCCGGCCGACCAAGGCCAGGATCGTGGTCTATCGACGGCCGTTGGAGGTCCGAGCGCAGGACTCAGGCGATCTTGGCGAGTTGGTGGCAGAGGTTCTCGGAGAGCAAATCAGCGCAGTGCTGGGCGACGGGGAATCAGGAACAGGTAGCTGATCGCGTTCCGGCGGGCGGCGCTCGGTAAGCCAATCGGCGTCCGCCAGCACACAGCGGACCTGCGGTGCGCATACCTGTAGCGCCGACGTCGCGCCGCGTCGATCAGCCGGCCATCCGCTTGAGTCGGCGGCGTTCCCGCTCGGACAGGCCGCCCCATATTCCGAAGCGCTCGTCGTGGGCCAGCGCATAGGACAGGCACTCGGCCCGGACCTCGCAGCCCGTGCAGATCTTCTTCGCCTCCCGGGTGGAGCCACCCTTCTCCGGGAAGAACGCCTCGGGGTCGGTCTGCGCGCAGAGCGCCTTCTCGTGCCAGTCGACCTCGTCGGCTCCCGGCCGCGCCCCGGCGAACTCTTGCATGTACAGCTCCCCAAGCTCGTTCGTCATCGTTCGTCCTTTCCCGTGCAGATGGCCCGGTGAAGGGCCGGCGGGTGGCAGCCGATGCCGCCTCGCCGCAGGCATTGGCGAATGACATCGATGTGATTACACAGGTGTGTCCCACCCCACGTCAAGCCCGTCGGGGTGGTATGGGGGTATCGACTGGCCCTCTACCCGCCCTCGGCCCGGCTCCGACCGGTCCTCCGCCGGCCCCTGGCGCAGCACGCGCGCCCCACCCGCCTCGCAACGAGGGCCGCCGCAGCTGCCGCGGCACACTGTGCGAGTGGCCTCCAACTCCCGCGGCAGCTGGATCTTCCCCGTCGTCTGCGTGCTGACCGCAGCCGCAGCCGTCGCAGTCGACCGGGGCGCTTCGCCGACAGGGGCGCTGGTGTTCGCAGTGGTGCTGGGCGGCTGGATCATCACGCTCTGTCTGCACGAGTTCGCCCACGCAGCGGTCGCGCTGGCCGGTGGCGACACCTCGGTCCGCGCCAGGGGTTACCTGACGCTGAACCCGCTGCGATACACCGATGCCGCGAACAGCCTGGTGATCCCGGTGGTCTTGCTGGCCATCGGCGGGATCCCGCTGCCCGGCGGGGCGGTGCTGGTGGAACCGCACCGGCTGCGGTACCGCTGGTGGGCTTCGCTGGTGTCGGCGGCAGGACCGGGCACCAACCTGATCGCAGGAGTGTTACTGGCCAGGATCGCCGCCACATTCGAGTCTCCGCTGGGCGCCGCTCTCGGTTTCCTGGCCCTGTTGCAGTTCTTCGCCGTCATCTTGAACCTGCTGCCGGTTCCGGGCTTCGACGGCTTCGGGATCATCGCGCCGTACCTGTCTCGGGCGTTCACGCTGGCACTGCAGCCCTACCGACAGTGGATACCGTTAGCGGTGTTCGCGATCTTGTGGTTCGTCCCCGGCGCCAGCAGCGTGCTGTTCGGTTGGTCCTTCGACCTGCTGCAACTCTCCGGCGGCAACCGGGCGATGGCCGCGCTCGGCTCCGGGCTGTTCCAGTTCTGGCGCTGATCCAGACCGGACGCCGATCCAGACCGGACGCCGATCAAGACCTGGCGCCCTTCCCACCGCGCCCCGCTCGAGTCGCCTCGCCCGCCTCTGGCAGGATCTGCCCTCGTGAGGATCGTGGTGCTGGCCGGCGGCGTCGGCGGAGCAAAGTTCCTGCTAGGGGTCAAGGCCTTCCTCGGCTGGGAGCCTTTCGGTCCAGCACCGGACGACCCGGACGGTCAGGGCGATCGGGTGACCGCGATCGTCAACACCGCCGACGACATCCGGCTGAACGGCCTCCAGATCTGCCCTGACCTGGACTCGTGCCTGTACACGCTGTCCGGCGCCGCGGACGCCGAACGCGGCTGGGGCAGGTCCGGCGAGACCTGGGCGGTGTCAGCCGAGCTGGCCGCCTACGGCGCCGAGGCGCCGTGGTTCTCGTTGGGCGACAAAGACATCGCCACCCACTTGGTTCGCAGCCAGATGCTGGACGCCGGCTATCCGCTGTCCCAGGTGACCGCCGCGCTGGCCGACCGCTGGCGACCGGGGGTCGAACTCCTGCCGATGACGGACGATCGGGTGGAGACCCACGTCGTGGTGGCCAGCCCAGGGGGCGTGGCAGACGCCGATGCCCCGCTGGTCGCCATCCACTTCCAGGAGTGGTGGATCCGTTACCGCGCAGAGATTCCGGCGTTGTCGATCACGCCGATCGGTGCTGCCGAGGCGCGGCCGGCTCCTGGCGTCCTTGCGGCAATCGGCGGGGCCGACATCGTGCTGCTCGCTCCGTCCAACCCGGTGGTTTCGATCGGCACCGTGCTGTCCGTCCCCGGCATCCGGGAGGCGCTGGCGAACTGTCCGGCTCCCGTGGTGGGGGTCTCCCCCATCGTCGGAGGTGCGCCGGTCCGCGGCCATGCCGACGCATGTCTGGCCGCGATCGGCGTCGACTGCTCCGCGCAGGGCGTCGGCAGCCACTATGGCGCACGGTCGGCCGGCGGCCTGCTGGACGGCTTCCTGGTCGCACCGGGCGATGTCGCGGACATCCCCGGCGTCACGGTCGACACGGTGCCGCTGATGATGACCGACCCGTCCGCCACCGCCGCGATGGTGGCCGCCTGCCTGCAGGTCGTCGATGTCCACCGGTGACGCGGCAGGGGCACGATCACCGGCGCCGGGCGGGCTCCAGGTGATCGGCGTGGTCGGGCTGCCGGACTTCCGGCCAGGCGACGATCTGGCTGCCGCCATCGCCGATGCCGCGCCGTGGATCGTCGACGGCGACGTGGTGGTGGTCACCTCCAAGGTGGTGTCCAAGACCGAGGGTCGGCTGGTGTCGTCGCCGACCGATCCGGCACAGCGGGATGCGCTGCGGCGCAGGCTGATCGATGATCAGACCGTCCGGCTGGTGGCGCAGATCGGCCGAACCAGGATCGTGGAGAACCGGCTGGGCATCGTCGCCGCGGCCGCCGGCATCGACGCCTCCAACGTGCGCACCGACGAGATTGCCCTGCTCCCGGAGGATCCCGATGCGTCGGCGGCGGGGTTGGTGCGTGCATTCGCCACAGCAGGGATCAGGGTCGGCGTCGTGATCACCGACACCCAGGGCCGGGCCTGGCGTGACGGCGTCACGGATGTCGCCATCGGAGCCGCTGGAGTGGCCGTGCTCGACGACCACCGGGGAGGCGTCGACGCCTTCGGCAACGAATTGGTGGTCACCCAGGTAGCGGTCGGCGACGAGATGGCGGCGGCAGCAGACCTGGTGAAGGGCAAGCTCTCCGGGATCCCCGTGGCAGTGCTCCGCGGACTCGACGCACCGGGGCTCCCATCGGACGAACCCGATCCGGCGGCGGGCGCTGTTGCCGCGCTGACCGGCGGCGGTCGAAGGTTGATCCGCCCCTACGAGCAGGATCTGTTCCGGCTGGGTACTGATCTGGCGATCGAGGTCGGGCGGCGGGACGCGCTGGCGGAGGTGCCGGCCGGCCACGGTCCGCTGCATGCCGACGCGACCGCGATGCTGCGGTCCTGGGCGGCCCCAGACCATCGGCAGGCTGCGCTGCGCGAGGCCTACCTCGGCTTCCTCGCCGCCCGCCCGGATGCCACCGCACGCTCCTGCATCCCGGGTCACCTGACGGCGTCGGTACTGGTGCTCTCGGCCGACCGGCGGCGGGCCTTGCTCACCTTGCATCCCCGAGTCGGGCGCTGGTTGCAATTGGGCGGGCATTGCGAGGGCACCGATCACACGCTGGTGGCTGCCGCGCTGCGGGAGGCCACCGAGGAGTCGGGCGTGGCGGACCTGACAATCGGTCCGGCACCGATCCAGCTTGAGGTGCACCCGATCACTTGCTCGCTGGGCCTGCCGACCAGGCATTTCGACGTCCGATTCCTGGCCGTCGCACCGGCGGATGCGGTGCCACGGATCTCCGCAGAGTCGACGGACCTCGCCTGGTGGCCGGTGGACGCGCTGCCGGAGGGCATCGAGGACGGGGTTCTTGAGCTGGTCAGCCTGGCGCTGGCTCAGCCCGGCTGATCCACATCGGCCGGCCCATGCGTCGACCTTTGCGCCAACTTCGCGCGGCGCCAGGCGACCATGCGGGATGACGCCACGCCGACAGGCAGCACCGCCGCCGGCCGTCAGCCTCGAGCCGGGCGTCGATCGGGCCAGGTCGAACTGGCCACGTACCTACCGCTACGGGCGGCGCGGCTGCACCGGTCGCGAATGGTCGCCCAACTGCGGGGGCCAGGAAGCCGACGGTAGCGGCTGCCGTAGCGATGATCCCGCGAGCCAGAATCGTCTGCAGATGGCGGCTCACCCATTCGGGCCCGGGCGGGACCGTGACCAGCCTGTCAGGGCGGATCCACCCGTCGGACCCTCATCGGTCCTCAGCACCGCGGCGAGCCGATGAGGAAGCACTGCCCGCTGCACCAATGCGTGCAGGTGCTCAGCCAGGAACGGATCTCGCCGGTACTGCGCGGCAGCGGCAGCCTCATACTCGGTGACACTGCGCCGCACGTATTCCTGACGCAGCTTACCCGGCTGAAGCCGCCGGTAGTCGGCCCGCCAGTGCCAGCCGACTTCCTCGTCGAGTTCGGTATTGGCCGCGTATGCGGTGCCGCCGTTGCGGGTCTTCCGCTCGACCTGAGGCCAGGACCGGAAGGGCACGTGCAGTATCTCCAGCGGCTCCTGCGCCACCGGCGGACCGATCAGCGGACCTTGCGCGCGCCGTGGTTTCCCTGTGGTATGGCCACGCCCGGGTCCGCCCGATGGCACACCTTGGGCCCCAACGGGGTTCCACGCTCACTGAGCGAATACAGATCCCGCCAGCGAAGTCGATCGACCCAATCCTCATCGTCGCCCGGCGGGCCGACCAGGTTGACCCTCCTGGCGAGCACCGCCCGTGCCGCAGCCGGAATGCCGCTCAGCACATCCACCAGGCGCAGCCGGTGATCCTTGGCGAGCCAGAATTCGTCAGCGTCGGCGTTGATCACCCAGTCCGCGGCGAATCGGGTGGCTGCCCGGCGGGCCATTCTGGTCACCCACGCCGATTGCTGGTAGTCCTGCTGGGGCTCGTGCAGCAAATCGACGACGCCGGCGTCGGCGTACTCGGCAAGGATCTCGGTGGTGCCGTCGACCGATCCGTTGTCGGTCACGATGACGACCTGCGACCCTTGGTCCAGGTGATGCTCGACGGTGGCGGCCACGATGTCGGCCTCGTCCCGCACGAGCAGTGTGGTGACCAGCTTCACGGCGTCTCCAACTCCAGCCATCGGTGTTTCAGCCGTCGGTGCCATGAAGCAGGCGGATGGCCATCTCCCAGGCTTGCTCGGCATCGGCGGCGCGGTGCACCCCGGGCAGCGAGCCGGTCCAAGTGTCCAGTGTCGCAGACACTTTCCCGTAGGAGTTGTCCAGCACGACATGTGGTTTGCCCAACAGAACGGACAGCAGGTGCCCGTGCAGCCGGTCGGTCACCACCACTCGCGCGCTGGACAGGATGTCCACCCCGCGCCAGGCCCACGCGCGGGCCAGCGTCGGGAATGTCGCGGCGGCGTCCGGCCAGAGCCCGCGTGAACCGCGCCCGCCGCGGGCCCAACTCTCCCGCAGCCGCCGGTTGACGGCGAGCGCAAGAGCGGCCCGTCCATGCCAGGAGTTTTCGGCATCGGCGATGCCGGTCATCCATTCCACCCTGGTGATTCTGGCGTCGTCCGGGGGGTCAGCGTGCCCGCCGTACTCAGGGTCGCCGGCCGTGCGCACCAGCCACAGCACGTCGTTCCCAGCCTTGACCCGCGAACGCAGCGGGCCAAGCCCGAGCGCGTGGTCGGGGCTGAGCGACGCAGATAGCCCCAGCGCGGCGGCGCGGTGCAGCGAGGCGCGTTCTCTGACCATCAGCTCGACGTGTCCGTGAGCGGTGATAAGTCGGGCCACCCGATCGGCGTTGGCCGGATCGCGGAAGTAGATGCTCTACGGCAGCTGGACGACCAACCTGTCGGTCATGGTGGCCAGCACCCGCTCGCGGGTCCCCTGCTGCCCGGCGTACAGATCGCCGAAATTGCCTCCACCGTTCAACAGCACGGGCCCCTTCGGCAGCGCGCTGCGGAGCGCACGTTCATCGAAGTTCCACCAGGCGGCGGAATAGCCGATGCGGAGGCCAAGGCTGCGCAGCAGTGCTCGGCTACCTAACCAGAGCGCCGGGTCACCCGGATTGCCGTGGTTGGGAAAGTTGATCAGCGCTACCTTTGACCCCCGGGGCACCACCCTGGCCAGCGCCAGCGCGGCAGTTCTGGTCAGCTGTCGCAGCGCGTGGGTGGGCTGGGGCGACGGCACTGGTCGACGATACCCGCCGCCGATCACGCAGCCGGGTCTCGGCTCACAAGCCGATACCCACCCAATCGTCGGCCGCGCCCGGCCCGAGAGTCACCGGCCGATCAGACGTCGGCGGAGAACCGGACACCGCCGTCCGGCAGATGCACCCCTGGCCACACCCTGATCCCGTCCCGCAGCTCACACCGGGAGCCGACGACAGCGCCGTCACCGATCACCGCGTCCAACACCACGGCGCCGGCGCCGATCACCGCGCCGGCCCCCACCACCGACCGGACCACCTCCGCGCCGTCACCGATGGCGGCATCGTCGAAAACGACCGACGATTCCACCCTGGCCCGATGGCCGACACTGGCCCGCCTGCCAATGGTCGAGCCCCCTTCGATCACGGCGCCGTCGCCGACAACGGCCCCCGGCAACAGCAGGCGCACCCCCGGCGGGCCGGGCAGCGCTGCGGATGGGGCGAGCCCCTGGACCAGATCTGCCGACCCGCGGACGAAGGCGGCCGGGGTTCCCAGGTCCAGCCAGTAGCTGGAGTCGATGTGACCGCGCACCGCGGCACCGGCCGCCAGCAGCGCGGGAAACGTGTCTCGCTCCACCGAAACCACCCGGCCCGCGGGGATGTCGGCGATCACGTGCTTGCGAAAGACGTAGCAGCCGGCGTTGATCTGGTCCGTGGTGGGCGATTCGGTCTTCTCCAGGAAGGCCAGCACCCTGCCGTCAGGGTCGGTCGGCACCGACCCGAAGGCTCGCGGGTCCGCCACCTTGACCAGGTGCAGCGTGACGTCGGCGGCGGTGTCGGCGTGGGTGCGTAGCAGCGCGTGCAGGTCCACCCCGGAGAGAATGTCGCCGTTGAACACCAGCACGGTGTCGGCGTCCAGGTGGTCGTAGGTGTTGCGGATCGCGCCGCCGGTGCCGAGCGGGAATTCCTCGGTGACGTAGTCGATCCGCAAACCGAAGCCCGCCCCGTCACCGAAGTACTCACTGAACGTCTCCGCCTGGTAGGAGGTGCCGAGCACGACATGCTCGATTCCGGCCTGCCGGATCCGGGACAGCAGGTGCGTCAGGAACGGCACGCCAGCGGTCGGCAGCATCGGTTTGGGCGCCGACAACGTCAGGGGGCGCAGCCGGGTGCCCTGGCCACCGACCAGGATCACCGCGTCCACCTCGTGCCGGGTCATGTCGATCTTTTGGACGCGGGAACGTCAATCGCGGTAGCGGCTCTCATCCGAATCAGGTCGTCGCACCGGCCGACCTGGCCACCGCCATCACATACTGCCCGTATGGCGACTTGGCCAGTTGCTGTCCCAATGCCATGCACTGGTCGGCGTCGATGAACCCGCAGGCCAACGCGATTTCCTCGATGCACGCAATGCTGATCCCCTGCCGATGCTGCAGCACCTGCACGAATTGCCCGGCCTCCAATAGGGAGTCGTGCGTACCCGTGTCCAGCCAGGCGAATCCTCGACCGAGGTTCACCAGCGACGCAGCGCCGTCTTGCAAGTACAGGTTGTTCAGGTCGGTGATCTCCAACTCGCCCCGGGCCGAGGGGCGTAGCTCTGCGGCTCGCTGGACCACCGAGTTGTCGTACAGGTACAGGCCGGTAATGGCCAAGTTCGAGCGGGGCTTGGCCGGCTTCTCCTGGATCGACACCAGTCGTCCTGACGCGTCCTTCTCGCCCACTCCGTACCGCTCCGGATCACTGACCGGATACCCGAACAGCACACACCCGGTCAGATCGGCCTGGGCCCTGGCCAGGGTCTGGGAGAACCCGTGTCCGTAGAAGATGTTGTCGCCGAGCACCAGCGCGGCGGTGTCGGTGCCGATGTGCTCCGCACCGATCCGGAACGCCTCGGCCAGGCCGTTCGGCTCTGGTTGCTCTGCGTAGCTGATGCGAACGCCCCACCCTGCCCCGTCGCCCAACAGCCGCCGGAAGGCCGTGTTGTCCTCCGGGGTGGTGATCACCAAGATGTCCTTGATCCCGGCGAGCATCAGCACCGACAGCGGGTAGTAGATCATCGGCTTGTCGAACACCGGAAGCAACTGTTTGGACACCGCCATGGTGACCGGGTGCAGCCGAGTGCCGGCGCCACCCGCCAGAATGATCCCCTTCATTGGGTTCCCTTCGCCGCGATCCTCGCCACCATCTAGGCCACCGGTGCCGCCGGACGACCGCGCCGCGACCCCCGACCCTACCGACCGGGCTGGACGTGCTAAACGGCGACACCCCGCGCCGCCTGCCGCCGATTCCCGTCGCCGACGCCTACCCTTCGGGCCAAGGATGGGCGCCGGGGATCCCGGTCGGTGGAAGGCAGGTCATGGACCGATTGGGAGCTGCGGAGGCAGTGCTGGATGCCGCCCGGGCGCGGAGCACCCGCGTGGTGTGCCCCGGCTATGCGCAATCACCGATGGATGCGGACATCACCACCACCGTTGCGCGTGAGGTGATCACTGCGTGCGAGGCCGCAGCCACCCTGCCGACCGCCACAATCGGGGCTTCCGAGGTGCCGACCGCACACGCGCCGAACGCAGCCTTGCCGACCGCAGCCTTGCCGACCGCGGGCCGCGTCGACGCCGCGCCGATGAACCCTGAGCTGCTCGACAGCGAGTTGCTGCGGATCGCACAGGGACCGCCCCCAGCAACCGGCCGCAGCCGAACCGCCTGAGCCGTCCGCCTGCTCATTGGCCCAGGCGGACGGCGCCGACACCAGCGGCTCAGTGTCGCCGCGGGTCGTGTCGCCGCGAGTCGGGCAACGCAGCACCGCCGGCGACCCTGGCCGATCGCTTCGCCACGGCCTCCCGTACCGCCAACCCGCCCCGCAGCGCCAGGCGCAGTGGGGCCTGCCATCCACGCGAATAGCGGCGCGACAGGTAGCGGTAGGCGCTGCGGTGGTGCGCGACAGCCATTGCCGCGCTCTGCCGTTCGGTGCTGTGCCCGCCGAGGTGGGTCACCACTGCCGAGGGCGCGTAGACACTGCGCCAGCCGGCCCGACCCAGCCGCTCCCCAAGGTCGACGTCCTCGAAGTACATGAAGTAGCCGGGGTCGAACCCGCGAACCTGGTCGAACGCGGAGCGCCGCAGCAGCAGGCAGGCGCCGGACAGCCAGCCGGCGGTTCGCTCGACCAGGTCGTCGGCCTGCCGCCGATAGGCCCGCGTCCACGGGTTGGTCGGCCACCACCAGCCGCACAGCGCGTGGCCGATGCCGCGGCCGAGGGACGGCAGATCGCGGGCCGATGGGTACACCACCCCGGCCGGGTCGGTGATCAGCGGGCCGATCGCGCCGGCATCCGGGCTCCGGTCGGCAACTGCCAGCAACGCGTCGATGGCGCCATCCCCGAGTTGCACGTCGGGGTTGACGATGAGAACCCAGGGCACCGCCGGATCCAGCGCCGCAACACCGATGTTGGCCGCCCTGCCGTACCCGAGGTTCCCCCCGGTGCGCACCAGCGTGACGCCGGGACGCTCGGCGGCAGCCTCCACGCTCCCGTCGGTCGAACCGTTGTCGGCGATCACCACCGGTACCGGCGCCGCCGATGCCCGCGCCACCGAGTCCAGCAACGCTGCCAGGGTGTCGCCGGGCGAAAAGCTGACGGTCACCAAGCCGACTGGTGGTGCCGTCATGCCGACTGGCCGAGGGCAGCCGCGCGCTCGTAGGCCGCGTGGTGGGCCACTGCCGACGCCGCCCAGGTAAAGCCCGCCGCCCGCGCTGAAGCAGCGGCGCCCAGCGCGGCCCGCCGCGGCGCATCGTCCAGCAGGTCGGCGAGCGCCACGGCCAGCGCCGGCAGATCCGGCTCGCTGTAGGCAACGGCATCCCCGCCGACCTCCGGCAACGCCAACCGCCGGGTAGTGAGAACTGCCGCCCCACAGGCCATCGCCTCCAACACCGGCAGGCCGAAACCCTCGCCCAGGCTCGGGTAGGCGACCAGTATCGACTCGCCTAGCAGCCCGGCCAGCAGGTCCGCCGGTAGGTGGCCGGTCTTGATCACTGTCAGCTCCGGGGGGACCGCGGCCATTGCCGGTTCGACACCGGCGTCCCACCCCGGGCCGCCGGCCAACACCAGTGCCGGCGGATCCGGCCGGTTCACTGCAACCTGGGCGAAGGCGCCGATCAGCGCCGGAACGTTCTTGCGCGGTTCCAGGGTGCCCAGGAAGGCTATCCAAGCCTGATCGGCGAGCCCCAGGTGCTCGCGCACCGCCCGCACCTGCTCGGGCGTCGGTGGATGAAACCTTGCAGTGTCCACGCCGTGATGGGCCACCACCAGACCCGAGCGCCGGGCCTGGGCACAGCGGACGAGTTCGTCGCCGGTGGCCCGGCTCGGCACCACGCAGACAGCGGCCCGCCGCAGCGAGGTGCGAATCCAGGTCCGGAAGAAGCGGCCTTTGACGCCCACGTGCAGGTCCCGGTCGGAGAAGAAGGTGGCGTCATGCAAGGTCACCACCGCCGGAACGGATCCGGCCAGCGGCATCGTGTAATGCGGGCAGTGCAGCACATCGACCGGCAGCCGACGAGCCAGCCGCGGCAGTGTGGTCTGCTCCCAGGTGAGCCGGACGGCCCTGTTGTCCAGCTCCTCGGCGGCGGCGATGATCCTGCTACCCGGTGCGAGCGCCGAAAAGGTCTCGGCGTCGCGGCGCTGGCAGACGATGGAAAGCGCTGCGCCCGCCGCGTCCAACGCGGCCGCGAGGTTGTCCACGTACCTGCCCACCCCGCCCCGGTCCGCTGGGATCGCAGTCGCGTCCAGCAGCACCCGGGGTTCGGTTCGCACGCCGTCCTCTCGTCCGCAGTTCTGTCGATCGCGGTCCGCGATCGACAGCATGGCTCTGGCGCAACGCATACCATTCACCGGGCCGGCCCGGATACCGTCACGTCGCTCCTATGACGGTCTTACCAGGCAGGCAGGCCACGGCGAACCAGACACACCGATTCGGGCGCGACCCGACGCCGGATCGGGCATGCCCTGCACACGACCAGCGGCTGCGGGCGACGGCGGCGGGGGCTCGACCAGCCGATCGCCGGCCGGTCAGTTGCTCTTGAAGCGCCCGATGGTCGCCTCGGTCAGCCGCTGACGCAGCCGTCGCATCTTCCGCGCCGTGTTGACCGGCGGGAATCCCTTCCACATCACCGATCGCAGGTGCGTGATGTCCACGATCCGGCTCGCTTGCACCCGCCGCCGCCCGCGCAGGCCGACGGTGAAGAACAGCCTGGCTGCGGCGCCCGCTCCGGCTAGCGCACCACGCCCCTGGCCCTTCAGCACAGAGTTGACGAGCATCAGGGCATACAGCAGGACAAAGCGAGCACCGATCGGCAGGAGGAGCCTGCCCGGCACATTCTTGATGAGCAGTAGCGGAAGGTTACGGAACGTTTGCTTGATTCCGAATCCCGGAATCCTCCCGCTTGTTTCGGCCTGCAGATGGAACGCGACAGCGTCGCGGCAGTAGCGCACCTCCCAGCCCGAAAGTTGAGCACGGAAGCTGAGGTCGACGTCCTCGTAGTACGCGAAGAAGTCCTCATCGAACAACCCCACCCGGCGAAACAGCTCCGCCCGGTACAAGGTTGCCCCCCCGCTGGCACCAAAGACCGGCCCGGACGAAGGCGCCTGGGCCCGTGGAATCCCCCTGTCCCGCGGGAACGCGAAGCCCCAATTGCAGTAGAAGTCGCCAGTGGAGTCGATCAGCGCCCCGTCACCGAGCAGGAACAAGCAGGTGACCATGCCCACCCGCGGTCGGTCCGTAAGCTCACCGGCGAGGTTCGCGAGCCAATCGGGGTCAGCGACCGCGTCGTTGTTGAACAATGCGATGAGTTCGAACCCCGCATCGAGCGCGAACCGGATACCGGTATTGACTCCCCCGGCAAAGCCGAGGTTGGTCGCGTTGCGAATCACCCGAAGCGGTACCGGGGCGATCTGCGCCGCGAGGTCGTCCAGCACCTGGCTGGTGTTGTCGACCGACCCGTTGTCAACCACCACAACGGTCACATCGGGGTATGTCTGAGCTGCCAGCGAACGGATGCACGGCGGCAACAACCCGGCCCCGTCCCAGGTCGGGATCACTACCGCGATTCCGACGGTCCGGTTCGCCGCTCCGGCATCCGCCGCCACAGCATCCGCCGCCACAGCATCCGCGGCCTCGGCATCCGAGCCGGTCAGCGGTCCGGTACCCATGGCGTCTGCCTCCGGCCCATCACAGCCGGGCACGGTGCCGGGCGCTGGTCACGGCAGCACGCGCCGCCGCCTCGATACTGGCGCCGATACTACGGGCGGCTGGCAACAGGCAGGAAGCCGACCGAGCCGGCCATGGCAGGCCGCAGCGGTCGCGGCGGTCGGCAGACCGGGACGGCCTCATCCCTCCACCTAGCCCGGTCCCAGCCCCCGATCTGCCCCACTCCCACGCCGTCGCCGGTAGCCGACTGCGGTAGGAGAGCGGCCGGACGCACCGCGTCTTCGGACCCGCATCGGAGTGCGGGAACCCGTTCGAGCAGGCGGCCGTCCCCGACCGTCGGCCTACTATGGCGCGTGGCCCTGCTGGGGCCACGGCGGCTCGACCGTCGATCACATCTGGGAGGTCAACCAGCCCATGACGGCAGCCACGCACCCGCCTGGCGATTCGGCAGACCTTCAGGTCCCGGAAGTCCCTGACGCTCGCGCCTTGGCCCGATCCTCCCGGCGCGGCGCACTGGAGTTGCTCGGTAACCTGACGCTGCGAGAGATCCGCACCCAGTACAAGCGCACCGCGCTCGGCCGGCTGTGGTCGTTCATCAACCCGCTGGCCACCCTCGGCATCCTCTCGCTGGTGTTCGGCCTGGTGTTCCGCACCCCGATCAACCCGGGCACCAACTCGGGAATCCACGTGTTCGCGCTGTTCCTGGCCGCGGCGCTGATCCCGTGGAACTTCATCTCGCTCGGCATCAATTCAGGAATGAATGCCCTGGTGGTGAACGCCGGGCTGCTCACCAAGGTCTATTTCCCCCGGTACGTACTGGTGCTGTCGGTCATCTTGTCGGGAGTCGTCACGTTCCTGACCGAGATGAGCGTCGTGCTGGTGGTGATGGCGATCTTCGGCGGCCCGCGGGTACTGATCTTCATCCCCGGGCTGCTGCTGATGGTGATCATCACCACCGCATTCGTCACGGGATTGGCGCTGATGCTGTCGGTGGCCATCGTCTACTTCAGGGACACCCAGCACCTGGTCGGCCTCGGTCTGCAGATCTGGTTCTACGCCACGCCGATCATCTACCCGCTGACCATGGTGCAAGATATTCAGAGCAAGCTCGCCAAAGAGGGCACCCACATCCCGCTGACCACGCTGTGGAGCATGAACCCGGTCTACCCGTTCAGCCAGGCCTACCGGGCAATGCTGTACGACTTCGCCTGGCCGGAGTGGCAATACTGGGCGGGCAGCCTGGCCTGGGCACTGGTCGCGCTGACCGGCGGGCTGCTGGTGTTCCGCAAGTTTTCCGCACGAGTGGTGGAGGAACTGTGACCAGCTCCGCTGCGGTCAGCATCCAAGGCGTATCCAAGTCCTACCGGATCTACACCGAGCGCAACCAGTCGCTGAAGGCGACCCTGCTGCGCGGCAAGCGAAGCGCCTTCGAGGAGTTCTGGGCGCTGAAGGACATATCGCTGGAGATCCCCAAGGGCACCACCTTCGGGCTGATGGGCCACAACGGGTCCGGAAAGTCGACGCTACTCAAGTGCATTGCCAAGATCCTGCAGCCGAACGCCGGCCATATCGAATCCAGCGGCAGGATGGCTTCGATGCTGGAGCTCGGCTCCGGCTTCCATCCAGAACTCACCGGACGGGAGAACGTCTACCTCAACGGATCCATCCTCGGCATGAGCCGCAAGGAACTGGACGCCAAGTTCGACGCGATCGCCGACTTCGCCGGCATCGGGGCATTCATCGACCAACCAGTGAAGAACTACTCCTCCGGAATGTACGTCCGATTGGGCTTTTCGGTGGCAATCCACGTCGAGCCGGAGATCCTGCTGGCCGACGAGATACTCGCCGTCGGGGACATGAAGTTCCAGGAGAAGTGCCACGAGAAGTTCGCCCAGTTCAAGGATGAGGGCCGGACGGTGATCATCGTCAGCCATGGTCTCGGCGACCTGCGCACCATGTGCGACCGGGCGGCCTGGCTCGATTCCGGGCGGCTCGTCGATGTCGGCCCGGCGGGCCAGATCGTCGACGAGTACATCGATTCCGGGCACGACGCACGCCCAGTGGCCACCGGGGGAATGCGGTTCGGCAGCGGCGACATCGAGATCGGACAGATCGAGATGCTGGACCGATCAGGTCTGGACCTGCGGCAGTTCCGTACTGGCGACGAGGTCACCATCCGGTTGCACTGGAACGCATCCCGCCCGGTGGTGCGGCCGATCTTCGAGATGTCGCTGACCTCGCTGGAGGGGGTGAAGATCTGGTCCCACCACACCTGGGACGCCGAGTACATCCCATCGGTTCTCCGCAATTCTGGAACGATCGACGTGCACATCCCCGAACTCCGCCTGCAACCTGGAACATTCGACCTGAACACAATGGTGACCGACGAGTCCAGGTCGACGATCTTCGATCAGTGGAGCAAGGCGGTGCGGCTGGACGTGACAATGGGTCGCCCACGAGAATCGGGCGGGCTGATCGTGATGGGCAGCAATTGGGGAAACCTGCAGCCGCCGACCGAGATGTCCATTGCCCGCAACACATCGACGGCCCGGTCCAGCGACTCGACGAACCATCGTGCGGCACATGCGTCAGGCCAGGTGTCGTGATCGGCCAGGACATCGGGAACCGGTCGCGCCCGGAAAGTAGCGGCCGCCGATGAGCCACCTGGGCCGCCGATGAGCCGCCGCAAGATCCTCATCGTCACCGACGATGTGATCGGCGTCCGGATGGCCGGCCCGGCCATCCGGGCGTGGAATATCGCCCAGGTGCTGTCCGGCCAGCACGACGTCCGGCTGGCCTCGACGAAGCTGGCCACCGGTAGCTCGCCCGACTTCGCAGTGTGCGATGGCCGCGGCGACGCGCTGCGCGGCCTGGCCCGCGGCCAGGACGTGATCGTGCTGCAGGGCTACACGCTGCTATCCAGGCCGTGGCTGCGCAGTGTCGGCGCCCGGCTGGTGATCGACCTGTACGACCCCTTCCACCTTGAGCTGCTGGAGGGGACGCTGGACGTCCCGCAGGCCTGGCAGAGCTGGCTGCTGCGCGCCTCGTTGGACGCTCTGCAGGTCCAGCTGGCGTGCGGCGACTTCTTCCTCTGCGCCAGCGAGCGGCAACGTGACCTATGGCTAGGCCACCTCGGAGCGGCCGGACGGGTGAACTTCGCCACCTACGGACAGGACAACACGCTGCGCCGGTTGATCGACGTCGCACCGTTCGGCATCGCCGAAACACCGCCGGCGGCCCGCCCTGGCGCGTTGCGCGGAGTGATGGCCGGCATCAATCATGACGATCAGATCCTGTTGTGGGCCGGCGGTGTGTACAACTGGTTCGATCCGGTGACGCTGATCGAGGCAGTGGGCCAACTGGTCCCGGACTTTCCTGCGCTCAGGCTCGTCTTCCTCGGTACCAAGCACCCCTCACCCGATGAACCGTCGACCCTGGTGCTCCGTCGGGCGGTCGAGGTGGCCAAGGGCCGAAAGCTGTTGGACCGCTCAGTCTTCTTCCGCGAAGGGTGGGTGCCCTACGCCGAGCGTGATCGGTACCTGGTCGATGCGGACATCGGTGTGTCGACGCACCTGGTACATGTGGAGACCGCCTACAGCTTCCGGACCAGGATGCTGGACTACCTGTGGGCGGGGTTGCCGATCATCTGCACCGAGGGGGACGAATTCGCCGGCATCGTCGCGCGGCGCGGGCTCGGCGCCGCCGTGCCGCAAGCCGATCCGGATGCCCTGGCAGCGGCGCTGCGGACGCTGCTGACCGACCCGGCTGCGATGACCGCCGCCCGGGCCGCGGTGAATGCCATCGCGCCCGACTATCGGTGGTCTCGCGCGCTGGCCCGTCTGGTCGACTACTGCGCTGAGCCGTGGGCGGCGGCCGATCTCGTCGGCGCATCGAGGCTGGCCGGTCAAGTGCACGCGCACGGCGCGGCGCTCCGCTCGCAGACCCAGCATGTGCGGGCGTACGTGGCGGCGAACGGGTGGCGGCGGCTCGCCGGCCGGGTCAGCAAGGAGGCCGGGAAGCGGCTTGCCGGACCGATTCGCCGAGCACGAAGCCGCTAGGCTGCTGCCGGTGAAGATCGCGGTCGTCTCCTCACACTATCCGCCGAATTTCGTATCCGGCGGCACGTTGATCCCGCAGCGCATGGCCGCCGGGTTGGCCGCGCGAGGGCACACGGTGGAAGTATTCGCCGGCGCCGTCTTCTCCGGTAAACCCTCGCTGTCGACCTGGACGAACACCGGGGACGACGGCGTCACAGTGCACTGGACCGAGATTTCCGACATGGTCGACTGGGCAAATGATCTGAACCACACCAACCCGAGGGTTGATGCGGCTTTCACCACATTTCTGCGCGAGTTCTGCCCTGACATAGTTCACCTGCATAGCCTGCAGGGCTTCGGCGCCGCCTTGGTGACGCTGGCCAGCGCATCGGGCGCTGCGGTGGTGCTCACCATGCACGACATGTGGTGGTGGTGCGCGCGGCAATTCCTCGTCGATAGGTCGCTGCGCCCGTGTTCGCAAGTGGTCTCCTGCGGAGTGTGCGATTGCGCGGTGGACAACGCCTGGTTGAATCACCGAAACCGCGATATGGCAGCGCATTTGGCCCATGCGGATCTGGTGTTGGCGCCGTCGCGCACGATGAGCGGGCTGCTACTGGCCAATGGTGTCGATCCAGCCCGGATACAGGTGGACGAGAATTCCGCTGCCGCCGGTATTTCGGCTGTCGGCGGCTCGCGGGGGGGCGGTTCGGATTCGGACAGCGTCCGCTTCCTCTATGCCGGCGGGCCGAACCCGCTCAAAGGTTCAGCAGTGGCGATGGGCGCGGCAGCGCTGTTGGCCGAGACCGCAGGTTGGTCGCTGGACGTATTCGGCATGGAACTGCCCATCGGGGCACCGCACCAGGTGACCGCCCGGCCTCCGTACCGGTCCGACGAGGTCGGCGACGTGCTGACGGCCTACGACGTGCTGCTGATGCCATCGCTAGCCACCGAGTCGTATTCACTGATCACCAGGGAGGCCATCGACTGCGGCCTGGTGGTGATCTCCGCCGACAATCCGGGGCCGACCGAGGTGGTCCGAGACGGCGAGAACGGCCTGGTGGTGCCGCGCGGCGACGCTGCGGCACTGGCCGACGCAATGCGCACGCTGATCGAGGACCGCACCCTGTTGGAACGGCTGCGCCCTTCGCCCGGCGGAATAGTGCTGCGCAGCCTGGACGAGCAACTTGACGGGCTGGAAGCGCACTATCGACGGTTGATCTCCGCCCGCCGCACGGACGACGGGGTGCCGGCCGGCACCACCGGCCCGAACCGCTCCCCAGCAGGCATCTCGACCCACCCCATCCGGCGGGTCCTGCTGATGGCCGGAATCGATGGTGCGCCACTGCGTTACCGGGCCAGGCTGGCCCAGGAAGCACTCGCCCAGCTGGGAGTTCGGATGGAGGTGCGGCCCTATCGCGACGCCGATACCCTCTCGCTTGCCAGAGTGGCCGACGCGGTGGTGCTGTATCGGGTCCCGGCCACCGACCAGGTACTGGACCTGATCGACATGGTCCGGCGGCGGCCCGAACCGGTGCCGGTGCTGTTCGACGTGGACGATCTGATCGTCGACCCCGAGGTCGAACGGGAGATTCGGCCGGTGCTGGCCCACCTGCCGCAGTCAGCCCGCGAGGAGTATTGGCGCGGCGTCCGCAGGTACCGGACGACGCTGGAGGCATGCGACGCCTATATCGGGTCGACCGCGCTGCTGTGTGACCAGGTTGCTGCGCTGACCGGGATGCCCACGTACCGATTCGCCAACGGTGTCGGCATCCAACTCGCCAGGGCGTCGGACGCCGCGCTGCGGCTGCCGCGGGCCAGGGGGCCGATGCGGATCGGCTACCTGTCGGGTACCAGCACCCACAACAAGGATTGGGAGTACATCGAATCGGCAGTTGTCCAGGTGATGCGCAGCCGCCCGGATGTGCAGCTGTGGCTGGGCGGACTTTTGGAACCGACACCAGCGCTCGCCGAGGTGTCCAAGCGAATCAAGCGTCTGCCCCTGGTGCCGTGGCACGCGCTGCCGCGGGTGCTACGCAATGTGGACGTGAACTTGGCCCCGCTCGCGCCGGGCGGGCGGTTCAACGAGGCCAAGTCGGCGATCAAGTGGCTGGAGGCAGCGCTGGTCGGCACGCCAACCGTGGCGTCACCCACCGAACCATTCCGGGAGTCCATCAGAGACGGGCACACCGGCCTGCTCGCGGACTCCCCCGCCGCGTGGGTCGAGGCCATCACCCGCCTGGTCGACGATCAGGCGCTGCGCCACAGGATGGGCGACAGCGCCAGGAATCACGCGCTGCTCAGTTGGCCGCCCGCACTGCAGGGACGCAGATACCTGCAAATCCTGGAGCACGCCAGGGACGGCGTTGCGGCCAAGGGGCACCGGCCGCCGTCCGCGTCCTGGACACCGGAATCGGCAAGTGAACCGTACGTGTCCGTTTCGGCGGAACCTTACGGACCGGTGCGACTCCCCGGCGGTCGCTTTCGCCGCGGGCGCGGGATGGGGAAACCCACAGTCCTTCGGCTCGCAAATGGCTACCGACGAAGGGGGTGGCATCACCTGCGGACCAACGGCCTGCTGTCGACGACACGCAAGGTGGCCCAGGTCGGAATCGCCGGAGTCCTTCGGGTGGGAACCCACCTACGGAAGCGCTGATCGGGCAGCCGACCCGAATGTTCCGCCGTCGCAAAGTCCTCCGGTGATCGGGCCGGCGCCCGGCCGTCAGCCGGCGGGCCGGCGCCCGGCCGTCAGCCGGCGGGCCGGAAGGCGTCGGGATGCGCGGCGAAGGCGGCAGTCAACGCCTCCCGCCACTGCCGTAGCGGCGTCAGACCGGCGGCGCGCCACTCGGCGTCGGACAGCACCGAGTACGCCGGACGCGGTGCGGGCCGCGGGAACGCGTCGCTGGTGGTCGGCAGCACCCTGGCCGGGTCCGCTCCCAACTCGGCGAAGATCGCCCTGGCGAATTCGTACCAGGTGGTCTGGCCGCCGCCGGTGGCGTGCAGCAGGCCGCCTGGTAGCCCGGCCGCAGCAAGCTCCAGCAGTCCGCTCGCAAGGTCGGCCGACCAGGTAGGCGATCCGCACTGGTCGTCGACCACGCTGACGCTCTCCCGGGACCGTTCCAACGAGGCCATCGTCTTGACGAAGTTGCCGCCGGTCGCCCCGTACACCCATGCGGTCCGCACCACCTGGGCACCCGGGTGTGCCTGCTGAACCCGGTGCTCGCCGGCCAGTTTCGACGCGCCGTAGACGCTCCGTGGGCCGGTCACACTGTCCGTCCGGTAGGGGCTGACGCCGTCTCCCGGAAAGACATAGTCGGTCGACACGTGGATCATTCCAAGGCCGTGCTCAGCGGCTGACACTGCCAGGTTCGCCGCCCCGGATTCGTTCACCGCGAACGCCCGGTCCCGGTCGCTCTCCGCCGCGTCGACGGCGGTGTACGCCGCAGCGTTGATCACGGTTGCCCTGGCGCCGTCACCGGCCCCGTACTCGGCCGCAAACGCCGCGAGTGCCTCGTCGACGGCGATCGGGTCGGTGATGTCCAGCTCCGCCGAGCCGTATCCAACTGCTGACACCCCCACAGCTTCGGCCGCCGCGAGCAGGTCGCTGCCGAGTTGCCCCCGCGCGCCGGTGATCAGCAGCGGCGGGCACGGTGCTGCCGGGCCGGTCACTGGCCCACGGCAGCCGGCGCCTTGAGCGCCTCCCACCAGTCCCGGTTGTCCCGGTACCAGGCGACGGTCTCCGCCAGCCCCTGATCGAACTGCACCTGCGGGCGGTACCCCAGCTCGGCGCTGATCTTGCCGATGTCCACCGAGTACCGCTGATCGTGTCCACCGCCGCGCGGGTCGGTGATCCGCTCGATGTAGGAGGAGTCCCGGCCGGTCGCCTCGATCAGCTTCTCGGTGAGCTCCCGGTTGGTGAGTTCGGTGCCGCCGCCGATGTTGTAGATCTCACCCGGCCGTCCGCCGCTGAGCACCAGAGCGAGGCCACGGCAGTGATCTTCGACATGCAGCCAGTCGCGAACGTTGGTCCCTTCGCCGTACAGCGTCACCGAAGCGCCGTCCATCAGGTTCGTGACGAACAGCGGGATCACCTTCTCCGGGAACTGATACGGGCCGTAGTTGTTGGAGCAGCGAGTGATGACCACCGGGAGTCCGTGAGTCCGCTGATAGGACCTGGCGATCAGGTCGGAGGACGCCTTCGCCGCGGCGTAGGGCGAATTCGGCAGCAGCGGGCACTGCTCATCCCAGGAACCCTCGTCGATGGAGCCGTACACCTCATCGGTCGAGACATGCACGAACTTCGTCAGCGAAGAGCCGAGTGCCGCCTGAAGCAGCGTCTGCGTTCCGAGCACGTTCGTCCGCACGAACTCGGCGCCCCCCAGCAGCGATCGGTCCACATGCGACTCAGCGGCGAAGTGAACGACCGAGTCTGCCTCCCGCACCAGGTCGTCGACCAGCGCGGTGTCGCAGATGTCGCCCCGCACGAAGGTGTACCTCGGCGAGTCGGCCACCGACGCGAGGTTGGCCAGATTCCCGGCGTAGGTCAACTTGTCCAGCACGGTGACCTGCGCGTCCTCCAGCCCGGGATAGGCGTTCGCGATGAGGTTACGGGTGAACGCCGAGCCGATGAATCCGGCTCCGCCGGTGACAAGGATGCGCATAATCGCTCATTGTGCCGTACCGGACGGGAGGGCCAGCGCCGCCCGGCGCCGTGCCCGGAGCACTCTGCAGCCGAACACTGCAGCTGAATGAGCCCGCACCGGGTGACGGTCGTGACACTCGGACGAATGACAGGTTCGGCCCCTGGCGGCGTTCCCGTCGATACTCTGGAACGGTTGCCTCCCGCAGGATGGCGGACAGGCATGCGCAACCGGCGCCCGAGTCTCGGCGTCCTGAAGGGGTACTGGTGCACGGCGATCCCGCGGGCGCTGCCGGGACGGACGAGTGGAAAGGGCCGGCGTGAGAAATTCCGATGAGGCCGATCCGCGGCGCGGGCCGCGGCGCTATGGGCCGAACTCGGGGAGCGAGCAGTCGGGCCGGGCACACAGCTCGCACACAGCAGGCGGGCCGGATCAACGTAACCGATCCGCACCGCTCAACCGGGACCAGGGTGCCGCGCCTGGCCGCCCCGCGGACCGGCGTCCGGTGCCCCGAGACCCTCGCAGCACCGGGCACTATCGCGGTGCCGAACCGCTCGATCCCAATGGGCCGGTCGGTGGTCGACGAGCCTGGTCCGATGTCGACAACCCTTCCGCAGCACCGCCAACCAGAGCCTTCGTGGTTCCCGGCGGACGGCGTGATGGGCTCCCGCAGCGTGGGCCAGGAGGCCCCGGCGGACCTGGTGGCCCCCGCGGACCCGGCCCCGGTGGCCCCGTAGGCCCTGGGGGATACGGATCTGGCATCCCCCGTCGCAGGCGGACACCCGGTGGCATCATCGCCGGCCGGATCGTCGCCGCGTTCCTGGCGCTCAGCGTGCTCGCGGCGGCCGGCATCGCGTGGGCAGCGACCACCGGATCATCACCGGTCTCGGCGTCCAACGCGACGAAAGACGCCGGCGACCAAGGAGTCGCAAGGACCACCAATGCCGCAGGCGAACAGGTTCCCGTCATCTCCGGGACGAACATCCTGGTCGTCGGGTCCGACGCCCGCACCGACGCGCAAGGCAACCCGTTGACAGCTGCCGAACTGGCGGCAGTGAGCACCCAGGCCGACGGCGGTGGGGTCAACACCGACACGATCATGATCATGCACATTCCGGACGGCGGAGGGCGGGCGACCGCAGTCTCGATACCCCGGGACACCTGGATCGGATCCAAGGTGGTGAACGCCCCCGGGATCACCGGACCCGACTCGTCGGGTGAGCAGGTGCACTACAAGCCGAACAAGATCAACGCGTTCTACGGCAGCGCCAAGTTCTACACGGAGGAGTACTTGGTCAGCAAGGGCATCACCGACCAGGCGCAGAAGGAGCGGGATTCCAACGAGGCCGGCCGGACCTTGCTGATCAAGGTGGTCCAACAGTTCACCGGGCTGAAGATCAACCACTACGCCGAGGTCAACCTGCTCGGCTTCTACCTGCTGTCCACGGCGATCGGCGGAGTCCCGGTGTGCCTGAACCATGCAGTCAACGACCCCTATTCCGGCGCAAACTTCTCGGCCGGCCAGCAGGAGGTCCAGGGCAGCGCAGCGCTGTCCTTCGTCCGCCAGCGGCACGGCCTGCCCGGCGGGGACCTGGATCGGGTCAAACGTCAGCAGGCCTTCCTGTACGGCGCCGCCGACAAGATCCTGTCGGTCGGCACGCTGACCAGCCCATCCAAGCTGTCCGCGCTGATCGCCGCCGCCAACCGGTCACTGGTTCTGGACCAGGGCTTCGACCTGCTCACCTTCGCCCAGCAGATGTCGGGGTTGACCAGCGGGAACATCAACTTCGTCACCATCCCGACGACCGGGCCGGAGCAGTCGACAAGCGCCGACGCGTTGGCCACCGACCCCGTCGCGATTCGGGCGTTCTTCCAAAAGATCTCCGACGGCGCCGGCGGAGCGACCGACTCCGCAGCGCCGAACAGCGCGACCGCGCCGACCACCGTGGACCGATCGGCAGTGACCGTTGACGTGCAGAACGGGACCATGGCCGAGGGCATGGCCGCGGCAATCGGCCAGACGATCAAGGCGGCGGGGTTCGAGCGCGGTCAGTTGTCGGACTTCCCAGGCACCACCACCGACAACCAGCAGAAGTCGACGACGATCCGCTACCCGGCGGGTGGCGAGGCCGCCGCGCAGGCTGTTCAGTCGACCATCGGGCACGGGAGCATCACCGAGGACGACGCAGTGGCAGCCGGCCACATCCTGGTCGTCGCCGGTACTGATCTGCCCAAGCCGGGCTCGGGGTTGCGGAACGCCGGCGCCGGTGCAGTGCAACCGCAGCGATGGGCGGTGCCGGCTGCCGCCGACGCAGTGCCGTGCGTCAACTGAAATGAGCGCTCCAACCGGCAACGTGGCCGCCGCCCTGCTCACTCCGCTGCTGTCCGGCGACCTCCGCCGACCCCGGTTGACCTGCTACGACTGGCAGTTCTCCCGGACCGAGTTGTCCACCCGCAGCCTGACGAACTGGGCTGCAAAGGTCTGCGGGTTGCTCGTCGACGAACTCGGCGCTGGCCCCGGCGACCTGGTGTGCGTTCGGACGCCGGCGGGCTGGCAGACCGCTCCTATCCTGCTCGGCGCCTGGTGGGCCGGGCTTGCGGTGACCCCTGACGACGATCCGGAGGCGGTGGCGGCGTTCGTCCCGCCGGGCACCGACGCGTCGTCCGATGAGGTGTTCGTCGCCTCCGGGCATCCGCTCGGCGCCCCGAGCACCAACCTTGGCGCACACCAGCGGGACTTCACCACGGCCACCCTGCCGCAGTTGGACCGACTGCCGTCCGCTGCTGCGGTGGGTGTGTCCGGCCTCGCTGTCACCGGGCCAGGCGGGGCCGTCACTGTCGGCGAGTTGCTGGCCGCTTCGCGTGCCGTTGGTGCCGAGCTGGGTGGCGGCGTTCTGCTGTCCGCTCGGGATTGGCGGCTGCCGGACGGAGTAGTCGGTACCCTGCTCGCCGCTCTCGCTGCGGACGCCTGCCTGGTGCAGTGCCCAGCCCCGGCGGGCCCGTCGACCCTGTCGGCCCTGCCGGACTCAGATAGCCCCAATGGCGCCGTCGCCGCGCGGCTGGCCCGGATCGCAACGGCCGAAAAGGCTACCGCCACCGCCGGAGTCGACATCCCGGGCCTCCCCCGGCGCGGTTGACAAGCGCCGGAGGATCAGCGCAGCAGGGAGCGGGCCATGACGAGGCGCTGCACCTGGTTGGTGCCCTCGTAGATCTGGGTGATCTTGGCGTCCCGCATCATCCGCTCCACCGGGAAATCCCTGGTGTACCCCGCCCCGCCGAGCAGTTGGACCGCGTCCACCGTCACCCTCATCGCCACGTCGCTGGCCAGACACTTGGCCGCTGAGGCCAGGAAGCCCTTGTTCGCGTCCCCTCGCTCCGCCGCGGCCGCCGCCTGGTACACCAGCGTTCGGGCGGCCTCCAGGTGCATAGCCGAGTCGGCGATCATGAACTGCAGCGCTTGGAACTCGGCCAGCCGCTTGCCGAACTGCTTGCGTTCCTTGACATATCCGACGGCCACATCCAGTGCGCCCTGGGCGATCCCGACGGCCTGCGCGCCGATGGTCGGCCGGGTGTGGTCCAAGGTGGCCAGCGCGGTCTTGAACCCGGTTCCCGGCTCGCCGATTATCCGGTTCCCGGGAATCCGGCAGCTCTCGAAGTGGATCTCGCGGGTGGGCGACCCCTTGATGCCGAGCTTGCGCTCCTTGCTGCCGACCACGAAGCCTGGATCGTCGGCGTGCACCACGAACGCGGAGATGCCGTCGGCCTTGTGCGAGGTCGACGCGGCGTCCGGATCCGTCACCGCCATCACCGTGTACCAACTGGACACGCCGGCGTTGGTGATCCAGCACTTGGTGCCGTTCAGCACCCAGTCTTCGCCGTCCGCGACCGCTCTGGTCCGCATGGCCGCGGCGTCCGATCCGGCCTCCCGCTCGGACAATGCGTAGGAGATCATCGCCTCGCCGGAGGCTATCGAGGGCAATACGAGTTGCTTGAGTTCTTCGGACGCCGACAGCAGGATCGGCATCGAGCCGAGTTTGTTGACCGCCGGGATCAGCGAGGACGACGCGCAGACCCTGGCGACCTCCTCGATGACGATTACGGTCGCCACCGCATCTGCTCCGGCACCGCCATACGCCTCCGGAATGTGCACTGCCTGAAATCCCGCGGCGGTCAGCGCCCGCTGGGCTTCGATCGGGTAGCGCTCGTTCTCATCGCAGTCGGCGGCATACGGCGCGATCTGGGCCTCGGCGATCTCCCTGATGGCGGCGCGGATCGCCTGATGGTCATCGGTCAGGCAGAACAGGTCGGTGCTCACGGGGACTCCTCGCCGGCGACGGCAAAATACTGGCCGGTGATCCGCATGGTAGCCCGCGGTCGCGGGGGTGTTCAGTGGCCGGTGCGCTCGCGGAGCACGTCGTGCTTGGCCAGCACCGCGGCCTGCAGGTCGTCGGCGTAAGCGGCCAGTTCGGCTGCCAGTGCGCGGCCGACCGCATCCGGCGACGCCGCCAGGATCCGAACCGCCAGCAGGGCAGCGTTCCGCGCACCGCCGATCGACACCGCCGCCACCGGGATCCCGGCAGGCATCTGCACGATCGACAGCAGCGAGTCCAAGCCGTCCAGCGCCGCCAGCAGTACCGGCACGCCGATCACCGGCAGCACCGTCGCCGAGGCCACCATGCCGGGCAAGTGGGCGGCGCCACCCGCCCCGGCGATGATCACCCGCAGTCCTCGACCGGCGGCGGCGGCGGCATAGTCGAGCATCCGCTGCGGCGTCCGGTGGGCGGAGTACACGCCGACCTCGAAAGCAACCTCGAAATCGTCGAGCACCTCAGCGGCGCCGGACATCACCGTCCAGTCGGAATCGCTTCCCATGATCAGGCCGACCATCGGACCCTCGCCTAGCTTGGCCGCCGTCACTGATCCACTCCCATCGGTCCCGCCGCGGGGCCGTGCACGCGGTACCCGTCGGTCCACTCACCGCGGCCCAGCCAGTCCGCGGCGAGGTGAACGATGCGCTCCAGCTCACCCGGATCATCACCGGACACGCTGACGTGACCGAGTTTGCGGCCCGGTCGGAACGCCTTGCCGTACAGGTGCATCTTGACCTGCGGGAACCGCGCCGCCAGGTGGTGCACCCGCTCGTCCAGTCCGACTACGACGGCGCTCCCGGGATCGGCCGGTCCGCCCAAGACGTTGCCCATCACGGTGAACGGCGCGGTGGCGTCGGTCCGGCCGAGCGGGTAGTCCAGGATCGCCCGCAGGTGCTGTTCGAACTGGCCGGTGATCGAGCCGTCCATGGTCCAGTGTCCGGAGTTGTGCGGGCGCATGGCAAGTTCGTTGACCAGCAGTCCGTCCGGCGCCAGCGGCCCCGGTTCCACCTCGAACAGCTCGACTGCCATCACGCCGACCACGCTGAGGTCGGCGGCGATGCTCAGGGCCAGCCGGCTCGCGGCCGCCGCTACCGAGTCGGCAAGCCCGGGCGCCGGTGCGATCACGGTTGCGCAGATGCCGCCTTGTTGCACGGTCTGTACCACCGGCCAGGCAGCAGCCTGGCCGAATGGGGACCGGGCGACCAGCGCGGCTAGTTCACGACGCATCGGAACGAACCGCTCCATCAGCAACTCGGTGCCGCCGGGTAGTCCGGCCAGTAGCGCCGCGCCGGCGGTCGGCGTATCCAGCACCCAGACGCCGTGGCCGTCGTATCCGCCGGTGGCGGTCTTGAACACCATCGGCCAACCGTTCGCCCCGCCGAAGGCCGTCATCGCGTCCGCCGCACCCTCGCCGGTGCGGAGCACGTCGAAGGTGGGTACCGGCACACCGGAGGCGGCGAGTCGCCGACGCATCAACACCTTGTCCTGCGCGTACTGGACGGCATCGGCGCCGGGATGCACGGCGTGTCCGATCGCCTGCAGCGCGCGGATGTGCGCGATCGGCACCTGCTCATGGTCGAAGGTGAGGACATCGCAGGCGTCCGCGAAGCGTTCCAGCACCGACAGGTCCTGCGGGGATCCGAACTGCACGTCAGCGGTGACCATGGCAGCGCTGTCGTCGCGGTCCAGCGCCAATACCCGCAGCGACTGGCCCAGGCCGATCGCCGCCTGGTGGGTCATCCTGGCCAGCTGACCGGCGCCGACCATACCGACGATCGGCATGCCTGTGCGGGGATCCACAGTCGTCGAGCGTAGTGGGGCTACCAGGACAGCGTCACCCAGCTCCCCGAAGCGAGTCGTGGGTGCCTCGACGCGGCAGGGCGCGTCCCGACACCCACGACTGCCGTGTCCAAGCGGAGGCCGCCCGGATCAGCGGCTCCCCAACCAGCTAGATCAGCGGCCGAGCTCGGCGATCAGATCAACGCAGGCTCGGTAACCGGGCGGCAACGATTCGATCCACACCTGCGGCGTGAGCCCCGACCAGTCGGGGTCTGTCGCCGATCGGGATGCGATCAGTTCGGCCAGAAGCCGAACCCGCCGGGGCAGCATCGCATCCCGACCGACCAGCGCGACAGCGACGCCCTCCCCCAGTCGGGCCAACGACTCTCCGCCGCCGAACACGGTGCGCAGTGCTTCCCCGACGAGGATCATCGGAAACGTCCGCTCCCAGGCCGGTCGGCGCTCGCCGGCCAGCCTGACCACCACCAACGCGTGCCGCGTTTTCGCCGACGACTCCCCGACGTCGGCGGCACGGCAGACCTCCCCCAACCGCACCTTGAGATAGTCGGCGGAAGCCAAGCCAGTGATGGCGTCGGCCACCGAGTCCGGTGGCGCGAGCACCCCGTCCGCCCAGCCCAGTGAGGCCGCGCGGTGCAGGACGGCGCCGAACCGGGCCGGCACGAGGGTCACCAACACGTCGAGGTCGGCGAGTGTCTCGCCCAGAGAGACTCCCGCGAGGGCTCGCGCGCAGCCGAGCCGTTCCGCGGCGGCCCACACATCCGCATCCCCGTTGACGGCATCACAGACCGCGTCGACAGCAGGAACGTGCCAGTCAGACGGAAACGCCCACCCTCCGGCGACCGCTGCCGCCGCCCACTGCTGACGCACGTCGAGGGACCGCTGACGGCCGCGCATCAACCTGACCATGACCGCCCCTTCTCAACTGTCTCGTTAGGAGTGAGTGCGTTCACCGCCGTTCATCACGCGATGTCTAGCAGAATTCTCACCGGACCTCTGTAATGCTGGTATCACCAGCGTCGGCAGAGTAATGCGGGAGCCGGCCGGATCGTCGTTTCGACGCCGCCAGCCGGAGCAACGCTCAGCTGGATGGCCGAGTGGTCGACCCCATTAGCATGAGGACCCGCCCGCGACGTGCTGAACCACAAGTTGACCAGTCACAATGGCTGACAACAGTGCGGCGCCGGCGCCCACCGAGCATGACCATCAGTCCGACCAGTATCCGGAAGCCGACCGGCGGTCACCCGGACGACACGGACCGGCGGCACCGATAGAGAGGGCGCAGCGCGTGACCCAGTCAGGCGAGCACGGTGCAGTCGGCAGTGATGCCGAACTGATCACCCGGGTGCGCGCCGGCGACCGGACCGCCTATGGCACGTTGTACGCGCGGCATAGCGCCGCGGCGATGAACCTGGCGCGACAATTCGCCAGATCCCCCTCCGAAGCCGACGACCTGGTGGCCGAATCCTTCGCGCGAGTGCTCGACGCGCTGATCGCCGAGCGTGGGCCGGACACTGCTTTCCGGGCCTACCTGTTCACCACGATCCGAAATACCGCCTACGATCGCACTGCCAAGGACCGGCGGCTGTACCTGACCGATGACGTCGCCGCCTACGAAGTGCCCGACATGGCTGACGACCCGGTACTGATGCGGATGGAAAGCAGCCTGATCGCCACCGCCTTCGCCTCGCTGCCCGAGCGCTGGCAAACGGTACTGTGGCACACCCAGGTCGAAGGGCAAACACCTGCCGAGACCGGCGTGCTGCTCGGCATGTCTGCGAACGCAGTGAGCTCGCTGGCCTTTCGGGCCAGAGAGGGCCTGCGGGAGGCGTACTTGCAGGCGCACCTGGCGGACACCGCCGCGGAGCGGTGCCGGGCCACTGTGGAAAGACTGGGCGGATGGGCCAGGGGCGGACTGTCCCGCCGGGAGAAGGCGCAGGTCGACGCCCACCTGAGCGAGTGTGACCGGTGCCGGGCGCTGGCCGCCGAGCTCGCGGAGATCAACACCAGCCTGCGGGGTCTACTCGCGCCGCTGCTCCTCGGCGGCGCCGCGGCCGGATACTTGGCGACCTTGGGCCCGGTGGGCGCCCTGACCCAGCTGGGTGCGCTGAGCGGCGCAGCCGGATCAGTCGGCGTCGCCGGAGCCGGAGCCGCGTCGGCAGGTGGCAGCAGCGGGAGCACATCGGGAATCGGCTCGTTCTTCGCCAGGCCACGGGCGGTGGCCGCCGCGGCCGCCGGGGTGGCCGCCGTCGTCGTAGCCACGTTGGTGATCGCCCTGTCCGCGTCAGGGCAACAGCAGCCTCCGTCGGCGGCCGGACCCGCAGTGGTGACGCCCGCCGGGACCAGCCTGCCGGCCCCCCCTGCGTCGGCAGCGCTGCCACCCGCCCAGCTGCCGGAAGCTTCAGCGCCGGCCACCGCATCCGCGGCGCCACCGGCGGCACCCGTGATGACTTCGTCCTCCGTCGTGACAACGTCCGCCGTGACAAGGTCCGCCGTACCGACGCCCGAGCTGACCACGCAGGCAGCTAGCACGTCCGCACCGACCACCCGGCCGACGACGGCTCAAGCCGCGAGACCGCCCGAAACTTCCTCGCGGACCACACGGGCGCCCGTGGTCGCGCCGACGTCAGCACCACCGCCGCCGACCGGCAGCCCAACGAATCCGCCCGTAGCCACCCCCACGTCAGCACCAACAACGTCAACGCCCGCCGCTACACCACCAACGACAGTGCCGCCCCCAACAACTGCAGCGCCGCCGGCGATACCACCGGCGCAGCTCACCGCGTCCACCTTCCTCGTCGGAGTCGGCGGCGTCATCGCAGGGGGCGCCGCGGACGTGGCCATCACCATCGACAACGCCGCTGGCAGCCAGGCCTCCTCCGGCGGGCGGCTGTCACTGTCCGCGCCCACCGGCGCCACGGTGACCGGTGCAACGACGACGGCACCTGCGCCCTCGGCTTCGCCCCTTCGCCGACTCTCGAGTTTTGTCGCCACGGCGGACAATGCCCCGACCCAGTTGGCCTGCATGGACGGCAGCTGCGCCCTCCCGAACATTCCCGGCGGGACCGCGGTCACCGTCACGCTGACGGTTTCGGTGGCGCCGGCGACCGCTGACGGAACGATGCAGGCCCTGATCGATGGCAAGGCTTCCGGCGCTGCCGTCCCGTTGGTCGTCAGCGCGGGGCTCACCCGCGTCTCCCTTGATGCGGCCACAGCGCTGCAGGCAGGAACGTCGGTGGACGTCGGCCTGTCGGCGACCGTGGCGGACGGGGTGGTCGACCTCGGCACGTTGACCCTGCCCCTGCGCTCGCCCGCGCTGTGGATCACCGGGCACCCGGCGAACTGCCGGCCGGACTCGGCGGTCCCACCGACCAGCCTGACCTGTCAGCCGGACGGGCCAGTGGCCAGCGGTCCGGGGCTGGTCAGCACCGTCTCGTTCGGCACGCTGTCGATCACCGTCCTGCCATCCGGCGTAGGCGCCCAACACCTGACCGCGGCGCTGCCGGGCGGTCGATCAGCGCCCGTCGTGTATGCCACCGGCGATCCGATCACCATCACTCCGCTGTCCCCCGGTAGTCCGGTCACGTTGAGCGGGCCGTTCGGTGGCACGGTCATCGGCGCCGAGGCACTGGCCTGCGCCAAGCCTTTCGTCACGCGGGGGAACTGCGACGGTCTGACCGAGGTGCAGCACCCGCAGCCGGTGATCATTCCCCAGCGGTCGACGATCATCTGGGCGAGCCTGACCTGGGCCGTCACCGCCCCGGCCGATGGGGACCCGAAAAGCCTCGACTCCATTGTGTTCCATACCGCCGACCCCGGTGGCGATCCGGCCAGGAGCGACGTCGCGCACCCCATCGGGCCCGCCGGTGTCAGCACGCCGGTTGCCGACACCGACGGGCAGATGTACGTGCGATCGGTAGATGTCACCGACCTCGTCACCCCCGACGGCCAGGTATGGGTCAGCGGAATCGCTGCCACGAAGGTCACCACGAGAGCCACACCAAAGACTGCGGGAACCACGCCGATGGCGGGCTGGGCGCTGAGCCTCATCTGGTCGGATCCATCGGCAGATGCCACAGTCGAATCATCCAACCCGGGAACGCGCAACGTGTCGTCCAAGGAGGTCAGCACCACGACACTGGCGACGGCGGGCCTCCCCATCATCGACATGAGCACCGTCGTGTGGGCCGCAGACCCGTGGGGCAACAAGCACATCGTGGTGAATGACAAGGCGGCAGAACCTGCGCCTCCGCCGATTCAAGGAGTGCGGACCATCGACGGTAAGCGCTACTACGCCACCGGCGTCGACGTCGTCGTTGGTGTGAAGGCGCGCGCCAACCAGGACATTCGGCTGACCAACGCTGACCAACTCATCCAGCCCCCGTGGCGCCGCGACGGCGACGAGTCGTACCAGGACGGTTTGTGGATCGGTCCGACAGTAGTTGTCCGGTCGCTTACGGACCCGTAGTTGGCCTGCCCGCCAGTCACCGTGACCAGCAGAATCACCTGTCCGTGAGCTACCGCTCTAACGGCCCAGCGGGCGCCGCGGAGCTCACCCTCGGACCGTAGACTGACCTGGTGCGCCTGATCGATCGTGTCCGTGAGGTGTTGCCTCCGCGTTTCCGTGAATTGGCCAAGTTTCTGGTCGTCGGCGGGTTTGCCTGGATCGTCGACGCCGGCCTGTTCACCCTGCTCTCGCACACGGTGTTGGACGGGAAGGTACTCACCAGCAAGATCATCTCGGTGCTGGTGTCGATCATCGTGTCCTATGTGCTGAACCGCGAGTGGTCGTTCAGCGCGCGGGGCGGTCGCGAACGGCACCACGAGGCGATGCTGTACTTCGTGGTCAACGGGCTTGCTCTCGGGCTGAACCTGGTGCCACTGTGGTTGAGCCACTACATCATCGGCATCAACACGCTGAATGGGTACACCAGGTTCACCGTCTCGATCTGGGACTGGATCTCGGCGAACATCATCGGAACCCTGATCGGCACCGCATTCCGGTACTGGGCCTACCGTCGATACGTCTTTCCCGAAGAACTCACGACCGTTGACCCCGGCAACTCCGGCGCCGATGATGGCCCCGGACGAATGTCCCACCTTCCCGGCGAGCACTAGACCCACGAGCACCAGGAGGACGGCCCCGACGGTCCGTGCCCAGCCATCCGGTGGCCGTCAGCGCTCCGTGTCACAGCCGGCCGACCGTCTCCCCACCAGACGGATCCGCTGATGCTCCCTCGTCATCTGCATCGCGGTCATCCCCATCACAATCGCCGGCATCTTCGGTGTCGGAGCGCGACTCGCCAACCGCCAAGAAGATCCCGAACACCGGCGGCCGGGCCTGTCGCAGCTCCAACCGGCCGCCATCCGCCTCGATGAATGCGCGTGCCAGCCCCAACCCGATTCCGGTGGACGATGCGGTGGACACTCCCCTGTCGAAGATGTGGCCGACGAGCTGGTCGGCCACTCCCTCGCCCTCATCCGACACCTCGAGGACCACCATCGCCGGACCCGGTCTGACGCTCAGCCGGACCGTCCCGGCGCCGTAGTTCAGCGCGTTCTGGAGCAGCACGCCGATGGCCTCTCGCAAACGAACCGAGGTGGCATGAACCACTATCGACCTCTGGCACCGGACGATCAGGCCCCGGTCGGCGGACGCGAAGGCCGCCTGCCACTCCGCCTGGATCTCGCCGAGCTCGTCGAACAACACCAACTCGGTCGCGCCGGCCGCCCGCCGCGACCTGGCCCCGGCCAGCAGGTCATCCACCACGGTGACCAGCCGGTCGGTCTGGTCCAGCGCGGCCTGCACCTCGGTGACCACCGCCGGATCCGAATGGTTGGCCAGCTCCTCCAGCCGCAGCCGCAGGCCGGTCAGCCTGGTCCGCAGCTGGTGGGAGATATCGCTGGCCAGATCACGCTCGCGGCCGATCAGCGCGGCGATATCGGTCGCCGACGAGTCCAACACCTGGGCCACCCGGTCAAGTTCGGTGACGCCGTATCGGCGTCCGAAGGTGCGGAAGTCACCAGATCCGAGCCGAGCCGCCCTTCGCGCGACATCTGTCAGCGGAGTTGCCAGCCGCCGCGCCGTGATCACCGCAATCGCCGTGCCGACCGCGACCGACAGCAGCACCGCCAGCCCCACCAAGGCCAACGCCTCCAGCTGGGCACCACGCATGCTGGCCACCGGCACGCTCAACCTGAGCAGTCCGCCGCCGGGCATCACCAGTTCTTCGGTGAGCACCGCACTGTGCTGCTCAACGCCGATGGTCTGCTCGATACCGCCGGATGGCCGGATCATCAGTTGGCCACCTGCCGGGACCGCGAGCTCTACCGGACGAAGGTCCAGTTTGCCAGGTTGGTCCGCCTGGGAGGTGAGCGAATTGGAGATCGCTTCCAGGCGGCTTGCGAGTTCCTGATGGGTGAGGTCGGCGACCAGTCGCCAGGACACAATGGCCAGCGGAACGCCCAGCGTCAACACCGTCGCAAGGACCACCAGCAGAATCGAGATCAGGACCCGGCGGCGCACGGCGGGTCAGTTCACGTCGAACCGGAATCCGACCCCGCGGACCGTGGCGATTCGCCGATCCAGGTCCCGGGAATCGGGCCCGGCAAGCTTGCGGCGGAGCCAGGACATGTGCATGTCGAGTGTCTTGGAGGTCTTCATCCCGGGGTCGTTCCAGACCTCGGCGAGGATCTCCTCCCTGGTGACCACCTGACCGGCATGCACCATCAACACCCGTAGCAGTTCGAACTCCTTGTTGGCCAGCGGGACCTCCGCACCGTCCACCAGCACCCGGCGCGCCCCGGTCTCCATTCGCACACCCGCGAGTTCGATCACCTCTGGCGCCCTGCGGCGCAGCAGCGCGCGCACCCTGGCCAGCAGTTCGGCCAGGCGGAACGGCTTACCCACGTAGTCGTCGGCTCCGGCGTCCAGACCTACCACGAAGTCGACCTCGTCGGTGCGGGCGGTGAGCATCAGAACCGGGATCTCCCGACCCGCGCCGCGGATCCGGCGGCACACTTCCAGCCCGTCGACTCCGGGCAGACCCAGGTCCAGGATCAGCAGCGCGATGTCACGATTGAGCGCAACCTCGAGCGCGCGTTCGCCGTCCGCGGCGGTCACCACCGAGTAGCCCTCGCGCTCGAGCGCTCGGGACAGCGGCTCGGATATAGCCGTGTCGTCCTCGGCGAGCAGAACTGTCATCACCGCACCACTGTACGGTTACCGACCCGGCAATCGCCGCAAGCGAGCCCGGGCAATCACAGGCAAGCACAGGCAAGCACTCTGAACTGCCGGAGAACCTGCCGTCGCCGTCAGACCGGGCTCACCCCATGCCGCCGCCGGGAGAACGACCGGTCCTTCCCGGCGGCGGCCGCGATCCTGGCGATCAGCTGATCCCGCAGCTCCTCCGGCTCCACCAACGCGTCGACCACCAGCTCGGAGGCCAGCCGCACGATATCGATGTCGGCCTCGTACTCCGCGCGCAACTGCTGGACCGTGGCCACCCGCTCGGCCTCGTCATCGATAGCAGCCAACTTCTTCGCATAGACGGCATTCACCGCCGCCTCCGCCCCCATCACGGCGATCTTCGCGGTGGGCAGCGCCACTGTGGCGTCCGGCTCGAATCCCGGCCCGGCCATGGCGTACAGGCCGGCCCCGTAGGCCTTTCGCACCACCACGCAGATCTTCGGCACCGTCGCCTCGGCCACTGCGGTGATCATCTTGGCGCCGTGCCGGATGATGCCCTGCCGCTCAACGACGGTGCCGACCATGAAACCTGGCACGTCGGACAGGAACACCAGCGGCACGTTGAACGCGTCGCACAGTTGGATGAAGTGGCTCGCCTTGTCCGCGGAGTCGACGAACAGCACCCCGCCGCGAAACATCGAGTTGTTGCCCAGGATGCCGACCGGCCTACCGGCCAGCCTGGCGAAGGCAACCGTCAGCTCCCTGGCCCAGCCGGGGTGAATCTCGAACACAGAGCCGTCATCGGCCAGCGCTGCGATGTATCGGCGCATGTCGAAGGCCTGCCGCTCCGATTCGGGCACCAACGCGCGCAAGTCCCCCTTGCCCGGCCCGACCCGTTCCGACACAGGTGGCTGTTGCGTGTAGTTGCAAGGCAGATAGGACAGGAACCGCGTCACCGCGGCCAGTGCCTGATCCTCGGTCTTGACCAGCAGGTGCCCCACCCCGGAGACGGTGGTGTGCATCTTGGCACCGCCCATCTCCTCCAGCGTCGTCTTCTCCCCGGTCACCATCTCGACCATCCGATCGCTGCCCAGGTACATTGACGCGTTGCCCTCGACCATCACGACAAGGTCGCAGAACGCCGGAATGTAGGCCCCGCCGGCCGCCGATGGGCCGAACAGCGCGCACACCTGCGGGATCGAGCCCGAGGCCCGCACCTGGGTGTGAAAGATGCGCCCGGCTCCCCGCCGGCCGGGGAAGAGCTGTACCTGGTCGGTGATTCGGGCGCCGGCGGAGTCAACCAGGTAGACCATCGGAATGCCGGTGGCGTAGGCACGCTCGATGATCCTGATGATCTTCTCCACGGTCCGGGCGCCCCAGGAGCCGGCCTTCACGGTGGAGTCGTTGGCCATCAGCGCCACCGGCCGGCCGCCGATGGCGGCGACACCGGTGATCACCCCGTCGGCGGGCAGGTCGCCGGCCAGCGCGTTGGCGAACTGCCCGTCTTCGACAAAGGAGCCCTGGTCGACCAACCGGGCGATCCGTTCCCGTGCGAACAGCTTGCCCTTCGCGGCGTTCGCCTCGTGGTACTTCGGCGCCCCGCCAGCTTGGATCCGCGCCCGCAGGTCTGTCCACGAGGTCCCTAGCGGCGAACTCCCTACACTCGCCGGTCCGGGCTGTCCCTCGCCGGGCCCTTCCTCGCCGGTTCCAATCTCCCCGGGCCCATTCTCTCCGGGCCCAGCCGGCCGCACGTTGGTCGCCATACGTGAAACGGTAGGCCACCGCGGCGGGTGGCGGTCCCCCGGGCGCGGCGGCACGATGGCTGGCATGGACCGTACGTTCTACGCCTTCAGGGACTTCCACAGCGGTGACGTGATCGAGCTGGGCACCGTCACCGTCGACCGGGAGGAGATGCTGGCCTTCGCCCGCCGGTTCGACCCGCAGCCGTTCCACGTCGACGAGGTAGCGGCGCGCGCGTCGATCCTCGGTGGGCTGTGCGCCTCCGGCTGGTTCACCTGCTCCCTGTGGATGCGGGCCTATGTCGACGCGGTGCTGATCCGGTCGACCTCGCAAGGGTCACCGGGTGGACGCGAGACACTCTGGCCGACACCGGTGTTCCCCGGCGACGTGCTGGCTTGCCGGGCCGAGATCGGCCCAACCCGGCTGTCCTCGAGCCGGCCGAGCCTCGGTTTGGTGGAGATCACCGGCAGCGCCTGGCGGCAGGAGACCAAAGTGCTCGGGGTGACGTTCACCGGCATCTTCGCCGTGGCCGTCGGCGCGGACCCGACAGCGACAGGCACACTGCAGCGGTGAAGCTCACCCTGGACCTGCACGACATCTACAACCGCGGTGACGAAATCGACAGTGCCCTGCACGCAGTGATCGACGAGGCGATAGCCAAGAAGATCAAGCTGGTGGAGATCATCCCCGGCAAGGGGTCGGGCGCGTTGAAGAAGCATGTGCTGCGGTTCTTGCAGCGCAAAGAGATCAAGTCGCTGTACCACCGGGTGGAGAAGGACTCCGACAATTTCGGCAAGGTGTATGTGCACTTCCGGTGACGGCTCCGGCGCACCGTCCCGGCGATCACCACCCCGATTCGGACGCCTGCTGCGTTCTGCCGCGTTCAGCCGTCGGCCAGTGCCCGCACCACTGCCGACGGGCTGGGCCGACCGAGGATGCCAGCCATCCAGACGCTGGTGGCGACCAGCGCGTCCAGATCGACACCGTGTTCGATGCCAAGGCCGGACAGGAACCACACCAGGTCCTCGGTGGCCAGATTCCCGGTGGCCGACTTGGCAAACGGGCACCCGCCGAGGCCGCCCGCGCTCGCGTCGACAGTGGCCACCCCACAGCGCAATGCCGCCAGTGTGTTGGCCAGCGCCTGCCCGTAGGTGTCGTGGAAATGAACGGCCAGCCGGCCTGCGCCGACCCCGGCCGCGGAGAAGGCACCGATCAGCGCCGTCACCTGGCCAGCGGTAGCAACCCCGACGGTATCGCCAAGGGACAACTCGGCGCAGCCCATGTCGAGTAGACGTCGCCCTGCCGACACCACCTGCGGTACCGGCACCCGGCCTTCCCACGGATCACCGAAACACATGGACAGATAGCCGCGGACCGTCATGCCACGGGCAACGGCCTCGGCGACCACCGGAGCGAACATCTCGAACTGACCGTCCAGGCTTTGCGCCAGGTTGTGCTGGGCAAAAGCTTCGGTCGCCGATCCGAAGACAGCGATCTCCTGCGCTCCGCAGTCCACTGCGCGGCGCAGGCCTTCGGCATTGGGCACCAGTACCGGGTAGCGGACCCCGTTACGCCGCGCGATGGCCCCGAACACCTGCTCAGCATCCGCCAGTTGCGGAACCCAGGCAGGGTTGACGAAACTGGTCGCCTCGATGGTGCGCAGCCCCGCCGCTCCGAGCCGGTCGATGAACGTCAGCTTGGCACTCGTGGGTATGGCGGTCTTCTCGTTCTGCAACCCGTCACGCGGGCCGACCTCGACTATCCGCACCCGGACAGGCAGACCGGGCAGCGGGGTGACGTCCGGCAGCGCGCCGCCGGGGAGTTCGGTCATCGCCGAGGATCTGGTCCCGGGGCGCCGCCCGGCTGCTGCGGGTATCCCTGGGGTCCCGAGACGGGGTAGCCCTGGGGCGCAATCCTGTTGGTCGGAAACTCCATCGCCGGATCGTCCTGGACCTGATGGCCATGGCCCGAATAGCCCTGCGGTGGTGCTCCATGCGGCGGCACGGACTGCGTCGGATAGACGTCTGGGTCGCCCGCCGTCCGCTGTTCGTCGGTGGCGTCGGTCACCGGCCGGTCGTCCTCGTCGTTGCGATGCCGGCGGCCTCGGTCATCGGCCGGGAGCGCCCGGGTCGGTGCCGGCGGCTGCCCCCCGGTGTCCGATGGGTCTCCGTAGTCGCTCCGATCATCGGCGATGAGCTGGTTCAGCGTGCTCTGCACCTTCGTCAGCGACGCCACGTTGAGGAACTCCAGCGGCTGGTCGGCTGCCGAGTCGACGATCAGCGAGCCGTATCCGAGGATGCGCCCCCAGAAAGTGACTACCGTTTCCATGTTCTGGATCCGAGATAGCGGGATCTGATGCTCCCGCCGGTGCAGGATGCCGGAGCGGAAGAACACGTGCCCGGTGGTCAGCACAAAGTGTTCCGAGCGCCATCGCAGGAACGGCACCAGCGACAGGAAGATCAGCGCCACCACCCCGACGACCGCGATCCCGATAAACCAAGGCAGGTGCGAAGTCCAGCCACTGTCCTGCCAGGAGTTCGCCCACGCGGCCAGCGCCGAACCGCCGCCGATTATGACGATGAAGAAGAGGATCGGCAGCACCAGCACCTTCCAATGCGGGTGCTTGTGCAGTACCACTCGCTCGCCGCGGGCGAGCAGGTTATCGGGGTAGGCCATCGGAGTCCCCTAATGCGTGGTGGACCGTGTCGTCCGTCCTGGTCGGCCGATCGGGCCGCTCGGCGATCACGCTACCGGCCCGGAGCCTTGCGCGGGGGGAGGTGTGTGGCCAGAATCCGCGACTGGACCCACTGATGGTTTCGGCAGGTGGCCAGCGGAACGTGAACCGAAGATCAGCGACCCCAATCGGACTATCGTCGCCCCTTCAGCGATCGCGTCGGCGAAGTCTCCGCTCATTCCCATCGACAGGTCCATCGCCAGCCGGGCGCCCGGCAGGTCGGCATCGGCAACGGCGTCGCGCACCCGCCGCAACTGGGCGTACCCCGAGCGCACGGCCGCAGAATCGTCGGAGTTCAGCCCGATCGTCATGTACCCACGGACGCTGAGCCGGTCCAGTTGCGCCAGTTCGGACAGGAAGTCGGGCACCTGCGGCGGGGCGATACCGAACTTCGACCGCTCGCCTGAGACGTTGACCTGGACCATCACGTCCAGCCGGTCGTCGCGCTCGGTCAGCAGCCGCTGCAGTCGGGTGGCCAGCCGGAGCGAATCGAGGGTCTGCAGGCAGTCGATACGGCCCAGCACGGAGCCTGCCTTGTTGGACTGCAAGTGTCCGATGAAGTGGTTGCGATGCGGATGCCCGGCCAGCGCGTCCGCCTTGGACAGCAACTCCTGCACCCGGTTCTCGCCGATCAGCGAGTAGCCGGCGATCAGCGCCTGGATGATCCTGCCCGGCTCCACCGTCTTGGTGGCCAACAGCATGCTGACCGACGCCGGATCCCGCCCGGCCGAGCGCGCGGCCTCGTCGACGAGGCCACGCACCACCGCCAGCCGGGCGCCGATCGAGTGGTTGTCGGCGGCGCTGTCCATGGCCGATGACCCTAGTCGGACTGGCGAGTCGCAACGGCAGGGTGTCGCCGGTTCCGACGAAACTGCGCTGGACGAGCGCGCTGGGGCCGTCGATGGCACATCAGGGCGGCCATCAGCATCGCGGCCGTCACGCTGGCCGGGTGCACCGGGGGATCTTCCGGCGCGCCGGCAGCACCGGTAATGTCGCAGTCTTCGCGGTCCGCGGCGGCGACCGACAACAACCCTGGTGGAACATCGACCGGGTCGCCGACCCCGACCGCGATCACCGGATCCGGCCACGTATCAGCCGCGGCCGGCCCGACGGTGCCGGTGATCACCACCGTGGTCGGGGGAGCACGGTGACGATCACCCCAGAACCTCGGACGTTCTGGGCGACGTCACACCGACGACGGGCCCACCATGGTGGTGATTCTGGATCCGCAGCATTCGACCCTGACGCAGGCCGCCACGATGGCCAAAGGCCTGTTCGATCCGAGCGCCATTCAATCCGAGGCGGGTTTGTTACCGGGGATGACCGAGCAGGACACCTGGCTGGACGAGGCCGCGACGGTGACCGTCAGCTCCACCGATCCACTGGTCGGGACCATCACCGCGCCGCAGCTGGTCCGCGAGACCGGAGGCGGAACCGTCGAGCTGTCCGTTGCCTTCAGCTGCGACAAGCGCCGGACGAGCCACTGACCGGCAGAACCGGCCGTCGACCACTGCCAGCTGATCGGCGGGGTGGCTCGGTGCACGAGTGGGTAGCTGCGCGATTTCACCGCTCCTGTCCCTGACCCCTGCTATTCGGATGCCCCGGTCGGTCGGCCGGCGGCGGACCGCAGGTGCACAACGTCACCGGCGGACATCCTGACCACCGACCCGTCGCGGCGTTCGATGACGACGGCCCCGTCCGCGGCCACGTCCACCGCCCGACCCTGGATGCGGCTACCGTCGGGGAGGTCGACGGCCACCAAGGCGCCCAGCGTCAGGCAGCACTCCAGGTATGCGGTGCGCAACCCGCTCGCGTCGACATCCCCGCCCGCCGCCCGCCATTGCCGCAGCAGAGTGCCGAACCCTTGCAGAATCGCGACCAGCAGATCCGCCCGGTCGACACCCGGTGCTCCCGCCAACGCCAGCGAGGTGGCGTCCGCGCGCGGTAGCTCCGCCCGGGTCAGGTCGACGTTCAGCCCGATACCAACCACCAAGGCGTCACCGGCGGACTCAGCGAGAATGCCGGCAACCTTTGCGCTTCCGATCAGCACATCGTTTGGCCACTTCAGACCGGCCGGCAGACCGGCCACCTGGTCGAGAGCGGTCACCACCGCCACTCCCAGCGCGGCGCCGGTCCAGCTGCGCCTGGCGAGCGGCACCTCGCCGAGTCGCAGCAGTACAGAGAACATCAACCCGGCACCGGGTGGGCACAGCCAGCTCCGACCGAGCCGACCCCTGCCGGTCAGCTGCTCCTCGGTGACCAGCACGGTTCCGTCGGGAGCGCCATTCGCGGCGGCCACCAACAGATCCGCATTGGTCGACCCGATGGACCGGACGTGCCGGATCGCCCAGCCACCCCTGGCGGTCAGCGCGTCGGCGACCCGACCCACGTCAATCGGCCGTCTGCGTGGCGACGGATTCCCCGCCGACGTCGTCCGCATCGCTCCAGAGTAGGTCCCCCTACCAGCAATCGACGGCCTCGCTCCGGTTGTCATTGTTGCGACTGCGGAATCAGGCCAGAGCCATGGCTCAGAAGTCTCTTTCGCACAACATCGAGGTCAACGCCCCGAGTCGGTCCCGCACCCCGATGTCCAGGTCCAGGCCATCCAGCACAGCCAGCGCCGCCGACGTCTCGCGCTCTGCCTCCGCGCTGGCCCAGGCCCGGCCGCCGGCCTCCGCAACGGCTGCGGCAACGGCCGCCAACTCGTCCTCGGTGAGCTGCCGCTCCACCTTGTAGATCGCTCGAAGGTATTGCCCGGCCGGCGTCGACGCGGACATGGCAGCAACCACCGGCAGCGACTTCTTGCGGGCTCGCAGGTCCGACCAGACCGGCTTTCCGGTCCGCGCCGGAGTCCCCCAGATGCCCAGCAGGTCGTCAATCAGTTGGAAGGCCATGCCGACGTGAGACCCGAAATCCCCCAACGCGGCGGTCAACGCGGGCGGCGCCGCCACCAACGCAGCGCCCAGCGAGGTCGCGCACGCCAGCAGCGCACCCGTCTTGCCGGCGACCATCTCCTGGCACTCCGCGAGCGGGACGGAATCTCGAGTCTCGAATGCCAGATCTGCGGCCTGCCCCGCGATCAGCCGCCTAGTGGCAGCGCTCAAGATCTGCACCGCCAACGGCACGGCGTGCGACTCGGCCTCCGCCAACACCTCAATGGCGACGGTGAGCAGCGCGTCCCCGGCCAGGATCGCCGGCGAGATGCCGAATGCCGCCCATGCGGTCGGCCGGTGCCGTCGGGTCGCGTCGCGGTCCATGATGTCGTCGTGCAGCAGTGAGAAGTTGTGCACCAACTCGCAGGCCACCGCTGCTGGAATCGCGCGCGCCGGGTCCGCCCCTGCGGCCTGCGCGGACAGCAGCGCGAAGGCCGCGCGTATCCCCTTGCCGCCCGAACCGGTCGCCGCGTTGCCGTCGGCATCCAGGAAGCCGAGGTGATAGCCGCCGACCGCGCGGGTGACCGGATCGAGCCGGGCCAGCGCCGACCTCAGCGCCGGCTCGACCAACTCCCTCGACTGCTGCAAAATCTCGTCCGCGAGCCCCGTCATCGCACGACCTGCCCTTCCCGCTCGGCACGGTTCACGGTACCGACTCGGTCCTCGGCGTCGGCACGGCTGCGCACCGCACCCTGCACAGTGTCCGGCACCCGACCGGTGGCCAGACACCAGATGGCGTCCGGCCAGTGGCTCGACCCAGGCCGGGCGCGGCGCGCGCCGATACTCTCGCCGGCGCCTGATGGGGCTCCCTCGCTGCGCTGCCGGACCTGCCCGATACGCTGCCGGTCATGCCCTCATCCGGCGACCTGCCGAGCTCCCCACCCGCCGCGGCGAGTGCACCATCCGGCTCGACACCGGCCGATGCACCCTCACCGCGGACCACCGCGGGCAGGCTCGCCGACCTGGACCGTCGGCTGGCCGAACAGGTACACGCGGGGTCGGCCAAGGCCGTCGAACGACAGCACGCGCGCGGCAGGAAGACCGCCAGGGAGCGGCTCGACCTACTGCTGGACGCCGACTCGTTCGTCGAGTTCGACGCATTCTCCCGGCACCGGTCCACCGCGTTCGGGATGGAAGCGAACCGCCCGTACGGGGACGGCGTGGTGACCGGATTCGGGACCGTGGACGGTCGCGAAGTGGCGGTGTTCTCCCAGGACGCCACGGTGTTCGGCGGGTCGCTCGGCGAGGTGTACGGCGAGAAGATCGTCAAAGTCCTGGACTTCGCCGCAAAGACCGGCCGGCCGGTGGTCGGCATCAACGAGGGCGGCGGGGCTCGCATCCAGGAGGGCGTCGTCTCACTGGGCCTGTACGCGGAGATCTTCCGGCGGAACGTGCACCTGTCGGGCGTCATCCCGCAGATCTCGCTGATCATGGGCGCCGCGGCGGGCGGGCACGTCTACTCCCCCGCGCTCACCGACTTCGTGGTGATGGTGGACGGGACCTCGCAGATGTTCATCACCGGGCCGGATGTGGTCAAGTCCGTCACCGGTGAGGAAGTGAGCCTGGAGGATCTGGGCGGCGCCCGCACTCACAACACCCGCTCCGGCAACGCCCACTACCTGGCCGCAGACGAGGACGACGCGATCGAATATGCGCGCGCGCTGCTGAGCTACCTGCCGTCGAACAACTTGTCAGCCCCGCCCACGCTGCCGGCAGATACCGACCTGGACGTCACCGACCGCGACCGCGAACTCGACGCGCTGATCCCCGACTCGCCGAACCAGCCCTACGACATGGCAACGGCCATCGAACATGTGCTGGACGACGGGGAGTTCCTGCAGGTGCACGAGCTGTTCGCGCCGAACATTGTGGTGGGGTTCGGCCGGATCGACGGCCGCAGCGTCGGCGTGGTCGGCAACCAGCCGTTGCACCTGGCCGGGACGCTGGACATCAACGCATCGGAGAAGGCCGCCCGGTTCGTGCGCACCTGCGACGCGTTCAACGTCCCGGTGGTGACCTTCGTCGACGTCCCCGGATTCCTGCCCGGCACGGCCCAGGAGTGGAACGGAATCATTCGGCGTGGCGCCAAGCTGATCTACGCCTACGCCGAGGCAACGGTGCCGTTGCTCACGGTGATCACCCGCAAGGCCTACGGCGGGGCATACGACGTGATGGGCTCCAAGCACCTAGGGGCGGATCTGAACCTGGCCTGGCCGACCGCTCAGATCGCCGTCGTCGGTGCGCAGGGGGCGGTGAACATCCTGTACCGCAAGGAGTTGAGCAAGGCCGCGGAGCACGGCCAGGACGTGCTGGCGCTCCGTGAGCGATTGCAGACCGAGTACGAGGACACCCTGGCCAATCCCTATATCGCCGCAGACCGCGGTTACGTCGACCAGGTGATCGCACCGTCGGCCACCCGGGTGACGCTGGTGCGGGCCCTTCGGGCGCTGGCCGACAAGAGGGAAACGCTGCCACCGCGCAAGCACGGGAACATCCCGCTGTGAGCGGCACCGAGGGCGAAGTGCACCATCGGAGATGGGCTCGCGAGGAGAATACGGAGAACGAGAACGAGACCGACGACGCCGCCGCCCTGATCACGGTGCTCACCGCCCTCGCTGGGTCCGCTGCCGCCGCCGCCGCGAGGCCCGCGACCGCGTCACTGTGGAGCGTGCCGGCCCACCGACTGCAGGCAGCTGCGTTGGCGCCCGGGCCGTCAGCCTGGTGGGCATCGGGACTTCCGCGATGATGGGCATGCCGACAGTGCTGCTGACGAACGCGCAGGTGATGGCCGTGCCGGCTGCCGCGATGACGGCGTGCTCCCGATGACGGCGTGCTCCCGATGACGAACGCGCCAACGGTATCGATGACGGATCCATCGAGCTCGGCGCGGCTCGGATCCGTCGCGACGAGGGTGGTTCTAGCATCCGCCTCGCCCGGTCGGCTGGCTGTGCTGCGGGCCGCCGGGATCAACCCCGAGGTCGTGGTGTCCGGATTCGACGAGGACGGTCTGCTGAACCGTCACCGTGACCACCCGCCGGTCGAGATTGTCGCCGCGCTCGCGGCCGCCAAGGCGGATGCGGTCGCCGCGCAGATGATCGCCCGCCCGAGTGGCGCCCCCGACACAGTGGTGATCGGCTGCGATTCGATGCTGCTGCTGGACGGGCGGCTGCAGGGCAAACCGCACACCCCCGACCAGTCACTGCAGCGGTGGAACGCGCAGGCGGGACGGATCGGGGAACTGCTCACCGGGCATACCGTGCTACTCATCAGCGCCGGCGTCATCGTTGCGCGGTCCCATGGAACTGCCGTTACTGCAGTGCATTTCGCCACACCGACCGAGCGGGAGCTGGCCGCTTACATCGCCTCCGGCGAGCCGCTGGAAGTTGCCGGCGCATTCACCATCGACGGGCTCGGCGGCTGGTTCGTCAACCGTATCGAGGGCGACCCATCCTGCGTGGTCGGGCTGTCACTACCGACGGTGCGCAGACTGCTGGCCGAAATCGGCGTCGCCGTCACCGACCTTTGGCGCATTCCACCCCGTCTCGAGGCAACCTACGCCGGTCCCGAGGTAGCCCCCGCCCCTGCCGAGGTAGCCCCCGCCCCTGCCGAGGTAGCCCCCGCCCCTGCCGAGGAAGCCCCCACCCCCGCCGAGGTAGCCCGATGTTGACGCGACACGCCGAAGAAATCGGGCTACCTGCGGATACTTCGGGCTACCTCGGCAGGCCGGGGCGAACGGCGGCGCGCGCCACCACGATGATCGGGAGGGACAACCCGTGCACACAGTCTTGATCGCCAACCGCGGTGAGATCGCCGTACGGGTGGCCAGGGCCTCCGCCGACGCCGGTCTCCGCTCGGTCGCCGTCTATGCCGACCCCGACCGGGACGCGCTGCACGTCGAGATGGCCGACGAGGCCTACGCCCTGGGTGGCTCCACCCCCACCGACTCCTACCTGGACATCGCCAAACTGCTGGACGTGGCAGCCAGGTCGGGGGCCGACGCGATACACCCTGGCTACGGCTTCCTGTCCGAGAATGCAGATTTCGCCCAGGCAGTGATCGATGCAGGTCTCACCTGGATCGGTCCGAGCCCGCAGTCCATGCGCGACCTGGGCGACAAGGTGTCAGCCAGGCACATCGCCGTGCGGGCCGGCGCGCCGTTGGTCCCCGGCACTCACGACCCGGTGTCCGGCGCCGCCGAGGTGATCGCCTTCGCCGAGCAGTACGGCCTGCCGGTTGCCATCAAGGCCGCCTTCGGCGGCGGCGGCCGCGGGATGAAGGTGGCCCGCACCGTGACCGAGATTCCCGACCTGTACGAGTCCGCGGTACGCGAGGCAGTGACGGCTTTCGGCCGCGGCGAGTGCTACGTCGAGCGGTACCTGGACAAGCCGCGGCACGTCGAGGCGCAGATTCTCGGTGACACCCACGGCACGGTGATCGTGGTTGGCACCAGAGACTGCTCGCTGCAACGGCGCTATCAGAAGCTGGTGGAGGAGGCGCCGGCGCCATTCCTTTCACCTGAGCAGCGCACCACGATCCATACGGCGGCCAAGGCGATCTGCGCCGAGGCCGGCTACTACAGCGCCGGCACCGTCGAGTTCCTGATCGGTCAGGACGGCATGATCTCTTTCCTGGAGGTGAACACCAGACTGCAGGTGGAGCACCCGGTCTCGGAAGAGACCAGCGGGATCGACCTGGTGCGCGAACAGTTCCGCGTTGCCGACGGCGAGAGGCTCCGCTGGACCGACGATCCCGTGCCGCGCGGGCACAGCTTCGAGTTCCGGATCAACGGCGAGGACCCGGGCCGGGGTTTCCTGCCTGCGCCCGGCATCGTGACCAGCTTCGTGGCTCCGTCCGGGCCCGGGGTGCGGCTGGACTCCGGCGTGCGCTCCGGTTCGGTGATCGGCGGGGCATTCGACTCGCTGCTGGCCAAGCTGATCATCACCGGCGCGGATCGGGACGAGGCGCTGGCCCGGTCCCGGCGGGCACTGGCCGAAATGCGGATCGACGGCATGGCCACGGCACTGCCGTTCGATCGCGCAGTTGTCGACGATCCGGCATTCACCGCCGCCGACGGGCACTTCGGGGTGCACACCCGGTGGATCGAAACCGAGTTCGCCAACACCATCGAGCCGTTCACCGGGGCCGCTGAATCCGGCGCCGACCCGGCGCCGCGGCAGGTGGTGGTGGCCGAGGTGAACGGCCGCCGAGTGCAGGTCTCGCTGCCCGGCGACCTGGCGGTCGGCGGCGGTCGGCCTTCCGGCGCTGTGCCCAGCCGGCGATCCGGGCGCAAGACTGCCGCCAAGGCGGTCAGCGGGGACGCCGTCACCGCGCCGATGCAGGGCACCGTGGTCAAGGTGTCCGTGGCTGAGGGAGATCACGTCTCCGCCGGCGACCTGATCGCCGTGGTGGAGGCGATGAAGATGGAGAATCCGGTGACCGCGCACAAGGACGGTGTGGTGACGGGTCTGGCGGCCACGGTCGGCGCTGCGGTGACGGCCGGCGCGGTACTGGCCGAGTTGCGCTGACAACAGGCGAAAGGGAAGCCACGTCGTAAACGGGCTCGTAAGCATCTGCGTTTACCCGATGGCATGCTGGTTGCAAGCCAAGACAACCCGCAATGTGTAGCGTCCATGCCAACTCCGGCCCGGGAAGCGGTGATCAAGCCGTGCACCCGCAGTCCCTGCCAAGCCTGACGTGCCAGATGGCCCAGGCCCGCAGCACGTGCGCCACGAGGTCTGATCGATTTCTACCTCCGGCCGGGTGGCACCCTCTTCACCCGGAACCCTCCTCACAAAGTCGACAATCGCGCCCATCGCACCGACGTCCGACCGTATTCTCCCGCCCAGTAGGTTACCAGGATGTCACCATCCGGCAGGCGCACAGCTGTTGGAAATCCGAAGGTAAAGTCCAACATCTCGTCTACCCCGTCCTCAAAAAGAGGGTCGTTTCGAACTTGCTCAGCCTCATATACCATAATCTCTGAATGAATCGGCCAGTCACTGTCTTTAAGATCTGTCAGAGCAGCAACGATCCCCTGGCGGCCGTACCGACGGTTGTACAAGATCAGCAGCCGATCGTCCCCGAGTGGAAGTACGCTCAGAGTCTGTCCCCGAGTACCAATGCTCCCTGGTGAACTCCAAGTCTCGCCGCGATCATGCGATATGGCAAAGCTGTTCGGCTGATCACGGACACCGGCAAGTGTCACGGTCCATGCGGTAGCCAGTATCCGCCCCTCACCCAAGTACGCAAGCTTCTGTTCCAGGTATCCGGACTCCCCACGCGGGTCGGACATAGCCGTGCTGTGCCCCGGCCAGGTGTGCCCGCCATCATCGGATATCGCGATCAACACCTCTGCGCCTAGGCGCCCAGGCTCGATGGTCGCCGCGGGTGCCAGGATCCGCCCGTCCGGCAACGGCAGGACGCCGTGCGAAATCTCTAGCATCTTGGTGGGCATCGGTACTGTCGACGCCTCCGACCACGAGTGCGCTCCGTCCGTTGATACCAGCAAGATTGCGTCAACCTCACGTTCACCGAAACGATCTTGCCCTACTGCCAACGCTCGCCCTCCGTACGCATACACCGTGTCCTGGCCAGGTAACGAGGATGTCCTGAGGAGAGCACCCGGAAAGGCATCTCTCCCAGGCGTACATATCTGTCCCTCAGCGGTCCAAGTTCTTCCGCCGTCCAAGGAGCGAGCGATGCTAGAGCCCCCAGTTGCGAACTGGCCACCCGCGTCGCTGTACGAGCACACGATGCCGTCTCCGCCGGTGATCGCCACTTGCGGAAACGCGCAGTCGCGGGCATCAATCGAGCCACGATCTGTGATACAGAGAAGGCCGTCCTTCGACACCTCAGCAATCATGACCGATCCCTGTCTCTCTGAACCAGCGCTATCGCGGCTGCAAACACAACCGCGAACAACAACAATAGCGTAGATACCACGGCAATCACCGGACTGGTCTCAGTGCGCACGAAATCCCACAGGAGTCGCGGGAGCGTCACCGTCGTGGTTCCTGAGACGAACAACGCTATAATTAGTTCGTCGAACGAGGTGAGAAACGCGAACAGGGCACCGGCAAGAATGGCGGGTCGAAGTATGGGAATCGTCACGGTTCGGAGCACCTGCCATCGACTCGCACCGAGGCTGGACGCAGCCCACTCCAGGCGATCATCGAAGTTGCGCAGCGCCGCGACAACTATCACAGCCACGTAAGGCGCTCCTAGAACTGTATGGCCCAGAATGATGCCGACACGAGTGCCAAGCAGAGAAGTCGGAATATAAAGGAAGAACAATCCTACCGCCAACACAATTGGCGGTAAGATTAGAGGCAACAGCACAAATGTCTCAATCAGGTGCTTTCCACGAAACCGCAAACGAGCAATGGGCAGCGCTGCCAAACTCCCAAGGATCGTTGCCAGCGTCGCCGAGGCCACGCCGACAAGGAAGCTCAGCCCTGCCGCGGGCAACCAACGAGATCCCCGCCGACCCACCCCAAAAAATTCTGCGTACCATTGCAATGAGTAGCCCGGTGGAGGAAAGGTGACCCGGTCGATCGATGAGAATGAGATCGGGATTGTCACGAGCACAGGCATGGTCAAATACAAGGCCATTGCTACTGCCAGCGCACCGATGCCCCATCGACCCATTCGCGTGCCGATCGTAGTTAGTTCGTCCGCAGCGTTCGCCATCGTTGTCAGCGCTCGCCGAGGAGACGATTGAGGTCGTAGTGCCTTTGATAAACGTAGATCAATCCACCAACCGCCACCAGCAGTGTGATGGCCAGGGCGCTGCCCAAACCCCAATTCATAGCTTGCTGCATTTGCAAAGTAATCAAACCGGCAATCGTATACTCCTTGAGTCCGCCGAGTATCACCGGCGTTACAAAGAAGCCCATCGACAAAATGAACACCAGTACGAAACCAGTCATCAAACCGGGCATCGACAGTGGCAAATACACGGTCCGAAACGCGCGGCGAGGGCTTGCCCCCATACTGGTCGCCGCACGTACCAGTTCCGGTTCAATGCCCCGCATGACGGCAAAGCATGTCAGCACCATGAAGGGCAGCAGTGCTTGAACCATACCAAGGACAACTGGCGTGGTAGTGAACATAATACGGAGTGGCTCTTTCACGACGCCGAGCTTGATGAGAGCGTTGTTGACGATGCCCTCCCGACCCAGGAGGATCTGGAACGCATAAGTTCGAGCTAAGAGCGACGTCCAGAGAGGAACCAGCACTGCCAGCAGTAGCACACCCCTAAGGACCCGCCCCGCGCGCGCAATGAAGTATGCTAGCGGATACCCCAGCACGAGCGAGATGATGGTCACGATAATTGCGATCTTAAGCGTCTGAAGCAATACCTTGTAGTAGATTGCCCTCGTGAAGACCTCGACGTAGTTTTCAAACGTGAATCCGGTGTCCATCAGGCTGTGGTACAAAACTATCAGCAGAGGCACACCGAAGAAGGCCGCCTCGAAAGCGACAAGGGGTACTAACAGCCAGAGAGATTCCACGCGACGAGGCCTCGTTCGCCGAGTCATCGTCAGACCCTTCACTTCCGGCCGCGCTCAGAGTGGGGCAGCGGGATCTGCCGACCTGCGGAATATACTCGCATATCGCGTGCCAACCAGCCGATTCTCAGCTGAGACTTCAACGGACCGGGTGCCCCTATAGAGTCTGCGGTTTGGTGGAGAACGAACGGTTGTCCACGCGATGTTGAGAGCTCGTAGCGGAATCGACTGCCTACATATGTGACCTGGGTGCAATTAACCTCAAGATACTGTAGCGTCGAGATCTGTTGCTGAGACGCGCTTTCCAGCCGGAGGCGTTCCGGACGGATGGACGCCATTGCTAATGCGCCAATTGGCAGTGAGTCCACTGCCGTGCCGGTTGCTTCGTCCCCGGCGTCGGTCCGAATAGTTGCAAGGCCGGCGCCGTCGGTCGCTACTACAGTTCCTTCAATCACGTTCGATTCTCCGACAAAGGACGCCACGAAGGACGTGCTGGGAGAATCATACACATCTTGGGGTGTACCATATTGTTCGATGCGACCTTGATTCATGACGGCGATACGATCACTCAGGATCAACGCTTCATCCTGATCATGCGTGACATAGATTACCGTCGTTCCCAGCGATTGCTGTAGTTTCTTAATTTCCCATTGCAGACGGTCGCGCAACTGGCGATCTAGTGCTCCAAGTGGCTCATCCATAAGCACCAGCGGCGGCCGGAACACCACCGCTCGCGCTAACGCAACGCGCTGCTGTTGGCCACCGGAAAGCTGCCGAGGGTACCGTTTCGCAAAGTCGGCCAGGCTGACCAACTCCAGTACTTCGCTCACCATGCCGGGTATCGCGCGCTTGGAGGTGCCGTGCATCTTCAATGGATACGCAATATTCTCACTGACCGTCATGTGTGGGAAGAGTGCATAACTCTGGAAGACCACCCCGATGTTCCGTCGGCTCGGCGGAAGATCCGTGATATCGAGCTCGCCCACAACTATCCGGCCGGTGTTGACGCGCTGGAACCCAGCGATCGCCATGAGGGTCGTAGTCTTCCCAGAGCCACTAGGGCCAAGGAGCGTGACAAACTCCCCTGCCAACACCTGCAGGTCCAAGTCATGCACAGCGATCGAGTCGCCGTAGCGTTTAGTCAGCCCGGTGACCGTGACGGCTGATCCGATCGGCCCCGGGGGCGAGTATGTCAACTCGCCCCCGGTCCGGGCGTCCGCGTTAGAACCGATAGTCACCCAAGCAGCCATTCCGTCATGCGCTTGGTCGCCATGGCCTCATTCTCGGCCCACCATCCATTATCGCACGGTGCGAGCAGTTTGTAGTTCTCAGGACTGGTGGTCAGCAGAGGCTTTATGTCGGCTTGTACCGCATCCATTCCTGCGATGTTTGTCGTCCCAATGAACAGCTCCTGCGCGAACTGGGTATTGAATTCAGGGGTGTTAAGGATCACAGCCATGACATGCTGAGCAGCAACCTTATTCGGCGCGGCGGCGGGGATGATCCAGCCACCATCCTCTCGTGTCGCTTGCGCCATGCGGAAATCGATCGGTCGCTTTGCGCGCTTGAGTGTTACACAACGATTTGTGTACAAGTTGACCATGTCCGCTTCACCCGCTACCGTCAAGTTCTCCATGGATTGACCATCGTCAGGCCACTTTACGACGAGGTGCTTCACGCGATCAAGCGACTTGAAGGCACGGTCCAGGTCGAGCGGGTAGAGGTCCTCTGGTGCGATCCCGTCACCTAACGCGGCCCCAGGCAAGGTCTGAAATGCTCCAGACCGAAGGGCTCGCGAACCCGGGAACTTTGCAACGTCGTAGAATTCAGCCCAGGTCTTCGGCCCATTCTCACCCATCGGTCCTGCGGTGTTCCAGGTGACATGCTCCGCACCAACCCCGAAGATCGTCCAGAACTTGTCGGCAGATCCATCGACCAGTTCGTCCGCCTTCACGATGCTGTAGTCGATGGGCTCCAACCATCCTTCTTTGGCAGCTCTAGCCGCGAAGAAGATATCTGTGTCAATGATGTCGAAGTCGACTGTGTTCGTCTTGATAGCGGCTTCGATATGCGGGTAGTCCAGGTCACCCACAATCGTGACGTCGACATCGTAGTAGTCATGCATGACGTCAATAATGTACTTCTTCCGCATCTCGGCGACGACGCCCGTGTTTCCACCAGAAATCATGGTGAGCTTGCCGCCCAACTTCTTAGGGGCCGGTCCACCATACGGTCCGCGGGCAGCGGTCGCACTAGCGGTACTGCCCCCAGTCGTCATCGAGCTGGACGAGCTCGGCGCGGGCGTGCTGGGCGCTGCCGTGCTGGGCGCTGCCGCACTGGCAGTTGGTGGGTTTGTAGTGCCGGCGGGTGCGGTAGTGGGGTTGCCGGCCGCGGGGGTTTCCGCGGAACCGCAGGCCGCCAGCGAGCCGAGTCCCAGTGCCGCGACCGAGACGCCCACGGCGCTCAGAAAGTTCCTTCGGTTCAGGGCTGTTCGCCCTCTCGCTGGGATGCTGGACTCGTGATCTTCGGGACCTTCCATTTTCCGTTCCTTTCTCGAACCGCGGGAGGACGCCGGGTTGGCTGTCCTGGGATCAGTTGGTCAATTGCCTCTCAGGAACACACTGGTGGAACCTCGATCCACTGAGGGTGCGAACATCTCCGACGACTAGAATTGCGGCGGAGGTCGTCACGACTCCGTAGCCGGTGGGGCCGTTTCTCATTCGGCGGAGCCGCTATCGGCCGGTGTCATCGCGATGCCGGCAGCTTGGCAGTCTTCCGCGAATTCGTACAGGGTCTCGTCGGTCGCCGCCAGGCCCGGTACCCCGGCGATCACTCTGCTTAAGCCAAGGTCACCCCAAACTGATAGCGCCTCCGCACGCGTAGTTGCCATCAGCTGTTTCATCTGCTCCGGGGTGGCGAACGAGACCTCATCGGGCCGCATCATCCGCTGCCCACCGGTAGATCGCATTCCTGCCCACGCCAAGCTTGGCGGCACGCTGATCGAAACCGCCAAGCTGGCCGGATCGCGACCGATCTCCTCGCACCGCTGACGAAGTAGGTCAACCGCGTCCGGAGTTTCATCAGGAAGCACGTCCAAATTGATTTCGTCGCAGTATTTCGCGGCCAACCGGAAGGTCACATTCGGTCCGTGCCCGCCGATCAATATCGGTATCCGCGGTTGCCGAACCGAACGCGGGTTGTTGACGGCATGAGAAACTCTCGCATAATCGCCGCTAAACGTCGCCGGCTGGGTACCCTGAGTCACCATCTTGGTGATGATTTCGAGATGCTCACCGAGCACTGCCAACCGCTCAGGCGTGGATTGAAATTCATATCCGAATGCGTCGTATTCGTCCTGTCTGAAGCCAGCGCCAAGGCCGAGTACAAATCTTCCGTTGCTAATGACGTCAATAGTAGACGCCATCTTCGCGGTCAACGCGGGGTTGCGAAAGGTTGTGTTAAGTACAGTCGTGCCGATTTCGACCCGTCCAACACGGGCGGCGATGGCCGCTGTGATGGTATAGCATTCGAGTAGGACTTGCTCGCCGCCCCACTTCGTGAGCACATGTTCACCGGTCCAGAGGGACTGAAAGCCCAACTTCTCAACCAGCTCGGCGACTTCAATTACTCTGTCATATGCCCGAACAGGGTCCCACCCTTCAAATTCTCCAAACCATCCCTGGGGGAGTATCACTCCTGCTTTCACGCGGACTCCTTGGTCGACGTCGGATGAATTCGGATCGCTGCGAATCGCGCACCCGCAACCGGCGGTTCGAGCACACTCCGAGCAGCGAATGTGTGGAGATCGGAGTGCGACACCTGGGACGGTGCGGCGAGATGCTGAGTGGGTATGCCGTTCGACAAGCCCGCCAGTGGATCGTCATAGCGATCCGGCGGTTCAGAACTCCTGCCGTCTCGAGCGGTGGCGGCCAGGTGCACCGAGACCAAAGCATCGCCGAGCGCGGGCTCCTCGATGAAGCCACCTTGTGCGACATTGATCAGTGTCGAAACCCTCCGCATGGTGCGGATCCGGGCGCGGTCCATCAGGCACCGCGATCTCGCCTTCAGCGAGGTGCACAATACGACAACCTGACTACGCACCGGCAGATTATCCATACAGACCAATTCGCCGTCACTCGACGGCGACTGCACCAAGTAGGAGCCGGGTCCGATGGCCGCGCTGCCAAATGCCATCGCTTCGAGCGCTACCTGAGTCCCGATCCTTCCCGGCGCGGGAGCACAGCATCCCGACGCAGCGCTCCATCGTCGGGATGAGGTCGATGGGCGGAGGCTGGCGAGCAGGTCGGCAGCTCGCAGATGGTCCTCAAACGCACGCTCAGCCTTTGGCTCCATCAGGTCGATGGCGTACAGTTCCAGCCCACACTCGTATTCGTGGTGGCGGATGGGATGGCTGATCAGGACAGTCACACGCTGCGTGTCGTCGTCGAGCGTGCGGCTCGTCCCTCGCGCGCTTGGCTCCACACTCGCATTGCGCAGAACTGGTGTCGCTCTGCTCACCACATCTCCCATCTGGCCGGACTTGTCCCGTCGCGTCGACCCCGTGTGGACATCAGAGGTCTGACGTATGATGCCCAGAACGATATAGAGACGGACGGGCTAGGTCAAGAGCTAGTGATGGCAGTTTCTGTGCTAGTCCAAGGAGGCCCACATCGTGGTTGACGACGATGCTGCTCGCACCAGCTTGCCTTGGGACGACCCCGGTCCCAGTGCTCGTCCCAAGCGGCGTGGCACCCCTCGAAAACCGCCCAGTCGCCGCCCCAACAACTTGGACCTGCTGCGCGCGAAGATAAAGCAAGTCATCGTCGACGACGGACTCGTCCCCGGGGATCCACTTCCTACCGAGGTCGATCTCATAGGACGATTGGACGCGGGACGCAGCTCCGTCCGCGAAGCCCTCAAGGCGCTTCAGGCCGTTGGGATCGTAGAAATCCGTCACGGGTTCGGCATGTACGTCGGAGACATGTCACTAGCCGGGCTGATCGACGGTCTCACATTCCAGAGCAGGATCACCCTGGGCGGCGGGCAGCAGGATCTGAATCATCTCGTTGATATTCGTGAGGTCATCGAGCACGGCATGCTCGCCAAGCTGCTCAGGGAGGTGCCGGCGCCCGACCTCACCGCGGCAGCCGAGGCAATCCAACACATGAAGCAAGAGTCCTTGGTCGGCCCCATCCGAATTGAGACTGACCGCCAGTTCCACGAGGGGCTGTACAAGTCGCTCGCCAATCCGCTACTTGGGCCTATGCTGCGCGCGTTCTGGAGCGTCCTCAGCGATGCGCGCGGAATCTACGCAGAGTCCGACGTCGTACCGACGGACACGGTACAGCGGCACGAGAAGATCTATCAGGCTGTTGAGTGCGGCGATCTCCCCCAGGCCCTAGTGGCCATGACCGAGCACTTTGCGGGAGTCAGGTCCCGGTTGAAAACGCCGCGATAGGCACACTCACTACCGCTGTCCCGAGTCATTTGGACGCAGCTTCAGGACGCAGTTGTCGGCGCCAATCTGGCGCTCGTCCGGCTCTACGCTGAGCGCGAGAGCCGGACTGTTAGCCTGCGCATCGCCCGCCTCGAACGCCGCCCGTGCCAACACGCAGCCTGAACCGTCCACAAACCGCCACCGTCCCCCAGCAGCACCGGGACTACAGTGCTGACGTGGACACACCCCGTGACGAGCCGGAACCGATGCCGCCCGCCGTGCTACGGGTCGGGGATGCCGAGCGCAATTCCGCCATCGACGCGCTGGGCGAGCACCTGGCCACCGGTCGACTGACCCTGGACGAGTATGGCGATCGCAGCGCCAGGGTGAGCGTCGCCAGGACCACCGTTGATCTGGATGCCCTGTTCGACGACCTGCCTCTGCCGCACCCCGTCCGGCCGGGAATCCCGACTACCGGCCGCCTGTCACTGTCCGCGGAATCCGCGGCCATGCCGACGGGGCGGCCTGGCAATGGTGATTCCCGCAGCCGCGCACAGAAGCTGGTTGGCGTCGCGGCGGCGGGTTCAGTGGTGATCGCGCTGGCGCTATTCTTCATCACCGGGTCCTGGTTGTGGTTCCTGCTGATCCCAGGAATCTCCGCGGTAGCCAGCAGCATCTGGGGACCGGACTGGCGGGGGCCGAATCAGGCAGCCATCCGGGGCAGCACGAAGCGCAGGTCCCTGGACGACCGGCAGCACGAACGCCGCGAACTACCCGATCGTTGAGACGCCCGCTGCAACCGGCGGCGAGGGTTGGACCGCGGCAACTGACCCACCCGTGAACAACATGGGCGTGCCGACGAGACGCGGCAACCCACGAACTCAGCCCAGTACCGGCGTCATCCCACGAGCATCGCCAGCAGCACCGCCACCTCGACCGGGACCACGGCCACCAGATACCGGCCCGCAGCCGGCTGCAGCGCTGCGATGGACAACCTGGCCCGGCCGGGGACGGCGGCGGCAATCCCGCAGAGTTGATGGATCAGCGGCAGCAGCGCCACCAGCGCCACCAGCGCAGCATCCGGCCGGGGGCCGCCGGACAACAACCGCAGTCCCACCACCGCGAGAAGTAACAGCAACGGCACCAGCGTCCCCGGCGCCGCTGCCGTTCCGATCACCAACGCTGCCAACACAATCCCGACCAGCGACCACAAGCCCACCACTCCGTGCGCGGACACCGCTACCGCGAAGGAGGCGGCGAGCAGCAACGCCACCCTGAGCGTCCATCCGCCGATGGGACCGATCGGCATGGTTCCCGATGGGGCGGGAGCGGTCTTCGAGATGGCCTGCCCCGACGTCGTTCTCGCGGCCCGCTCGGCTCCCATCGCCGCCGACCCGAATATCTCCGGCACACCGACGGGCCCGCGCCTCATCGCCGACTCCTGAACACCCGCAGCGTCGCGGCCATCTGTACCGCCAGGTCTCCGGCCTCCCAACGCAGCACCGGCACACCGGCGCCCCGCAGCCGCTCCACTTGCAACGCCCGCTCGACCAACAGGATCCGCAGGTGGTCAGCGTCGGCGCCGGCCGCCTCATGCAACAACCCGAGCACCGGCAGCACGTCGATGACGATCACCAGGTGCCCCCTGGCTAGGCAATCCAGGACGGCCGCCACCGAGGATGCTTGGGTCAGCGTCGAACAGATGACGACGATCTGCCCTGGCCGAAGCCCCCACCACTGCACCGCCAGCAACACGGACCTTCGTCGCTCGATCAGGGCCAGCCGATGTCGAATCCGCTGCAACTGGCGGTTTCCGGTCCCCGGCCGAACAAACCGGCGCGGCATCGCCGCCACCAGCAGGCCGACCCGGTCGCCCTGACCCAGGTGGGCAGCAGCCAACGCGGTGGCTGCTGCCACGGTGTGGTCCAGGCTGGTCAGCCGCCAGCGATCCCGCTCTGCCCGGCGCCGGATCGCCACGGGATCACCTCGCCGGATGGCGGACCGTTCCCACTCCTGCACCAAGCGACGGCGCAGGAGCGTCAGTCGGCGAGAGCGACGAGGCTCGTGGTGCGGAGCGGTCACCGCTGCGAGATCGATGCAGATCACCATCTCCGCATCGGCGTCCGACAGCGTCCGCCGGGTATGCAGCTTCTGGTGCCTGGCGTAGGCGCGCCAGTGGATGCTGCGCAACCGATCGCCGGGGGCGAACTCCCGCAAGTCCACCAGATCGCTGCCCTGGCCGGGTCGCCTGCTCAGGTGCGCGCCGGCCCAGCCGCCGGTGATCGCGGGCAGCGGCAGCGGCGAGATCGCCTGCACAGCAGGGAGCACCAGTTCAGTGACGATTGCGCCTTGGACAACCGGGCCCGCCTGGTGCAGCCCGTCGGGACCGATGACAAGAAGGTCCGGCCGGGCCACCACCGTCGGCCCCCATCTTCGGGTCCGAAAGGACGCGTCGACGGTCATGTCGGCGCCCCCGGTGATCACCACCGGCAACCCGATCGGACCCTCCTCGACGTCCGGCAGCAGCACGGTGGCCAGCTCCGCCGACCCCAGTCCGGTCAGCTGAGTACGGACCGTTGCGGTGCTGGCGCCGAAGGTGCCATCCACCACTCGGGACTCGGCGGCCGGCGCAGAGCTCCGCTCCGCGGCAGGGTCGGCCGAGCCGACAGCCGGGTCCAACCGACGGACGGTTCCGAGCCAACCGGTGGTCGAGGATCGAGCTAGTGCGACGAGCAGCCCACCGAGCACCAGCGGCGCCGCTAGAGCGATCAGATCTGGCCTGCCGGTGGCGATTCCGATACCGACGGCCAGAACCGTCACCGCCGGAACGCGGTAGAAGGCGGCGGTGCGTTGCCATCTCGTGCCGGGGACCGGTGCTGCGTCGGCCACTCAGCCGCCCCCGTCCGCACCGCCACCGATCTCGCCGGCTGTGCCCTGCTCCGACCGGCGCCCCGGCGTTACCCCGGTCCGCTCGGTGCCCTGATGGCGCGCGCGATCGGCTGCGGCCGGCGCCGCCGGTGGCGCCGGGACCGTGGCGAGCAGCCCGCTCACCACGTCCTCCGCGGACACCGCGTCCGCATAGGCCTGCAGCCGCAGCACCATCCGGTGCCCCCAGGCCGATACCGCTACCTCCTTGACGTCCTCCGGCAACACGAATCCGCGGCCGTCCAGCACCGCCCATGCCCTGGCCAGCAGCAGCAGCGCCTGAGTTCCGCGAGGGGAGATGCCCACCTCAACTGCGGAGTGGACGCGACTTGCCCTGGCCAGGTCGACGCAGTATCCGGTCACATCGGGGTCGACGCTCACCTGCTCGACCGATTGCTGCAGCCGGGCCAGCCCGGCTGGATCGGTGACGGCGGTCACCGGCGGATCGCCCGCCGCTCGGCTGATCCGTCGCCGCAGCATCTCCTGCTCCGCATCTCCGCTGGGATATCCGAGCCTGACCCGCACCAGGAACCGGTCCAGCTGCGCCTCCGGCAGCGCGTAGGTGCCCTCGTACTCGATCTGGTTCGCAGTGGCGATCACGTGGAACGGCCGGGGCAGCAGGTGGGTGACGCCCTCCACGCTCACCTGCCCCTCCTGCATCGCCTCCAACAGCGCCGATTGAGTCTTAGGTGGGGTTCGGTTCAGCTCGTCGGCCAGCAGCAGCCCACAGAAGATCGGTCCGGGCTGGAAGCGGAACTCTGCGGTCCCCGGGTGGTACAGGTACGACCCGGTGATGTCGGCCGGCAGCAGGTCGGGGGTGAATTGCAGGCGACGAAACTCCAGGCCGAGCGCGCCGGCCAGGGATCGGGCCAGCAGCGTCTTGCCCAAGCCCGGGTTGTCCTCGATCAGCACGTGACCACCGGCCAAGATGGCGGCCAGCGCCAGCCGGAGCGGTCGCTGGTGGCCGACCACTGCGCCGCCGACCGCTGCCGCGATGCGGTCGACCGCCTCGGCGACCTGCACCGGGTGCAGCGGCGGCAGTTGATCCTCGGTCCCCGCCGGAGGCACAGTTGGCTGCGTCATACGACGGGTCCTCCCGCTGCTGGATTGGGTTGCCCACCGGCAGCTGGGTTGACGGCGCCGCGGTGGGTGCCTGCCAGCGCGGCCAGGGAGGGGTCGCGGATCGGCACCGGTCCACCCGCTTCGGGGTCGACCGCGAGGCGGGCGATGGCAGAGCAGAGCCGGCTGACCGAAGACGGACCGCGGGCCGGCGCGGGGTCGTCGCCGGTCAGCAATCCGTATTCGGCGACACCGATAATGGCAACGGCCTGCGACGAATATGGCGCGATCCCCCTGCGCCGCAACAGGTCTTGCGCCAGCTCCCACAGCCGTGGACGAAGCGCTCTGGCGAAGGCCTCCGGCTGGTCCCTGGCCGCCTCCAGCCCGGCCACCTCCCATGTCCCCGGTGGTCGATCCGAGGCGCCGAGAGAGCGCTGCGGCCATTCCGGGCGCGCACCGGCCAACGCCCGCAGCCCGATGTACAGGGTCGCGCCCACGGTGATCGCGATCAGGATCGACCGCCACGGCGGGACGCCGGTGAAGAACAAGCCCAAGAACACGATGGTGCCGGCCGCGGCCGGCCAGCCGATCTGGCGATACCAGGGGCCGGCCCCCCCGTCGTACTGGGGCGCCGTCATCGCCGGCCGTCCTGATCGTCAGCGGAAAGGCCCTCCAGCAGGACCTCGGCGGCGGCCCGCGCGTGCCCGGCGGCGCTGGCCGTCAGCATCGTGGTGTCGAACCGGGCCCGGTGATATAGCCGCAGTAGGGCATGTGCGGCGACGTCGGCGCCGTGCACCCGCAGGTGGCCACACAGCTCGTCCAGGAACTCCGTCGGCGTGCTGGAGCTGCGCCGATCGAACCCTGCTGCGGCGGCCGCTTCCTCCACCTGCGACCAGGTCCGGATCACCGCCTCAGCCATCGCACGCGGGTCGAAGGCGCGCCCGTCCGCCGAAGCGTCGCCACCGTCCGCCTCGTGGGTGTTGACCTGCAGCGCCGCATCGGCGGCGAGGGCGGCCGCGGCCGGCAGCGGCCCCGTCACCACTGGTCGCGGAGCGTTCAGATACCGCAGCATCCACCGCAGTAGCAGTGCCAGCAGCACGAACACCGCGATCGCGCCGACCACCATGGCCAGCACCTGCCAGGCGAACGACCCCGAGTGGTCACCGTCCGCAGCCGACACGGTGGGCGCCGCGGGGATCACCGGATTGGATCGGGGCGGGGCGGGCGGCATTGTCCACGGCCCGCCCAGCGGCGGATTGGCCACCCATGGCCCCACCCGGCCTGCCCACAACGCCGCGGCCAGCAAAACGGCACCGGTCAGCACCAGCAGCGTCACTCGAGCGGAGGTGGGCACCGCCCCAACTCGAACTGCGTTCACGCGTTCGCCGCCCGTGTATCGCCGCCGCGCCGAGATCATCGCGCTGAGGCCATCGGCTCAGGCCACCGGGGCGCTAAGCCCGTCCCGGACATCGGGCGCGGCCAGTCGTACCTGGTCCGCCGATGCGTCGTCCGGTTCGGTCTGCGACTGGCGCTCGGCGCTCACCCTGGCCAGGTAGGTCACCACCTCCGCGGCGCTCTGCTCGGGCGTCCAGCCGAGTACGCCGGCCATCAGTTCCGCTACCCGCTGTGCGGACTCGGTTCCACGGTGGGCGTACTCGATGGAGATCCTGGTGCGGCGGGCCAGCACGTCCTCCACGTGCAGCGCGCCCTCATGGGTGACCGCGTACAGGGCCTCCACCTGCAGGTAGTCCGCTGCTCCCGGCATCGGCTGCAGCAGCGACGGGTCATCGGCGGCCAGCGCCAGCAGCTCGTGGATCTGCGAGCCGTACCGGTCCAGCAGGTGCTTGATCCGGTAGGGATGCACCCCGTGCGCGGCGGCGATCTGCTCGGACTGGTTGACCAGCGCCTGATAGCCCTGGGCGCCGACCAAGGGCACCGACGCGGTGCAGGAGGGGTTGATCCGTCCGGGCAGATCCTCCGCAGCAGCCTGGACGGCGTCGGCGGCCATCACCCGGTAGGTGGTGTACTTCCCGCCGGCAATGGCAACCAGGCCGGGCGCCACCCTGGCTACCGCGTGTTCGCGGGACAGCTTGGAGGACTGCTCACTCTCGCCGGCCAGCAGCGGCCGAAGCCCGGCATACACGCCTTCGATGTCGTCGCGGGTGATCGGTGAGGTCAGCACCGAGTTGACATGCGCCAGCAAGTAGTCGATGTCGGCCTCGGTGGCGGCTGGGTGGGCCAGGTCCAAATTCCAGTCGGTATCGGTGGTGCCGATGATCCAGTGCGCCTTCCACGGGATCACGAACAACACCGACTTTTCAGTGCGCAGGATGAGCCCGCTCTCGCTGGGGAACCGGTCTCGCGGGATCACCAGGTGCACACCTTTGGACGCGCGAACCTTGAACCGGCCGCGCCCGCCGGAAAGGCGTTGCAGCTCATCGGTCCACACACCTGTCGCGTTGATCACCACCCTGGCGTTGACGGCGGTCTGCACGCCGGTCTCAACGTCGCGGACGGTGACGCCGGCGATCCGGTCGGCCTCCTTGATGAAGCCAATGACTTGGGTGGAGGGCTGCACAACAGCGCCGTAAGCGGCGGCAGTCCTGGCCACCGTCAGGGTGTGTCTGGCATCGTCGACCTGACCGTCGAAGTAGCGGATGCCGCCGACCAGGGCGTCCTTGCGCAGCGCCGGTACAAGGCGGAGCGCGCCGGCCCTGGTCAGGTGCTTGTGTCGAGGCACCGAGCGGGCTCCGCCGAGCCCGTCGTACAGGATCAGGCCGGCACCGACATAGGGGCGCTCGATCACCTGTCTGCGCAGCGGGTACAGGAAGGAGACCGGCTTGGCCAGGTGCGGGCAGAGCGTAGTGAGCATCAACTCCCGCTCCCGCAGCGCCTCCCGAACCAGGCCGAACTCCAGCATCTCCAGGTAGCGAAGCCCACCGTGGAACAACTTGCTGGACCGTGAGGAGGTGCCGGATGCGATGTCCCGAGCTTCCACGAGGGCGACGGTCAAGCCGCGGGTGACGGCATCCAGGGCGGTTCCTGCGCCGACCACTCCACCGCCGATGACGACCACATCGAACGTCTCGCGGCCCAATCGCTCGGTATTGGCTCGACGCTCAGATGGGCCGAGCCGCGCCCTGGACGCCGCCGTGTCACCGGCCACCTGCCGACCTCCTGTCGCTCGCCCGTGTGGGGCCCACCTGCACCGGGGAGCCCCGTGATCCTTGTCCGCGTCACCGCTGCCGCTCCCGGCGACCACGCTACCGCCAGCGCACTCGCCGCAGTGTTTCGACCACGGCCGGACACAGCCGGCGGTGACGGGCCCACACTCGGCACGCGAACGACGAAGCCTCCAGAGGCAGTGCCATCCAGCAGCACCGTCACCGAACAGCACGGTCAACCAGCAGCACGGTCAACCAGCAGCACAGTCAACCAGCAGCGCTACGGTGCCTGCTATGTCATCGACCTCGGTTCCGGACCGGTCACGGCCCACCATTCCCGACGGCTACGGGCTGCCGACAACCACGGACGGCCTGCTGAGTTGGGACGTGGTACAGGAGCGGTTGCGCGCATCGTTGAACTACTGGCTCACCACCGTTCGACCCGACGGCACGCCGCACTCAATACCTCGCTGGGGGGTATGGGTGGATGACTGCTTGTACTACGACGGCGCTCCGACCACGCGACACGCCATAAACCTCACCCACAATCCTTCCTGCACGTTGACCCTCGAAAGCGGTGCCGAGGTGGTGATCGTCGAGGGAACGTCCACCCCGACCAGCGCCGACCCTGCCGATCTCGGCGCGCGACTGGCTACAGCGTTCGAGAAGTACCACCCGGACTACGCGCCCGGCCCGGACTCCTGGTCCGGTAGCGATGGCGGCGGGCTTCGGGTGATCACTCCGAAGCGCGCGCTGGCCTGGTTCACGTTCCCGAAAGACTGCACCCGCTTCGTCTTCTGAGAAGAAGCCCGGCCCCTGTCGGAACACCGCCATCGGCCAGGACGCGGTGATCGAACCGGTCCGCGGCATGCGGCCCAGCCGCCGGAACATCCTCCGCGCACTTCGAGTGTTGAGCCGATACGATGGCGGGGGTGAATGAACACGGTGCAAGTTCCCGGCGCGCAAAAAGTCGCGGGTCAATCACTGCGATCGGAGCATCGTCCCAGGTCGCGGCGAATTACCCCGGATTGACCTGCGACTTTTTCGCGGAGGGCCAGCGACTGTGCGACCGTGGCGTGGTCAGCCGCGAGTGGTAGATGGCCCGGTCAGTCCAGTCCGTCGGCGGCCTGCATGAGCTGTCGGGCGACCTCGGTGATGGAGCCGGACAGCGACGGGTACACGCTGAACGTGTAGGCGAGATTCTTTGCCGTCAGCTGGTTCTGCACCGCCACCGCGATGGGCAAGATCAGCTCGGATGCCTCCGGCGCTACCACCACCCCGCCGACGATGATGCCGGTGGCCGGACGGACGATCAGCTTGACGAATCCGGCTCGCAGCCCGAGCATCTTCGCCCTCGCGTTGGTGGCCAGCGGCAGCATCAGGGTGCGCGCCGGGACCGTCCCCGCGTCCACCTCTGCTTGGGAGACTCCGACGGTGGCAATCTCCGGGTGGGTGAACACCGTGGCGGACACCAGCTTCCGCTTCAGCGGCGGCGCGCCCTCACCCAGCGCATGCCACATCGCGATGCGGCCCTGCATCGCGGCGACCGAGGCCAGCATCAGCACACCGGTGCAGTCACCCGCGGCGTAGATCCCGGACACCGACGTCCTGGAGACCCGGTCCACGGTGATGAACCCGCCTGAGTCCGTGACGCAGCCGACCCGTTCCAGCCCGATCCCGGTAGTGTTCGGCACCGATCCGACAGTCATCAGCGCGTGCGACCCGGTCACCACTCGGCCGTCGGTGAGCGTCACCTCCACCCCGTTACCAGTGCGGCGGACGGTTGCTGCTCTGGCCCTCTTGACCAGCGTGACGCCGCGATCGGCAAACACGCCCTCCAGCACCGCAGCCGCGTCGGCGTCCTCGCCGGGCAGCACCCGGTCCCGGCTGGACACCAGCGTCACCCGCACCCCCATCTCCGTGTAGGCCGAGGCGAACTCGGCCCCGGTGACGCCGGAGCCTACGACGACGAGGTGCTCTGGCAACTCGGTCAGCGTGTATACCTGCCGCCAGGACAAGATCCGCTCCCCATCCGGCTCCGACCCGGCCAGCACCCTGGGCGATGCCCCGGTCGCCAGCAGGACCACGTCCGCGTCGACCTCCCGGACGCCACCGTCCGCGCTGATCCGCACCCGATGGGTGGTCATCCCGGGCGCGGAGTCCGCGAGCTCGGCAGTGCCGGCCACGATCTGCACGCCCTCGGCGATCAGCCTGGCGCTGATGTCGGCCGACTGCGCGGCGGCCAACTCGGTCACTCTGCGGTGCACCGTGGCGACGTCCACGGCGACCTTTTCAACCGGGACCGCGATCCCCAGCAGGCCGGCCTCGCGGGTCGCCGTCCGCCCCCCGGCCGATGCGATGAATGTCTTGGACGGCACGCAGTCCGCCAGCACGCACGCCCCCCCTGGACCGTCGGATTCGACGAGTGTTACTTCGGCGCGGTACTGGGTGGCCACCAGCGCAGCCTCGTACCCGGCGGGCCCGCCGCCGATGATCACGATCCGGGTCATGAACCCCTCCTTCGACACCGGTCCGGGACAGCGCACTCGGGTCGGCGCACGGGACCGCCCCCACCGTATCGGCCCGGGACAGTCGGCGACGCTGCTGGCGGTCGACCATGCACTCGGGAGCCGCGACGACATCGCCCGCTCGGTGATGCCGTGGATTCCCGGCTACCGATGGCAAGGCGCCTCACCGCACCGAACCTGGCGCCAACGACCGGGCGGCGGATCGCCAGTAGGCTGTGCAGCTATGGCGCTGTACGCCGCATACGGCTCGAACATGGACCCGGCGCAGATGGTGCAGCGCTGCCCGTCCTCACCGGTGGCCGGCACCGGATGGCTTCCTGGATGGCGGCTCACCTTCGGCGGCGAGGACCTCGGCTGGGAGGGTGCCTTGGCGACCCTCGTCGAGGAAAAGGGCTCGGCAGTGTTCGTGGTGCTGTACGACGTGTGCGCCTCCGACGAGCGCGCGCTGGATTCTTGGGAGGGCGCTGATCTCGGGCTGTACACCAAGATTCGCCTGCGGGTGCATACCCTGGACGGCGAGGTGCTGGCCTGGCTGTACGCCCTGCAGGCCTTCGAAGGCGGCTTGCCCTCGGCCCGCTACCTCGGGGTGATCGCCGACGCAGCGGAGGCCGCCGACGCCCCCGATGAGTACGTCAGGGACATCCGAAACCGACCGTGCCGGTCGATCGGCAGTTGACCGCGCGCCGTCACCGGCACAGCGACGGCGCCCGCTCGGCGCGCGGACCCGCTACGTGCGGCGCGCGACCCCTGCCCTAGTCGACGTCTACCCAGTCCAGGGTGCGCTGAACAGCCTTCTTCCAACCGGCGTAACCGCTCTCCCGCTGTTCGTCGGTCCAGGTCGGAGACCAGCGAGTGTCCTGCTTCCAGTTGCGCTTGAGTTCCTCGATGCTGGACCAGAAGCCGACGGCCAGACCTGCGGCGTAGGCCGCACCCAGCGCAGTGGTCTCCGCTACCACCGGCTTGGACACCGGCACACCCAGGATGTCGGCCTGCAACTGCATGCACAGCGTGTTCGCGGTGATGCCGCCGTCGACGCGCAGCACATCCAAAGTGACGCCGGAGTCCTGCTGCATGGCCTCGACTACGTCCCGCGACTGGTAGCAGATGGCTTCCAGGGTGGCCCGCGCCAGGTGCGCGTTGGTGTTGAACCGGGACAGCCCGACGATCGCGCCCCTGGCATCGCTGCGCCAGTAGGGCGCGAACAGACCGGAGAACGCGGGAACGAAATAGATGCCGCCGGAATCCGGCACCTGGCTGGCCAGTGCCTCACTCTGCGCGGCGCCGGAGATGATGCCGAGTTGATCACGCAACCATTGCACCGCCGACCCGGTCACTGCGATCGAGCCCTCCAACGCGTACACCGCGGGCTGGTCACCGAACTGATAGCACACGGTCGTCAGCAGCCCGTTGCGGGAACGGACCATGTCGGTGCCCGTGTTCAGCAGCAGGAAATTGCCGGTGCCGTAGGTATTCTTGGCCTCGCCAACGCCGAAGCAGACCTGGCCGACAGTTGCCGCCTGCTGATCGCCGAGTATCCCGGACAGCGGGATCTCGCCGCCGAACGGGCCGTCGAAGCGGGTGGTGCCGTACAGCGTCGGGTCGGAGGACGGCTTGATCTGCGGCAGCATCTGACGCGGAATGTTGAAGAACCCCAGCAACTCGTCATCCCAGTCAAGGGTTTCCAGGTTCATCAGCATGGTCCTGCTGGCGTTCGTCACGTCCGTCACGTGAACACCGCTGTTCGTCCCGCCGGTGAGGTTCCACAGCAGCCAGCTGTCCGTGTTCCCGAAGATCGCATCCCCGGCCTCGGCCGCCTGCCGCAGACCGTCGACGTTCTCCAACAACCATGCGATCTTGCCGCCGGAAAAGTAGGTCGCCGGTGGCAGGCCGGCCTTTCGCCGGATCACGTCGCCCTTGCCTTCGCGGTCCAGCGCCCTGGCTATTCGGTCGGTTCGGGTGTCCTGCCAGACGATCGCGTTGTAGTACGGGCGGCCGGTGCGCCGATCCCAGATCACAGTGGTTTCCCGCTGGTTGGTGACGCCGATCGCAGCGAGGTCGGATGCCTGCAACTTCGCGGTGGTCATCGCGGTCTGCACGACCGCCCGGGTCCGCTCCCAGATCTCGGCCGGGTTGTGTTCTACCCAACCGGGCCGCGGCAGGATCTGTTCGTGTTCCAGTTGGTGGCGGCCAATTTCGTTACCACCGTGGTCGAAGACCATGAACCGGGTGCTGGTGGTGCCCTGGTCGATCGCGCCGACGTAGTCAGCCATCGGCAGGGGCGCCGAAGGCCGCCAACGCGGTGTGCACCAACGTTCTGATGCCGGCGGGGATGGCCCGCTCGTCGGCGTGGAAGCCCGGCGAGTGCAGGTCCACCTGATTGCTGCGACCGTCCCAGACGCCGAGTCGGGCCAGCGCGCCGGGCACGTGGTCCAGGAAGACCGCGAAGTCCTCCGCGCCGGTCGACTGCTCCGCCACGGCGACCGCACCGGTCCCCAACGCCGTCGCCACTCCTTCGTGCAACAGCGCAACGGTTGCTGCGTCGTTGACCACCGGCGGCACTCCCCGCACGTACCGCAGTTCGTGACCGGCCCCGGTCGGCGCCAGCAGCTGCGCGACAAGCTCGGTGACCAGCGGCTCGGCGGTGTCCCATGACGCCCGGTCCATGATCCGGAGCGTCCCGCGCAGCAACCCCTGTTGCGGGATTGCGTTGGGCGCATCCCCAGCATGCACCGCGCCCCACACCAGCACGGTGCCCGCCCGCGGATCCATCTGCCGGGCCAGCAACCCGGGCAGTCCGTTGATCACCAGACCGAGGGCGCCGACCAGATCGGTGGTCAGCTGCGGCCGGGACGTGTGGCCACCCGGCCCGCTCACTGTCAGCTCCAGCACGTCGCAGGTGGAGGTGATCGGGCCGACCCGAAGTCCCACCCGGCCGACCTCCAGCCGCGGGTCGCAGTGCAGTGCAATCACTCGCTCGAGCCCGGTCAGAGCGCCGGACTCGACCACGTCGTGCCCGCCACCCGGCATCACCTCCTCGGCCGGCTGGAAGATGAACCGCACGCGCCCGGGCAGCTCACCGGCCCGCGCCAGTGCCAGCGCGGCGCCGAGCAGCACAGTGGTGTGGATATCGTGGCCGCAGGCGTGCATCGCGCCGGGCACCGTGGAGGAGAACGGCAGACCGGTCATCTCGGTGAGTGGCAATGCGTCCAAGTCTGCCCGGAACCCGATGGCCGGGTCGCCGGTGCCGATCTCGGCGACCAGACCGGTCCCGGACGGCAGGATCGTGGCACTGATCCCGGCGGCTGCGAGAGCCTCCCGCACCAGGTCGGTGGTGCGGACCTCACGACGGGACAGCTCGGGGTGTGCGTGGAGGTCCCGTCGCAGGTCCACCAGCTCACCGAGCCGGGCCGCGAGGAATCCGTCCAACCAAGCCGGACCCAGGCCCGCTCCCGGGTCGGCCGCAGCATCGGACAGTTGACCGGGTCCCGGACCCGCGCTAGTGCCCACACCGCCGTTCGGTCCAGCCATTGCCGCCTCTTCCACCCAGACCATGCTCATTCGCGCTCATCCACCCTGACGACACCGGGCTATCGTCACCCGAATCGCTGACCAGCGTATGGCAGCGCGCAGCTGCCGCCGAATCCCCGCAGCGCAGCGCCCCGACCGGCCGACCCTGGTACCGGGCAACCACAGTGCCGGATAACGGTCGATCCGCGCCTGTGGTTGGCTTGCGGGTGCGGCCACCCGGCCCGGCACCACCGGGCCGCAGCGCCGCCGGTACTCGGGCAGGCCCGGTGACCCCGGCCGTCCCGGCCGTCCCGACGTCGACTCGCGCCGAAGGACCGTCATGGGTGATGCAAATGGGTGATGATATTGCCAGCTCCACGTTCACCCGAGAGCAGCGTCAGCGCTACCGGGAGAAGGTGCGGCTCTGCCTGGACGTGTTCGAGAAGATGCTGGCCGAGCACAACTTCGACTTCGCCCGGCCGCTCACCGGCATGGAGATCGAGCTGAACCTGGTCGACAGTAACTGGCAGCCGGCGATGGCCAATGCCGAAGTGCTGGAGGCGGTGGCCGATCCGTTGTACCAGACCGAACTTGGCCGCTACAACATCGAGTTGAACGTGCCACCGCGTCCGCTGCCAGGCGACTCCGGTCTCGAGCTGGAGCAGCTGCTGCGGACGTCGTTGGACCACGCGAACGCCAAGGCAGCCGAGGCCGGTGCCAGCATAGTGATGATCGGCATCTTGCCGACCCTGCGGGCAGAGCACCTTCACGACGGGTGGATGAGCGCCAACCCCCGGTACGCAGCTATCGACGAGGCAGTGTTCGCCGCCCGCCGGGAGGACCTGGAACTGGACATCACCGGGGCCGAGTCGCTGCGGATGTTCTCCCCCACCATCGCCCCGGAGTCTGCTTGCACCTCCGTCCAGCTACACCTGCAGGTCTCCCCGGCGGACTTCGCGGCGAACTGGAACGCCGCCCAGACGCTTGCCGGTCCGCAACTCGCGTTGGGCGCGAATTCCCCGTTCCTGTTCGGCAAGCGGCTGTGGGCCGAGACGAGGACCGAGCTGTTCCTGCAGATCACCGACACCCGCTCGCCGGAGCTGCGCAACCAGGGGGTGCGTCCGCCGGTGTTCTTCGGTGAGCGATGGATAACGAGCATCTTCGACCTGTTCGAGGAGAACGTCCGGTACTTCCCCGCACTGCTGCCGGAGACCACCGACGAGGACCCCGAGGAGGTGCTCGCCCGCGGCGTGGCACCCAAACTTCAGGAGCTTCGGCTGCACAACGGCACCGTCTACCGGTGGAACCGCCCCGTCTATGACGTGGTGGATGGCATCCCGCACCTGCGGGTGGAGAACAGGGTGCTACCGGCCGGCCCCACGGTGATCGACGTGATGGCCAACGCCGCGTTCTACTACGGGGCGCTGAGAATGCTGTCCTCCGAAGACCGCCCGGTCTGGACCAAGATGAGTTTCGACGCCGCGAAGGCGAACTTCGACGAGGGCGCCAGACGAGGCGTCGATTCGGTCTTCTACTGGCCAGGGTTCGGCGAGGTCAGCTGGGACGAGTTGCTGCTGCGTCACCTGCTGCCGCTTGCCGAGGAAGGCCTGGCCCGCTGGGGCGTGTCGGTGGCAGTACGCGACAGGTACCTGTCCATCGTCGAGGACCGCTGCAAGACACGGACGAACGGCGCCTCCTGGCAGGTGGCAACGGTGGCGGCGCTGGAGGAACGCGGGCTGGATCGGCACGCTGCGCTCACCGAAATGCTCCGGCTGTATTCAGAGGGCATGCACGCCAACGCCCCGGTGCACACCTGGGAGGTTCCCTGAGCGGTGCCCTCGGCGCTCGCGGGCACCGCGGTGCTTGCCGACATTCAGTGCCTGCCTACAATCAGTGCTTGCCTACCATCGGGTAATGGAGGCCCCTGTGGAACATGCCACGGACCCGCTGGGCGGACTCGACTCGGCGACTGCAGCGGGCTGGTCAGCCGCTGCCGCTGCCGTGCTGCGTAAGGTTGGCCGGATGCCCGCCGACGCGGACGATTCCGCGGCCTGGGATCTGCTCGCGAGGCGCACCGTCGAGGATCTGCCGATTCCGCCGCTCGGCACCCCGCAGCGGTCGGCCGATCTGCACCCGCCAGGCGATCCCGGTCGGCCACCGTACACGCGAGGGTCCAGCGCTCCGAGCACCTGCGGATGGGACGTCCGACCGCTGCTGACCGATCCGGACCCGCGAGCCGCGAATGCGGCGGCTCTTGCCGATCTGGAAAGCGGCGCGACCTCACTGTGGATCACGCTCGGCACACCCGGTACGGCGCAGGGCGACCTCGCGGCAGTGTTGGACGGCGTGTACTTGGACCTGGCACCGGTGGTGCTTCGTGCTGCAGGCGAGGTGGACGACCTCCAGGCGGCGCGGGCCTTCGCCGACGTGCTGACGACCCGCTCGATGCGCGCGACCGCGGGCTCCAACCTGGGGGCGGATCCGATCGGTGCGGCTATCCGATTCGGGGCCGATCCCGGCGATTCTCTCTCCGAAGTTGCCGAGATTGCCACACTGGCCAGTGCTCTCGAGATCGGCGCGCTGGTGGTCGACGCTACCGTTGCGCACCAGAGCGGTGCCGGTGACGCTGCCGAGATCGGCTATGCCCTTGCGGTAGGCGCGCACTACCTACGAATGCTGACGGCGGCCGGGTACGACGTCGACACTGCCTGCACGCTGATGGAGTTCCGCTTCTCGGTGACCAACCAGCAGTTCGTGAGCATCGCGAAGTTGCGCGCGGCGCGGATGACTTGGTATCGCGTCGCCGAGCTGTCCGGGGCGTCATCGGCGCGCCGGGCGCAGCGCCAGCACGCAGTGACCTCGCGGCCCATGCTCACCCGCTACGACCCGTGGGTGAACCTGTTGCGCACCACCGTCGCCGCGTTCGCTGCCGGCATCGGCGGGGCCGCTGCGATCACTGTGCTGCCATTCGACGCCGCGATAGGGGTTCCGGACGAGTTCAGTCGACGGCTGGCTCGGAACATCTCCGCCCTGCTCATCCAGGAGTCACATGTGGCAGCGGTCGCCGACCCAGCCGGCGGGGCGCATGCAGTGGAGTTGCTGACGGCAGGGCTGGCCGAGGCCGCCTGGGCCGAGTTCGGCGCGATCGAGCGATCCGGCGGCATCGCAGCAGCGCTGGCCGACGGGTCGTGGGCCGCCCGCGCGAAAGTCGCGGTGGGCGAGCGCAATCGGCGGATCGCCACCAGGGCGATGCCGATCACCGGGGTCAGTGAGTTCCCTGACCCGATGGAGGTGCTGCCGGCACGTCGGTCGTGGCCGGTCCCCGCGGACCCCGGCTGGGCTGCTCCGTTCGAGGCCCTCCGGGACGCGCCGGCGCCGACTCCGGTGTTGCTGGTAGGCGTCGGCAGCCCGGCGGCGCACGCGACGCGGATGCTGTTCTGCCGCAATCTTCTCGGCGCCGGAGGAATCCGAATCGCAGAGGTTCCCGAGGGCGACCACACGAAGGGACCGGGTGTGTCCGGTGAGAAGGCATCGATCTCTGCCGCTGCCAGCTCAACACCCGACGGTGTGGCAGTCGCGCTACGGGCGGCGGGCACCTCAGTCGCCCTGCTCGCCGGCCGCGACCAGGATTATGCGACGCAGGGACCCGCACTGATCGCGGCGCTGCGGGCGGCCGGGGCATCAACAGTGCTGCTGGCCGGACGGCCGGCACCGGATCTGGCGGAATTGCTCGACGGACACGTGACCGCAGGGCAGGACGTTCTGGCCTTCCTGCACCAGGTCCGGGGCAGCCTGGCGGTGGCGCCGTGAGCGAGGGCGGAGCGAGCATCGCAGGACCGGAGCGAGGAACGAGCGCAGGCCCGAGGAGCGCAGCGACCCCGAGCGAACCATGGGCACAGAGCGAGGG
>CAJDUM010000002.1_pt1 | contig 124411 bp, 120 predicted proteins | sample 7390781 | NCBI WGS metagenome assembly CAJDUM01 (sample SAMEA7055661, study PRJEB34461) | soil metagenome | biome: terrestrial ecosystem; feature: Peninsula; material: soil | place: Antarctica | collected 2016 | reverse complement strand
GTCGCACTCCCACAGGCCGATCCCCAACCGGCGACGGGATGATCTTGGTCGTCGGCTGTCGTACGGCGCAAAACCGTCGCCGCTGAAGGTTGGTCAAGTGACACGGGCTGGGCGGCTACATCGGGCTCCCACCTCACCGCTACTTGCTGAGCTACGGCACAGTCCCTGTGGTGGGCCAGGGTGCGGCTGATCTCGGTTGCGACGGCGGGCGCCGCGGCCGCTGCCTGCGGGGTGGCGGCAAATCACGGGAACGATCCGTACTGCCGTCGATGCATCGGATCGTTCCGGCTGCCGAGCCGGGCTTGCAGAACAGGGGTGCTTCTGGGTCGGACGCCTGGATGGAAGTCTATTGCTAATGACGCCTGACAAAAGACTTCCCATAGTGAACTCTACTGACATGGTTCGTTGCAGCTAGAAGCCTCGACTCATCCCAGTCCTGGTTCGCTGCCGACTTACTGGAAGGGGCACGCCATGCCCGACACACCGACCCGAGACACCCCCACCGCCGGCGACAAGCCGCCTGACGCCTCACGGCGCCGCGCGCCCCGGATGCGGAGAAGGCTGCGTGGACTATTCGCGCTCGCCTCGACCCTGGCCGTTGGCGTCGCCATGTTGGTCGCGGCGCAGCCCGCCCAGGCGATGACCAATCTTGACGGGGAGTGGACCGTCTCGCACGGTGGAACCGGGCAGGTTTTCCTAAACTCCGACGGAACCTACACCTCCACGTGCGTGGTCTATCCCAACTATGAAGACGCGTGGTGCCCGTCACCGTCGGGCACATTCCAACGGGCCGCGAACGCCTATGTGGACTTTTACGGTAGCGACGGCGTCAATCACTCGTACCGGATGGGTGGTCTCGTCTCGAGCCCGGACACCATCACCTCGTATTACGGTAGCCGCACAAACTCGCCGCTGGTGATGAAAAGGGGCGCAGTGTTCAACTGCACCGACTGGGACCTTCCAGTACATCTGACCGCGACGAACCCGCTGGTCGAGTATGACGTCGCCACCGGCCACTATTACCTCACCGGCTCACACGAACTGTTAACCAATCAAGGCGTGGCCGAGACCGCGCCGCAATACTTCCAAAATGGCTCCTGTGACGCGCTGCTCCTTCCCGTCCACGTCATTATCACCGACGACTCGGAATATTCTAGCTATTACGGGACGTGGGAACCGAGAGTGATCGTTACGATGACCGATCGTATAGGGGCCCCCGCCCACGGCGTGTCCGTCGTCGCGGGATTCGACGAAGGCACGGTCGGCACCTACGATTGTAGCGTCGTCTCGCCCTGCAGGTTGGGGACCAATAACCTCGCAGACTCCACGCCGAGCGCGGTGTTCCACATAGTTGGCCTTACCAGGGACTATGCGCAGCTTCCGATTGCGGAGGGCGACAGCCTGCAACTCACGGTCTACAACCCACACACGCCCACATCGACGTCGACTCCGGCACCCACCACCACGTCCACACCGCCGACGACGTCGACTCCGGCACCCACCACCACGTCCACACCGCCGACGACGTCGACTCCGGCACCGATGTCGCATCACATCGGTGATCTGGACAATGCTGCGACGGCTTCGTCGTGGTGGAGTTGGCAGCCGAAAGTGACCGCCACAGTGCTGGATTCGGCCGGGGCAACAGTTGCCGGTGCAACCGTCAGCGGAACATTTGGTAGCCACAGCGGGACGCTGACCTGCCTCACCGGCGCAAATGGCACGTGTACGGTGGGGAACTTCTCCTTCAACATGTTCACCAAATCAACGGTGTTCACGGTGACCGGTGTCGTGAAGGCGTCGTCGACCTACGCGCCGAAGGCCAACAGCGACCCCGATGGTGACAGCAACGGGACCACGATCACCGTGAAACGGCCATAACCGGCGTGAACCGGCACTGACTGCTTCCCTGCAGCGCAGCATAAAAGGCGAGGTTTCCCCGGGTCGTAAACCCAGGGGAACCTCGCCTTTTCACAACGTGGCCTTCGCTCGGCAAAAACGGACTTCGACGCTCGGACCGCCGCTTCTTTGCTGTCGTGCCAGGTCGCGAGGTTCTGGGCAGCACCGCTCCCTGCTCGCCGACGGGGTGACCGTTCCTCGGATCGACCAGCAGCTCGTGGCGCAGCGGTGACAAGTCGAGGACCAGGGCGATTCGAGTGACCTGAAGATTCGCTCGGCTCGGTCTGGTATCTGCGTCGATGTCGAACGGTGGGGAGAGCCCGGTGGCCCCGTTCCGTGGTCTTGCCGCCGACAGAACCGATCGAGAGGGGCCGGAGAACGAAGCCCCGCCGACCTCAGGGTGTGGCCAACGAGTACCAGACGATGCCGCCGATGATGGCTAGCGCAACTGCAACGGTAGTCAGCAATAACGCCCAGAGCGGCCACGGTTTGCGCACCCGAAGCCCGGTCGGCCGGGCACCGACCAGGGGTGTCAACACCGAGACCCAGTTGTCTCGAAGGTCCTTCGACGCCCGGTACTCCGCGAGGGCCGCCCGAGTCTGCGCCGTCGCCACCCCCAACCCCATTGCCCCGACACCACTGATCCCGCCGGCGCTGGTGGTGGGCATTTCCCCGGTGGCGAACTTCAGCCGTCGCTGACCGTGCCATATGTGAAAGCCCATCGGCGACGACATCACTGAATGCATTTGGTGCAGGGGAATGTCGAGCACCACCCGGCGCCGGGACTTGGCGAAGACGAGTCGGCCGTCGGTCAGGCTTAGGGTGCCATCAGTGGCGAACATCGTGATCGGGATGGCGCGGAGCCGCATGGCGGGTGAGGCGCTTCCGCGGCTGCCGCCCGGCGCCAGGGGCTCATCGGAGACGGTCATACCATGACACTATCGAAGGGGTATGCCATAACGGGCATTTCGGGCTGATCGTCTGGCTAGTCGTGGCTGCCGCCGATCGTGGAGTAGGCGCCTGCATCCCGCGCGGCACCCCAAGAAACTCAATCCTGCGGATGGCAGCCGGCACCAGCACACCCAGGATCAGCGTGGGTGCACTGCGACCAGTCGGCCTGCTCCGGCCCGGCGTCGTGATGCGGTCTGCGTCCGGACAGATCGGCGGTGACCTCGTAGCCCCGCCGCTACTCCCGATTACCCGCTTTTATGGGAGCAGGCCCTCCGCAAGGGCGAGCGAGTCCAGCTCCGCCCAGAGCGCGTCGGGGATCTCGCAACGGAGTTGGGCGAATGTATCGGTCACCGTTTCCACAGTTCCGGCACCGGAAACGACAGCGGTCACCGCTCGGTGGCGTAGTGGGAACTGCAGGGCGGCGGCCCGCAGTGCCACCCCGTAGCGTGCGCACCTGTCGCGCATCGACCGTGCGGCCTGAACCAGCGCAGGCGGGGCGGGTGCGTAGTTGAAGGTGGTCTGTCGGTCCGGGTCGGCCAACAGGCCGGAGTTGAACAGTCCGGCGACCAACACAGCAATACCGCGTTCGTCGCAGGCGGCCAGCAAAGGTTCGGCCCGCCGGTCCAGGAGCGTGTACCGGCCGGCGATCATGACGTGGTCGATGTCGGTATGGCGAACGAAGCGCAGCGCCAGGTCGGCATCGTTGACGCCGACTCCGATGTTGCTGACCAGACCCTCGGAGCGCATCCTGGAGAGCTCCGGCGCCGCCTCATCGAGGGCTTGGCTCATGTGATCGTCAGGGTCGTGGATGAGCAGCAGATCCACCTGTGAGAGCCCGAGTCGCTGTAGGGATTCCTCTACGCTGCGCCGCACTCCCGCCGCGGAGTAGTCGCGGCGGCGGCTCCGCTTGGGTGTGCCGTAGAAGCCGTCGGTGCCATCGACCGCGGCCGGATCGTCGTAAAGGATGCGGCCGACCTTGGTGGACACCACGAAATCCGCGCGCGGCATGTCCGCGAGGAATTCGCCGAGCCGCTGCTCGCTCAGCCCTACCCCATAGTGCGGCGCGGTGTCGAAGGCGCGCACTCCGCCCGCCCAGGCCGCCCGGAGCGCCCGCCGCGCCGCGTCGGCACTGATCGGCCGGTACAGCCCGGCGTAAGAGGCGCCCCCCAGTACCAGGTGGGTGAAGCCGCTCACCGCTCGTCCTGTCGCACGCCACCGGGCAGCATGTCGAGGGAGGCGGAGAGATCCCAGGCCACCGGCAATCCCGCGGCGGTGCCGGCGATCGTGTAGTCGTGCGCAACGTCCAGGTAGCGATCCATCCGCTGCTGCCACGCGACATTCACGTCCAGCTCCCGCAGTTCGTCCAGCAGGCGCCCATAGTCCTCGCAGTCGATCAGATGGAACAAGTCGAGCCCACTGCGCCAGATGGTCCAGTCGCGAACACCGGCGACGCGGATCGCGGCGAGCAGCTCAGCCGGCACCTCCTGGTGGGCCCGCTCATAGGCTTCCTCGGTCCCCGGCCGCAGCCGAGTGTGCAGCGATATGCGCACGATCTCACTCCTGTCCCTTGCCGCCCGCGATGCGGGACACGATGAGGGCGAACAGGATGATCAACCCGTAGATCAACTTCAGGGTGTCCGCGCCGACCTGAGCGAAGCTGAGCAACTGCTGGATGATGATCAGCAGGATGACACCGGTGAAGGCGCCGAAGATCGTTCCCTTGCCACCGTTGAGGCCGACGCCACCGATGACGCACATGGCGAACACGGTGAAGATCATCCCGTCGCCTTGGGACTGACCAACGGTGCCGAGGTTGGCGGTGAAGAGCAGACCCCCGATGGCGGCCAGCAGGCTGGCGACGATCAGCACGCCCATTTGCACCCGCTCCACCCGGATTCCGGCCGCCCGTGCCGCCTGCACGTTGCCGCCGATGGCATACACGCTGCGCCCCAACGTGGTGAAACCCATCACCACGATGGCGATCGCCGAGATCGCCAGGAAGATCCAGGCCGACAGGCTCAGCCCAAGGATCTTCTCGCCCCCGATCCAGTTCAGTGCCGGAGTGAGCTGGGACATCGAGTTGCCGCCGGTGATGTAGGTCTGGATACCGCGGAGCGCGATCAGCATGGCCAGCGTCACGATGAAACCGTGCAGCTTGCCCTTGACGATCATCAGCGCGTTCAGCACCCCGATCACGACGCCGACGAACAGGCACACCGGTATCGCGAGCCATTCCGGCGCCCAGCCGCCCTTGCCAAGGTTGACAACGCCAACGGTGACAAGCACGCCGGCAGCGGGGGCGAGGCCGAAGGTGGACTCCAGCGACAAGTCCATCTTCCCGCTGATCAGCACGATCGTCTCGGCGATCACCAGGATGCCGACCGTGCTGGCCAGCTGCATGGAGAACGCCAGGTTGGACAGCCCGAGGAACTTCGAACTGACCACCGTCCCACCGAAAACCAGCGCGATGATGATCGGCGGGACCAGGACGAAGTCTCGGAGCTTGCCGAGCTGCAGGCCGCCGGACTTGGCGGCGGGCGTCACTCCATCCATCGACTTCGGGGTCTGGATCGTCATTGGTCGAGTCCTTCCATCGCAGCGATAAGCGTGTTCTCGTCCCAGCCCCTGACGAATTCGGCGACGATGCCGCCTCGGCGCATCACCACCACCCGGTCGCAGACGCGCAGATCATCGATCTCGTCGGTGACGACCAGCGCCGACCGGCCGCCGTCCGCCGCGCCGACCACGGCGTCCATCAGCGTCTTCTTGGAGGCGACATCGACGCCCGCGGTCGGTGAGATGAGCACGAGCACCGTGGGGTCGTTGGCCATCGCCCGCGCCATGACGACCTTCTGCTGGTTGCCGCCGGACAGGCCTGCCACCGGCTGGTCCGGTCCAGACGTCCTGATATCGAGTTCCGCAATGGCCGTTTCGGCAATCCTGCGGCGGATAGGTCTGGACAGCAACCACTTCCGGGTGATGCGTTCCGGCACGGACAACGTTGCATTGTCAGCCACGCTCATCTCGGGGACCAGCCCCTGGATGTGGCGATCCTGTGGCACGAAACCGATTCCGCTGGCCAACGCATGACGCACATCACCGGGTTTCGGCGACCGGCCGTCCGCCCGGATGCTTCCGGCGGTCGGCTTGCGCAGGCCCACTATGGTCTCGGCCACCTCCGCCTTGCCCGAGCCACCGCCACCGGCCAGCCCGAGAATCTCGCGGTCCGCGATGCTGAATGACACGTCGGAGAATTCGCCAGGCCGCGACAGGCCAGTCACTTCAAGGACCGTGCGATCACCGACCACGCGGTCTGCATTGTCGGCAGCCACGACCTGCTGCCCGGTCATCGCCTCGATCAGCGCATTCCTGCTCAGCTCTGCGACCGGAGCCGTGATGATGTGCCTCGCGTCCCGAAATACCGTGACGTCCTGGCAGATCTCGTATACCTCGGAGAGGTGGTGGGAGATGAACAAGAACGTCACCCCCTGTCCCTGCAGGTCGTGGATACGCGCGAACAAACGCTTGATGGCGGCGCCGTCGAGTTGGGCGGTGGGTTCGTCGAGGATGATGAACCGAGCACCGTGGGACAACGACCGGGCGATCTCCATCAACTGCCGTTGCTCGACGGTCAGTGATCCCGCCTCGGCGCGGACGTCGACGTCGATGTGCCAGGAGTCCAGAATCGCCGTCGCCTCGTTGCGCAGGCTTGCCCAGTTGATCAGGCGCTTACCGCGATCCTGGCGGTTGATGAACAGGTTCTCGGCCACCGACAGGTCGCCGATGATGGTGGAGTGCTGGTAGACACACGCGACCCTCCGACGCCAGCCCTCGCGGTCGGCGAGAGCGGGCGCCGGCTCGCCGGAGAAGGCGATGGTGCCGCTGTCAGGTCTGGTCAGGCCGGTGAGAATCGAGACCAGGGTGGACTTTCCGGCGCCGTTGCGGCCGACAAGCGCATGGGTGCGGCCAGCGTGCACCACGATGCCCGCGTCGGCGAGTGCGATAGTTGACCCATAGCGCTTACTGATGTTGGCTGCCACCACCAGCGGCGCCGGTGGGGTGTCCGCGCGCGGTCCTTGCGAGGTCGTCACGTCGGTCATGTTTCCTCACCGTGTGCTGTGGTCCGGCGTGCTATCGCCGGAATGGTGGTCGGCCGGTCTGCCAGTAGCCAGACCGTGTGCTCTGGAAATGCGGTGCCGTAGAAGTGCGGTGCCGTGGAAGTGCTGCGGCGCCGGTTCGCAGCAGGCAACCGGCAGCGCGCAGCAGATCCGTCCTTCCGCGTGCTACTTGTTGTTACCCCACAGATCGGTGGAGTCCGCCTTCACGGTCTTCAGGCCGCCGTCCAGGGTGGCACCGTCCTTGGTGACCACCGGTGCCGGCAACTGGTCCTCCAGCACGCCGTCGCGGACCTGCACGATCGTCGAATCGTGGTCGGTGGGTCCGGCCTTGAACGACTTACCCTGCGCTGCTGCCTTCGCGTAGAACAGCGCCCACTGTGCGTAGGCGTCGGCCGGCTGCGACACGGTCGCGTCGAGGTAGCCCTGCTCGATCGCCTGGAGCTCGGAGGCGATCCCGTCGTTGGACACGAACGCGATGTGCCCGGGCTGGCCGGCGGGGAACAGCTTGCCCTCCTGCTTGAGGAATGTCAGCGTCGGGGTCAGGAACACGCCGCCTGCCTGGCTGTAGATGCCGTTGACGTCGCCCTGCGCCATCGCGTTCTTCAGCCCGGCGATGGCCGGTTCCGCGGCCCACTCGGTCGGCACGGAGATCACCTTCATGTTCGGGTACTTGTCCTTCATGCAGGTGGTGAATGCCTCGGACCGGTCACGTCCGTTGATCGACGTCAGCGCACCCTCGAACTGCAGGACGGTGCCCTTCCCGGCGAGCTTGCTACCCAGCACGATGCACGCGTTGGTGCCGTACGCTTTGTTGTCGGCGCGGACGACCATGTAGACATTGCCGCTGTCCGGGGCGGTGTCAACCGTGATGACCGGGATGTTCTTGGCTGCGGCTGCCTTCAACGCCGGCCCGGCCGCTGCGGTGTCCTGCGGTGCGAGCACCAATGCCTGCACATCCTTGGTCAACAGCGTCTGCACGTTGGCGATCAGTTTCTGCGAATCGTTGTCGGACGCGGTGCGCTGCAGGGTGATTCCGCCGATGGCGTCGGCCTTGGGCTGAATGTAGCCCTGGTAGGCGCTCCAGAAGTCACTGTCGCTACGTGGCTGGTCGACGCCGATGACGACGGATCCACCGGCAGCTGCCCCGCTGCTGGCGGCCGGTGCGCCTGTGGTGCTCCCGTCGGCCGGTGCGCTGCTGACGGTCGGCGCGCCGGTGTCGCTGCCGCTGGTGGCCGGTGACGCAGGGCTGCTCGGGCTGTTGGTGTTGCTGCACGCTGACAGGACCAGCGCGGCGCCAAGAGCGAGCACGCCCATCGTGGTGCGAATTCTCATCTGATTTCTCCTCGTGGTTGGAAACTGCAAGTGGTCGGAAGCTGCAACGGGAAAAGTTGTGCAGCGGGGCGGGAGCGGCTGTTGTCGCTCAGGATTGGATCGGTCGTAGTCTCAAGGCCTGCATCCCCCCGTCGACAGCGAGCGCCACCCCGGTCGTGGAACCCGCTGTCGGGGAGGCGAGATAGGCTATAGCGGCGGCTATCTCGTCTGGCGAGACCAGACGGCCGTGTGGTTGTCTGGCTTGCAGGGCTGTGCGCTCCGCCGTCGGGTCCGGCGCCGACGCCAGCAGGCGACCGATCCACGGGGTGTCCGCCGTGCCGGGGTTGACGCAGTTGACCCGGATTCCTTCGCGGAGATGGTCTGCGGCCATCGCGAGGGTCAGGGAGAGCACCGCGCCCTTGGACGCGGAGTAGAGCGCGCGGTCGGGGAGCCCGGCGGTCGCGGCGATCGAGCAGGTGTTGACGATCGCCGCGTGCGACGACGCCCTTAGGTGGGGCAGGGCCGCCCGGGTCACCCGGACGAGGCCGAGGACGTTCACGTCCAGCACCCGGCGCCACTCGTCGAGATCGTTGTCGGCGATGGTGCCCGCGGCACCGATTCCTGCATTGTTGACGACGATGTCGATCCCGCCGAACTTCTCGGCCACCTGCGCGACAGCCGCGACAACTCCGGCGTCATCGGCGATGTCGACGGCGAAGCCGACCAGCGGCTTGGGCAGGCCCGCGGCAATCGCCAGCGGGAGGTCGAAGGCTGCCACCCTGGCGCCTCGCTCGGCGAGCAGTCGGGCGGTAGCCAATCCGATACCGGATGCCCCGCCGGTGACGATCGCCCGGAGCCCGTCGAAGTCTGCGGTGCTCATATGTTCCCTTTCGTCGCGGGGCTGTCGCGGGCGCAGGCAGCTCCAACGCTCCCATGTTCATCGGGTACAGCCGAAACTGCTGCCGTCAGGGTCGTTTCTCCGGTGGACCAGGCAGGCCCGTCCGGATACGCGTACCGAGCGAGCGAGGACGGATACATCGCCGCGGAAAAGCCTGGCCTTGTTGGGGCCAGGTATCGACCTCGGCGGATGTGCACCGGGTCCAGGAAGTGCTCGTGCAAGTGATCCACGTACTCGATCGCCCGGTCTTCCATCGACCCGGAGATCGCGATGTAGTCGGCCATGGCTAGGTGCTGTACGAGCTCGCACAGCCCGACGCCGCCCGCGTGCGGGAACACCCGGACGCCGAACTTGGCTGCCAGCAGCAGGATCGCGATCACTTCGTTGACGCCGGCGACCCGGGTCGCGTCGATCTGGATCAGGTCGACTGCACGGGCCTGGAACAGCTGTTTGAAGATGATCCGGTTCTGGCAGTGCTCGCCAGTGGAAATGGGCACCGGCGAAACCGCTCGGCGGATCGCGGCGTGCCCCAGCACGTCGTCAGGGCTGGTTGGCTCCTCTACCCACGCGATGTCCCAGGGAGCCAGCTCCTTGATCCAGCCGATCGCCTGCGGGACGTCCCAAGTCTGGTTCGCATCCACCGCAACGGCGATGTCAGGGCCGACAGTTGCCCTGGCCAGCGCGACGCGTCGTCGGTCGTCGGCCACGCTCACGCCGACCTTGATCTTTATTGTCCGGAAGCCTTCGTCCACCGCCTTTCTCGAAAGGACGGCGAGCTTCTCGTCGGAGTAGCCGAGCCAACCTGAGGAGGTGGTGTACGCGGGGTAGCCGTCGGTGGTCAAGGTCTCGATCCGCCCGGCGCGACCAGGTTCGGCCCGGCGCAGAATCTCCAGCGCATCGTCGCGGGTGAGCGCGTCGGCCAGGTAGCGGTAGTCCACCTGGTCGGCGATCTGCTCGGGTGACATGTCAGCAATCAGCCGCCACACGGGCTTGCCGGCCTGGCGTGCGGCGAGATCCCACGCCGCGTTCACCACGGCGCCGATCGCCATGTGCATGATGCCCTTCTCCGGGCCGAGCCAGCGCAACTGCGGATCCCAGGTCAACGTGCGGGCGAAAGCTCCGAGGTCCTGGCACACCTCTTGCACCGAAAGACCCACCACGTACGGTGCGAGGGCAGCAATCGCCGCAGTCTGAACGTCGTTGCCGCGGCCGATGGTGAATGCGAAGCCCTCCCCGGCGAGTCCGGACGGATCGTCGGTGCGCAGCACGGCGTACGCCGCCGAATAGTCGGGATCGGGGTTCATCGCATCGGACCCGTCCAACTCCCTGGACGTGGGAAAGCGCACGTCGTGGGTCTCCAGCGCGACGATCCTCAATGGACGTGCCCCTCGATTCGGCGGTGGTGGTGCCCGCAAGGCAGGTGCCACCAAACATCGGATGTTTAATCATCGGATGTATAACAGCCAGGCGACCCGGCTGTCCATTGGGATTACCAAACTGTAATATTTCGCGGTGGAGAGTGCCGGTCTCTAGCGCTCTGTCCGGCACCTCGCCCGGCTGTGCACCCGGGCGTGCCCGCGATCCCGAACGCCTGTCAACCCGCGAACTGGTACACCCGGCTCGCGGTGCCCCTCATCACCTGCTCGCGTTCGGATTGGGTCAGGTCATCGAGCACGGAGAGGAGCGCAGAGAACACCCGCTGGTAACTGCCGGCCTGCAGAGCGACAGGCCAGTCCCCGCCAAGCATGAGCCGATCGGCGCCGAAGTGATCCAGCGCCAGATCGACATACGGCCGCCAGGAGTCCGGCGTCCATGCGGGCCCCGACGCGGTGTTCAGCCCCGAGATCTTGGCGACCACGTTGGGCTGGGCCGCAGCAGCGGCCAGCATGCGCGCCCAGGGCTGCCATCCTCCGGTTGCGATCGGAGGTTTGCCAAGGTGGTCCAGCACGATCGTCATGCTCGGATGTCGCTCGGCGATGCGCGGGACGAGGGCCAGCAGGTCCGAGGTCTCGGCGACCGCGTCGAAGACCAGGCCGGCCCGGGCCAGCAGGTTCATCGATTCGGCCACGTCGCTCCGCAACAGCCACCCGCGGTCCGGCTCGTCGTGGATCAGATGGCGCGCCCCGACCAGTGCTGTGCCGCAAGCCGCGTACCGTTCCAGCGCAGCGGCGGTCGCCACCGGTTCGGTTAGTGGCAGCCAGCCAACCACCCGCGCCGGACGATCGGCCGCAGCCGCGGCCGCCAGCAGAGCGTCCGTCTCCGCCAGACTGTCCGATGCCTGCACCAGTACGATCGCGCTGACGCCTGCTGCGTCCATGTCGGCACGGGCGTCAGCGAGCGTGAATGTGCGATAGATCGTCCCGAGAGCCGGTGTGAGCCAAGGGTATTCCACTGCGCCCTGGTGGAGGTCCCAGATGTGGACGTGTGCATCGATGATCACCGTGGTGCCCCCTGGCTCGTGTTTGTCGGTCCGTCAGTATCCCGTGGCACCCGGGTCTGTCGATTGGCGGGGCATCGGCCATACTGCCCCCAGAGGTCCGATGTTATCCAGTCGAGAGTAGGTCCTAGTGGCGGTTACCGACGAGGCGATCGACAAGATCAAGGAGATGATCGTCTCGGGCCGCCTGCGGCCAGGGGATCGACTCCCTCGCGAAGTCGACCTTGCCGGAGATATCGGCGTGTCACGGAACTCCCTGCGGGAAGCCGTTCGCGCCCTGTCACTCGTCCGAATCCTGGACGTCCGACAGGGCGACGGCACCTACGTGTCCAGCCTGGAACCGGACGTCCTACTGGACGCGCTCGGGTTCCTACTGGAGTTCCACCGGGACGACTCGGTTCTGCACATCCTCGGCGTCCGCCGGATCCTGGAATCCGCGGCGGCCGGGCTGGCGGCCCGGAACCTGACCGACAGCGCCATCGCCGATATCGCCGCGACCATCGCCGCAGACGGGCTGTCGTCGGCGGTGCCCGATCTCGTCGCTCACGACCTGCGCTTCCATTCGATGATCGCGGCCGGATCCGGGAATCCGGTGCTCAATTCGATGCTCGACTCGATTGCCATGCCCACCACGCGAGCCCGAATCTGGCGCGGCCTGACGCAGGAAGGTGCGTGGGCCAGGACGTTGGCCGAGCATGCCGGGATTCTCGACGCGATCACCCGCCGGGATGCAGAGCTGGCTGCCGCACGCGCGACTGCGCACATCGCGGGCGTCGAGGACTGGCTGCGCCGGGTCCGGGACGTGTCGGGCAGCGGTTGACGCGTTCATCACCGTGCCGGACTGGTTCGCCAAGCCACTGCGGGCACGAAGCGGCCAAGCCGGGCGCCGCCCGCCAAGCGGGTCACCCCGAAAGCGCCGTTCGAGCACCGGGATGGCGCCGCGGAGGGGGAGTCTCGTTGGCGCGGGCACGGCAGGCTTTCGCGGACTGGGATAGCCGGCGCGGCCGGGAGAGCCGGTGCTCGGGTGGCGGGTCGCAGTGGAGAGCGAATCGGGCCAAGGCGGCGCCGGTAATCGTCAGCAGCACCGGCCCGTATACCCCTTGCACCGCCAGCACCGGTGCTGGTCCCAATGTTCAGATGCGGCAGTGCGCCATTCTATCCTCGGTAGACGCTCGACTGCACCGTCGCGGATTCCCGCACCGCCGAGACAGCCACGGATTCGTTGTCTGCCCGCCACGGCAGCAACCATGCCGCTGAGCGTTCGAGCCCGCAGTCCATCATGAGCGCCGAGAAACCCCTCGGCGGCTATCACTTCGGGTGAACACCGATAGTTGCTTTGGTGCTTTCCCGCCGTGCCGATCCGCGGTGTGCTGTTGGAATGGGCGTGGTACTGGTCGGAGATTCGTCGATCGCGAACCTGCAAAACCCAGCAGCACCGGTTGAAAGCCGCCGGACGGGTGAAACGCGAGCCGGCCGGGCACAGCAGTATCAGGCGGTCAAGCCTGACGCACCTTTCCCACGATCCGATCGCGTACTCGCGGCCGGATGAACCGCGCTACCGGGAGATTCGATGCCAGCAGACAAGCACCCCAGCTTCCTGACCGACGCCTGGGCAGCCGGGCTCGCCGGGGACGTTCAAGGGACGTCTTCGGTCCAGTCAGCTGCCCGGATGCTCGCCGCAACGCGGGGGGCCTTCGCCGAACTGCCACTGACCATCGGACCCGACTCGCCGGTGTGGCAGGGTGGCGACGTCGCGGACGAGACGCTGCAACGGTTGATCACCGAACTGGTGACCGCGGAGTTGGCCGGGCAGCGGGCCATCGCCACCGCGATCGACGACCTGCTTCGTGACCACGACCTGCGGGCGGTGCTGGACGCCGGCCCGCAGTCGCCGCCGCAGATCCTTGGCCGGCTGCTGAACCCGGACGGCGTCGGTGCCGCCGGAATCGGCGTCAGCCTGGACTCCGTCGGTCCGCCGTCGGCGCAGTCCACCTCCGTCACCTCGGCCGACGGCTCGTTTCTGCTCGCTGTGCCGGCCCGGTTGCGAGCCGCGAACTCCCCGCTGCCGGGTCTGCGGATCTCCGGCGGGAACACCGAGTTGGTGTTCGCTACGGCGCTCGCGGATCTGCCGCGATCCGGACTGTTGCCGCCGGTGATCCTTGGTGAACCGCTCACCCCGCTTCCGCTGGATTTCCTCGGCCGGCTGGCCGATCTCGCGCCCGATGCCACCCCGGCGAGCCAGGGAGAGGCACCCGCCCTGTCCTTGGGCGAGGACGAGTGCGGACTGGTTTTCCGCAAGGACTCTTCGACGGACAGATTCCCGTGGTCGGTGATGTTCCGGCTCACCGACCCCGCCGTCAGCGAACCCACCCTCGTCTTCCGGCTTCCCCGGCCCATCGCGGACAACCTCGCTGGCGTCACCGACTTGCCCGCCCATTCGCTGTTCCATCCCGCTCAGCGACTTGCCGGCATCGGCGCCAAGCTCACGTTGCACCTGGTCGACCGGGTGCCGATCACCCGGCCAATCTCGGTGGACGCATTCCGAGACGGGCTGTCGCTGCCGCACGGCAGGGTTTTCGGGAGCGTGCCGATTGCCGCGTCGATATCACTTGGCTACATCGTCCGGATGGCCCAGCGGTGGACGCCGCTCGGTCTGGCCCTTGGCGATCTGGTGTACTCCCTTCCGCTGGCACCGGGCGAGCAACAGCGGGTCGCCGTCGTTGAGCGAACCGCGACCTCCCGAGTGGTGGACAGCGAGACCCTGGACACCAGCGAGCAGGTTAGCTTCACCGAGCGCGACGACACCTCGGCGCAGGCAACCTTCGAATCGGCGTTCGACGAGGCGGCCTCGGGCGGTAGCCACATCGACACGCACGCGGCATCGTCCGGCACGGCGGGGGCCGCAGGTATCGGCTTCGCGCTCGGACCGGTGGTGATCGGTGGCGGTGTCGCATCCAGTTCAGGCAAGTCGTCAACGGACGGCAACACCAACACATGGATGCAGGGATCCAAGGCGACGACTTCGGCGGCGGCCCAGACCACCCACTCATCGGTGCAACGCTCCGCCTCGGCGCGGCGGCACTCCGCGCGCACCGCGATGCGGCTGGCCACCGCTAGCGAGACGGACCGGGTTGTCACCAAGGTCATCAGCAACCACAACAAGACCAGGGCGCTGACGGTACAGTACTGGGAGGTGCTGCGCATGTTCGACGTCTCCACAGTTGTCGAGGGCGTCACCCTGACCTGCCTCGTCCCGCTGGACATCGTCAAATTCCTGCCGGCCGGTGAACCGGCGACACTCGCGGTTCCGTTGCAGAGCCGCCAGGAGGTGATAACCCGCTACGCCGAACTGATCTCGCACGCGGACATCCTTGACCGGGTTCTGCCATGGCAGTACCGCCAAGGGCTATCGCTGGTCAACGACTTCGCCGGAGACCCGCGGGCCACCGTCGCCGCACCCGATGGTGACGCCGCCGATATCGTGCAGTTGCGACTGGTCGGCCGGTTCCTGCCGTTCGAGGACCTGTACGTCAGCGTGATCTCCACCCGCGGTTTCCGATCAGGTCCGGTGCTGCTGACCGGTTCCGTTGCGGAACTGCCGACCGGCAAGGACGCCTACTCCTCGCCCGAGCAACTGGTCGGGGCGTTGCGTGCCCGCCGCGGTCCCGGCGCAGGCGCCGCCATGTCCACCCTGGTCGGCTCTGCCACGTTGCCCGCTTCCATTCCCCGCCAGGAGGTTTCCCGATTCGAGATCAGTCGGCGCTTCCGCCGGCTGGACTACACCTTCCTGCCCGAGGCGGTGCAGAACCTGTCCATCGCGAAGAACCTGTTCGGTATCGCCGGCGACCTGTCGGCCGCGGTCGCAGCTGCTGCCGCGACCGGTTCGCAGCGAGCCTCATACACGGCGGACGCGTTAGAGGGACTGCTCGGCGGCCCGCCGATCGCCGGCTTCAACGCGACGTTGCAGGGCACCACCTTCGCCGACCAGTCCTACGCGGCCGCTCCGCTGGAACTTCCGGGGTCCGGCTTCCCGATTGCCGCCAGGATGATCCCGCCGCAGCTGTCACAGGCATCCCTGCTGCACATTGAGAAGACGCTGCAATGGTGCATCCGCAACACCATGACGTCCAGCATCGCTGTCTACTCCTCACTCACCTCGGAAGAGCGCGCGGTGATGCTGGAGCGTTACGAGATTGCCCTGCCGGCCGACGACACGGGCACTAGCGCGAGCGTGCCGCTGCTGTCCTGCGTGACGAACACAGTGTTGGGCTACTTCGGCAACTGCATGATCTTGCCGTTCATGATCCCGGCAGCCGCCACGCAGGCCAGTACGGTGCGCGACGATCAGGGCAACGTCATCACGGCAGGATTGACTACCGGCGACATCACCGACGCATTGGCACGTTTCCACACGGAGGGTTTCGACCCGCCGCGCTCGCGGATCGCGCTACCCACCAAGGGCGTGCTCGGCGAGGCTGTGCTCGGCCACTGCCCGTCGGCGGAAAAGATCGACCTGACCCGATTCTGGAACTGGCAGGACTCGCCGGGTGACGAGGCCACCGCCATCTCACCGGTGGCATTGCCGCAGGGCCTGCTCACCGAGGGGCTCACCGCGCCGGACAAGCTGGTCGGTCTGGCGCCCATCTTCAACAACTTCTCCACCGCGGGGGTGCCGGCCGGCACCAGCCTTGCCGACTCGCTCATCCAGGCGGCCGCCAAGGAGTCCGGGTTCGATATCAAGTCTCTGACTAACGCCGACAACCTGGCCACCCTCACCGGCAAGACCTTGGACACCGCAGAGGCGGCCCGCAAGGATGCGCTTGCCCAAGCGACCTCGTTGGCGACCAAGGCGATGGAGTCAGCCGTCGAATTGCAGACCGGCAAGAAGAAGGAAGCCAAGAAGGACGACAAGAAAGACGGCAAGGACCCGGCCGAGCCGAAGCCCACGCCTCCGCCGGAGCAACCACAGCCGCCCAAGCCGCCGGCCGCGCTGTCGGTGTTCTTCCAGAAGGACAAGACCGACATCGTCGACGCCCCGCCGAGCGGAGCCGCCACCGGACAGGTCGCCGTCATTGCCGAGTGGGTCGCCAAGGCCAAGGCCGCCAAGGCGTCCGCCATTACCATCCGAGGGTTTGCCTCCCCAGAAGGCACCGAGGCACACAACACCGGTCTGGTGGCCGACCGCGCCGCTGCCCTGAAATCCCGCCTCGAGGCGGAAGGACTGACCGGGGTCACCGTGTCGCCCGGCGGGATTCTCGCCGGGCAGACCGGCGAGTTCCCCAAACTCCGCCGGGCCGACGCCACCGTCACTGCCCACGGCTAGAGAAGGTGCCACTATGACCCAACCCATTGCCGACCCGTCGACGCCCGATCCGGCCGGCGACGCCGTTCTCGGTGCGCTCACCGATGTGATCCGCGGTGCGGTCACTCCAGAGATCCAGCAGGCGCAGGCAATGCTGCTGCGCCGACTCGCGTTGGAGGGCAGCGTCATTCCGTCGCGGATTCCGGCGCCGGCTAACATCACTCAGGTCGGGGGATACTTCAACCTGCTCACCAGCCTGTCCGAGACGGACATGCGCCGACGGATGCTGGGCGCCGCACTCGGCCTGGCCAGTGATTCGCCGATAGCCGGATCCTGGCTGCCCGGACCATCCTCTCCGCCTCCGCTGACGCTGACGGCGCTGCTCAATGATCGGCCCTCGGGGGCCGGGGGCGCCGCGGTTCCGCTGACGGTTGCGGTGCGTGCAGATCTCGCCGCGAGTCTGGCTGCGGCCGTGGACGTAGCGCACGCGGTCGGCGGCCTACTGGCGCTGTGGTCGCCGATCGCGCTGCCCGCCGCTGCGTCGGCGGGGTTGAATGAGTTACTGCTGTACACCGGGCGGGCCGTTCTGATCGCGCCGTCCACCACCCTGGTTGATCCGGAGACCGACGCCGTCGTGCTGGGCCGACTCGTCGCCGACGCAGGCACGGATTATCAACTGGCACTGCGGGTTTTGGACGGCACCGTAGGCGCTCCCACGCAGGACTGGGTGGGCCTGGTCTTCGACGACGTGTCCGGACTCTATGTGGAACGTGCGCTGCCCGCGGCCACATTGCTCCCGTTGACCAGCGTGCTCGTCGGCTCAGGTTTCACGACCGAAATCTCGCACGGCGCACCGACCGGCCGGCAGGACCTGCGCTGGGCCACTGTGCGGTGCACCGCAGGGCTGCTGACCGGCATCAGTCACCTCGGCGACGAACTCGCGCTGATCCATCCGGCCGAACGGATAGCTGCGAGTTCGCTGGTCGCCAAACTCGACTGGCTGTGGAACGGCACCCGTTTCGCACCAGCCTGACCGGAGCCCCGGCACAGAGCAGTTGCGTGCAGGAAGCACGCGGCCGACCCGCCAGCCGACCGTCCCCATCGTGGGCGACCCTCGTCCCGTGTCGACCGGGCTACGTGGCAACGACGTACGTCAACTCGGGGTGGTCGTGGTCCATGTTTCGGTCCATGACGGACTGCGCTTCCTGCGCCTGGGCCGGGGTGGTCACGGCGACCCGATTCGCCAGTCCCTGACCGCGCGAAAAGTTCGTCCCAGGGTCGAGCTTTCCGAGGGTCGACACCAGGTCCAGGAAGGCCACGCCTTCGGCTGGGGAGTCAGCGAAGAATTCCGCGGCGACCTCGAACGCCCCAGATGTCAGCACCTGCGTAGGACATCTGTCATCGCCTCCAGGAATACGGCCAACCCGCCGGCCCCGTCCGCGGCGCCCCGCCGGCCACGTTCGTCAGAATCGCGGTCAGTTCGCTGCTGACTCGCCCGAGATGCACTTGCGGACGCGCGCCGGACGCGAACAGCGGGGGCCTGAGCGGCCCGCCGGACGCGAACAGCGGGGGCCTGAGCGGCCCGCCGGGTGCAGTCAGCGGATGCCTACCCGCGCTCGGCGGATTCGCGATCAAGACCAAGCCCATTCCCCAGTACACCGCGGATCGCCCCTATCCCGAAAGCGTCATTCGGAAGGTTGGTGTTCACTCGAAGTGATAGCACGGCCGGGACTTCGCGGTGCCGGTACACCCGGACGTGCGGCCTCACCGGATGCCAGCCAGCCGAGCTTGGCGGCTAGTACCCGAGCTGATTCCCGGACCGCAGCGACGGCCTCGGTCTCGTCGTCGGCTCGCCACAGCAGCGACCATGGGTAGTAGGCGACGGGCTCGACGACCTGCCGCCACACAGTGCCTTCCGCCCGTAGGTCGCAGGAGCTGGGGACGAACACCAGGCAATGACCCTGGGCGACGAGATCTGCTGCGGCGCGGATGCTCTGCGCGCTGCCGGGCGCGATCTTGGGGTTGAATCCGGCGCCGCGACACAGCTCGATGACGAACTCGTCGAACTCCGGTGATTGGCCCGGCTCGCCGAGCAGCAGGCGCACGCCGGCCAGCTCACGCACCGGCACCGCGTTCAGCGCTGCCAACCGGTGACCGGTGGGAATCAGCACGCCGAGCGGGTCCAGTCGGAACACCTCCGACGCGACGTCGAGGGGTGCGTGCGAGGCGCGGCCGACACCAACGTCCAGCTTGCCGGTGGCAAGCATCCGGTACTGCGCGTGCACGCTCGCCTCGATCCGGTGGATGGTCAGCCGGGTTTGGTTGTACTGCACGTTTCGCAAGATCTGGGGCATCGAGTCCAGGCTGGCGTCGCCGACTGCGGCCCGCAAGGAACCCTGTGAACCGGCCGCATCCCGTGCCGTGTTGGCTGCCCGCTCGACGTGATCCAGAATCAACCGGGACTGCTCGACGAAGACCGCGCCCGCCGGAGTCAGATCTACGTGGTGGGTGTCGCGGTCAACCAGCATCACGCCGAGTTCCCGCTCCAGGCGCTGGATCTGCTGGCTCAGGCCGGATTGGACGATATGTTCGAGGGCGGCCGCCCGCCCGAAGTTCAACTCATCCGCCAAGCGCACCAGGTAACGCAACTGCCGCAACTCCATCGTCAACACCTCCGACTCGGCGACTCGACGGCCGCTATCACCTCCAAGGAGGCTCCCTCGGTCATCTGCGTACGTGATGACTGGTGAACATTCTGCTCCTTCCACCGACGGCACGCTGGCGCGGGCGGGCGGTCCCCTCGGCACGCCAGGCGGGCGGACAGGCTCAAACTGTGGGGCGCTGGCGACCTACGAACGGCCTGCCGCTGTCCGCAGCCGGGCTTCCGACAATCTGCGTGCGTGATGACTGGGAAGGATTCTGCTGCTTTCCCTGGAGCCGTATGCGCGCTTGGCTGAACTGAGACCGGATTCGGCGCCGCTAGTTGCGTAGGCCGAGTTGCCGGGGGCCCGGGAGTCGGGCTATCACAATCACCGATCCGAGGAGCCCTGAGATGGCGAACGAAGAACTGATCAGCGAACTGATCGCCGGTGCTGAGGCGATGGGTGCGTTGGCACGGGACGAGGACCACTTCCGCGCCGGCTACGACGCCTTCCGCGCTGCCGATCGGGACTCCTATCGGCGACTGCTGGAGGAGTACAAGATTCTCGACCGGTGCGAACTGGTCTGCGGGTGGTACTCCAGCAAGGAGTGCGTGCTGCTCTGCCAGGAGCTGTGCGGGCCGCCGATCGATGTGGAATTGCCCGACCCGCGCGAGTTCGCGGAGATCGTCGCGAAGATCACTAGTGATGAGGAACTGGTGGAGCGGCTGGCGAGTGCGGTGCTGGACCGTGACCGGCAAGGATTCCGTGCGCTGGTCGATGAGCTGAAGCTGAACCGGTACTGCCACCTGCTGTGCCACTGGGTGTGTGCGATCCGATCCCGATTGATCTGCCGGATCGTCTGCGCGCCGGTGTCGCTACGGCCTCGCGACCTGGTGGAGGAGATCATTCTCGCCGGTCGCAGCATCGGTGCTCTGCTGACCGATCGCGACGCGTTCGACCAAGCGTCCAAGGCGGCAGCGGTCGGCAATTGCGAACGGATGCGCGCCGTGATCGGCCGGCTCGGCATCGCCGACCGATGCGAGCTGATCTGCGAGTGGTTCTGCAGTTGGCGCTGCGTGCGGGTGTGCGTGCTGCTATGCCGCCGGTTCCCTGTCAAGGAGGTGCCGTCGCTCTCCGAGGCCTACGAGTTCGCCAAGGTGACGGCGGACCTGGCAACCCGGCCGGAAGTGCTGCGCGACCTGGTGAACGCCGTCGAGTCCGAGGATCCCGATGCGTTCGCGAAACACGTTGAAGCGTTGCAGCTCGGACGGTTCTGCGTGCAGCTGTGTCACTGGATCTGCTCGCGCCACTGCCGCCTGCTGTGCCGATGCGTGTGTACGCCGGCGCTGCGCCCGTGGTTCACCCACGTCGGTCACTTTGACATCAACGCCGACATAGACTCCGGCACCGGCTTGACGAACAAGAGCTTGGCCTATCCAGGCCTCTACTTCGGCGGCGGTCCCGGGTTCGGCTTCCACCAGTGCCTGGAGTTGCGTGGCTTCTGCCCGCAGGCCTCACCCATCGACGGCACGCCGATGCGCTACCGATTCCTGTTCGCCGGCCCCGCGCCGGTCACCCCGGTCACCGGAACTGGCAGAGTGTGCCCGGTCGACGCCGGCACCCGTATTATCTCTTGGCCGGAGAAGTTGGCCGATGGGACAACCGGCACGAATTCGGTGGCGACGTTCCAGACCATCAGCATCGAAGCCGACCCGGTGCCCGACCCGGTGCCCCCGGCGCCCGGAGATCCGTGGCAGGGCCCGGCCAGGCATGTCATCACCCCGGACGCCAACGGCTGGATCACCGTGGAGCCCAGCATTTCCGGCGGCTACACCACGCTGGCCGGGTTCAACACTGTCCTGGACGTACCAGGCGGCGACCCGAACCCGGGTGTGCTGGCCGGCTCCGATGTTCCGTCGGCAAACCGAAGGGCGGGTGCGGATCTTTCGATCATCTTCGAGGCGACCAGGGTCGGCGGCCCCGTCGGCCCACCGGACTTCACCAACATGTTGAGCAAGATCCACATCAACAACTACGCCGAGGTGAATCTGCTGGACATCGCGCAGTTCCTTGCCGGTCCGTTGCTGGCGTGCACGCCGATCACCACCGACCTGGACGTGCAGTACACCGCCGATCACGAGTTGATGGCCGAGTGGTCGGCCGCCATCACCAGCGCGTCGCCGTCCGCCCCCGGCACCATCGCCAGCGGCACCAGCCCGCGGGGCGGCTTCGGAACCGTCCACGAGGACACCAGCTCATGGAACATCTGCTCCTACCTGGCAGCGCTGTCCACTCGGGCTGGCCTGACCACCGGGCTAATTGACAACCAAGGGACATACCGGCAGAAGACCTTCTGCGTCGGCCGAAAGGTCAACAACGGATAGGGCAGACGTGCCTCCAAGAGTCATCCTTGCGGAGGCGGTCGGCAATACATGACAGGAGATGTCATCTATGGCTCGATAGTGTCATCTTCATGCGACTCGGACAGGTCCAAACAGGAGGTCGACAACCATGGCATTCGATGTGCAGGGAACCGGTACACCGCAAGACCCGTGGGTTTTGACGACACCACCAGGCAAGTCGCAGTTCGAGGCGTACTCCGATCCCGATGCCACACCCGCTGCGCTGGTGGTCCAAGTCGGCACTACCCAGTTGCGGTATCACCTGCGCTGCATCCAGGACTTGCATGCCATGCTGGCCGCGCGCGGTGACTGGGTGGCGCTGGGCAACGCGGATGAGCAGAAGCCGGCGATCGTTGGCACCGTCGAGGCATGGGGGCGCGACGTCGAGAACCCCGTCGGTGGTTGGTACGGCTTGAAGAAGGGCCTGCGCGGCCGATTCGGGAACTACTTGCCGCCCGTCCTGGAGGTGCTCGGCTTGGCGGAGGTCGAGCACAACGCCCGGGGCAATCGGATGCGGGCGATCTGATCAAAATCGGCCCGGCGGCGGTCGCCGGCACCATCCACGAGTCGGACTGACGGCTCAGCCACACCGTCACGGCGCCGCGGTCGACCGGTCCGCTGATCCTGGTCGGCGATCGACTGGACTCCCCAGCCGCATTGCGGGCGCTCGGTCCGGTGCGTTCTCGAAGGCTGACGAGCATCCGAACGCTTGCCGAACGCTGACCGACATAGCGTCGCTGATGCACAGGGTCGGCATGCGTCCGCGACATCCGAGGAACATCTGCCCTGATCGCTCTGGCAAAGCCGGTGATCGGGGTCCGATTCCTCGGACGTGGACGAGCGCCACCCAACCCACAACCCTGGAGGTCGACGCCATGTCCTGGAACGTTTCCGGAAGCTACTTCGAATCCTGCAACTGCGATGCCGCGTGCCCGTGCGTGTTCCTCAGCGCTCCAACCACCGGCGAGTGCACCGCCATCGTGGGTTGGCACATCGAGACCGGCTCACACGAGGGGCTGGGTCTTGACGGGCTCAACGTAGCGCTGGCAGTGCACGCACCGGGGAACATGGTCGAAGCTCCGTGGCGGGTAGCCCTGTATCTCGACGACAGCGGCTCCGCAGAACAGCAGGGTGCGCTCGGCACCATCTTCTCCGGGGCCGCCGGGGGACACCCGGCAGTGCTCGCCAGCCACATCGGCGAGGTGCTCGGCGTACTCAGCGCTCCGATCACTTTCGAGGGCAGCGGCGCATCGCGGGCCATGCGCGTCGGCGAAGTGGTGGATGTGAAGGTCACCGCGATGGCGGGCCAGGGTGGCGCGCAGGTCACGATCGCCAACCACCCGCTGGCGATCGCGCCGGGCCAGGAGCTGGTCGCCGCGAAGTCCGAGTACCTGCGATTCTCCGATCACGGCTACGAGTGGGAGCTGGCCGGACGTAACGGCTTCTTCTCACCCTTCGCCTACAACGGGTGATCCGAGATGACCGGGCTGCTTGCTGCCCCACCGGCGCGGACCAGGCGGGTGGTGATGGCTGCTCTCGTCGTCATCACCGGTCTGTGCTGGGCGTATCTGGTGTTTCTCAGTGTTCGGATGAGCGCGATGGGGTCACCGTTCGCGATGCCGATGACCTCGGCCTGGACGGGCCAGCAGGTGGTCCTCATGTGGACGATGTGGTCGGTGATGATGGCCGGCATGATGCTGCCGTCGGCGGCGCCGATGATCAGCGCCTACTCGCGGACCATCCGATACTCGTCGACCGGCCCGCAGGGCTCCACCGCGTTGTTCATCGCCGGCTATCTCCTGACATGGAGCGGCTTCGCGGTCTTGGCTACCGGTGGCCAGTGGGCGTTGCACGACGTAGCGCTGGTCAATGCGATGGGAGTCTCGACCAGTCGCTGGCTCGGCGGTGTGCTGCTGCTGTTGGCCGGGGCGTACCAGTTCACCGGCGCCAAGGGCGCGTGCCTACGGCAATGCCGCACACCGCTGGGATTCTTGCTGAACCACTGGCGCAGCGGCGGACGCGGCGCCATCGTGATGGGCCTGAGCCATGGCGCTGTGTGCGTTGGGTGCTGCTGGGCGCTGATGGCGGTGTTGTTCGTGCTGGGCGTGATGAACCTGTGGTGGATCGCGCTGCTGGCCGCGGTGGTTCTGGTCGAAAAGCTCATACCCAGCGACGCGATCACCCGGATCCTCGGCGGCGCGTTGGTGATTTGGGGTGCCATGCTGCTCGTCGGATTCGTCTCATGACGCCAGCCAGCGACAGTGCGAGTCCGGGTGGCGCGGACGAGCAGTAGCGCGCGGTCGCGGCCGGCCCCGGAAGACCGGCGCCGAATATGCGGATGGCACACGGCCGGGGATAAGGGGACTATGGAGCGGAAGATTCACAGCGATGTTCCCGCAGGCGCCCAGGAGGCCGCGATGAGCACTACCGACGGACGCACGGCCGTCCCGGCTGCCGCGCTCACCGGTGCGGGCAGCACCGCCGGTCGCCGCCGGGCCGGCTCCGGCTCCGGCTGCGATGCCTCCGCCGTCCGTGGTGTCTAGCGACCGGCGGTCTTCATCACCCGCTGCAGGGGCCGCTGTGCCACGACATCAGGCGAGATGATGGCGGCGACGATTCGGGTGGATCTGCTTGGCGGGGTCGAGGTCTCCGGCGCAGATCCTGCTCAGCTGCGAGGCTCTGCGCGCGCTGTGTCGTTGCTGGCGTACTTGGTGAGCCATCCTGAGAGTCCTCAGCCCCGTGCGCATCTGGCTGAGTTGCTGTGGCCGGATTCGGAGAGTGCGCAGGCCCGAACGAACCTGCGCCGGGAACTGCATCATCTGCGCGTCCTGCTGCGCGACACTGCGTGCCTGCAGATCGACGCCGGATTCTTGTGCTGGCGTCGCAGCGCGGACTGTGTGGTTGACGTTCACGAGTTCCTGTCGGCATGTCGGAGCGCGATCTTCGCAGTTGAAACAGCCGAGCGTGACGGCGTCGAGCGCTACAGCGGTAGCGCCCTCGCGCTGTATCGGGGGCCGTTCCTGCCCGGCTGCTATGACGACTGGGCGCTCGCCGTCCGGCAGGATCTGGCGCGGACCTGTGTCGAGGTGTGCGACCGGGTCGCGGAGTTCTGGCTCTCCTGCGACGACCCGACTGCCGCGGCAGTCTTTGCGCGCCGAAGGGTACTGCTGGAACCGCTGGAAGAACCGGGATATCGGCTGCTGATGCGGGTCCAGCGCGAGGCCGGGGACCGGGCGGGCGCGATGCGCACCTACCACCGGTGTGCCTCGGTGCTGGAGCGTGAGCTCGGGGTTGAACCGTCCACCCAGACGCAGGCAGAACTCGACTCCGTGCTGTCCGATAATGGCCGTAGGCAAGCAGGCTCCGAGATCGCTTCGGCCGGCGGGCCCGCGTGGTCGTTGTCGCCCGGCTTGGTCGGACGGGAAGCAGAGCGGGACCGACTGCGGTCCGCCTGGAGCCAGGCGCGGGCCGGCTGCCGCCTGCTGATCGTGGTGGGTGATGCTGGCGTCGGGAAGACCCGGCTGGTTGCCGATCTGGCGGGTGCTGTGCGAAGGCAGGATGCCATCGTCGCGACGACACGCTGCTTCGCGGCCACCGGCGCGGTGCCGCTGGCACCGGTCGCGGACTGGCTTCGCAGCCCGCACCTCCGGATGGCGACCAAACGACTGGACCCGATCTGGCGGAGCGAGGTGGCCAGGCTGGTTCCCGAGGGTGACGACGTGGCTGATCCGGGTGGCGGAGTTCGCGCGAAGGTGGATGCCTGGCAACGGCTGCGGTTCTTCGAGGGTCTGGCCCGGGCGTTCCTCGCGGTGGACCGGCCGCTACTGCTCACCGTTGACGATCTGCAGTGGTCTGACAAGGCGACGATGTCGTGGCTGTCCTTCTTGATGACCCTGAAATCATCGGTGCCGTTGCTGGTGGTGGCCACCGCACGCGATGACGAACTCGGCGCCAGCGACCTGGCCGAACGGTTGGAGCACCTGCAGGCCGCCGGTCAGGCCGAGCTCGTGGCGCTGGGTAACCTGCCACCCTCGGCAGTCGCCCAGCTCGCAGCGCAGGCACTCGGCCACCCGGTAGGCGATGAGGAGCTCATGCTGCTGATGTCGGCAACAGCGGGGAATCCCTTCTACCTGCTGGAGGCCCTCCGCGAGGCATCCTCAACACCGGGTCCGGTTGTATCCGCTGACCTGGTCGCCGTGTTGGACGACCGATTGTCGAAGCTGTCCGAGCCGGCCCGCGAGGTGGCGACGCTGGCGTCCGCCGTCGGTCGCGACTTCACCCTCGATCTGCTGATCGAGGCCTCCGACCTGGCGCAGGATGTTGTTGTCCGGCAGGTGGACGAGCTGTGGCGCCGGCGAATCCTCGAGGAGCGCGGGCGTGGCTACGATTTCGCTCATGACCTGCTGCGCGAGGCGGCCTACCGCGGTATCAGCCCACCACGGCGTTGGCTGCTGCACCGTCGCCTGGCGCAGTCCTTGGAATTGTTGTGGGCCGACCGGTTGGACCTGGTGGCTGCACAACTCGCGGAGCAGTACGACCGCAGTGGCCGACCGGAGCGGGCGCTGCCGTTCTACGAGCGTGCCGCCAGGCAGGCCATCGCGGTGTTCGCGCATGCCGAGAGCGTGCGTTTTTGGCAGCGCTGCCTTGCGCTGATCTCTGAGTTTCCGGCGAGCAGAGATCGGGACCGGCGCGAACTCGGCGTGCTCCAGGAGTTGCTTCCGCCGCTGAACGCGTGGCGCGGCTACGCATCTGTCGAGTTGGAGGCCTACGAACGCCGCGCAGCCGCACTGGGCGAGCGGCTCGGGCTGGCCGAAATCCGCTGCACTGCCGCGATCGCACTGTTCGCAACGACGTTCGTGCAAGGACACACAACGGAATCACACCAGTGGGGCACGCAAGCCCTCACGCTGTCCGAGCAGCGCCCCGAACTCGCCGCTCAGGCGCACCTGGCGCTGGCGGGATCGGGCCTGAGCCTCGGGCTGCTCCCGCTGGCCGATGAGCATTTTCGACTGGCCTGTGAGCTGGCCGGTGAATCCGATTCGATGCCCATCGGCTCCCGCACCGAGGTCCATGCGCGAGCGTGGTGGGCGCACGCCAGGTGGTTGCGCGGCGATCTGGCTGGGGCGGCCGCGGCCAGTGCCGAGGCAGTGGACCGCGCCCGGCTCATCGAGCACCCCTACTCGCTGACGTTGGCGCTGTCGTATGCGGCCGTGGCCCGGCAGCTACTGGGTGACATCCCTTCACTGCGCGACATCACGGCAGAGCTGACCGATCTGTGCGAGCGATACGACTTCGCCTACTACCGAGGGTGGGCGATAGTGCTGGCTGGCTGGGCAGCAGGCGAGGCCAGCGGCCTGCGCGCCGCGCGGGCCGGGATCGACTCCCTGGAGCGGGAGGGGTCGTTGGCCCGGATGGCGTACTGGTGGTCGCTGGTTGCCGACTTGCATCGACGCGAGGGCAACACTGCTGCGGCGGCGGCGGTGCTGGACGCCGCCACCTCGTTCGCGACGGAGCACGACGACCGGTGGTGGCTTCCCGAGGTGCTGCGTGCTCGCGCGGCGCTCGACCCGAATCCAGGGCGCCGTAAGCGACTGGAACAGGCGCTGGCCTTGGCCCGGTCGCAGTCGAGCACGACGTTGCTGAAGCGGTGTCGCGCAGACCTGGCTGCGTACCGCGGGGAGTGACGCCCGAGGCGTTCTTGGTGACCGACCGCGATCCGAACGTTTGACGAACGCTTACCCGCTTAGTCTCGCTGACACGATTCGTGCTCGCCTCTACCGCTGGCCCGGTCGAACACATTCGGCCCCGCTGCGACGCCGGCCGCCGCCACCGCACCCTCATCGTCGAAGGGGAATAGGCAATGAGTATTACGATTTCCAGTTCCGAGTCGGCACGAGCCGGCACCGCCCCGTTCGGAGAACTCGCGGCACGAATCCGTGGCCGGGTCGTGCTGCCCGATGACGCCGATTACGAGGTCGCGCGTGCCGTCTACAACGCGATGATCGACAGGCGTCCGGCTGCCATCCTGTACTGCCGAGATGTGGCCGACGTCATCGCTGGTGTCCGGTTCGCCGCGGACCACAAGGTGACGCTGGCGGTCCGCGGGGGTGGGCACAACGCGGCAGGACTGGGCGTCTGGGACGACGCACTGGTGCTGGACCTCTCGCCGATGCACAGCACAACTGTCGATCCGGTCGCGGGCACCGTCCGTGTCGACGGCGGCTGCACCTGGGGCGACGTCGACCACGCCACCGTCGCCTTCGGGATGGCCACGCCGTCCGGCTTTCTCGCCAGCACCGGCGTAGGCGGGTTGACGTTGGGTGGTGGAGTCGGTTACCTCACCCGGCGATTCGGGCTCACCGTCGACAATCTGATCGCCGCGGACGTCGTTCTCGCTGACGGCTCACTGGTCAGGGCCGACACCACGTCGCACCAGGACCTGTTCTGGGCCCTGCGAGGCGGCGGCGGAAACTTCGGCGTAGTCACCTCCTTCACGTTCGCGTGCCATCAGATCGGTGACCACGGCACCATCTTCGGCGGCCCAGTCTTCTACGACCTCTCCGACACCCGCGAGGTGATGCAGTGGTACCGCGAGCTGCTGCCGAGCTTGCCGGAGGAGCTCAGCGGCTGGATCGCCCTGCTCACCGTGCCGCCCGTTGCTCATTTCCCCGAAGAACTGTGGGGACGCAAGGTGTGCGGCATCGTGTGGTGCTACACCGGCCCGCCGGCCAAGGCCGGCGAAGTCACCGCGCCGGTGCGCGAGTTCGGATCTCCGCTGATGGTCGGCATGCAGCAGATGCCGTTCAGCGCATTGCAGCAGGCCTTCGACGGGCTGTATCCGGCTGGCCTGCAATGGTACTGGCGGTCCGACTTCTGCACCGAGATCAGCGACGCAGCAATAGCGGTGCACGAGAAGTACGGCGCCCTGCTGCCCACCGGTCACTCCACGATGCACATGTACCCAGTCGACGGTGCGGCCTCCCGCATTGCCGGGAGCGGCACCGCATTCGCCCACCGATCGGGCGGGTGGGCAGCGGTGATCGTCGGCGTCGACCCGGACCCGGCCAACGCCGGCCGGATCGAGACCTGGGCCAAGGATTACTGGTCCGCGCTGCATCCGACAGCGGCGGCCGGCAGCTACGTGAACTTCCTGATGGACGAGGGCGCCGACCGCGTCCGTGACTCATACGGCAGCAACTACCCCAAGTTGGCGGCGATCAAGAGCCGCTACGACCCGGACAACCTGTTCCACGTCAACCAGAACATCCCGCCGAAAGCGCCGCCTTCGACGTCATGGTCCGACGCGACAGCAGACGATCACTCCAGCGATATCAACCAGGCACCATGACCAGTCCACCGCTTGCAGCGGAGTGGGCATCCGAATCACAACCATGGAGGTGGACATCATGTCCGTGAAGGTGTAACTCGAGGTCGGTTCTCGCTCGCCGGAGGTGCGACTCGTCCAGGAGTCGTTGCGATCCCTTGGCTACCTGGAGGATCAGCCCGACGGCGACTTCGGACGCCGAACCGCGGCGGCGGTCAGGCGATTCCAGTCCGAGCACAGCCTCGGAATTGACGGCGTCGTGGGCCCACTGACCGGGAAGGCGCTGGACGAGGAAATCTCGACCGCGCTGCGGCACGCCCAGCGCGAACGTGAAGGAGCGCGGCTCGACCAGGAGACGTCCGATGCGCCGCTGCCGACCGAAGCAGGGTCGAGTGGGACAGCGATGGACGGCACGGGAGATGCAGCGCCGCGCGCCGAGCGAGTGGATCCGGTCCTGGCTACCGCGGTGCTGGAGTGGGAGCGCGGCGTGCGGGAGCCGCCGGGACAGGGCTGGGAGCGCATCGACGACTACATCCGTTCGGCCGCGGGCCTGAACTGGCACGGCGAAGTCCGCTACACCAGGAACACCCAGTTCGCCTGGTGCGGCGCCTTCGCGGCGTTCTGCTTCGAGGCTGCCGGACTGAGCGCGGAGATCCGCAAGAAGGTCATGCCGTCGACGTACCGCATCCACACGTGGGCAAAGGGAACCGCCCGCATGCGACGGATCCAGGAGGTCGCCCGCGGCGACATCGTCATCGTCGGCCCCGTCGGTGGCAAGCGGTGGGGGCGCACATCACCATCTGCGACTCCGTCGACAGCGCGGGCGGCTCGATCGGCACCCTGGAGGGCAACGCCAGCGGAACCGGGCCCGGCGGCGACCGATACGAGGGAGTGGTCCGCCAGCGCCGCCCACTTCCTGACGACTCGTTGTCACCGCGTCGCTACCGCGTGATGCATGTCGTGCGGCCGCTGGAAGCGGACTACACGTAACCACCGATCCCCGGCACGCCGCAGGGAAGCTCACGACACCAAGGAGGCTGTCTCATGCCCATCGAAAAGAGCGACGACCTGATGCAGGCACTCGTCGCAAAGCTCTATGGCATTCTCACCGGCGATGACGAGTCGATGAAGTTGCCGCGGAACAAGTTCGTCTCGTGGTTCTTGCCCGGTGTGCCGTTTCATCCTGACGACTTCCGGTTCGCCGCGAATGGCTTCGTAGGTGACACCGCGGAGGAGGTCAACGAGGCCTACCACCAGGCATTCGTGGTGTCCAAGCTGTTCGATTATGTCCCGGATGTGAGCAACGATTTTGTCAGCGACCAGATGCAGCAGACACTGTTCGCCGGAACGCAGGACACCATCAGTTCGGTCTACAACGATGTGCTGAAGTTCAGTCGGGTGGTCCATCGGGAGTTGTCCGAGGCCGAGCAGGCGAAACTGCAGAAATTCCGCGACCTGCTCTCGGTCGAGGTCGAGGAAGTCGACATCCTGACCGACGAGAAGAAGACCATTACCCGACCCGGCAAGCTGACCATCGCCTACACGAACGCGATGAACCAATACATGAAGGTCGCCGACGAGTACATGACCGTGAAGATCGACGCGATGGCGGCCACCGGCAGCGACGAGGAAGCCAAGCGGCGGGTACACACCTGGGCCCAGAAGTCCAAGTTCCTCCGCAGCCGGATGGACGCAGCGTGGAATGCCTGGGTGGCGCAAGGGTACAAGAACGAGTACGAACAGATCCAGGCCTACATCGCCCAGGTCACGGAGAAGAGCCTGGTGCTGTACAAGCAGGACCTGCGCCGGAAACTCGACAGCGCCCTGCTGACAAGTCCCACCGACGGGGATTTCTACTACACCACGCTGCTGCCCGGAAACTTTGCGACCAGCGACGGGTGGAGCCGTTTCACCTTCAACCAAGAGGACGCGGAGACCCACGCCAAGGCGAAGACCAACAAGTGGGGCGCGAGCGGAAGCGCCAACTTCGGCCTGTTCTCGGTGGGCGGTTCGGCCTCCGGCAGCAAGACCACCAGCCAGACCGACGCGGCGTCCTCAAACTTCGGAGCCGAGTTCGAGTTCGCCCAGATCCCTTTGTGCAGGGCGTTCTTCGACCCCGGTTTCCTCTGGATGCGGTCGTGGACGCTGGACGAGAACTGGGACCTCAGCTTCGACAAGAAGGTGTCCGACGGCGCCGACAAGCCTGTTGGGCGGCTGGTGGCCTACCCGGTCAGCGCGCTCTTCGTGCGCAACGTCAAGCTGCATTCCTCGAACTGGTCGCAGCATATGGACTTCATGAAGAAGTCGATCGGGGCTGGCGGCAGCATCGGCTACGGGCCGTTCCGGGTGGGCGGCAACTACAAGTCGGGCTCCTCGGAACGGAACACGTCGCACCACCTGGATGGCGACACCCTCAGCATCGACGGCATCCAGTTGATCGGGACCATCAACAGTGTCTTTCCCCAATGTCCCAACCCCAACCCGAATCTCAAGCCGGAGGACTTCGTCGGCGGCAGCTGAGCCGCGTTAGGAAGGGTGAGCGAAATGGACTCAACGATCGAGGTGGCCCTGGCGGTCAAGTTGCAAAGGCTGTTCCCGCCGACCGATGACGAGTTCCTGGCGTTCTTCCCCAGCCCTCGCCTTCACCGCTGCCGAACTCGACTTCGCCGGTGCGGATGACGAGGACGAGACCGCGCAAGAGGTTCGGCTCCGGCAAGCGAACCGCAACCAGTTCGCCCGGCTGATGAGCGACATCCCGGACGACGCGCCGACCTACTCCTCGACCGGCCGGAATCTGTGGACGGAGTACCGCGCCGTCCTTCAGCAGGCGGTGCCGGCGGTCAGCGCGCTGCACCCGGAGGAGCGGGCAGCCCTCGCCGACGCCCGGGTGTTCCTCACCAGCACAGACGAGCCGTGCTGGCCTGCGTATGCCGACGGCCGCCGCACTCGCCCGACCCCGATGAGACACTCAACTGGTAGTGCCCAGCTGCGCAGTTTCAGCCGCTCTCGGCGCGGACGATCTCGGGGTCGACGCGCGCCCGGCCGAACGCGGCTGTCCGGTCCCGGATCTCCCGGCCAAGCAGCCACCGCCCGATCGGCTCGACCAGCTGGTCGGCCGAAGGGCCTACAGAATCAGGCTGGATCCGCTCGGATCAGCTGGAGTCTTCGACAAAGCGGTAGCGCAGTTCGGCCACCTGCCCGGTGCCGGCGTCGGTTCGGCGGGTGGTGAAGCCCTGCTCGTCGGCCCGCAGGATTGTGTAGATGATCGGGCGCTCGAAGCGAGGGTGGACGCTGAATCGGCCGGACGGCGTGTACTCGCCACCGGCCTCGCCTGCGGTGGTCGACTCGCTGACCAGGGAACCGGAGAACCGCAGGATCAACGGCGGATCGGCCGATGCCGGGTCGACCTCCGCCTTGTAGCGCCCGTCCGTTCGCGGCCGAAAGTCAATGATTTCGGGGATCTCTGGCGAACCGTCTGCTGGTGCGGACTCATCGCCACCACGCAGAGACCGCAGCGCGTCACGCAAACCCATCTGGACCTCCGGGCGCCGTGCGCCACCGTGCGGGGCGCACCATCCGTTCCACCGAAGATACCGCAGGGGCGTCGCCCGGCTTCCTGACTTGGCGCCCGGTGGCCCGAGGCAATCTAGTCTCGGGCCACCGCACGGGTTAATTCGGGCTCAGGCGGCCCGCTCACTACCGGCGGCGTCCGCCGCAGCCTCCTTTGCAACGCCGGCAATGATGCCGGGCACCCGCTCGGACATCCGCAGGTCGCTCGGGGTCAGCGGACCGGTCATCCGCAACGGCTTCTCCGTCAGATACCGGACGTAGGCGTACGGGGTGAAGAAGCCGGGCAGGTGCTCGCCGAGCGAGACCTCGCTCAGCACTTCGCGGGCAGCGTTCACGTGCTCGGGCGTTCCCCAAATCCCGTCGGTGATCATCGCCTCGGTCTGCTCGGCAATCATCGATTCCACCATCTCCCGGGACACTTTCGGACCTTCGGCGAGCCGAGTGCCGTTGCGGATCCATTGCCACAGCTGGGCCCTGGAGATCTCCACGGTGGCGGCATCCTCCATCAGGTTCTCGATGGCCACTGCGCCGACGCCGCCCACCCAGGCTGCGAGGTAGCGCATGGCGACCGAGATGTTGGTTCGCACGCCGTCCAGGCTCACTCCGGCCCCACCCTTGCCGATCGCCAGCAGATCGACCGCCTGCACCGACACGTCCTCGCGGAGCCGGTCTCGCTGGTCCGCGCGGCCGCCGAGCACTGCATCGAACGCCGTCGTGCAGGTTTGCACGAGCGCCGGGTGCGCCACCCAGGAACCGTCGAACCCATCGGCGGCCTCCCGGTCCTTGTCGGCCCGCACCTGAGCCAGCGCCTGGTTGGTAGCGACCTCGTCGGCCCGGTTCGGCACGAACGCGGCCATGCCGCCAATGGCGTGCGCCCCGCGCCGGTGACATGTGGACACCAGCAATTCGGTGTAGGCCCGCATGAACGGGGTCGTCATCCGCACCTGCGAGCGGTCCGGCAGCACGAAAGACGCCCCGCGGAAGGCGAAGGTACGGATCGCGGAGAAGATGTAGTCCCAGCGGCCCGCGTTCAGCCCTGCGGAGTGTTCTGCCAGCTCGTAGAGGATCTCGTCCATCTCGAACGCGGCAGGCAGCGTCTCGATCAGCACGGTGGCCCTGATCGTGCCGCGGGGGATTCCCAGCAGTTCCTGGGCCAGCAGGAAGATGTCGTTCCACAGCCGAGCCTCCAGGTGCGACTCCAGCTTCGGCAGGTAGAAGTACGGGCCGGCGCCGGCGTCGATCAACGCGTGGGCGTTGTGGAAGAAGTACAGGCCGAAGTCCACCAGTGACGCCGGCAGCGGTCTGCCGTCGATGGTCAGGTGCTTTTCGCACAGGTGCCAGCCGCGGGGCCGGACCACGATGGTCGGCGCGGCGTCGCCGACCCGATACCGCCGACCGTCGTCAGCGGTGAAGTCGATCCGGCCGCGAATTGCATCGCGCAGGTTCAGCTGGCCGTCAACGATGTTGAACCACGTGGGAGCGGTGGCGTCCTCGAAATCGGCCATCCACACCGAAGCGCCGGAGTTCAGCGCGTTGATGGTCATCTTCCTGCTCACCGGGCCGGTAATCTCGCAGCGCCGGTCCGTCAGACCAGGCGCAGGTTCGGCGACATGCCAATCGTCAGAGCGAATCTCGGCCGTGTCCGGTAGGAAGTCCAGGTCTTCGCCGGCGGAGATACGCCTGGCCCGGTCGCGTCGCGCGGCGAGCAGCTCGGCGCGTCGGCCGGCAAACGCACCGTCCAGCCGGGCCACGAATTCCAGCGCGGCGGGGGTCAGGATCTCATCGAAGCGGGGCTGCGCCGCCGCCTTCACGGTGGGGATACGGATGCTGCTCATTTGTCGGCTCCTATCGGAATCAGTGGAATGGGGGCAGTCGGATCAGTGGAATTGCGCGGCCTCGGTGGACCCGGCCAGCGCGAGGGTGCCGCTGGCCGGGTTGATGGCCGTGGAGACACGGTCGAAGTAGCCGGTGCCGACCTCCGCTTGGTGCTTGACGGCGGTGTAGCCGGCCGGTTCGGCGTCGAACTCGGCCTCTTGCAGTTCCACGTAGGCGCTCATGCCGCTGGCGGCGTAGCCGCGGGCGAGGTAGAACATCGAGTAGTTGAGCGAGTGAAAGCCGGCCAGGGTGATGAACTGGAATGCGTAGCCGAGCTCACCGAGTTCCTCCTGGAATGCCGCGATCTCGCTCTCGGACAGTGCTGCCTTCCAGTTGAACGAGGGGGAGCAGTTGTAGGCCAGCATCTTTCCGGGGAAGTCGCGGTGCAGTTCGGCGGCGAACTCCCGGGCCAAGCCCAGGTCCGGGGTGCCGGTCTCCACCCAGATCAGGTCGGCGTGTGGCGCGTAGGCGCGGGCCCTGGCCAATACCGGCTCGATTCCGCTGCGTACCCGGAAGTACCCCTCCCCGGTGCGTTCCCCGGTGCAGAACGGGGCGTCCAACGGGTCGACGTCGCTGGTGAGCAGGTTCGCGGCGAGTGCGTCGGTGCGGGCGATCACCAGCGTGGGGACGCCGGAGATGTCGGCGGCCAGTCGGGCGGCGTTCAGCGTGCGGACGTGCTGGGTGGTCGGCACCAGCACCTTGCCGCCCAGGTGGCCACACTTCTTCTCCGAAGCCAGTTGATCCTCGAAGTGCACCCCGGCGGCGCCCGCTGCGATCATCGACTTCATCAACTCGAAGGCGTTCAACGGGCCGCCGAAACCGGCCTCGGCGTCGGCGACGATCGGTACCAGGAAGTCCGGGCCGTCGGTGCAGGCAGCGTGGTCGATCTGGTCGGCCCGAAGCAGCGCGTTGTTGATCCGACGCACCACGGCGGGCACCGAGTTGGCCGGGTACAGCGACTGGTCCGGGTAGGTCTGGCCGGCCAGGTTGGCATCGGCAGCCACCTGCCAGCCGGACAGGTAGATGGCGTCCAGCCCGGCCTTGACCATCTGCACCGCCTGGTTGCCGGTAAGGGCGCCCAGCGCGCGGACGAAAGTCTTGCTGTGCAACTGGCTCCACAGCCGCTCGGCGCCGCGTCGGGCCAGCGTCTGCTCCTCGACGACCCGGCCACGCAGTGCGATCACGTCCTCCGCGGTGTAACTGCGGTCGATGCCTGCCCACCGCGGATCGCTTACCCATTCAGCGCCCAGCAGCGCGGCTGCCTGGCTGTCCGCGGTCCTGTTGCGATCAGTGGTGTCGGGAGCGTGCAGGGTGACCGTCATGGCTCGTCCTTCCATAGTGGCTGTTACCGAACCGGTGTCACGCAGGGGCGTCATGCTTCGGCGTCACGATCCCGGTGTCAGGCCGCGGAAGATGTGGATGATCGACCGGACCGTATGGGCCACTCTCCCGTCAAGAACCGCGATACTGCAATGAGCGGCTGCGGTGAAGAACGTCAGTTCTTGCGATAACGTGCAGCCATGCCGGATCGCGTGCCTGCCCGAACCGATACAGTGACGCGGCTCACCAGCGGTGACGCAGGGCGTCGAATGCCGTCGCGCTCGACGGCTGGCTCCGCCGGCGCCAGGTCACTGGCGGAGCCGGACCAGCTGACCATTGGCCGCCGGCTGCGGTATCTGCGCCGCGGCCAGCGCCGCACGCTCGACGACGTCAGCGCGGCGGCCGGGCTGTCCGCATCGGCGCTGTCGTTGATCGAGAACGGCAGGCGGGAAGCAAAGCTGTCGGTGCTGTCCGCGCTGGCCGGTGCGCTTTCCGTGCCGGTCTCCGAACTGCTCGCGACGGGCGCGCCGAGCAGGCGGGCGGCGCTTGAGATCGCCCTTGAGAAGGCCCAACGCGCGGACTCCTTTGCCACGCTGGGCATCCCGGCGGTACGACCGGGACCTCGATTGCCGCTGGAGGCGCTGGAAGCGCTGGTCGGGATGCACCGCGCGCTGACCGTGATGCAAACCGAACGGGCCGCCACGCCGGAACAAGCGCGACGAGCGAACGCCGGGCTTCGGGAGCAGATGCGGTTGCGCGGCAACTACTTCGGCGAGATCGAGCAACTCGCCGACGAGTTGTTGACGGCGATCGGGTACGTCGCCGGACCGATCACCCGAACCGCCGTCGACCGGATGGCCGGCCACCTGGGGTTCACCCTGGTGCATACCATCGACCTGCCGCAATCCACCAGGACCGTCACCGACCTGAAGAACCACCGCATCTACCTGCCACAGCCGGAGGCGGGCCAGCACGATTCACGCTCACTGGCGCTGCAGGCGTTGGGGCACGTGGTGCTCGGTCACCGGGTGCCGGCGGACTACGGCGAATTCCTGCAGCAGCGGGTCGAGATCAACTACTTCGCCGCGGCGCTGCTGATTCCCGAGCGCGGGGCAGTCGCCTTGCTGCGCAAGGCGAAGTCGGCCAAGGACATCTCCATCGAGGATTTGCGCGACGCCTACGCGGTGTCCTACGAGACCGCCGCCCATCGGTTCACCAACTTGGCCACCAGGAACCTGGAGATCTCCGTTCACTTCATGCGGATCAGCCAGACCGGCACGATCTACAAAGCATATGAGAACGATGGCGTGCACTTTCCCAGCGACGCCACCGGCGCGATCGAAGGTCAGCGGGTATGCCGGTACTGGACCGCGCGTGCGGTCTTCGATCGTCCGGACCTGTCCACGGCCTACCAGCAGTACACCGACACCTCCTCCGGCACCTACTGGTGCACAGCGGTCGTCGACCGCACTGCGGCCGGACTGTTCTCGGTGAGCGTGGGGGTGCCGTATGCCCAGGTGAAGTGGATGCGCGGGCGAGAGACCTCCGAACGAGCGATCTCTCGGTGCCCCGATCCCGCCTGTTGCTCGACGCCCCCGGCGGATCTGGCGACCCGCTGGACGGACGCGGCGTGGCCCAGCGCTCGGGTGCACTCACATCTGCTGGCGGCGATGCCGCCAGGTGTGTTCCCCGGTGTCGACGACACCGAGGTACTCACCTTCCTGGATCGGCACGCCCCGGCGTGACGCCAGGCGCCCCAGCCCCGGGCAATTGGCTGGCCGGTCTGCCCGTTGCTGACGTGACAATTTGTGGCGGGCCGGCGGTGTCCCCGGCGTCGCTGGGGCGGTAGCGGGCGGTTCGCCGCCGCCGGCGGCCGGCGCGGACCAGGTCCGTGGTGAACACCACCAGCGCGAGCCAGATCAGCCCGAACCCCGCCCAGCGCGCCGTAGACATCTGCTCGCCGGCCCAATAGACGCCGAGCAGGAACTGGGTAATCGGCGTGAGGTACTGCAGCAGGCCCATGATCGTCAGCGGCAGCACGCCGGCGGCGGCGCCGAACAGCAGCAGCGGCACCACCGTCACCAGACCGGTGCTGACCAGCAGGGCAACGTATCCGGTCCCGTGGTGGAACATCTGGGAGTGGCCCTGGACCTGCAGCACCGTCAGGAACACCAGCGCCGGGAGCAGCAATACCATTCCCTCGCCGACCAGCGAGATCGCAGATGGAATGGCGATGATCCGCTTGATCAGGCCGTACAGCCCAAAAGACAGCGCCAGCGACAGCGCGAGCCAGGGCACCGTCCCGGTGCCCACCACGATGAACACCACTGCGCCGGCGCCGAAGCCCAGCGCCGTCCACTGCAGTGGCCGCGGTCGCTCCCGCAGCAGTGCGACTCCGAGCAGCACACTGACCATCGGGTTGATGAAATAGCCCAGCGACGCGTCGACCACGTGATCGTTGTTGACCGCCCAGATGTAGATCCCCCAGTTGGCCGAGACCAGGACCGCGGCGGCGGCGATCAGCAGCCAGGTCCGCAGTCGGAGAGCAGCAAGCTCGCGCCAGCGACGGGCAACGCTGATGACGATCGCCATCACCACCGCCGACCACACCATCCGGTGCGCCAGGATCTCCAGCGCGTCGGCCGGCTCCAACAGCGGCCAGTAGAGCGGGAACAGGCCCCACAGCAGGTAGGCCGACAGCCCGAATACGATGCCGCGTCGCACCAGCCACCTCCCCGCGTGGATGCCCCTGGCGAAGGGTAGGCCCTGGCGCTGAGGTCACCGCGCCGCCCAGAGTCCGATGGGGTGACGCGCACTCTTCGGTATCACGGGTGATACACTCTCCACATGGGAAAGGCCGACGTGTCCATTCGCGACCTGCGTAATCACGGAGGGCGGGTACTGGAGCGGGTGGCGCGAGGGGAGACGCTCACCGTCACCAAAGATGGGAGCCCTGTTGCGGAACTGCGTCCGGTCCGGCGTAGGAGCTTGGCGCCAGCGGAACTGATCGCTCGCTCCAAGCGGATGCCGTGGGTCGATCCCGACCTTCTGCGACACGACATTGACGCGGTTCTGGATCAGTCTCTATGAGCCACCCAGTGGGTGTCCTTGACACTTCTGCTGTGCTCCGGCTGGCGGAGCTGAACGACGGTGATCTTCCGGAGGAGTCGGTAATCACCTCGATCACGCTTGCGGAGCTAACAGTTGGGCCGCTCCTCGCCGCGGACGTGTCCACTCGCGCTGAGCGGCAGTTGCACGTGCAAGAAGCGGAATCCAACTATGGTGATCCGTTGCCATTCGACGCAGCCGCGGCGCGGGCGTTCGGCCAGGTAGCCGCTGAGCTCAGGGCCGGCGGGAGGAAATCGAAGGCCAGGGCCTTCGACGCGCTGATTGCTGCCACGGCCAAGGCTGCTGGTTTACCGATTTATACGTTCAATCCCAGCGACTTCGGTGGAATCACAGGCTTGGAAGTGGTCGCGCTGCCACGGCCTCAATAACTGATCCTGCTGGTCGAGACCCACTCGAGCGCGAGGCTTCAGCGATAGTTGGTGAACTGCAGCGCCACGTCCAGGTCGGCCTGCTTGAGCAGCGCGATCACCTCTTGCAGATCGTCCCGCTTCTTGCCCGACACCCGAAGCTGGTCGCCCTGGATCTGCGCCTGAACGCCCTTGGGGCCCTCCTCGCGGATCAGTTTGGCGATCTGCCTGGCCTTGTCCGAAGCAATGCCCTGGATCAGTGTGCCGGTCACCTTGTAGACCTTGCCCGACGCGGCCGGCTCGCCCACGTCGAAGGAGCGCAGCGAGATCCCGCGCTTGATCAGCTTGTCCTTGAAGACGTCAATGGCCGCCTTGCACCGCTCCTCGGTGCCTGCGGTGATGGTGATGCCCTCCTCGCCGGCCCAGGCGATGGACGCGTCGGTGCCGCGGAAGTCGAAGCGCTGGGACAACTCCTTAGCCGCCTGGTTCAGCGCGTTGTCCGCTTCCTGCCGGTCCACCTTGCTCACCACGTCGAACGATGCGTCCGCCACCGCTGCCTCCCTTGCCCGTTCCGCAGCGCCCGTCCATTCGGCGCCGTGGGCCCAGTATCCCCGGTCGCTTGATCGACCGGTGATCGGACACGGGTGTCACGAAGGCTGACTGTGCCGGTATCCTTGCCAGGCGCCGCTCACGAGCGACGCTCGGCAGGTTACCCAAGTGGCCAAAGGGAGCTGACTGTAAATCAGCCGCGCAAGCTTCGGGAGTTCGAATCTCTCACCTGCCACCACCAGCGGGAACGCCGCGCTCGACTGCGCCGAACCTGGCCCGCCGTGCCGGAACCTCACTTCGTAGCTGCGGGTGTCCTGTTTGCCGGCTGTGCTCGGTCGGCCGCAGTCGAAGACGCCCCTTGCGTTTGGGTAGCGGCGTGAGGCGGTCGCACGAACACGGTGGAGAGCGTCCGGTGGCGACGTCGGCGCATGAGTCGATCGACCGCGCATCCGAGGCGTCGGGATAGCTCGTGGCGGGGGTCACGACCGCATCCGGATCGGCCAGCCCTTGCTCGCGGCGGGCGTGATGGAATCAGCACCGCGGCGCGAACGACGGCGCGAACACACTTACACCTACTGCTGAGGAGCACGAGGTGATTGCTCCGGACGGTGCTGCGCCGCGGTACGCCCAGTCCGCGGCGGATAAGTCAGGCAGCGGCACCGGACGAGTCGACCGGCCCGGAGTTGGTAGAGGACAGAGCACGCTTCGCCCGGGCGATCAGTCGGGACCGCCTACGTCGGAGGAGCCGGCCGAAGTTCCGCTGACGTGGACAAGCCGCACTTATGCGCACCTCGCGTTTGCATCCATCGCCACAACGGGCTTGGCGACCTACCTCGTGCTGGGTCGCAACCTATGGTTCTTCAGCGACGAGTGGGACTACTTCACTGAACGGCACCTCCTGGACGACCCGGCCAGCCTGTTCCGTCCGCACAACGGCCAGTGGCAGACGATCCCGATCGTTATTTACCGGGTGCTGTGGCACTTCACCCACCTGCGCACCTACTGGCCCTATCTCGTCCTAGTGGTGCTGCTCTACCTGCTCGTCGCAGCGCAGGTGTACGCGCTGATGCTGCGTGCGCGAGTACGTCCATGGATCGGGGTGCTGGTTACGACCCCGCTGGTGTTCCTCGGCTTCGCCTCGGAGAACATCGTCTTCGGCGCGCAGATCACCTTTCTCGGCTCAGTCGCGTTCGGTCTGGCACAGCTGCTCATTGTCACCGGGAAGGCTGCCAAGGGGCGGCGGTGGCTGGGCATCGCGCTCGGCATCGCCGCGCTGATGTGCTCCAACATGGGCGTGGTGATGGCGGTAGTCGTTACCGTCGAGGTGCTGCTGCGTCGCGGCTGGCGGGCAGCGCTGGCGGTGTGCGTACCGCCGGCCGCGGTGTTTCTACTCTGGTGGTTGCTGGTCGGTACCTGGAATCAGACCAGCACGGTGGGCGACACTCTCCGCTTCATCTGGGCCGGCGTGCGAGGCACCGGCCGCGAGTTCTCCCAGCACGGCGACATCGGTTTCGTCTTGCTCGCTGCGGTGTTCTTCGCCGGGCTGGTGCTGGCTGCGCTGGGCCGGCGCGGCGCGGCGGCTGCGCCCGCGGGCGGGTTGTGGGCCGAGAAGCTGGCATGGATGCGGATCGCGGTGCCGATGGCTCTCGGCGCAGTGGTTCTGCTCGTTATCGCGGGGGTGGAGCGGGCCACCGTGTTCGGTCCCGCCACCGGTGCGTCCCCGCGCTACCTCGGCGTGGTCGTCGCGCTGCTCTTGCCCGCCGCCGCGGTGGCTGTTGATCAGATCTGGCTGCGGCTCCGCCCAGCCTGTTGGCGTTGGCAATCTTGTTGATCGGCCTGCCCGGCAACATCGAGATCCTGGCAGCAGATATCCCGGCGCGCGCCCAGCTCATCGACCAAGCGCGGTCGATGATCATGGGCCTCACCTATCTGCCGCAGACCGCGGCTGCTCCGGCTGATCAGCGGCCGTTCCCGGAGTCCAGCCTTGCCCCGTTGTTGACGGTCGGCTTCGTGCGGATGGCTGAAGCAAGCGGTTGGCTGCCATCGTCCGACCCGCCTAGCCAATCCGTCCGCGAGGCGGACGAGTTCCGGCTGGCGATCTACCAGACCAACGCGGACACACCCGCTCGGGACTGCAGCGTGCTGTCCGGCAGCAGGATCCTCACCGTGCGCAAGGGTGACCGCCTGCGCATCGCCGGCGGGTTCGTGCAGGTCGCGAACCTCTCTGATGGGCCGCAACAAGACCAGAGTGTGTCCTACAACCCCAACCGCGGCAACGTTCTGGAAATCCGCAGCGGCGAGTACCAGCTGAGCTTGGACTCGGTAGGCATCAACGGCGTCGCGCAGTTGTGCGCAAGCTAGCGGCACACCCGACTCCGGGGTACGGGTAAGAGCGCATCAGGCTGGTGCGGCATCCTTCGCTGCGCTGCCTGCGCGAGAACACTCGTGTCGCGGCCGGTTCGAGCGCCGCTATGGCAGGTGGATGGCGCGACCCCGGCGGCTCCCTGTGGAGTGCTCGTCCGGTACTGCGCTGATGCTGATGTGCGGCGGTGACCGTCAATCCGCCGCGGTCTTGTGCAGCGGCCTTGGTTCCAGGACACGGCGGGGCTCGGGGGCTACCCTGCGATGATGGTGTCGATGGCGCCCAGCACCGCCCGGTGGCCGCGGACCGGAAGGTCTGATGGCCGGGGGTAGCGCGGCGCTGGACCGACGGTTGGCCAGCACACGCGTCTTCCCCGCTACCGCAGTCGTGCTCCTGGCGACCTCTGCCGCGTTGTGGCTGCCCGTGCTGCGATCTCCAGAAGCGCTGCCATCCTCCCAGCGGATGGTGATCGGGGCTCTGCTGCTCGCCCTGGCGTTCGTGGCGTGCGAACTGTGGCCACTTCGGGTCGAGGTGCGACGCGAGACGCTAATGGTCAGCCTCTCGGAATTTCCGCTGGTGATCGGCCTGCTGCTGCTGCCGCCCTGGACGGTCGGGGCAGTGAACATGGCGGCCGGCATGCTGGTCTACCTGGCGCGTCGGGACAGGTGGCGAGACGGTCTGCTCAATGTGGCGTTGATTGCGCTGGAGACCGGCGCTGCTGCTGCTGTGTTGCTCGCCCTGCGCGGAACCGTGTCCACGATGGATGCCGTCGACGTCCGGTACCTTCCGGTGGCCGTGGGTGTTCTGGCCGGCGCGTTGCTGTCAGCCTTCGCTGTCGGTTTCGCCTACCAGTTGATCGGCTCTGCCGAATCGCTGATTCGCATCGTCACGCGATCCTTCTCCGCGGCGGTGGCGATCGTTGGGTTCGCGCTGGCGGGGCTCATCGTGTGGAACTCCTCGCCGGTCGGTCCGGTGTTGTGCGTGGTGCCTGTCGTCGTGCTCGCTCTGCTGTACCGCACCTACTCGACGTTCCTGCGCCAGCACGCCGATCTGGCACTGATGTACCACTTCGGTCGCAGCGTCACCGCAGTTGGAGGCGATGTCGCCGGATGGATCGGGCTGATCGAGCAGGCCAGAGACCTGCTCGGAGCCAGGGTGGCGGTACTGCACCTGACCGACCGGCCGGGTGGGGAGCAGGTGCTCGCGGTGGGACCGGACGGTCCACGCCAGGAGTGGTGGCCGGCCGCGGGCGATCCGCTGCTCGGAGTCGCCGAGCGGACCGGGGTCGCGCGCGCCAGCACCGACGGCGCTTGCGACGAGGAGACCAGGACGTCGCTGGCTGCCCGCGGCGCGACAGATGTGCTGCTGGTGGCGCTGAACCACGGGCAGCGTGACCGCGGCCATCTGGAGGTGCGCGACCGGCGCGCCCGCTGGGGTCACTTCACCGAAGACGACCTGCGGGTGCTCGAGACGCTCGGTGGGCAGATCGGGGCTGCCCTGGACAACTTACGGCTGGTTGAGACCCTTCGGCACGAGGCCTACCACGACACGGTGACCGGGCTGCTCAACCGGCTCGGTCTGAGCATGCGGCTGGCCGAGATGGCGGTCGCCGGCGAGCGCGCAGGCCTACTGCTGGTACGGCTCAACGTGCTGACCGACGTGGACCGGGCGATGGGCCACGAGCGCGGCGAACAGTTGTTGGTGTCGGCCGGTGAGCGGCTGCGGGCGGTCGCAGGACCGACGGGCGTTGTCGGCCGGATCGAGGCCGACCAGTTCGCCGTGATATTCGTCAGCACCGACGAGGAAGCTGCGATGGTCACTGGGCGGTCGGTGCTACGGAGCCTCGGCCGGTCGTACTCGGTCGACGGGATCGATGTCGAGCCGCACCTCAACGCAGGGATCGCGCTCGACACTCAGCCGGCGGAGGTCGAGGCCGACAGCGAATCCCTTCTTCAGCGAGCCGAGATGGCGTTGTCGGCCAGTTACGCCAATCGAAATCAACTCCAGGTCTACCGGCCGGCGCTGGGCGAGGTGTATCGCCGGCGCTTCCAATTGGTCACCCAGTTCCGGCGGGCGGTGGAGACAGGCAATGTGATGGTCCACTATCAGCCGAAGCTGAACCTGACCGAGCGGGAGCTGGTCGGCGTCGAGGCGTTGGTGCGCTGGCAGCACCCTGAGTACGGAATGATTTCGCCCGACGAATTCGTCAAAGCCATCGAGCCGACGGTGTCCATCGACCTGCTGTTCGGCCATGTTTTGGACACCTCGCTGGCGCAGGCTGCCCAGTGGCTGATGCGCGGAATGCGGATTGGCGTCGCAGTGAACCTGTCGATGCGCAACCTGTTGGCGGCCGACTTTCCCGCCACAGTTGCCGCAGCGATCCAGCGGCATGAGGTGCCGGCCGAGTTGCTGACCTTGGAGATCACCGAATCCTCGGTGATGGCGGACCCGGAACACTCTCTGCCGGTGCTGCGCGATTTGCATGCCTTGGGTGTGCAGCTGTCGGTCGACGACTTCGGCACCGGGTACTCCTCGCTGGCGTACCTGCGGCGGCTGCCCATCGACGAGATCAAGATCGACCGCTCATTCGTGCAGGGCATGGTCACCGACTTCGGCGATTTGGCGATCGTCCGGGCGATCATCGATCTGGGTCATTCTCTCGGCCTGCGGGTGATCGCCGAGGGCGTCGAGGAGGAAGCCGGCCGTGACGCTCTGCGCTCCATGCGGTGCGACGGCATGCAGGGCTTCCTGCTGTCCAGGCCGTTGCCGATCGACCGGTTCGATGCCTGGCTGTCCTCCAGGACGGTGCCGGTGGCTCCGGCAGATGCACGGACCGCAGTGCGCCGGGTGCTCGGCTGACGGACACCTGCGGCTTTTCTGCTGGGGGCGGGGGTGATGTACAGTGGCGCAGGCTCACGAGGGTCGCCATCAGCGCCCTGAAGCAGTGCCGATCCACCAGCAGTGACAACTATTGCATGCAGTGCCCCTTTAGCTCAGTCGGCAGAGCGTCTCCATGGTAAGGAGAAGGTCTACGGTTCGATTCCGTAAAGGGGCTCGGATGGCGGAGCCGGCGATCGATCGTGATCGTCGCCGATGCCTCCCGTGACGGACGGTCCGCCGCCCGCCGCGCCTAGGCGGTGTAGCTCAGTCGGTAGAGCAAGCGGCTCATAATCGCTGTGTCGCCGGTTCAAGTCCGGCCACCGCTACCCACCGTGATCGTCCCGACAGCGATCGCACCTTGTTCCGGCGGGGACCAGCCCGCCGCCCCGATCGAAGAAGGAAGAGGCAGCTGCCGTGGCGGCCACCGATATTCGCCCGAAGATCACCCTCGCCTGCGAGGAGTGCAAGCACCGCAACTACATCACCAGGAAGAACCGGCGCAACGACCCGGACCGCTTGGAGATCCGCAAGTTCTGTCCGAATTGCGGGGCTCACCGCACGCATAAAGAGACCCGCTGACCCGTGCCGTTGGACCCGTCCTACGTCGGCAGGTCGTACCCGTACCCGGAGCCGTACACCGTCGGCGTGGAGAAGATCCGCGAGTTCGCCGCGGCGATCGGTGACGACAACCCGATGTGCCACGATCGGGCCGTTGCCCGCGCTGCCGGGCACCGTGACCTGATCGCTCCGCCGACGTTCGCTATTGCCGTCGTCGCCGGCGCCCAGGAGGCGGTGGTCTTCGACCCGGCCCTCGGCCTGGACTTCTCCCGGGTGGTTCACGGCGACCAACGGTTCGAGCACCACCGCCCGATCACCGCCGGCGATGTGCTGTCCGTGACGGTCCATGTCGACGCCATCCGGTCGTTGGGGTCCAACGACATGCTGACGCTGCGCTGCGAGGTGACCGGCGCCGACGGCGACCCGGTGACGACTGCGCGCAGCACCCTGGTGGCACGGGGGACCGCCGCGTGACGCCGGCCGACCTGGAGCTGGGCCAGACGTTGCCGGAGCGGGACTTTCCGGTCACCCGTGATCGCCTGGTCCGCTACGCAGGAGCCTCCGGCGACTTCAACCCGATCCACTGGAGCGCCAGGGTGGCGACCGAGGTGGGACTGCCCGACGTGATCGCGCACGGCATGCTGACCATGGCGTTGGCCGCCCGTGCGGTCACCGACTGGGTCGGCGATCCGGCCGCGGTGATCGACTTCTCGGTCCGGTTCACGCGGCCCGTTGTGGTGCCCGACGACGGGGTCGGCGCCCTGATCAGGGTGAGCGGCACCGTCGCGGCCATCGACACCGAACTGAGCACGGCGCGGATCGACTTGACAGCCACGTGCGCGGGGGTGACGGTGCTGGGCAAGGCCCGGGCGCTCGTCCGGCTCGGCTGATCTTCGGCGCTACTGGTTCGTCGGCGCTGGCTGTCGGTACTTTTGGCCCGCGGTCCTGCACTGTTGCCGGTGGACCCGTCACAGATGGCTCGCCGACCCAGCTGACCTCAGTCGACCGGCTCGCCGACCCAGCCGACCTCAGTCGACCGCGGTGGCCAGGAACTCGCCCATCCGGGTCACCCCGGTCACCAGGTCGTCATCGCCCAATGCGTACGACAGCCGGAAGTACCCCGGCGCGCCGAAGGCTTCACCGGGCACAACGGCGACCTCAGCCCGCTCCAGAATGAGCGCGGCGAGCTCCGCCGAGGTCGCTGGCCGTACGCCGGCGAACTCCTTGCCCAGCAGCGAACGAACCGACGGGTATGCATAGAAGGCGCCTTGCGGGTCCAGGCACTGCACCCCGGGAATTGCTCGCAGCAAGTCGACCATCAGTCGCCGCCTGCGGTCGAACGCTGCTCGCATCTTCGCCACCGCATCCAGCGGCCCGGCTATGGCGGCCAGTGCCGCTCGTTGGGCGACGTTGTTGACGTTGCCCGTCAGATGCGACTGGAAGTTGGTGGCCGCGGTGACCGCGTCCCGCGGGCCGATCATCCAGCCGACCCGCCACCCCGTCATCGCGTATGTCTTGGCCACCCCGTTCAGCACCAGGCAGCGATCGGCGATCTCCGGGACGATAAACGGCATCGAGACATGCACCGCGTCGCCGTAGACCAGGTGTTCGTAGATCTCATCTGTCACCACCCAGAGGCCGTTTGCGGCGGCCCACCGGCCGATGACGGCTACCTGCTCGGGCGGGTACACGGCGCCGGTCGGGTTGGACGGTGAGCAGAACAGCAGCGCCTTTGTCCGATCGGTAAGCGCCGCCTGCAGCTGCTCAACAGTTACTTGGAACCCGGATTCCTGATCGGCGGCCACCGGCACCGTGACGCCGCCGGCCAGACCGATCGCTTCCGGGTAGGTGGTCCAGTAGGGGGCCGGCAGCAGTACCTCGTCACCGGGATCCAGCAGCGTTGCGAAGGCCTCGAAGACCGCCTGCTTGCCGCCGTTGGTCACCAGGACCTGGTCGGCGCCTACCTGGTAGCCGGAATCGCGCAGAGTCTTGGCGGCGATGGCCTCGCGCAGCGCGGGCAGGCCGTTGGTGGGCGTGTAACGGTGATTGGCCGGGTCAGCGCATGCGGCGACCGCCGCCTGCACGATGTGTTCTGGGGTGGGGAAGTCCGGTTCTCCGGCACCGAAGCCGATGACGGGCCTGCCTGCAGCCTTGAGCGCCTTCGCCTTGGCATCGACGGCCAGCGTCGCCGACGGCGCGATGCCGCCGATGCGGGCAGAGATCCTCGAAGGCGCGATTCCGGAGGGCGCTGGGGTGGTCGGCGCTGGGGTGGTCGGCACAGTCATGCAACCATGGTGGCACGCCTGCGCAGCGCGATTTCGTGCGGCTCATCAGGCCAGGGCGCCGGGCATGACGGGTTGGCCGGGCGTGCTGGAACGGTCAGGGCGGTCTGCAGTTGGTCCAGCCCCTATCCTGTGCCTTACACTGGCCAGTCGGGGGTGTAGTGAGGGCTGCCTGCGAATTGGGCATCTTCGCCGCATCCGTGGTTCCGCCATGTGGTGTCCTCGTGACGAGGACATCCAGTCAGCAGGCGGGGCGGCACCGGATTTCGCCAGATATCCGGCGCCCGCTGCACCGGGGACCCGTCCCGCCGGCCTGGCGAGCCGGCAACGGACCACCGCCGCGGACGCGACCGGCCACCGCCGGAACCGGCCGAAGGGGCGTAGCTCAACTGGCAGAGCAGCGGTCTCCAAAACCGCAGGTTGCAGGTTCAAGTCCTGTCGCCCCTGCGCTGCGTGCTCTGCGAAGCGCATCACGTAGGACGAGCAGCACGAAGGTACGACGACGAGCACAGCACCACCTCGAGCACAGCACCACCTCGAGCACAGCACCACCTCGAGCACAGCACCACGACGAGCACAGCACCACGACGAGCACAGCACCACGACGAGAAGTACACCAGGCGACACGGCCGAACGGCACACGAGCCGGAACGGGAAAACGAGGTAGGCGTGAGCAACGATCACGACGAGACGACGGGCGACGGAACCACTCCGGAATCCGGCAACGAGTCGTCGGCCGCCAACCCTGAGGAAATCCCTGACCAGTTCGGCCGCGACGAGCTCTCGGCGGATGAGTCCGACGACATGTCCGATGACATGGATGAGTCCGATGACATGGACGGGTCAGCGATGGACTCCGCGGACCGGGGGCGGGCAGGTCTTCCCCGGATCGCCGACGAGATGGCTGAGTTGCAGGATGCCTCCGTCGGCGCGAGGGTCTCCGCCGGTTCGGCCAGGGCCGCCGCACGCGCCTCCGCGGTCCGGGCAGGTACTACCGCGGCGAAGGGCAAGGCGACGCCGGTCAGGGATCGGGCACCGAAGCGCGCCAACATTTTCGTTCGGATCGGCAGGTTCCTGCGCGAGGTCGTCGCCGAACTTGGCAAGGTGATCTGGCCGACCAGCAAGGAGTACGTCACTTACACCATCGTGGTGATGGTGTTCCTGGTGTTCATGGTGGGCCTGGTCTACGGACTCGACCTGCTGTTCGCCCAGGGCGTGCTGAAGATCTTCGGCTGACCGGACCCTGAACGCCACCCCAGCATCCACCATCGATACCAGCAAGGCCCCATCACCATGACAGGAAGTGACAACACCGTGTCGACACCCGACTGGCCCACCGCCGACGAGTCCGCCGACGGCCCCGCCGAGGACTCGGGGACCGCCGACGACACTGCAGCCCCTGCGGTTGACGACGACACTGCGGACGCCGCTGCAGCTCAGGACAGCACTGCAGTTCAGGACAGCACTGCGGTTGACGTCCCCACCGACGCTGCCACCGAGATGCGCGCGGCGTTGCGTCATGCGCCAGGCGAGTGGTACGTGGTGCACTCCTACGCCGGATACGAGAACAAGGTGAAGGCGAACCTGGAGACCCGAATCAAGTCGCTGGAGATGGAGGACTACATCTTCCAGATCGAGGTGCCCACCGAGGAGGTCACCGAGATCAAGAACGGACAGCGCAAGCAGGTCCAGCGCAAGGTCTACCCCGGCTACATCCTGGTCCGGATGGAGTTGACCGACGGGTCCTGGAGCGCGGTCAGGAACACACCGGGAGTCACCGGGTTCGTCGGAGCCACTGCGCAACGACCGTCGGCACTGTCGGTTGACGACGTGATCAAGATCCTTGCCCCGGTGACGCCCAAGCGGCCTGCGCACGTTGCCGCCGGCGGCACCGAGCCAACCCGCACTGAAGTCGACTTCGCCGTCGGCGAATCGGTCACCGTGATGGACGGCCCGTTCGCCACCCTTCCGGCGACCATTGCCGAGGTCAACCCCGGCCCCGGCAAGCTCAAGGTCCTTGTCTCCATCTTCGGCCGGGAGACCGAGGTCGAACTCGGCTTCAACCAGGTCGCCAAGATCTAGCCACCACCGCCGCGGCCACCCGGGCCGGGCAGACACCCCCAGGAAGCGATATGCCCCCGAAGAAGAAGAAGCTCGCGGCGATCATCAAGCTGCAGATCAAGGCCGGAATGGCGAACCCCGCACCTCCCGTGGGACCCGCGCTCGGCCAGCATGGTGTCAACATCATGGAGTTCTGCAAGGCCTACAACGCCGCCACCGAGTCACAGCGCGGCGACGTGGTGCCGGTGGAGATCTCTGTGTACGAGGACCGCTCGTTCGAGTTCAAGCTGAAGACGCCGCCAGCCGCCAGGCTGCTGCTCAAGGCCGCCGGCGTGGATAAGGGCTCCGGCACTCCGCACACCACGAAGGTTGCGTCAGTCACTGCCGCTCAGTTGCGCGAAATCGCCGCCGTCAAGCAGGTCGACCTCAATGCCAACGACGTCGACGCAGCCGCCAAGATCATTGCCGGGACCGCCCGGTCGATGGGCATCACCATCACCGACTGATCCTCGTACTCGGGATCACCGTCGTCACGAAAAGGTGGGAGGGCCAGGCGCTGGCCCGCAGACCACCATCTCCGCACCAACGAACCGTCAGGAGCAGGACATGAAGCGCAGCAAGGCATACCGGGAAGCGGCAGAACTGATCGACAGGGCCAAGCTGTACAGCCCGCTGGAAGCCGCCGAACTGGCCAGGAAGACCTCCCCGAGCAAGGTGGACGGGACCGTCGAGGTCGCCATGCGGCTTGGCGTCGATCCCCGCAAGGCCGACCAGATGGTCCGCGGCACGGTCAACCTTCCGCACGGCACTGGCAAGACGGCCAGAGTGATCGTGTTCGCGGTCGGCGACAAGGCAGTCGAGGCGGTCGGCGCCGGCGCCGACGAGGTGGGCAGCGACGACCTGATTGAGCGTATCCAGGGCGGTTGGCTGGATTTCGACGCAGCGATCGCGACACCGGACCAGATGGCCAAGGTCGGTCGCATCGCACGGGTGCTCGGGCCGCGCGGGCTCATGCCGAACCCGAAGACCGGAACTGTCACCACCGACGTGGCGAAGGCGGTCACCGATATCAAGGGCGGCAAGATCAAGTTCCGGGTGGACAAGGCCGCGAACCTGCAGATGGTGATCGGCAAGGTCTCTTTCCCCACCGAGAAGCTGGTGGAGAACTACGCGGCCGCGCTGGATGAGGTGATGCGGTCCAAGCCTTCCGCGTCCAAGGGTCGCTACCTGAAGAAGGTCTCCTTCGCGACCACCATGGGTCCCGGCATCCCGGTCGACCCGACCCGGACCCGGAACCTGCTGGACGCGGACGAAGCCAACTCCTGATTCCGGTCCGGACGCAGGCCTGTCTGGTCACTGGCGCCGGGTGGGCGGCGCGCGAGTAAAGGGCGTGGTGGGAACTGTGAGGCGCGCATCGGTGATCGCCGCACTGGCGACAGCAGTCACGGTTCTGGCGGCCGGCTGTGCCACGACGGTGGCGGGTGCGGCGCAGGTCGGATCGCTTACCGGTGCCGGGACGTCGAGTGCGAGCGACGCGGCGGGAGCCGACCAGTCGTCGGGCACGCAGTCGTCGAACCCAGTGTCGTCGGATGTGGTGTCCTCGGCGCCGACCTCCCCGACCTCCCCGACCTCCCCGACAGAGCCGTCGAGCGCATCGCGAAGCACTCCAGCCCCGACCACGATCGCAGCCTCTGATCACCTCGGGACTGCCACAGTGGACGGCGGCGGGATTATCACCGTGTCCCATGGCTCTGCGAAGCTCACGCTGGACGTGTATGAGGACTCGCTGTGCCCCATCTGCGGCGCGTTCGAAGCGCAGTTCGGGCAGCAGATCGCCGAGGCCATCGACGACGGTCAACTGACCGTGCGCTATCACATGGTGGATTTCCTGAACCCGAGCTCGGCGTCGAAGTCCTACTCGACGCGCGCCTACGCCGCGCTGATCGCGGTGGCGCAGATTGATGGCGACAAGCCCGGGGTGTTCGCCGCGTTTCACACTGCGCTGTTCGATTCAGCCAACCAGCCCAGAGAACGCGCCACCTCCGACCTGTCCAACACCCAACTGGCCGATCTGGCGGCGCTGTCGGGTGCGTCGGCCGCTGCGCAGAAGGAGATCGGGTCCGGCACTGGCGTCCCCCAGGCTGCCACCGATGCTGTGACAAACCTCGCATCGCTGACCGCTGCCACCGACGCGGCAGGGATTCAGGCTGGCACGCCGACCGTACTGAAGGACGGAGGTCCGGTGAGGCTGAGCAACACCTGGCTCAAAGACCTGCTCGCAGGATGATGCGGGAGATCTGTCCGAGGTCGCTCCGGGCTGAGCCTTCGTAACGGTTCCACCAGGCGCAGGTTTGGTGGCGAATTTGGTGGCGAACGCCGCGATCCGGTATCGTTGACCACGATCCACCGAAGACCGTTGGTCCCGCTGTGTGTCTACAAGGGTGTGTGCCTCCAAGGCGGTACACCCGAAACGACGCACAGCGGCGAAGGTTCCGGGACGACCGGACGACCCACGCAGGAGGACGAGGTTCGAAAACCGTGCGGCAGGCCCGCGCCGTCAACGCCCCGTGCCCTTGCGCCGGGGCGTTCGTCATTCCCAGATTCCTGCGGTCGGTGGTCGGCGGTGGCACCTGCCATCGTCGGGGCACCCGACTTACAGGAAGGAGGCGAGGATGGCGAAGCCGGCAAAGGTTTCTACCGTCGCCGAGATCGCGGATAGCTTCCGCAACTCGACGGCCGCCGTCGTCACCGAATACCGCGGGCTGACGATGGCTGAGCTCACCGAGCTGCGTCGCTCGCTCGGCCGCGACACCGCCTATACCGTCGCCAAGAACACCCTGGTCAAGCGTGCGGCCTCGGACGCGGGAGTGCAGGGTCTTGACGACCTGTTCACCGGTCCGACTGCTGTCGCCTTTATCTCCGGCGAGCCGGTGGATGCGGCCAAGGTGCTGCGTGACTTCGCGAAGGCGCACCCGCTGCTGGTGATCAAGGGCGGGCTGTTGGATGGCAAGTCCGTTTCCCCGGGCGAAGTCAACAAGCTGGCCGAACTCGAGTCCCGTGATGTGTTGCTGGCCAAGATGGCGGGGGCGATGAAGGGCACGCTGACCAAGGCGGCGGTGCTGTTCAGCCAGCTGCCGTCGCAGGTGGTGCGGCTGGCCGCGGCGCTGCTGGAGAAGCGGACGTCCGAGACCCCGGCCGACGCGGCTGCGGAGGCACCGGCTGCGGAGCCTCCCGCCGACGAGGCTCCGATTGTGGACGCCCCCGCCGACGAGGCACCAGTTGCTGAGTCACCGACTGCTGTTACCCCGGAAGCTGCTTCACCGGCTGCTGTTACACCGGCTGCTGTTACACCGGAAGCTGTTTCACCAGAAGCTGAGGCCCCGGCCGACGCGGCACCCACCGAGGAGCAGGCCGACCAGGCCTGATCCGACTGTTATCCGGTCGGATCCAGACCGGTCACCCAACCCGGACCGCCGTCACGGCGGCCATCAGATGTGAAAGGAACACCATCATGGCGAAGCTGTCCAGCGAGGAACTGCTCGACGCGTTCAAGGAGCTCACCTTGATCGAGCTCTCCGAGTTCGTGAAGCAGTTCGAGGAGACCTTCGGCGTCACTGCCGCCGCCCCGGTTGCCATGGCTGCGGCCGGCCCGGCCGGCCCGGCAGCCGAGGCCGTCGAGGAGCAGGAGGAGTTCGACGTCGTCCTGGAGTCGGCGGGGGAGAAGAAGGTCCAGGTCATCAAGACGGTTCGGGAGCTCGTCTCCGGGCTCGGACTGAAGGAGGCTAAGGACCTGGTTGACGCCGCCCCGAAGGCGATCCTGGAGAAGGTCACCAAGGAGGCGGCCGAGGCCGCCAAGGCCAAGCTCACCGAGGCCGGGGCCACCGCCACCGTCAAGTAACAACTGCACGGTTCGAGTTCAGGGGCAGGTCCGCAGTTGCGGGCCTGCCCCTGAACTGCGTTCAGGGTCGGTCCCCGCTTCGTCAGGCCAGCACGCCCAACGGTTGGAACTGTCCGCCCAGCACCTGCTGGGGGTCGGCGTCCAGCACACCGCTGAGCATCTCGGCGTAGACGGACCGGAAATCGCAGCTCGCCTTGAGATCCCCATTGTCCAGGTCCGTCAGGCTCGGTTGTGCACTGTGGAAGCCGCCGCGTACGCCGGTTCCAGCGACGAACACCGGGCCTGCAGTGCCATGATCGGTGCCCTGTGAGGCATTGGCCTGGACTCGCCGGCCAAACTCCGAGTAGGCCATCAGGATCACATCGTCGGCGGCCGGGTCACCGCGCAGCGCATCGAAGAAACCAGTAACGGCAGCGTCGACGATGCCGAGTTGCCTTTCCTGGGTGGACTTCTCGTCGGCATGGGTGTCGAAGCCGCCGAGGCTGACGGTATACACCCTGGTTGGAACCCTTGCCTTGACGCACCGCGCCACCAGCTGGAGCTGCTGGTCCAGATCCGACTGCCCCCCGGCCGACCCCGCGGCTGATTCGCTGTCGGTCTCGGTGTCCTGGCTCGACTGGGCGCCGGTGATCGCGCTGAAGGTGCCGGCGACAGTGCGTTCCGAACAGTAGGAAGTGGCCACCATGATCTGCGCGGGAGTATCGGCCGGATCCTTGACACCCAGACCGGTGAACGCGTCAGCGAGATCAGCCGGCAAGGGATTGGCCTGGCCGATATCCAGCGCGGCGGCGGTGGTGCGGGTGCCGACGGCAAGTGGCGGCAGCACGGTGCCGATGTTCACCGCGCGGAGCGGGTCGTCTCCGGTCGCGTCGAGCCACCGACCGATCCACCCGGAGTTGACCGGAGAGCTCGGGGAGGCCGTCTGCCAGATGTCCATCGAACGGAAGTGGCTGTGATCGGGCTGCGGGTAGCCGACACCGCGAACCACCGCGAGCCTGCCCGCCTGCCAGAGGCGGCCCATACCCTTCATCGCCGGGTTCAGCCCGAGGGTGTCGTCCAGCTTGATCACCGTCGCGGCGTCGTACCCGAAGTCTTTGCGGGCGTCGTGATAGGCGGTGTCGGCGTACGGGATCACCGCGTTCAGCCCGTCGTTCCCGCCGTAGAGGGTGAGCAGAACAAGAACCTTGTTGCCGGCCTGTAGTGGGGCGGTGACGGCGGCGGACTGCAGGTCGCTCCAGGTGACGATGCCGGCGGTAGTGGCCAGGCCGAGCATGGTCGCGCCGCCGGAAGCGAGCAGAAACCGGCGTCGGGTGATGGTGTTCACGGCATTCCTCCGTCAGCTGGTCAGGTATTCGGACGTGTTGAGTGCGACAGCTACCAGGTGGGCCGGATCGTCGAGATGGGCGGCAAGGACCGTGGAGCTGCGATCGGAAAAGTTCCCGACACCGAGCAGGTGGCCGACGGCGTCGACGCGCTCGGAACGGCCGGCGGTGCGCACCGCGTCGATGTTCCCGGCTTGGACAAGCTGGGCGGCGGCGCGCATCCGGATATCGGCGGCCGCCGTGGACAGCCACGCCGGTCCCGGCGGCCAGCCGCCCACGCTGGGTGGGTAGAAGGGCAGTTGGCCCAGCTGCTTCAGCACGGCAGCGAGCCGGTTCACGCTGGGATCCTTGTCCAGCGGCACGGCGAGTGCGCGAACGGCGCCGATCACCCACTCCACCGGGGTGAGCACGATGCTGTGCTGCGCGGCGGCGAAGTCCGGCGCGGTGAGCATGGAGCGCAAGAGCGCGGCGATGTCCCACTGGGCGCGCAGCGTGTCGCCCAGCTCCACCGCCCTGGCCTGGTCCGGTGCGGGTGCCGGTGCAACCAGCTGGCCGTACAGCCGACCGGCCACGTACCCGGCCGCCGCGGGTACGGCGAGGACCGCCTCGCAGAAGCCCTTGTTGTCGAGGTTTCCGGTGACGCCCAACACTGTCTTGACCCCGCCGTCGTGCTTACCGGACCGCAACGCGGTAGTCCCGTCCGGCTTGATGGTCCAGCCGGTCAGCGCCCTGGCGCCTTCCCTCACATCGGTTTCGGTGTAACCGTTGCCGTGTCCGAGGGTGAACAACTCCATGAACTCCCTCGACAGGTTCTCGTTCGGTGAGCCGTCGACGTTCTTGTTGCCGTCGAGCCAGCGGAGCATTGCCGGGTCCACCAGCATCGCCTGGGCGAGATCGTTGAAGTTCCCGCGGGCGTGGGTTCGCAAGGTCTGGTTCTGGCCGAGCATCCATTCGGCGTTGCGCACCTTGGCAGCCGAGGTGGCGAAGTGGTTGTGCCAGCAGAAGGTGAGCTTCTCCGTGGCCGGCCGTTGGGCTGAGGCCATCCGGCGCAGCCACCAACCGGTCAGGGTCTGAAGTTGCCTGCGGAGTTGCTGGCCGGCTGCTTTTCGCTGAGCCTGGTCGGCGTCCTTGCCTGCGACTTGGATCTTCTCGAAGACCGGGGGCGGAGTGGCCAGTACTCCGGGATCCTTGCCGAAGTCAGCAGTGAGCACGGCGTTCACCACCGCTGCCGGGCCGGCCGCCAGCGCTGCCTCCACCTCGGCCCCGGTCGCTCCGAAGCCGGTTCGGCGGACCAGCCGAGCTACCGCGAGCCAGTCCGCGTTTTGTGCACCCCTGCTCATGCCCATATCGGACATCGTCGTCGGACTGTGTTCGGACTGTGTTCGGGCCGTGTCAAGCTTGGGCCCGGTTCCGGATCGACGGGGTGCACCCCGATTCCCGGGGCACTGGCTGCTGGCCGGCTGCGCCGACCTGTCGGCGGCTCGTGCAATGATCGCCGTCATGATCGATCATCTCGGAATCCAAGCGGCCGACGTCGATGCCTCGGTGCGCTTTTACACAACAGTCTTCGCGCCGATCGGGCTCACCGAAGCGGTGCGGTTCCCGGCCGGCGATGGCCCTGAGGGCGGGGCTGTCGTTGGCATGGCCGGCCGCTCGGGCGTGCCGGGGTTCTGGCTCAGCCCGGTGGTCGGTGGCGGGCAGGGTCGGGAGGATCACATCGCTTTCAGCGCCGGTTCCCGGCAGGAGGTCGATGCGGTGCACGCGGCGGCCGTTGCCGCGGGCTCGCCGGTGTTACATGCGCCGCGGGAGTGGCCGGAGTACCACCCCGGCTACTACGGCGTGTTCCTGCGCGATCCCGACGGGCACAACGTCGAGGCTGTCTTCCACGGTTGACCTGCAGTCGGTCGTGCAGTGGCCCAAGCAGCCCGCAGGGCCGCGCTGCTTGACGGATCGGTATCGAGGGTTCAGGCTATGTCGTGAGACGTCGGCCATATAGCGGGCCGCGTCCCTCGGAGGCACCGTTTCACCGGCGGCCCGGGCGCTCTGCGCCCGCGCTGGGAACGATGCGGCCGGAGGGCACGTCTGGACAGGCGTGCGCTCCTCTGCTAGGCTGCTTATTTGCGCTGCCTTCTTTTTGCTGCCCACGTTCGGGGAACTCCGTCCGCATTCTCGGCGACCACCTTGACCTGGGCTGACAGTGAGTCTGGTAGCGACCCAGAACCGATGGCGCTTGTCCTTGGAAGGACGCATCTTGGCAGTCACCAGCACGCCCACCCACTCCGGCGCTCCGCAGCGCGTCTCGTTCGCAAAGCTCCGTGAGCCTCTCGAGGTTCCCAACCTTCTCGCCCTGCAGACCGACTCGTTCGGTTGGCTGGTCGGCCACCCTGCGTGGCGGGCCAAGCAGGACGACTCGCGCACTACCAGCGGCTTGGACGACATCCTCGCCGAGATCTCTCCGATCGAGGATTTCGCGGGGAACCTCTCGCTGTCCTTCTCCGACCCGCGATTTGACGAGGTCAAGGCGACCGAGGAGGACTGTCACGACAAGGACATGACCTACTCGGCGCCGCTGTTCGTCACTGCGGAGTTCGAGAACCGGGAGACCGGCGAGATCAAGTCCCAGACCGTCTTCATGGGTGACTTCCCGATGATGACAAGCAAGGGCACCTTCATCATCAACGGCACCGAGCGTGTGGTGGTGTCCCAGCTGGTTCGCTCGCCAGGCGTCTACTTCGACATGTCGATCGACAAGCTCGCCGGCAAGGAGATCTTCTCGGTCAAGATGATCCCGAGCCGGGGCGCTTGGCTGGAGTTCGACATCGACAAGCGCGACACCATCGGCGTGCGCATCGACCGCAAGCGCCGCCAGCCGGTCACCGTGCTGCTGAAGGCGCTGGGCTGGGACGCCGAGCGGATCGCCCAGCGCTTCGCCTGGTCGCCGGTGCTGCTGACGACGCTGGAGAAGGACCACATCGCCGGGCGGGACGAGGCGTTGCTGGACATCTACCGCAAGCTCCGTCCCGGCGAGCCGCCGACCAAGGAGAGCGCGGAGGCGCTGCTGACCAACCTGTTCTTCAAGGACAAGCGCTACGACCTGGCCAGGGTCGGCCGGTACAAGTTGAACAAGAAGCTCGGGCTGCAGATCCCGACCACGGTCGGCACGCTGACCGAAGACGATCTGGTCTCCACCGTTGAGTACCTGCTGCGTCTGCAGGAGGGCCAGGACTCCTGGACCGTCCGCGGCCAGACGCTGCCGGTCGAGGTGGACGACATCGACCACTTCGGCAACAGGAGGTTGCGCACCGTCGGCGAGCTCATCCAGAACCAGATCCGGGTGGGTCTGTCCCGGATGGAGCGGGTCGTCAGGGAGCGGATGACGACCCAGGACGTCGAGGCCATCACGCCGCAGACGTTGATCAACATCCGGCCGGTCGTCGCCTCCATCAAGGAGTTCTTCGGCACCAGCCAGCTGAGCCAGTTCATGGACCAGACCAACCCGTTGGCCGGGCTGACCCACAAGCGCCGGCTGTCCGCGCTCGGTCCCGGCGGACTGTCCCGTGACCGGGCCTCGCTGGAGGTCCGCGACGTCCACCCCTCGCACTACGGCCGGATGTGCCCGATCGAGACCCCGGAAGGTCCGAACATCGGCTTGATCGGCTCGCTGGCCACCTTCGCCAGGGTGAACCCGTTCGGCTTCATCGAGACCCCGTACCGCAAGGTCACCGATGGTGTGGTGACCGAGCAGATCGACTACCTGACCGCCGATGAGGAGGACAGGTTCGTCATCGCGCAGGCGAACGCCAAGCTGAACGCCAAGGGCGCCTTCACCGAGGAGCAGGTGCTGATCCGGCGCAAGGGCGGCGAGGTCGACGAGGTGACCTCGGACCTGGTGGATTACATGGACGTCTCGCCGCGGCAGACGGTCTCCGTGGCCACCGCGATGATCCCGTTCCTGGAGCACGACGAGGCCAACCGGGCGCTGATGGGCGCCAACATGCAGCGCCAGTCGGTCCCGCTGCTGCGCAGCGAGTCGCCGCTGGTCGGCACCGGCATGGAGTACCGCGCCGCGGTCGACGCCGGCGACGTGGTGATCGCGGAGAAGGCCGGTGTGGTGGAGGAGGCGACCGCCGACTACATCGACGTGATGAACGACGACGGCTCTCACCGCAAGTACCGGCTGCACAAGTTCCGCCGATCCAACCAGGGCACCAGCTTCAACCAGCGGCCGATCGTGGAAGAGGGCCAGCGGGTCGAGGTGGGCCAGGTGATCGCCGACGGGCCGTGCACCGAAGGCGGCGAGATGGCGCTCGGCAAGAACATGCTGGTCGCGTTCATGCCGTGGGAGGGTCACAACTACGAGGACGCGATCATCTTGTCCCAGCGCATCGTCCAGGACGATGTGCTGACCTCGATCCATATCGAGGAACACGAGATCGACGCCCGTGACACCAAGCTAGGCCCCGAAGAGATCACCAGGGACATCCCGAACGTCTCCGAGGAGGTGCTGGCCGACCTCGACGAGCGGGGCATCATCCGCATCGGCGCCGAGGTTCAGGACGGTGACATCCTGGTCGGCAAGGTCACCCCGAAGGGGGAGACCGAGCTGACCCCTGAGGAGCGGCTGCTGCGGGCAATCTTCGGCGAGAAGGCGCGCGAGGTGCGCGACACCTCGCTGAAGGTGCCGCACGGCGAGACCGGCAAGGTGATCGGCATCCGGGTGTTCAGCCGGGAAGACGAGGGAGCTGAACTGGCCCCCGGCGTCAACGAGCTGGTCCGGGTATATGTGGCGCAGAAGCGGAAGATCCAGGACGGCGACAAGTTGGCCGGCCGGCACGGCAACAAGGGCGTCATCGGCAAGATCTTGCCGGTGGAGGACATGCCGTTCCTGCCGGACGGCACCCCGGTGGACATCGTGCTGAACCCGCACGGTGTGCCGCGGCGGATGAACCTCGGCCAGGTGCTGGAGACACACTTGGGCTGGGTCGCCGCGCAGGGCTGGTCCATCGAAGGCAACCCGGACTGGGCGGCCGGACTGGATGAGAGCGCCCGGTCCGCCGGGCCGTTCACCCGCACCGCCTCCCCGGTCTTCGACGGCGCGACCGAGAAGGAGATTTTCGGCCTGCTCAACTCGGCCACCCCGACCAGGGACGGCGATCGGCTGGTCGGCAGCGACGGCAAGGCGACGCTGTTCGACGGCCGCTCCGGTGAGCCGTTCCCGTACCCGGTCAGCGTCGGCTACATGTACATCATCAAGCTGCTGCACCTGGTGGACGACAAGATCCACGCCAGGTCCACCGGGCCGTACTCGATGATCACCCAGCAACCGCTGGGCGGCAAGGCGCAGTTCGGTGGGCAGCGGTTCGGCGAGATGGAGTGCTGGGCCATGCAGGCCTATGGCGCCGCCTACACGCTGCAGGAGCTGCTGACGATCAAGAGCGACGACATCGTCGGCCGGGTGAAGGTCTACGAGGCCATCGTCAAGGGCGAGAACATCCCAGAGCCGGGCATCCCGGAGTCGTTCAAGGTGCTGCTGAAGGAACTGCAGGCGCTGTGCCTGAACGTCGAGGTGCTGTCCAGTGACGGAGTCGCGATCGAGATGCGGGACACCGACGACGACGACCTGGAACGGGCCGCCGCGAACTTGGGCATCAACCTGTCCCGCAACGAGTCCCCGTCTGTCGACGACCTCGTGAATTAGCCGGACGCACTGGCCGCTGGGCGATGTGCCCGGCGGCCGGTATCCCGTCCACCCCCCGGTTCCGCGTCAGCGGGCCAACCAGTATCGAAAGACAGGGACGAAATAAGTGCTCGACGTCAACTTCTTCGACGAGTTGCGCATCGGCCTCGCGACCGCGGACGACATCCGCACATGGTCGCACGGTGAGGTCAAGAAGCCCGAAACCATCAACTACCGCACGCTGAAGCCGGAGAAGGACGGGCTCTTCTGCGAGAAGATCTTCGGGCCGACCCGGGACTGGGAGTGCGCCTGCGGCAAGTACAAGCGGGTTCGCTTCAAGGGCATCATCTGTGAGCGCTGTGGTGTCGAGGTGACCAGGGCCAAGGTGCGCCGGGAGCGGATGGGGCACATTGAGCTGGCCGCCCCGGTCACCCACATCTGGTACTTCAAGGGGGTGCCCAGCAGGCTGGGGTACCTGCTCGACCTGGCTCCCAAGGATCTCGAGAAGATCATCTACTTCGCGGCTTACCTGATCACCTCGGTGAACGAGGAGCTGCGACACAACGACCTGCCCACTATCGAGGCCGAGATCGGCATCGAGAAGGCCAACATCGAAAAGGCCCGTGACGCCGACCTGGACGCGCGCGCCAAGAAGCTCGAAGCGGACCTGGCGGAGCTGGAGGCGGAGGGCGCCAAGTCCGACGTTCGGCGCAAGGTGCGCGACGGCGGCGAGCGCGAGCAGCGGCAGATCCGCGAGCACGCTCAGCGAAAGCTGGACCGGATCGCCGAGTTGCTGGACACCTTCAAGAAGCTGTCCGTCAAGGACCTGGTGGTGGACGAGTCGATCTACCGGGACATGGACGAACGGTTCGGTGAGTACTTCACCGGCTCGATGGGCGCCGAGGCGTTGAAGAAGATCATCTCCGACTTCGATATCGACGCCGAGGTCGAGTCGCTGCGTGATGTGATCCGCAACGGCCGCGGCCAGCGCAAGATCCGCGCGATCAAGCGGTTGAAGGTGGTCGCGGCGTTCCAGCAGACCACCAACACCCCGCTGGGCATGGTGCTGGACTGCGTGCCGGTGATCCCGCCGGACCTGCGACCGATGGTGCAGCTGGACGGTGGCCGGTTCGCCACCTCCGACCTGAACGATTTGTACCGGCGGGTGATCAACCGGAACAACCGGCTCAAGCGGCTGCTCGACCTGGGCGCGCCGGAGATCATCGTCAACAACGAGAAGCGGATGCTGCAGGAGGCCGTCGACGCGCTGTTCGACAACGGCCGCCGCGGTCGGCCGGTGACCGGACCGGGCAATCGCCCGCTCAAGTCGTTGTCCGATCTGCTCAAGGGCAAGCAGGGCCGGTTCCGCCAGAACCTGCTCGGTAAGCGGGTGGACTACTCCGGTCGTTCGGTGATCGTGGTCGGGCCGCAGCTGAAGCTGCACCAGTGCGGGCTGCCCAAGCTAATGGCGCTGGAGCTGTTCAAGCCGTTCGTCATGAAGCGGCTGGTCGACCTGAACCACGCGCAGAACATCAAGTCCGCCAAGCGGATGGTGGAGCGGCAGCGACCACAGGTGTGGGACGTGCTGGAAGAGGTCATTGCCGCGCACCCGGTGCTGCTGAACCGGGCGCCGACGCTGCACCGGCTGGGCATCCAGGCCTTCGAGCCGCAGCTGGTGGAGGGCAAGGCCATCCAGCTGCACCCGCTGGTGTGTGCCGCGTTCAACGCCGATTTCGACGGTGACCAGATGGCGGTGCACCTGCCGCTGTCGGCCGAGGCGCAGGCCGAGGCGCGGGTGTTGATGCTGTCCAGCAACAACATCTTGTCCCCGGCCTCGGGCAAGCCGCTGGCGATGCCATCGCTTGACCTGGTGACCGGCCTGTACTACCTGTGCGGGCTGGACGCGAACGGCAAGGGCGCCGGCAAGGTGTTCTCCTCGCCTGCCGAGGCGATCATGGCCCTCGATGCGGGCCTGATCAGCGTGCGGGCGCCGATCCGGGTCAGGTTGACCGGCGTGACGCCTGGCGACGGTACCGAACTGCCGAAGGACCACCAGACGGGCGACCCGTGGATCGCCGACACCACGCTGGGCCGGGTGATGTTCAACGAGCTGCTGCCGGCCGGCTACCCGTTCATCAACGAGGAACTTCCCAAGAAGCGTCAGGCGCTGATCGTCAACGACCTGGCCGAGCACCACCCGATCTCGGTGGTGGCCAAGACGCTGGACCGGCTGAAGGAGGCCGGTTTCTACTGGGCCACCCGGTCCGGGATGACGGTGGCCATCGGCGACGTGATCATCCCGCCGGAGAAGGACGAGATCCTTCAGCGGCACGAGGCCGAGGCCAAGAAGATCGAAAAGGCCTACCAGCGCGGAAACCTTTCGCACGCCGAGCGCAACAACGACCTGGTGCAGCTCTGGGAGGACGCGACCAAGGAGATCGAGAGAGCGATCCCGGCTGCGTACCCGAAGGACAACCCGGTCTACATTCTGGTTGCGGCCGGTGCGGCCGGCAACTGGCTGCAGGTCCGCTCGCTGGCCGGCATGAAGGGTGTGGTGGCCAACTCCCGCGGGGAGCAGATTCCGCGGCCGATCCGCTCGTCCTTCCGCGAGGGCCTGTCGGTGCTGGAGTACTTCATCAACACCCACTCGGCCCGTAAGGGACTGGCCGACACGGCGCTGCGTACCGCGGAAGCGGGGTACCTCACCCGGCGTCTGGTTGACGTCTCCCAGGACGTGATCGTTCGCGAGGAGGACTGCGGCACCGAGCGTGGCATCGAGTTGTCGATCGCCACCGTTGGGGCCGACGGGACATTGCTCCCTCGGGAGAACCTGGAGACCTCCGTTGAGGCCAGGGTGCTGGCCGCCGCGGCGGTGGCCGCCGACGGAAGCCAGGTTCTCGCGGCCGGCGTCGACCTGCACGCCTTCGACGTCGCAGCGGCCATCGAGGCGGGCGTGACTTCGCTGCTGATCCGCTCGGTGCTGACCTGTGAGGCGGTGATCGGCACCTGCGCGGTCTGCTACGGCCGGTCGTTGGCCACCGGCAACTTGGTCGACGTGGGCGAGGCGGTCGGTATCGTGGCCGCGCAGTCCATCGGTGAGCCGGGAACGCAGCTGACGCTGCGGACCTTCCACTCCGGTGCGGCGTCCGGATCGCAGGACATCACCCAGGGTCTGCCGCGTGTGCAGGAGCTGTTCGAGGCGCGAGTCCCCAAGGGCAAGGCGCCGATCGCGGACGCTGCCGGCCGAGTTCGGATCGAGGACAACGACAGGTTCCTGAAGATCACCATCGTGCCGGATGACGGCAGCGAGGAGATCGTCTACGACAAGCTGCAGAAGTCGCAGCGACTGGCCACCATCGCGGTGGACGGCAGCGAGCGGCTGCTGGAGGACGGCGACCACGTCGAGGTCGGAGTGCAGCTGCAGGAGGGTAACCGTGACCCGCACGAGGTGCTGCGGGTGATGGGGCCGAGCAAGGTGCAGCGACACCTGGTCGACGAGGTGCAGGCGGTGTACCAGTCGCAGGGTGTGGCCATCCACGACAAGCACATCGAGGTGATCGTCCGGCAGATGCTCCGCCGGGTGACGGTGATCGACTCGGGCTCGACGGAGTTCCTGCCCGGCGCGATGATCGAGCGACGCGAGTTCGTCGCGGCGAACCGAGCGGTGCTCGCCGAAGGCGGCGAGGCGGCCGCCGGTAGGCCGGCGCTGATGGGCATCACCAAGGCCTCGCTGGCGACGGACTCCTGGCTCTCGGCCGCCTCCTTCCAGGAGACGACCAGGGTGCTCACCGACGCGGCGATCAACGCCCGCAGCGACAAGCTGGTCGGCCTGAAGGAGAACGTGATCATTGGCAAGCTGATCCCGGCCGGTACCGGGATCGGCCGCTACCGCAACATCACGGTGAACCCGACGGAGGAGGCGCGTGCAGCGGCCTACGCGCTGCCCGCGTTTGACGATGCGTACTACGGAGCCGACTCGTTCGGGCCGTCCACCGGCGCTGCCGTGCCGCTGGATGACTACGACATCGGCCGCGACTACCGGTAGCGGATCGTCCGGACATCAGCCGAAGCCCGGTGCATCGAAAGCCATTCGGTGCACCGGGCTTCGGCCTTCGCGCACGGCGGCACCGCGAGTCGCAGGCGCCGGTCGAGCGGCAGATGGTCGAGGGCGAGACACGAGCGGTTACCGCTGCCCGAGCGAACCGGTATGCTGAGCGTGCACCCAGCGCTGTGGCCAGGTCTGCCGCTGCCCTTACCGGCAGAGCACGGGGACCAGGTCCGGTGCCCATCGGACGGTTGGATTCGACCGGAAGCCGGGCACCCAGCTCGGGGGTGATCGTGACCGGGCAAATTGCCACCGGGTCAGCATGTCCGGTAAGGTCGACGATTGGCCCCGTCCTGCTGGGTCATTGTCGTGTGCGCTTGGAACTGCGTGTGTTCGTCACGTGTCCGGGCCGGACGATGCGCCCGACCACTGGGGAGGGCTCGCCCATCGGCGCCCGATTCCGGAGCCAGCGGCGGGTGCCACCTCGACCTATCAGAGTCACAGATCGATCAGTGTCACAGAACTATCAGAGTCAGCAGACCCGTCAGATCCACCCGACGAAAGAAGCCGCTAGCACATGCCCACGATCCAGCAGCTGGTCCGCAAGGGCCGGCAGGAGAAGATCGGTAAGACAAAGACCCCGGCGCTGAAGGGGAGCCCGCAGCGCCGCGGCGTCTGCACCCGGGTGTACACCACCACGCCGAAGAAGCCGAACTCGGCGCTGCGCAAGGTGGCCAGGGTCAAGCTGACCAGTCAGGTCGAGGTGACTGCCTACATTCCCGGCGAGGGCCACAACCTGCAGGAGCACTCGATCGTGCTGGTCCGCGGCGGCCGGGTGAAGGATCTGCCCGGCGTCCGTTACAAGATCATCCGTGGTTCCCTGGACACCCAGGGCGTAAAGGGCCGTAAGCAGGCCCGTAGCCGGTACGGCGCGAAGAAGGAGAAGAGCTGATGCCGCGCAAGGGACCCGCTCCGAAACGGCCGCTGGTGGCCGACCCGGTTTACAACTCGCCGCTGGTCACCCAGCTGGTGAACAAGGTGCTGATGGACGGCAAGCGCTCCATTGCGCAGGCCATCGTCTACGGCGCGCTGGAGGGCTGCCGGGAGAAGTCCGGCACCGACCCCGTTGTCACCCTCAAGCGCGCGCTGGACAATGTCCGGCCGGCCATCGAGGTGAAGAGCAGGCGTGTTGGTGGTGCCACCTACCAGGTGCCGATCGAGGTTCGCGGCCCGCGCCAGACCACGCTGGCCTTGCGCTGGCTGGTCGGCTACTCCAAGGCACGCCGGGAGAAGACGATGACGGAGCGGCTGATGAACGAGCTGCTGGACGCGTCCAACGGACTCGGCGCCGCCGTCAAGCGTCGTGAGGACACCCACAAGATGGCCGAATCCAACAAGGCCTTCGCCCACTACCGCTGGTAGCAGGGCGAGACCGGCCGCCGCCAGGCGGTCGAAATTCTGTGCCGGCAAGCGGCACAAACAGACACGAGTAGGAAGATCAAGCAAGTGGCCGACAACGCCCTGTCCAAGGTTCGCAATATCGGGATCATGGCGCACATCGACGCGGGCAAGACCACCACCACCGAGCGCATCCTGTTCTACACCGGCATCACCTACAAGATCGGTGAAGTGCACGAGGGCGCCGCCGTGATGGACTGGATGGAGCAGGAGCAGGAGCGCGGCATCACCATCACCTCCGCCGCCACTACCACCCACTGGCATGACCACACCATCAACATCATCGACACCCCTGGGCACGTCGACTTCACCGTCGAGGTGGAGCGCTCGCTGCGGGTGCTCGATGGCGCGGTTGCCGTGTACGACGGGGTGGCCGGAGTGGAGCCGCAGACCGAGCAGGTCTGGCGGCAGGCGGAGAAGTACCACGTTCCGCGGATGTGCTACGTCAACAAGTTGGACCGGACCGGCGCGAACTTCTTGCGGTGCGTGGACATGATGGTCGATAGGCTCGGTGCGACACCGGCCGTATTGCAACTTCCGATTGGTGCCGAGGCCGACTTCATCGGTGTCGTCGACCTGCTGAACATGCGGGCGCTGACCTGGCACGGCGAGACCACCAAGGGCGAGGACTACACGATCGAGGAAATCCCGGCCGAGCTGGTCGCGCAGGCCGTGGAGTACCGCGAGAAGCTGGTCGAGACGATCTCCGAGAACGACGACGAGGCCATGGAGGCCTACCTTGCCGGCGAGGAGCTATCGGTCGAGCAGCTCAAGGCTGCGTTGCGGCGGGCCACTCTGGCCAGCAAGGTCAACCCGGTGGTCTGCGGATCCTCGTTCAAGAACAAGGGCATCCAGCCGATGCTGGACGCGGTGGTCGACTTCCTGCCGTCGCCGCTGGACGTGGGCACCACCCACGGCACCCTGCCGGACGGTGTCACCCCTGCTGAGCGCGAGGTCGACCCGTCCGCGCCGTTCGCCGGCCTTGCCTTCAAGGTGCAGACCGACCCGCATCTGGGCCGGCTCACCTTCGTCCGGATCTACTCCGGCACTCTGGAGGCCGGAACCCAGGTGGTCAACGCCACCAAGGACCGCAAGGAGCGTATCGGCAAGATCTACCAGATGCACTCCAACAAGCGGACCGAGCACTCCACGGCGTCGGCCGGCGAGATCGTCGCCGTGATGGGGTTGAAGCAGACCACCACGGGGGACACCCTCGCGGACCCCGCCAACCCGATCGTGCTGGAGTCGATGAGCTTCCCCGACCCGGTGATCCAGGTGGCCATCGAGCCGAAGACCAAGGCCGACCAGGAGAAGCTGGGCATCGCGATCCAGAAGCTGGCCGAGGAGGACCCGACCTTCAAGGTGTACAACGACGAGGAGACCGGGCAGACGGTCATCGCCGGCATGGGCGAGCTGCACCTGGATGTGTGGGTCGACCGGATGCGCCGCGAGTTCCATGTCGAGGCCAACATCGGTAAGCCCCAGGTCGCCTACCGGGAGACCATCCGCGGCACCGTGGAAAAGCTGGATTTCGTGCACAAGAAGCAGACCGGCGGATCGGGCCAGTACGCAAAGGTGCAGATCAGGGTCGAGCCGCTGGAGATGTCGTCCACCGGGGAATCGGCGGGCGCGACCTACGAGTTCGTCAACAAGGTGAGCGGTGGGCGGATTCCCAAGGAATACATCCCCTCGATCGACGCCGGAGCGCAGGATGCGCTGCAGTACGGCGTGCTCGCCGGCTATCCGATGATCGGCGTGAAGCTGACGCTGCTGGACGGCGCGTACCACGAGGTCGACTCCTCGGAGATGGCGTTCAAGATCGCCGGCTCGATGGCGATGAAGGAGGCCGCCCGCAGCGCCAAGCCGGTTCTGTTGGAGCCGATGATGGGGGTCGAAGTGATCACCCCCGAGGACTACATGGGCGATGTGATCGGCGACCTGAACTCCCGTCGCGGGCAGATCCAGGCGATGGACGAGCGGGCCGGTGCCCGGGTCGTCAAGGCGCTGGTGCCGTTGTCGGAGATGTTCGGCTACGTCGGCGACTTGCGGTCCAGGACCCAGGGCCGGGCGAGCTACTCGATGGTGTTCGACTCCTACGCCGAGGTGCCCGCGAACGTCGCCAAGGAGATCATCGCGAAGGCGACGGGCGAATGAGGACACGAGGGAGCGCTAGCGACCGAGGCCCGGAATTCGCCCTGAGCCGAGCAATCGGTACAGCGAAGGCGACGGGCGAATGAGGACACGAGGGAGCGCTAGCGACCGAGGCCCGGAATTCGCCCTGAGCCGAGCAATCGGTACAGCGAAGGCGACCGGCGAGTGAACGCATCGAAGGAGCCCGAGCCGACGATCGGTACCGTGGCGACGGGCGAGTGAGCGCACTCGCGCCGCGCCCCACAGACGAGCCGGCGGGGGAGACATCCCCGTTGGTTTCGGGTCCGGGCTACCTGCCCGGTCCAGATCCATCCACCACCGCCCTGACGATCTGAATCAGTTCCTGACTCATCGCACGGCGCAACAACAAGTCCTGAGGAGGACAGCAGTGGCGAAGGCGAAATTCGACCGGAGCAAGCCGCACGTCAACATCGGCACCATCGGTCACGTCGACCATGGCAAGACGACGCTGACGGCGGCGATCTCCAAGGTCCTGGCGGACAAATTCCCGCTGGTGAACAAGGCGGCGGGCTTCGACGAGATCGACAAGGCGCCCGAAGAGCGTCAGCGCGGTATCACCATCAACATCTCCCACCAGGAGTACACGACCGCGAAGCGGCACTACGCGCACGTGGACGCTCCTGGCCACGCCGACTACATCAAGAACATGATCACCGGTGCGGCTCAGATGGACGGCGCGATCCTGGTGGTGGCGGCCACCGACGGCCCGATGCCGCAGACCAAGGAGCACGTGTTGCTGGCCCGTCAGGTCGGTGTGCCGTACATCCTGGTGGCGCTGAACAAGGCTGACATGGTGGACGACGAGGAGATCCTGGAGTTGGTGGAGCTCGAGGTCCGTGAGCTGCTCGCGGCGCAGGACTTCGACGAGAACGCTCCGGTGATCCGGGTGTCCGCGCTGAAGGCACTCGAGGGTGACCCGAAGTGGGTCGCGGCCATCGAAGAGCTGATGGATGCGGTCGACGAAAATGTTCCGGACCCGATCCGCGACATCGAGAAGCCGTTCCTGATGCCGATCGAGGACGTCTTCACCATCACCGGCCGCGGCACCGTCGTCACCGGCAAGGTGGAGCGTGGCATCGTCAAGGTCAACGAGACCGTCGAGATCGTCGGGATCAAGCCGAAGTCGTTCCAGACCACGGTCACCGGCGTTGAGATGTTCCGCAAGCTGCTCGACCAGGGTCAGGCCGGCGACAACGTCGGTCTGCTGCTGCGCGGCACCAAGCGCGAGGAGGTGGAGCGCGGCCAGGTGGTCTGCAAGCCGGGCTCGATCACCCCGCACACCGAGTTCGAGGCTCAGGTCTACATCCTGGGCAAGGACGAGGGTGGCCGGCACACGCCGTTCTTCAACAACTATCGTCCGCAGTTCTTCTTCCGCACCACCGACGTGACCGGTGTGGTGAACCTCCCCGAGGGCACCGAGATGGTCATGCCGGGCGACACCACCGAGATGACGGTCCAGCTGATTCAGCCGATCGCCATCGAGGAGGGCCTGCGGTTCGCCATCCGCGAGGGTGGCCGCACCGTCGGCGCCGGTTCGGTGACGAAGATCATCAAGTGAGCTGATCCGCATTCGGATCGGACCGAAGGCCCCCGCCAGGGAAACCAGGCGGGGGCCTTCGTCATTCTCGATCGGACGCGGCTCCTGCCAGGCGACGATCAGCGACCGCGAGCGGACCCCGGTTCGCTGGTGTCCCCTGCGGTGGGTGTTGGCGCGACGCCTGCGGCAGGGTCGTGCGCACTCGCCGCGGTTCGCTATCGCTTGCGGGTTGGCCCAACGAGCCTGGGGTGGCCAGTGTGACCAGTGGGGACAGGCGTCTTACAGTGGTTCGAGAAGTTGTGCCGAACCGCTTGCGCAGCAGGGGATTCCCCGGTAGAACTAATACCACGCCGCAACGAACGGATGGCAACGGGGAGGAAACTCCAACCGGGTCGCCTGCAGTGGCGGAGTACCGGACGAAGATCGGCTGGACCATTGCGCAGCGGGGCAACCCGCAAGTGCCCTTGCGTGACAACGAGGGGTTCGGGGCGGATCGATCGGTCGCGGTGCGACACCGTGGTTCAGGACGATGGCTTCGGCCGGGAGACTGTTTGGCGGGTCGGACGTCACACCGGCACTTCACTGGCGCGGGAAACCGGGCCAGTGAGGCAAGAACATCGCAATGCGGGGCCCCTTCCGACTCATACTCGGAAGGGGCCCCGTCCTATTTTCGGGTCATCGATCGCCTCCGGGGTGCGTTCGCCGGCGTGGCTCCGGCCGCCTCCGGGGCTTCAACAACCCGGCGGTTCGACCGCTTCCGGGTCCGCGACCGGCTCCGGGCTTCAACAACTCCGGGCGTCGACAACTCCCGCGCATCCGCCGACCGGGTGCCTTCGCACAGATTGCGTGGTCCTCGCCCGCGCTGTAGCGAGTGCGGGGATGACGAATTCTGTGCGAGGACGCCGCCAGGCGGTCCGCGGCGGCAAGCGCGCCGGGTCAGTCCGTCCTGGCGGGCAGCCCGGTGTCCCGAATCAGGTAGATCCAGGGGAATGCGCGGCAGCCGATCCGCCAGCCGTCGCTCGCCAGAGTGGCCGGAGATTTCGGCCACAGCACCCGCTTGTGTTCCCACTGCGTAGCCGTTCGCACCATCCGGTGCTGGAGGAAGCCCGCCCGGATCGTGTGCCAGCCCGCTCGACCGGCCAGTTCCATCTCGGCCAGTTCATCGAATGCGGTCACCGGCCCCAGCCAGCGTTCCTCGGGTGAATCGGTGGCCTCTTCGGTGCCGCCGAAGCGTTGCTGGGCGGCTTGCCGGCTCATGCCGAGTTCGGTGCCAATGGCGGCCCAGCTGTGTCCGGCGGACCGGGCGGCGTCTACGGCGTTCTGCAGCAACCGACGACTTTCATGCTCGGCGGCCGCCGCCCGTCGTACAAGTGCCAGATGGTCGGCCAGGTCCAGGCTCGTTGCGTCTCCCAGGATGGCGGCAGCCAGAGCGTCTGCGAGCGCGGTGTCTGCCAGCGCGGTGTCGGCAGTCGCCGGAAGATCAGCGGTTGCCATCACGACTCGGCAACCAGGAGTCGTCCGTCGTCGTGCCCGGCTGGCGCTTGCGGCTCAGGCTCAGCCCGATCACGAAGGCGCCGAGTGGAATCAACACCAGCGCGGCGCCGAGGAGCAGCCCGTGGACGAAGCCGTGGAACTGCAGTGCCAGCATGACCAGCCCGGCGCCAATAAGGATCATCGGCAAACCACCGACGGCCCCCGCTGGGCCGGAGAGCCAGCGGGTGAGTCGGGATTGGGTGCGGTGGTCAGATGCAAAGGTTGATGGCGCCGGGCGGGATCCTCGCACAGGCAGTGTGATCTTCGCCGACACTGGAGCGGGTGTGGGGATGACGGAACCTGTGTGTGGACGGCGCTGTCCAGGGTCGTGGGCGGGGTGAGCCCCTGCGACTGGGTCTCGCACCCACGAGGTGATCTTCGCCCGCGCTGCAGTGGGTGTGAGGTTGGCGAAACCTGTGCGAGGACCGGTCGGGCTTGGCCGGGGCTGTGGCGAATCGCGTGTGCGGACGGCGCCGGACCGCCGCGTGGAACGATGTGACGGCGGGCCGCGGGCCATGGCTGGTGTGATCCTGGCCGGCCCGATTTGAAACCGCACCCCGCCATGAGGCATACTTCTCGGGTTGCCCTGTTCGGGCTCGTGCTGACGCGCGACCCGGGTTCGGATCATCGCGCACGACGCAGGGCCCACCACTCGGGCCCAGCGATGGGGCCAGGTGCCTCCGGACGCGGGAATCGGCAAGGGCAGCCGACAGCAGGACCGTACGACCGACCAGCGCGCTCCCAGCGAGTGCGGACGGTCCCTCCACTCGGTTTGGATTCCGGGTCGACGCGCGAGCAGTTGCGACGACACGCCCGACCGCGTGGATCGGGGCCGGATCGGCCCCCGAGCGCGGGGGAGGACAGCTGAACAGGGCAGCGGGCCAGACGTCCGTGCAGGTCGCAGTGCCGCTCGCGGCGCGCCGGCCGGCAGGTCACGGTCAGCAGCAGGCAGTGCGGCCGATGGCGGCAGCGACCAGGTGGTAACGGACCAGTAGTAACGAGATAAGGACGGCAAGCGTGGCGGGACAGAAGATCCGCATCAGGCTCAAGGCCTATGACCACGAGGCGATCGACGCGTCCGCGCGCAAGATCGTCGAAACGGTGACCCGCACCGGCGCCCGCGTTGTTGGACCGGTGCCGCTGCCCACCGAGAAGAACGTGTACTGCGTCATCCGTTCGCCGCACAAGTACAAGGACTCGCGCGAGCACTTCGAGATGCGCACGCACAAGCGGCTGATCGACATCCTCGACCCGACGCCGAAGACGGTGGACGCGCTGATGCGCATCGACCTGCCGGCGTCGGTGGACGTCAACATCCAGTAGGGATCTTTCAGCCCTCGGGCGCACAGGAGATGGGTACTTCAGACATGTCACAAACGATCAAGGGAATCCTGGGCCACAAGCTCGGGATGACCCAGGTCTTCGACGAGTCCCACCGGGTAGTCCCGGTCACCGTCGTCGCCGCCGGGCCAGTCGTCGTCACCGCGGTTCGCACCGTGGCCAGCGATGGCTACAACGGCGTTCAACTCGCCTTCGGTGCCGTCGACCCGCGCCGGGTCAACAAGCCGGAGTCCGGGCACTTCGCCAAGGCAGGGGTGACGCCTCGTCGGCACCTGGCCGAGTTGCGGACCGACGACGTGGCCGCATACCAAGTCGGTCAGGAACTCACCGCTCAAGAAGTGTTCGCTGCCGGAGCGATGGTCGATGTCACCGGCACCAGCAAGGGCAAGGGCACTGCGGGCGTGATGAAGCGCCATGGCTTCAAGGGCCTCGGCGCCGGGCACGGTGTGCACCGCAAGCACCGCTCACCCGGTTCGATCGGTGCCTGCTCGACGCCAGGACGGGTGTTCCGCGGACTGCGGATGGCCGGCCGGATGGGCCACGAGACCGTCACGATGCAGAGCTTGACCGTGCACGCGGTGGACGCCGAGGCCGGCCTGCTGCTGATCAAGGGCGCCATTCCGGGCCCCAAGGGCGGCGTCGTGATGGTCCGGACTGCCGTAAAGAGCACCGGAAAGGGTGAGGCTGCATGACCACCGTTCAGATCACCACCCCGGCCGGCAAGGCCGACGGCAGCCTGAGCCTGCCGGCCGAAATCTTCGATGTCCAAGCGAACATTCCACTGATGCACCAGGTAGTGGTCGCGCAACTCGCCGCAGCGCGGCAGGGCACCCACTCCACGAAGACTCGCGCCGAGGTCAGCGGTGGCGGTAAGAAGCCGTACAAGCAGAAGGGGACAGGGCGGGCCCGGCAGGGCTCGACTCGCGCCCCGCAGTTCGTCGGCGGCGGCATCTCCCACGGCCCTGTGCCTCGTGGTTACCTGCAGCGCACCCCGAAGAAGATGAAGGCCGCCGCGCTGCGTGCGGCTTTGTCCGACCGGGCGCGCGGCGGCAACGTTCACGTGCTGTCCTCCTTGGTCGAAGGGGAAAGCCCGTCCACCAAGGTGGCGGTGGCGGCGCTGGCCGCGGTCAGCACCGCGAAGAACGTACTGGTTGTCATCGCCCGCGAGGACGAGGCCGGCTGGAAGAGCCTGCGCAACGCTCCGCAGGTGCACCTCATCCGCTCGGGCCAGTTGAACACCTATGACGTGCTGGTCAGCGACGATGTTGTCTTCACCCGCTCGGCGCTGGATGAGTTCCTCGCTTTCGCCGGAGCCGACGCCGCCGTCGAGGTCCAGACTTCGCCGGAGGCCAAGGAAGCCGCCGACGCCAAGGCCGGGGACCTCGCCGCGAAGGCCGAGGCCAAGGTGGAAGCCAAAGCTGCCAAGGTCGCTGCCGCCAAGGCCGCAGATGACGAGGCGGCGGAGCAGGCCGCCGCCGCAAAGGCTGAAGCGAAGGCTGCGAAAGTCGCGAAGGCTGAGGACGAAGCCGACGACGCTCCGACGAACGAGGAAGCTGACGACGAGGCGGTTGGCCCCGACGACGACGAGGCGGTTGGCCCCGACGACGACGCTGCCGATCCGGCTGATGTCGATGCTGACGTGGCTGATGACGCTGCGAAGCCCGCCACCGACCAGACCTCGGCGGACGAGGCAGCCGACGACGAGGAGGACTCGAAGTGATCTCCGACCCCCGCGACATCATCCTGGCGCCGGTCGTTTCCGAGAAGAGCTACGGGCTCCTGGAATCGGGCCGCTACACGTTCCTGGTGCACCCGGACGCGAACAAGACCCAGGTGAAGATCGCCATCGAGAAGATCTTCTCCGTGAAGGTCGTCTCGGTGAACACGATGAACCGGCAGGGCAAGCGCAAGCGCACCCGGGCAGGGTACGGCCAGCGCAAGTCGACCAAGCGGGCGATCGTCACGCTGTCCAAAGACAGCAAGCCCATCGAGATCTTCACCGGCGCCTGAGGCTTTCCGGGACAACGAGGGACTGACACCACATGGGTATCCGCAAGTACAAGCCGACGACTCCGGGTCGCCGCGGCGCGTCGGTGAGCGATTTCGCCGAACTGACCCGCGACACACCCGAGAAGTCGCTCATCCGCCCGCTGCACTCCAAGGGCGGCCGCAACGTCCACGGCCGGATCACCGCGCGCCACCAGGGTGGGGGCCACAAGCGCGCCTACCGGCTGGTCGACTTTCGCCGTGCTGACAAGGACGGCGTGCCGGCCACCGTCGCGCACATCGAGTACGACCCGAACCGCACGGCACGAATCGCGCTGTTGCACTTCGCCGACGGTGAGAAGCGGTACATCATCGCGCCGAACAAGCTGCGCCAGGGCGACCCGATCGAGACCGGGGCGGGCGCTGACATCAAGCCGGGCAACAACTTGCCGCTGCGCAACATCCCGGTCGGTACGGTGGTGCACGCCATCGAGCTGCGGCCGGGCGGCGGAGCGAAGATTGCCAGGTCCGCCGGCGCCGGCGTGCAACTGGTGGCCAAAGACGGCCCATACGCCCAGCTGCGGATGCCGTCCGGGGAGATCCGCAACGTGGATGTCCGTTGCCGCGCCAGCGTCGGCGAGGTCGGCAACGCCGAACAGGCCAACATCAACTGGGGCAAGGCCGGCCGGATGCGCTGGAAGGGCAAGCGACCGCAAACCCGCGGTGTCGCGATGAACCCCGTCGACCACCCGCACGGTGGTGGTGAGGGCAAGACCTCCGGTGGGCGTCACCCGGTCAACCCGGCCGGCAAGCCGGAGGGCCGCACCCGTCGGCCGAACAAGGCCAGCGACCAGTTGATCGTCCGTCGCCGCCGTAAGGGCGGCAAGAAGCGATGACGCGCCAGATCGACTCCGTGACCACCGCGAAGAGCAACACCGAGCGCATGAACACCGAGCGCATGAACACCGAGAACAGAGCAGGAAGGTAGGCAACAGATGCCCCGCAGTCTGAAGAAGGGCCCCTTCATCGACGACCACCTGCTCAAGAAGGTGGATGTCGCCAACGACAAGGGCTCCAAGGCCGTCATCAAGACCTGGTCGCGGCGTTCGACGATCATCCCGGACATGCTCGGCCACACCATCGCGGTGCACGACGGCCGCAAGCACGTTCCGGTGTTCGTCACCGAGTCGATGGTCGGTCACAAGCTGGGCGAGTTCGCCCCGACGCGCACCTTCAAGGGGCACGTCAAGGACGACCGACGCAGCCGCAGGGTCTGACCCGTATCGCATGAGAAGGAATAGCTGATGAATGCCAAGGCATCTCCGGACGAGCTGGCGGACGCCCCGCGGGCCAGGGCGCAGGCGCGTTACGTGAGCATGACGCCGATGAAGGCCCGCCGGGTAGTCGACCTGATTCGTGGTCGTACCGCTGCTGATGCGGCGTCGATCTGTAAGTTCGCGCCCCAGGCTGCCGCCGAGCCGGTCGGCAAGGTGCTGGCCTCTGCCGTAGCCAACGCCGAGAACAACCTGGGTATAGACCCGGCAACGTTGCTGATCGAGAAGGCGTGGGTGGATGAGGGGCCGACCCTCAAACGATTCCAGCCGCGCGCGCAGGGCCGCGCTTTCCGGATCCGCAAGCGGACTTGCCACATCACCATCGAGGTCGTGTCCATCGTTACCCCGGACACCGACACCGACAGAGGACGTCGCACTCGCGGCGGCCAGAGTGCGAAGGGGAGGACCCGCTAGTGGGTCAGAAGATCAACCCGCACGGGTTCCGGTTGGGCATCACCACCGACTGGAGCTCCCGCTGGTATGCCGACAAGGCCTACGCCGAGTACGTGGCCGAAGACGTCTCCATCCGCAAGCTGATGGCCAAGGGCATGGACCGCGCCGGGATCTCCAAGGTGGAGATCGAGCGCACCCGTGACCGGGTCAGGGTGGACATTCACACCGCCCGGCCCGGCATCGTCATCGGTCGCCGCGGCGCCGAGGCCGACCGCATCCGCGGGCAGCTGGAGAAGCTGACCGGCAAGCAGGTGCAGCTGAACATCCTCGAGGTGCGCAACCCCGAGTCCGATGCGCAGCTGGTCGCCCAAGGCGTTGCCGAGCAACTGTCCAACCGCGTCTCCTTCCGCCGTGCCATGCGCAAGTCGATGCAGTCCGCGCAGCGCTCCGGCGCTGTCAAGGGCATCCGGATCCAGTGCTCGGGCCGCCTCGGCGGCGCCGAGATGAGCCGCTCGGAGTTCTACCGCGAGGGTCGAGTGCCGCTTCACACGCTGCGAGCTGACATCGACTACGGCTTCTTCGAAGCCAAGACCACGTTCGGCCGGATTGGCGTGAAGGTCTGGATCTACAAGGGTGACAAGTCCGGCACACTGGGCGAGCAGCGGGCCGCCGAGGCCGCCGCAGCACAGCGCGGCGCCGGCGCCCGCGAGCGTCCGGCCGAGCGGCCCGCGCGTCGTCGTTCCGGCGCGTCCGGCACCACGCCGACGTCCACCGACGCAGGCCGGGCGGACGAGGCCGATGCAGCGGCGTCCACCACCACAACGAGTACGGAGGGCTGAGTTCCGATGCTCATCCCACGCAAGGTCAAGTACCGCAAGCAGCACCGGCCCACCCGGACCGGCACGGCCAGCGGCGGCACCATGGTGACCTTCGGCGACTTCGGCATTCAAGCGCTGGAGCCTGCCTATGTGACCAACCGGCAGATCGAGGCTGCGCGTATCGCCATCACCCGGCACATCCGCCGTGGCGGCAAGGTGTGGATCAACATCTACCCGGACCGGCCGCTGACCAAGAAGCCCGCGGAGACCCGGATGGGCTCCGGCAAGGGCTCACCGGAATGGTGGGTGGCCAACATCAAGCCTGGCCGCGTGCTGTTCGAGATGACCTACCCCAGCGAGGAGACCGCCCGAGAGGCGCTTCGCCGGGCAATCCACAAGCTGCCGATGAAGTGCCGCATCGTGACCAGGGAGGGTGGTGAGTCCTGATGGTGACCGAATCGACTACCAAGGCCAACGAGCTCCGTGAACTCGGCAACGAAGAGCTGGAGCTGAGACTACGTGAGTCCAAGGAGGAGCTGTTCAACCTCCGATTCCAGATGGCGACCGGCCAGATGGACAACAACCGCCGGCTGCGCACCGTCCGGCACGACATCGCCAGGGTCTACACGGTGATGCGGGAGCGCGAACTCGGGCTCTCTGTCGGTCCCGACGGGCCTGTACCAGGAACGGAAGGTGTCGCGTGAGCAAGCAACCAGAATCGAACGACCAAGTGACGGACGAGACAGCCGCCGCGGATGCGGTTGAGCCAGCAGCAACCAAGCCCAGGGGTGACCGCAAGACCCGCGAGGGTCTGGTCGTCTCGGACAAGATGAACAAGACGATCGTGGTCGAGCTCGAGGACCGGGTCAAGCACCCGCGGTATGCGAAGGTCATCCGCCGCACCAGCAAGGTCACGGCGCATGACGAGCAGGAAAGTGCCGGCGTCGGTGACCGCGTGCTGCTGGCCGAGACCCGGCCGCTGTCGGCCACCAAGCGGTGGCGGCTGGTCCAGATCCTGGAGAAGGCCAAATAGCCGGGTCGTTCTGCGGCCCGACAACGCTTCGCCGAAGGCTCCCGTCCCGGTTCGCCGGGCGGGAGCCTTTGTGTTGAACGGGGTGTCGGTGGACAAGCGCCGGCGGCAGCGGCGTCCTGCGGTGCTGTCGGACGTCCGGGGTGACGTCGACCTAACGCCACCTTTTGGCGACTGGCGCGCACCACCTCGCCATCAGATGGTGCGTGCCCTTGGGGGCGACGCCGGCCGAGGGCGCAATCTTCTCCCGCCGCCCGGCCGATTTGAACCGGAGGCGCTCCGTCAGGTATGTTGAACAGTCGGTACCGGTGCGCGAGCACCGCGCCGAACTGGCCTGGTGAGGTCGGAAATCTCGCCAGGACTCCGTCAGCACTCCCTGCTCCGCGCGATTCTTCGCGCGGGACCACGGCACATGCCAACGGCAAGAGAGAAAAGGCGGGCTGGGGTTCGCTCTCACGCGGCCCAGAGATGCCCGTACCTCCTCTTGTCTTTTCGCATGTTCGGCGGGTGCGTCGGAAACCAGCTATGCAGGGCGCCCGCGAGTGCGCTCGCCCGATCGAGAAGGACCGGCTGGACATGATTCAGCAAGAGACCCGGCTACGGGTTGCCGACAACACCGGCGCCAAGGAGATCTTGTGCATCCGGGTGCTCGGCGGATCCGGGCGTCGGTACGCGGGAATTGGCGACATCATCGTCGCCACCGTCAAGGATGCGATCCCCGGAGCCGGCGTGAAGAAGGGCGACGTGGTCAAGGCCGTTGTGGTCCGCACCGTCAAGGAGCGGCGCCGCGCGGACGGCTCGTACATCAAGTTCGACGAGAACGCCGCTGTGCTCATCAAGCCGGACGGCGACCCGCGCGGCACGCGCATCTTCGGGCCGGTTGGCCGGGAGCTGCGTGACAAGCGCTACATGAAGATCATTTCGCTGGCGCCGGAGGTGCTGTAGTCATGAAGGTGAAGAAGGGCGACACCGTGCTGGTCATTGCAGGCAAGGACAAGGGCGCCAAGGGCAAGGTGATCCAGGCATACCCGGAGCGCGATCGGGTGATCGTCGAGGGCGTCAACCGGATCCGCAAGCACACCAAGGTGTCCGCCGACCAGCGCGGCGCTAAGACCGGCGGCATCCTGACCCAGGAGGCGGCCGTCCACGTGTCCAACGTGATGGTGGTGGACGGGGACAACAAGGCGACCCGGGTGGGTCAGCGCACCGATTCGGAGGGACGGCGCGTGCGGGTAGCGCGACGGACCGGTAAGGACCTGTGATGACCACTGCAGCAGCGCAGAAGATGACGCCGCGGCTGAAGACCCGGTACGCGCAGGAGATCCGCACGGAGTTGGCCGAGCAGTTCGGCTACCGCAACGTGATGCAGATCCCCGGCGTGGTGAAGGTCGCCATCAACATGGGGGTCGGCGAGGCAGCCCGCGACGCGAAGCTGATCGAGGGCGCAGTCCGCGACCTGGCGACCATCACCGGGCAGAAGCCGTTGGTGCGCAAGGCACGCACGTCGATCGCGCAGTTCAAGCTCCGCGAGGGCATGCCGATCGGCGCCAAGGTCACCCTGCGCGGTGATCGGATGTGGGAGTTCCTGGACCGGCTGATCACCATTGCGCTGCCGCGTATTCGCGACTTCCGTGGCCTGTCCGACCGCCAGTTCGATGGCAACGGCAACTACACCTTCGGTCTGAACGAGCAGTCGATGTTCCACGAGATCGACATCGATCGGATCGACCGCCCTCGTGGGATGGACATCACCGTGGTCACCACCGCGAGCACCGACGACGAGGGCCGGGCGCTGCTCAAGCGGCTGGGCTTCCCATTCAAGGAGAACTGAGATGGCGAAGACCTCGCTGATCAACAAGAGCAAGCGCAAGCCGAAGTTCAAGGTGCGCGGATACACCAGGTGCAACCGCTGCGGGCGGCCGCACGCGGTCTACCGCAAGTTCGGCCTGTGCCGTATCTGCTTCCGGGAGATGGCGCACGCGGGCGAGCTGCCGGGTGTCACCAAGTCAAGCTGGTAGGCCGCACCACTCGCCTGCCCCGCTCGCCGCGCTGATTACCGTGGCCGGCGCGTGAGGAGTAAACGACAACCGTCACACGAGTCCCAAACCGAGAACTTTATAAGCGGCATCGAAGTTGATAAGCGTCAGACGTTGATAGGCGTCGGAACGCACCCACCGAAGATCGCCACAGGCCCCGCACCGCGGGGAACCAGGTGAGAAAGGCCCTGCCATGACCAAGGACGGCACGCCATGACCATGACCGATCCCATTGCGGACATGCTGACGCGCATCCGCAACGCGAACTCGGCCTACCACGACCAGGTCGTGATGCCCTTCTCCAAGCTGAAGGGCAACATCGCGGACATCCTGACCCGGGAGGGCTACATCGGCTCCTGGACGAAGCAGGACGCCGAGGTGGGCACCTCGCTGGTGATCCAGCTCAAGTACGGCCCCAGCCGCGAGCGCAGCATCGCGGGCGTTCGCCGGGTGTCCAAGCCTGGACTGCGGATCTACGCGCGCTCCACCGAGTTGCCCAAGGTGCTCGGCGGGCTGGGCGTCGCGATCATCTCGACCTCCACCGGTCTGCTGACCGACCGGCAGGCCGCCAAGAAGAAGGTAGGCGGGGAAGTCCTCGCCTACGTCTGGTAGGGCAGGACTCCATGTCGCGAATCGGAAGAATGCCGGTCGAAGTTCCGGCGGGGGTCGATGTCACCATCGATGGCCCCAGCATCACCGTGAAGGGGCCAAAGGGCACCCTGAGCCACCAGGTGGTCGAGCCCATCACCGTCGCCAAGGCTGACGACGGCACGCTGAGCGTCACCCGGCCGAACGATGAGCGCGAGGCCAGGTCACGGCACGGGCTGACCCGCACGCTGGTCAACAACATGGTTGTCGGCGTGACCCAGGGCTACACCAAGACGCTGGAGATCGTCGGCGTCGGATACCGGGTGGCCGCCAAGGGCGCCGACCTGGAGTTCGCCCTCGGGTTCTCCCACTCGGTGCCGGTGCCCGCCCCCGCGGGAATCACCTTCATCGTCGAGACGCCCACCAAGTTCCGCGTCGAGGGCATCGACAAGCAACTGGTCGGCGAAGTCGCCGCCAACATCCGCAAACTGCGCAAGCCCGACCCCTACAAGGGTAAGGGCGTTCGCTACGCCGGCGAGGTCGTCCGGCGCAAGGTCGGAAAGACGGGTAAGTGAGCATGGCTGCGAACGTTTCCCACGCACGGTCGATCTCCAGGGCTCGGCGCCACTTCCGGTTGCGGAAGAAGGTTGTCGGCACCCCGGTTCGCCCTCGTCTGGTGGTAACCCGATCTGCCAGGCACATCGGCGCCCAGGTGGTGGACGACTCTGTCGGTCGCACGCTGGCCGCTGCATCCACGTTGGAGGCCGAGCTCAGGTCGGCGGGCGGTGACAAGTCGTCCAAGGCCCGCCGGGTCGGCGAGCTGCTGGCCGAGCGCGCGAAGGCGGCCGGCATCGATGCGGTTGTCTTCGACCGCGGCGGTAACGGCTACCACGGGCGCGTCGCGGCGCTGGCCGATGGCGCCCGCAGCGGCGGGCTGGAGTTCTGATGAGCACGCACACGATCGAGAGGGACATCTGATGCCCGGACCAGCACGGCGCGACACGCCCGACCGCGGCGAGAACCGCGACCGGCGGGATCGGCGCGACCGCCGCGACGGACCTCGCCGGGATGCGCCGCCGGAGAAGAACCCGTTCATGGAGCGGATCGTGGTGACCAACAGGGTCTCCAAGGTGGTCCAGGGCGGACGCCGCTTCAGCTTCACCGCGCTGATCGTCGTCGGGGACGGCGACGGCAAGGTCGGCGTCGGCTACGGCAAGGCCAAGGAAATCCCGGCCGCCATCGCCAAGGGCGTCGAAGAGGCCAAGAAGCACATGTTCAGCGTGCCGCGCATTGCCGGCACCATTCCGCACCCGATTCAGGGTGAGGCGGCGGCCGGCGTGGTGCTGCTCCGGCCGGCGTCGCCCGGTACCGGTGTGATCGCCGGCGGCCCGGTGCGCGCGGTACTGGAGTGCGCCGGAATCCGCGACGTGCTGTCCAAGTCGCTCGGCTCGGACAACCCGATCAACATCGTGCACGCGACAGTGGCAGCGCTGAAGGGCCTGCAGCGTCCGGAGGAGGTCGCGGCCCGCCGCGGGCTGCCCATCGAGGACGTCGCCCCCGCCGCCATGCTCCGGGCGCGCGCCGGACAGGGGGCCTGACATGGCGGCACAGCTCAAGGTGACGCAGATCCGGTCCACCATCGGACAGCGACCGAAGGCGCGGGAGTCGTTGCGCTCGCTGGGCCTTAAGCGGATCCACCACACGGTGCTGGTACCCGACAACCCGGTGAACCGTGGATATGTCAAGGCCGCGCCGCATCTATTGGCGGTCCAGGAAGTGCAGGCCGACCAGAACAGTGCGGACGGCCCAGCAGCACAGGGGAGTGAGAAGAAGTGACCATCAAGGTCCATCACCTGCGCCCGGCGCCGGGTGCCAAGACCGCTAAGACCCGAGTGGGTCGCGGTGAGGGCTCCAAGGGCAAGACCGCGGGCCGCGGTACCAAGGGAACCGGCGCCCGCAAGAACGTGCCGGCGCACTTCGAGGGCGGCAACTTGCCGCTGCACATGCGGCTGCCGAAGCTGAAGGGCTTCCGTAACCGTTTCCGCACCAGCTACCAGGTGGTCAACGTCGGCCAGTTGGCGACCAAGTTCCCCGACGGCGGTGCCGTCGGGGTCGAGGAACTGGTGCAGGCCGGCCTGGTTCGTGATGGCCAGCTGGTCAAGGTGCTCGGTGACGGCGACATCGCCGGCGTCACCCTGCAGGTCAGTGCGCACGCGTTCTCCGGCTCCGCTGCGGAGAAGATCACCGCCGCGGGCGGCAGCGCCACCGCGCTGTAGATCGGGCCAGAGCGTCCAGCAGTTTCTCGAGCGTCCCGATTCCCCTCGGGAGCCGACGGCCAGCAGGGCCGCTGCGCTGTGGGGGACCGGTGCATTAGAGTCGAAATTCGTGCCAGTCCCGCCGGGGCGCGCACACCAGCAGCGGCGGCATCGCAAGCCCAACAGGCGGGCGGGGCGGCCACTAGGGCCGCACCAGCCGACCCGCCGCCGGGCACCGCCCGGTGACGCCAGGAGGACCATTGCTCACCGCCTTCGTCTCGGCGCTGAAGACGCCGGATCTTCGCCGGAAGATCCTGTTTACCCTGTTGATGGTTGCGGTGTACCGGCTCGGCGCCACCTTGCCTTCGCCCGGTGTCAACTACAAGGCGATCAATACCTGCATCAGCGAGACCGCGGGGTCGGGCGCAGACCTGTACACGGTGCTGAACCTGTTCACCGGTGGCGCCCTGTTGCAGTTGTCGATCTTCGCGCTGGGCATCATGCCGTACATCACCGCGTCGATCATCATTCAGCTGCTCGTGGTCGTCATCCCTCGGTTCGAGCAGCTGAAGAAGGAGGGTGCGCCGGGTCAGGCGAAAATGACCCAGTACACCCGGTACCTGACCCTCGGCCTCGGCGTTCTGCAGTCCACCGCGTTCCTGGCGCTGGCGCTGAACGGCGGCATGTTCCCCGGCTGCTCGGTCGGTTCCCAGATCGTGTCCCCGCGCAGCGCGCTTACGTTGATCACCCTGGTGCTGGCCATGACGGCCGGGACCGGCGCCATCATGTGGATGGGCGAGCTGATCACCGACCGCGGCATCGGCAACGGAATGTCGATCCTGATCTTCACCTCGATCGCGGCCCGCATCGTGCCGGAGGGCCAGAACATCCTGTCGATGAACGGCGGCGTGATCTTCGGCGTGATCGTGGTGATGGGCTTCGGCATCATCGCGGCGGTGGTATTCGTCGAGCAGGGGCAGCGACGGCTCCCGGTGCAGTACGCCAAGCGGATGATCGGCCGCAAGATGTACGGCGGCACGTCCACTTACCTGCCGCTCAAGGTGAACCAGGCGGGAGTTATCCCCGTCATCTTCGCTACCTCGTTGCTGTACCTCCCATCGCTGATCGTTCAACTGCTGTCCGGGGACGCGGCGAACAGCGGGATCGTGCAGTGGATGAGCTACTACGTCACCGATCAGGGAACCTGGTCGCACATTGCGCTGTACTTCGCACTGATTATCTTCTTCACCTACTTCTACGTCAGCATCACGTTCAACCCCACCGAACGCGCTGAAGAGCTGAGAAAGTACGGCGGGTTCATCCCCGGCATCAGACCCGGTCGGCCGACGGCCGAGTACATCCAATTCGTGCTGAGCCGGATCACCTTCCCAGGCTCGATGTACCTCGGGATAGTGTCGATCTTGCCGAACTTGTTCCTGTCCATCACTGGGCCGGGAAACAATCAGAACTTCCCCTTCGGCGGTACTGCAGTGCTGATCTTGGTCGGCGTCGGTCTTGACACGGTCAAGCAGATCGAAACCCAGCTGATGCAGCGCCACTACGAAGGGTTCCTGCGCTAGTGAGGATGCTGATCATCGGTCCGCAAGGGGCCGGCAAGGGCACCCAGGCGAACCTCCTGTGCGCGGAGCTTTCCATCCCGCACATCTCGACCGGCGACCTGTTCAGGGCCAACATCGGCGGGAAGACCGAGCTCGGCCGGCTGGCCAGTGCGTACATGGAGGCCGGCGACCTGGTGCCGGACGAGCTCACTCAGCGAATGGTCGCCGACCGGCTGCAGGCGCCGGATGCGAACGGGTTCCTGCTGGACGGGTTCCCTCGCAACATTGGCCAAGCGCAGTGGCTGGCAGAGTTGCTGCAGGGTCGGGGTACGCCGATCAACGCGGTCGTACTGTTGACCGCGCCGGATGAGGTACTCACCGAGCGGATGCTGGCTCGCGCTCGCGCAGACGACACCGAGGACGCGATCCGGCGCCGCCTGGACATCTATCACGCCGAGACACTGCCGTTGATCGACTGGTACGGCGAGCGGGTGGTTCGGGTGGACGGCGTCGGCTCGGTGGACGACGTGCATGCCAGGGTGCTGGTCGCCATCGGGCTGAGGTCCGCGCCCGCGCCGGGGGCCGATCACGATGGACCCAGCGCTGGCGTCGTCGTTGACGGCGCTGTTCCCCCTGGTGGCGTCAAAGCGGCCGACCATGCTGTCGGCTCTGGCGACGATGCGCACTCGGGCTGTGTGGATGGCTGACCGCGCCATCGAACTGAAGACCCGCGGCGAGCTCCAGGCCATGAGGGCCTCTGGGTTGGTGCTTGCTCGAGCGATCGCCGCCGGCCGCGCCGCGGTCCGGCCGGGAGCGAGCACGGCGGATATCGACGCAGCGGTGGCGGAGGTGATCGCCGACGCCGGCGCGGTGAGCAGCTTCCTCGGCTACGGCGGCGGCCCATCCGGAGTCGGTGCATTCCCCGGAACGATCTGCGCGTCGATCAACAACGAAGTGGTGCACGGGATCCCGACGACGTCACGGTTACTGGCCGAGGGCGACCTGCTGTCGATCGACGCCGGATGCATCCTGGACGGCTGGCATGCCGACTCCGCGGTGTCCCTCCATGTGGGCGAACCGCCGTCGATGGTCGAGGTCGATCTGATCGCAGCCACCGAGGCTGCCATGTGGGCCGGTATTGCCGCGATCAAGGCAGGTGGCAAGCTCGGCGACGTTTCGTCGGCGATCGAGTCGTCGGCGCTGCGGTCCGGGCAGCAGGATGGGCGGCGATACGGCTCGGTGTCCGGCTACGGCGGGCACGGGATCGGTTCGGCCATGCACATGGCGCCGTTCGTGCCGAATCAAGGCAAACGCGGCAAGGGCATCCGACTGGTGCCGGGCATGGCGCTGGCCATCGAACCCATGTTGACGCTGGGCCGTCCGGCGACCAGGGAACTGGACGATGGCTGGACGGTGGTCACCGCTGATGGTGCCCGCTCGGCGCACTGGGAGCACTCGGTGGCGATCTGCTCGGACGGTATCTGCGTGCTGACCGCCGATGACGGCGGAGCGGCGGCGCTGGCCGGGTTCGATGTCACTCCTGTCGACCTGGGCTGACCCACCCTCCTTCGTCACTGTCGACTACCCGTTGACATGCCATGGCGGGTAAGCAGGTAGTCGCCTCGCGGGGATGCACGCCTAGTCTGCGGCTGCTCGCGCGGCCGCAGATCCAGCGGCGGCAGCATGCTTGGCCAGTGGCCCGCTCAGCCGATCGACTGTGTGCTGGCGATGCTCGGTAAGCAGCACCAGCAGCCGGACCTGGTCGCGCGCGCGCGCCGCCTCCAGGATCTGTGCGTGCTCGGCCTGCGCCTTCTGTCGGGACGGCTCGTTCCCGTGGTAGATCGCCCGGTAGGGATCGGCGGTGTCCCATAGCTGCCGCAGGATGCGGATCAGCCGCGGCATCCCGCACGGCGTCAGCAGGGTGAAGTGGAACCGGGTGTGTGCCACGTTGACGCCGGCAATGTCGCCCGTCGCCGCGGCCTCTTCCATCTCCGCGTAGGCCGACGTCATCTCTTCAATGTCGTGGTCGGTCAATGCCAGGATCGCCTTGGTCACCGCTTCCGGCTCAAGCAGCGCCCGCAGTCGCTGGATCTCCAGCAACTCCTCAATGTTCAGCTCAGCGATGAAGTACCCGCGATGCGGGGCGTAGGAGATCTGCCCCTCGCCCTGCAGGATCCGCAGTGCCTCGCGGATCGGCACCCGGCTGACCCCGAGCTTCTCCGCGAGTGCGTCCTGGACCACCTGAGTCCCCGGCGCCAACTCGCCCTCGATGATCGCGCGGCGGAGCTCGGCGAGGACAGCCTGCTGCGCGGTGGGCGGTCGTTCAAAGGCCTTGGCTGCGGTCACGCGGTCCCCCTCCGACGAGTACCGGGGTACCCGGGCCTGTCCTGTTCTGAATCAATTCTGTCATCTTGCTTCGTGAAGTTTAGGCGGTTGGGACGGCAGGTGGGCGAATCGGTGAGTCATCGCCAGGTAACCGTCGACTGCGGCGGCGGTGTCTGCTCGCTGCGCCCGGCGACCAGCTCTTGCCCGTCGACGAACACCGCGGCGATCCCGGGCAGGTCGCCCAGCGCGAACGACTCAAGCGCGTCGGCGGATCGCGACCCGGTCACCGGTCCGAGCAGCACGAGGTCGGCGGGCGACCCCGGCTCCAGAAAGCCGCTATCCAGCCGGTGGTGGCGGGCGGTGTTCCCGGTGGCGGCGGCAACAGCATCGGCAGGGTCCATTCCGCAAACCGAGGCCAAGAAGCAGATGTTGCGCAGCATCCCCCGTGGGATCACTCCGGTGCCGCCCGGCGTGTCGGTGCCCAGAGTGAGCCGATCCAGCCGGCCGACGTCGGCCAACTCGCGGGCGACGACCATCGTTGCCCGGTAGTTCATCGAGCTGCACACTTCGATTCCGGCCTCGGGAAGGCCGCGGATCACCTCGCCGATCTCGTGATCTGGCATCGGAATCGGCCCGCCCGAGAGGTGGCCGACGATGTCCGGGTGGACGGCGCACACCACGGCGCTACCGGCGACCCGGCTGGAGCCCGACCGGGACACCCCGCCCGAGTGCATCTTCACCACCATGCCTCGCTCCGCGGCCCAGGTCATGTACTGCTGCGCCTCCCCGTCACCGAGCCGATTCCAGTCGTAAAAGATGAACTTCAGCTGACAGATGCCGTGCTCGGCCATCCGATCGAAGTGATCCACGGTCAGGCCGGGCACTAGCAGGACCGTTCCCGCGCTGAGTTTCACACCGGACGGACGCACCCGGCCGAGAGTGTGCCGCGAGGTGATCGCGATACTCAGCACCAGCTCAGGTGTCAGGTCATCGAAGGGCAGGCCGGGGATGTGCAACTCCCCGGCCGAGACCATGCTGGTGTTCCCGCCATGCAGGTAGTTGTGGATCCAGCCGACGCTGTTTTGAGAAGGAGTCCACTCGCCGGCGGTCGGGTGTACGTGGCCGTCAACCAGGCCCGGGATTGCGGTGAGCCCGCCGGCGTCCAGCACCCGGTCGGCAGTGTCGGGTACGTCACCGACCGCAGCCACGACGTCCCCGTCTATGAGTAGCGCGGTGTCTCGCAGTACCGGCGCGCCGATCCGTCCGGTTGCCAGCACGCGGATGTTGCTGATCAACGTGGTCGCCATGCTGCCGTCCCTGAGCGTCGTCGGATACCTGAGCTTGCCGAATCGCTTTGGAGATTATATACATGATCCGATCAGCGCCAAGCGGCGATCAACTGGGCCAGCCTCAGACGGCTCGTTGTGGGCGACCACCTTCGGCAGCAGAACCGGGAGACGTAATGGTCAGCATGGGTGTCGGACTGTTCCCGACCGAACCGGTCGGCCGGATGCGGGAGCTGACGCTGCTGGCCGAGTCGTTGGGATATGCAAACGCCTGGTTCGGCGACTCGCAGAACATCTGGCGCGAGTCCTCTACGACGATTGCGGCATCGGCCGTCGGGACCGACAAGATCGTGTTCGGCACCGGCGTGACCAACTCGGTGACCAGGCACCCGTCGCTGTTGGCCTCCACCTGGGCGACCTTGTCCGAGTTCACCGGCGGTCGGGCGGTGTTGGGCATCGGAACCGGAGACTCTTCGCTGCGCACGATGGGACTCAAACCACTCAAGCTTGCGGAACTGGAGCGCTCCATCGCCGACTTGCGAACTTTGCTGCGCGGCGAGGCGGTGGTCGAGGCCGACAGCGGCGCGCAGTACCGGCTGAGCTATCTGACGGAGCCGGCTCGGGTGCCGATCTACATCGCCGCATCGGCACCGAAGATCCTGCGGATGGCGGGTCGCATCGCGGACGGGGTGATCATCCTGGTGGGCACGGCCCCGCAGTTCATCTCGGCCGCACTGGACACCGTCGCCGCCGGAGCGGCCGAGTCCGGACGCACCCTGGCCGACCTGCACACCGTGCTGTGGACGCCGACCGCCATCCGGGACTCCGACGAGGAGGCGAAAAGCCTGGTCCGGGCTCATGTCTCGCGGGTAGTGATCAGGCCGTTGCCAGCTCCGGTCGACCCTCACCTGCAGTCCGCGATCGATAAGATCCGAGCGAACTACGACTATTACCAGCACATGGTTCCGGAGGCAGAACATGCCTCGCTGGTGCCCGATGAGCTGGTGAACTTGTTCGCGCTGGCCGGCACCGCCGAGCACTGCGCGGCCAGGATCGACTCGATCGTCTCCTCGGGCATCGACCAAATTTCCATCGTTCCGTTCGTCCCGGCCGGTCAGGACCGGGCCCCGACGATTCGCACCTTCGCGGATCTGATGTCCCGGAAGTGAGCGCCGAAAAAGTGAGCGCCGAAAAGTGAGCGCCGAAAAGTGAGCGCCGGAAAATGACCACAGCCTCCGCCTACTTCCCGGAACCCGGGGACGACGTACCTGGCGCACCGCCGGCGCTCGAGGGCTCCACCATCCCAGGGAGTTTCCCTGATCGGACGGTTCTCGCTACCGACGCCGGCGCTGCCCCTGTCATGGCTTCGGCCACCGGACAGGGAGTCGACCCTCCCGCAGGTCGCCGATCCCGATGGGTGATCACTGGGATCGGCGTCGTGCTGGCGCTGGTCTGGATTCATCGTTGGCGACGGGCAAACTCGGTTGGCGATTGACGATGATTGGATATAGTATCCGATGACTTGCGTCACACAGCGCTTCAGCGAGAGGTACTGACCGGCACAAACCGGGCAGTTCCGGCACCACCCGTTTCAATCCAACAGCTCCACCCACAGACAGGAGGTCCCCATGCGTTCCAGGACACGAGGCTGCGCTGCGCTGGCGCTCGCGATCGTCGGCGTGCTCGCGGTCAGCAGCTGTGGCAGCAGCTCGGGCAGCACCAGCGGGCAGACCGCCACCGGCGCCTCCGGTGGCACTTCCGCTGCTACCGCCGGTGGCGCTGCCGCAACGACACTGCGCATCTCCGCGACAGGTCTGGACAGCCTGCCGTTCATGGCGATCCTGCAAGTGGCCGTCGACAAGGGCTGGTTCGCCGAGGCGGGCCTGAACGTCGAGATGTACTCGGGTGGTGGCGGCGGCAACACTCTGCGGGCGGTGACCACCGGCGACGCCGACATCGCGATTGCCGGGAACACGGCGGTGATCCTCGCATCGGCGAAGTCGGATTCGAACATGACGATTTTGGCCCCGTGGTTCCAGGTGAACGACTTCTACTGGATTGCCAACAAGGCGGACGCGAAGATCGACGGCGCCACCCTGGGCTTCTCCAGCGCGGGCTCCTCGACGGAGTTGACGGTCAAGGCGATCCAGAAGAAGTACCCGAGCGTGAAGGCCCAGGCGATCGGCGGGATGGGAGACAACTGGACGGCTGTCAAGGCCGGCAACATCACCGCCGGCTGGGCCATGCACCCGTTCGTCACCGACAAAGAGAAGAACGACGGTGCGAAGGTGCTCATCACCGCCCGCGACGTTGTCGGTGACTTCCCAGCCGACCTGGTCGCCGTGAACAAGGACTACGCGACCAAGAACCCCAAGGCCCTGACCTCGTTCTTCCAGGTGGTGGCCAAGGCGTTCGGCTACGTCACGGGCTCCACCGCGGACGCGGCCAAGGACCTGGCCAAGCTGATGAAGATGGACCCGGCGCTGGTCGAGACATCACTGAAGGAGACTCCTGAACTCGCCAAGGCCTACTCGCTCAAGGTTGACCCGGCTGCGCTGAAGAACCTTTCGCAGATGATGGTCGAGACTGGGCAGATCAGCCAGCCGATCGACTGGGCCACCGCGATGGACCAGCAGTTCTTGCCGGCGGACGACAGGGCCACCTTCTGACGGTCCTGGAAGCGAAAGTGTCGGTACACAGATGACGAATTCTGCAGGCCCTGATGGCCCTGATGGCCCTGAGGGCCCTGAGGGCCCTGGGGGCTCCGGGCGCTCTGAGGGCATCACCTTCGTCGACGTCGGGGTGACGTTCCGCACCGACGATTCCGAAGTGGTCGCTGTGCAAGGCGTCACCCAGCACATCCCTGACCGCACATTCGTGTCGATCGTCGGCCCGAGCGGCTGCGGAAAGTCGACACTGCTATCGGTGGTGGCCGGTCTGCAGAAGCCCACTTCCGGCGAAGTGCGGATCGGCGGCAGGCCGGTCCGTGGGCCGAACCGGGAGGTGGGCCTGGTCTTCCAGGAGGACTCCTCACTGCCCTGGCGAACCGTGACGGACAACGTGCGGTTCGCCCTACAGATGGCTGGCACCCCCCGAAAGGAACAGTTGGCCAGGGCCGCCGAAGCAATCGAACTGGTCGGACTGCAGGGATTTGAGAACACCTACCCGCACACGCTGTCCGGCGGGATGCGCCAACGGGTCGCGCTGGCCCGCACCCTTGCGGCACAGCCATCGGTGGTATTGATGGACGAGCCGTTCGCCGCGTTGGACCAGCAGACCCGGCTGCTGCTGGGCGGCGAAGTGGTGCGGATCTGGAGCCAGACCCATCAGACAGTGCTGTTCATCACCCACGACATCTCCGAGGCGATCCTGCTGTCCCAGCAGGTGTGGGTGATGTCCTACCGGCCGGGGACGATCATCGACGTCATCGACGTGGATCTGCCTGCTGACCGGGGTCCCGACATCGTCTCGACGCCGGCGTTCAACAGCCTGCAGAATCGGGTCTGGGAATCGTTGCGCGCCGAGTCCATGCGCGGCTTCGCGCAGGAGACTCGGACCGGGATGGGCGCCGGGTGATGACGGCCCCCGTGCAGGTCGACCGGGGCCCGTCGGGGCCGCGCGCGACGCAACGCCGCCGGAGAGTCTCCGATGGCACCTACAGCGTGGTGTCGACTGTCGGCCTGCTGCTGATCATGGTCGTGGTGCTGCAAATTGGTTCCGTCAGCAAGTGGTGGTCCTCGGCGATCCTGCCCGCGCCGACCGATGTGGTCGTCGCGACATGGCGCCTGATGGGTACCTCGCAGTTCTGGGACGACGTCGGCCGAACCTCATTCGAGATCGTCATGTCATTGGTGATAGGGCTGAGCCTGGGGCTGTTACTGGCGCTGGGATTCTGGAAGGCGCCGTACATCGGGCGGGTCCTCGAGCCGTACCTGATGGCCTTCTACGCGGTGCCGTTGGTGCTGTTCTACCCGGTGATGATCGTGGTGGTCGGGATCAACGCATGGTCGGTCATCGTGCTGGCCTCGATCATGGCGCTGATCCCGATGGCGGTGAACTGCTGGGTCGGGCTGGCGGGAATCCCACCCGTGTATCTCAAGTTGGCCAGGTCGGTGCGGTGCACGCCGATGCAGACCCTGTGGCGCGTCGCGCTCCCGGCCGCCGCGCCGTTCATCATGGCAGGGTTGCGGCTGGGTACCGTCTACGCGTTGATCGGTGCGATCGCCATGGAGTTCACCACGGCGCAGGCGGGTATGGGCTACCGAATTCGCTACTTGTACGAGTATTACTCCACGGTGGAAATGTACGGATACATCGTTGTGGTGTTGGTGGTTTCGATGATCATCACCGGCGCTCTGGTGACCGCGGAGCGGTCCGTCCTGGCTCGCAGAGGAAACCGATGACCGCGCTGCAGGAGCCACCGGTCGCCGCGGTACCCGTCCGCAGCCGTCGGCGGCGGTTCCGGGGTACGGTCCCGCTCGGCTCGGTGGTGGTGGCAGTGCTGGCTGTCCTCCTTTGGCACATCAGCTCCGGGTTGACCTTCGTGATCCCATCGCCGGCCGCGACCATCAGGGCATTGGGCCGTGATCTCGGCGATTCCGTTTACCTGCTCAACCTGCGGTACACCATGGTTGCCTCGCTGGTGGCGTTCGTGATCGCGGTGGCCATCGGGCTCGCGATCGGTCTCGCGCTGGGCGCCTCCCGCTGGGCCAGCGTGATCTTCGAGCCGCTGCTGGTCGCCCTCAATGGGATACCCAAGATCGTCATCTACCCGATCCTGCTGCCGATCTTCTCCCTGGGCATCGGCAGCAAGATCGCGATGGGTGTGCTGTTCGCGCTGTTCCCGGTGATGACCAACGTGACCACGGGGGTGCGCGCGATCCCTGCCGTGTACTGGAAGTTGGCACAGTCGGTCAACTGCTCGCGTTGGCAGACGTTGCTGCACATCGTGTTGCCCGCACTGCGCCGCCCGTTGCTGACCGGTCTGCGGCTGGCGGTGAGCCTGGCCCTGGTCGGGGTGGTGCTCGGCGAATTCTTCGCGACCAGGTACGGGCTCGGACGCGTTGTACTGCAAGCCTACTCGGTGGGTAACTATGCCGACATGATGAGCTCGATCATCTTGTTGATCGCGATCTCTTTCGTGCTCTCCCTGGGGTTGTGGGCCTTCGAGCGGCGGGTCCGATAGCGGTGGCCGAGAATCTGTCACCAGCCGACGGAGGCTGGGTGGGCCGCTCGGTCGACCGCCGGGAGGACGAGCGGCTGCTGCACGGGCGCGGCACTTTCGTCGCCGACCTGGTGGATGCGGGCACGGCGGCCATCGCATTCGTACGGAGCATCCAAGCCAATGCGCTGATCGAGCGCATCGATACCGCCGGTGCGGCAGCCCTTCCCGGCGTGTACGCGGTGTTCACCGGGGCGGACCTGGCCCTCGGACCGCTGCCGACGCTGCACGTTCCGCATCCGGAGTTCGCCGCCGCCACCGGCTTTTCCATGGTCGATCCGAGGTTGGCCTGCTTGAGCGCCGATCGGGTCAGCTACGTGGGTCAGCCGGTGGTCGCGGTGGTCGCGCGGGACCGGCACACTGCCGAGGACGCCGCCGAACTGGTGCAGGTCGACTATCTGCAGCGGCCGGCTGTGATGGATGCTGCGGCCGCGCTGTCTCCGTCCGCGCCGGTGGTCCACCCGCACCTGGAGTCCAACGAAGCCGCCAGAATCGGCTATTCCTTCGGCGATCCGGATGCCGCGCTTGCCCAGGCCGCGGTGGTGGTCGAACGCGCGTTGCGGATCGGCAGGCACGCGGCGATGCCGATGGAATGCCGCGGGGTGCTCGCCAAACCCACTCCGGACGGCAGGTTCGACGTGGTGACCTCTACGCAGATCCCGCACCGGGTGCGGGAGGGGATCTGCGCCGCTACCGGCATCGAGCAGGACAGGGTGCGGGTGCGGCTGGTCGATGTCGGCGGCGGATTCGGCGGCAAGGCGAACGTGTATGCCGAGGAGGCCGTCGTGCTGGCCATTGCCGCCCGGCTCGGCCGGCCGGTTGCCTGGCTGGAAGACCGCAGTGAGCACCTGGTGTCCGCTGCGCACGGCCGTGACCAGACCCACCGGTGCCAACTGGCGGTGGACGGCGACGGGCGGATCCTCGCGCTGGCCGATGAGTTCGTCATCGATGTCGGGGCCGGCAGCCTGTGGACAGCGGGGATCATGGCCAATACTGCGATCCACTTGCTAGGTCCCTACCGGATGCCCGCCGCCCGCATATCCGGCCGCGCGGCGTTCACCACCAAGACGATAGTGGCGCAGTACCGGGGGGCCGGCCGGCCGGAGGCGTGCTTCGCCCTGGAGCGCTGCCTGGACGCCGCCGCTGCGGCGCTGGGCATCTCCGGCATCGAGATCCGACGGCGGAACCTACTCACCGCAAGCGACCTGCCCTATGCACGGCCGCTGCCGTATCGGGACGGCGTGCCTATTCGCTATGACGGCAAGGACTACTTGGCCGTGCTGGACGCGGCACTGGATCTGGTCCCGGCGCAGACGATTGCGCAAGAGGCGGCAGCGCATCCGGATCTGTTGATCGGGCATGGCGTGGTGAACTACATCGAGGCCACCGGCCGTGGACCGTTCGAGATGGCCGGCGTGCAGTTGCTGGACAGCGGACGGTTCGCAGTGGGTGCCGGTTCTGCCAGCGCCGGGCAGTCCCACGAGACTGTATGGGCGCAAATCGCCGCCGACGTCCTGGGCGTCGGCCCCGATCGGATCGATGTCACCACCGGCGATACCGACGTCGTGCCGGAAGGTATCGGCACCTTCGCCAGCAGGTCCGCGGTTGTCGCCGGGTCCGCCATCCACAACGCCGCTGGCGAGATGATCGAGCACGCCCGTGAGCTGGTGGCCAAGGAGCTGGACTGCGCCCCGGAACAGATCGTCTTCGACCGCGGGCAGTTCCGCTCGCTCGTCGACGGGCGAACAGTGAGTTGGGACGGACTCACCACCGCACTGCGAGATGGCGGACGGCTGGATGGGGCGCCGTGGCCGGGTGCACTGCACCGCTACCAGCCACCGACGGTGACCTGGACTATGGGTAGCCACTCCGTCCTGGTCGGGGTGGATCCGGATACTGGCCTGGTCCAGGTGCTTCGGTATGGGGTAGCGCACGAGGGCGGTCTGGAGATCAATCCCGCTGTGGTGCTCGGGCAGATTCAGGGCGGCGTCGCCCAGGGGCTCGGCGGGGCACTACTGGAGGATCTGGTCTACTCCGAATCCGGCCAGCCAGAGGTGACCACGCTGGCCGATTACCCGCTGATCGGGCCGGTGGAAACGCCGGATGTACTGGTGCGCCATCTGTATGCACCGACCGACTCGAATCCGCTGGGCATCAGGGGCGCGGGGGAGAGCGGCACCATCGCCGTCTACGCGGCCATTGCCTGCGCCGTCGATGACGCGCTCGACCACGCCGGTGGGGGCGTCGTGTGCACCCCCATCACCCCGCGCGACGTCGTCGCGCTGGCCGCGGACCGGCCCCGATGAAGTCCGCGCCGTTTCGCTATCGGCGCCCGGCGGGCGTCGCCCAGGCTCTGGACTGGCTCGGCCGGCCGGACACCAAGGTGATCGCCGGGGGGCAGAGCCTGCTGCCGCTGATGAACCTGCGGCTGGCCCGCCCCGAGGAGCTCGTCGACCTGAACGCATTGCCCGAACTGGAGCGGATCATTCCGGACGCCGAATCGCTGCTGATCGGGACGCTGGTCCGGCACCGGACGCTGGAACGCGACCCGGTGGTGGCCAGCCGAATTCCGTTGCTGGCGGCGGCCGCGGCGCACATCGGACACGTCGGCATCCGCAATCGCGGAACGATCGGCGGCAGCCTCTGCCACGCGGACCCGGCCGCCGAACTGCCGCTGGTTGCCGCGGTGCTCGGCGCCACCGTGTACCTGGAGTCCGCCGGCCGGTCCCGCCGCGCCGTTCCCGCCCGCGGGTTCGCCACCTCCTACTTCACCACCGTCGCCGAGCCCGATGAACTGCTCACCTGGATCAGGGTGCCGACGTTGCGGCCGGGCCAGGGCTGGGGGTTTGTCGAATTCGCCCGCCGGCACGGCGATTTCGCCATGGCAGGGGCAGCGGCCACCGTGCGACTTGACGCTGCTGGGCACATCGTTCACGCGGCTGCCGGGGTGATGTCGGTGGCCGACACCCCAGTGGTGTTGGACACCTCCGGCCTGCTCGGTCGGCGGCCGGTGGCCGCCGAGCTGCGCGAGTGGGCGCTGGACGCGTGCGCAATACTGCGCCCCGGGCAGGACCCCGAGTTCGGGCGACATCTGGCATCGGTGGCGCTGACCCGCACACTTGCCGATGCGGCACGGCGGGCGACGGAGGCGAGCAGCAATGAGCAGTGACCAAACCGCCGGGACCGATGACCGGACCGGGCCGGCCGCCGAGCCTGGCACCGGACCTGGCATCGGACTCGACTCCGAGTTCGGCACTGAGATCGACTGCACCGTCAACGATCGGCGAGTCTACGCCACGGTTCCCGACAGACTGAACCTGGCGGACTTCCTGCGGGATCGACTGGGCCTGACCGGTACCCACCTCGGCTGTGAACACGGGGTGTGCGGCGCCTGCACCGTACTGGTGGACGGGCGCAGTGTCCGCTCCTGCTTGATGCTCGCCGTCCAGGTCCACGGCCGCACGGTCACCACCGTGGAGGGGCTGACTGCCGGCGACCGCAACGCCGACCTGTGCGCGGCGATGACCCGTGAGCACGGACTGCAATGTGGCTTCTGCACCCCGGGTTTCCTGGCCACAGCGGCCGAGCTGCTGCAGGAGACGGTCGGAGCCGCCGGTCGGCCGATGGGCACTTTGGACGAACGAGTGGTGCGGGAGTGCCTGTCCGGCAATGTGTGTCGGTGTACTGGGTACACCGGCATCGTTCGGGCCGTGATGCAGACCGCGGCGATGCGGGCCGCCCAGGCCGAAGTGACCTGATGGGAGTCGTCAGGGTGCGACGATGGCCCTGATCCGCTGGCCGCAGGCGAACATGTCGCCCAGCACCTGGTCTCGGTCCGACTCGTCGAACGCCACGATCACCGCATAACCGATTGCTCCCAGCGGCCCAGTGACCACGCCCACATCGGCCCGCACGCCAGGGATGGTGCCGGTCTTGTGGGCCAGTGTCAGGCCACGGTCCGGGTCCGTATGCGCGAGCGGATCCATCCCGAGTGCCCCGGCCACCATCGAGGTGTCGGTATCCAGCGCCAACCAGTCGAGCACCTGGCGAGATACCCGGCGGGAGCGCACCTTGCCCTGGTGCAGCCGGACCATCAGGTCCGCAAGCTCGGCGGCGGTCCCGGTGGACAGCACCGGGGGGTCGGAGGGGCGGCGGACGTCACGCACCCTGTCGTGCAGCGCGGTGTGTTCCAACCCGAGCATCCTGCCGCGTTCGGTGACCGCAGCCAGACTCACCCGGCGCAGCAGCACATTGGTCGCCAGGTTGTCACTCACCGCGCCCACCAACGCCGCCAGGTCGGCTGCCGGCAGGGTGTCGGTCGTCAGATGCCACCACAGCCCGGAATCCTGGACAGCGTCCTGCGGGGTCCGGGGGAGCGGTTCGGCCGGGTCCAGCCGACCGTCCGCGAACCGCACCGCCACCTCAGCCAGCAGCAAGATCTTTCCGATGGACGCGGTGCGGTGGACCCGGTCGGCGTCTTCGGACACCAGAACCTCCCCGCTGTCCGCGTTCCGCAGGCACACCGACATCAGCGGGGAGCCCACCCTGGGCTGCGGGAACGCGGGGGTCACCTGCAGAGCCTAGAAGGTCGTCGGCCGGCGCGGCGAGCAGCACGCTATCGGTGGGGCGGTGACGGCACAGCCGACAGCCGACCGGGAATGGACCCGAATCAAGGGGGCGAGTTGTCGGGAACGTGGTAAGTGTGTCACCGTCGTAGTAGGCATCCGGGCCATCCCGGCAGAGCCGCGTTGCCCGCCCGCTGGAACCCGAGGACGGCTGTTCGCTGATGTCGAAGTTAAAGCCGAAGGAGAAGTCCTTCTACCTGCACTTCAAGAACGCAGCCGACAACCTGGCGGCGGGCGCGGAGGCGCTGGCCGAGGTCACCGGGAAGTCCGTGGACCGTGCGGTGATCGCCACCCGGATGCGGGAGTTGGCAGCCGAAGGAGATCTGGTCACCGACGCACTGCTGGCGACGCTGCATGCCAGCTTCGTTACCCCGTTCGACAGGTCGGAGATTCAAGAACTGTCCAGGGCGCTGGACGACGGCATCGACCACATGGAGGCGGCCGCCGGGTTGATCTACCTGCTCGACCCGCCGCCGCTGCCTGCCGAGGCCAAGACGCTGACCAGAATTCTGGTGGACTGCGCCGCGGCGACCGTGATCGCGGTCGGCAAGCTGAAGAAGCTCAAGGGGCTGCGTACCTTCCGGGCGGAGATCATCCGCCTGGAGCAGGAAGCGGATCAGGCGCGCCGGGAGCTGCTGGCCCGGCTAACCGGGGGTGAGTTCAACCCCCTTGATGCGATCAAGCTGAAGGCCATCGGTGACGAGTTGACCGCCGCGGTGGCGGCATTCGAGACGGTGGCCGAGATCGTTGAGGCCGTCATCGTCAAGGAGTCGTGAGCAGCCTCCGTGTTCGGACTGGTGGTGACGGTCTGCCTTGCGCTGATTTTCACCTTCACCAACGGTTTCCATGACGCAGCCAACGCCATCGCGGTTTCCATCGCCACCAGGGCGTTGCGGCCGAGGGTGGCGCTGGCGTTGGCCGCCGTGGGCAACCTGGTCGGAGCATTCTTCGGCGCGAAGGTGGCGGCCACCGTCGGTAGCGGCATCATTGATCTGCCGACCGACAGCGGCGTGATGCCGGTGGTGGGCGCCGCGTTGGTAGGCGCCATTGCGTGGAACCTGATCACCTGGCAGTTCGGCCTGCCTTCCTCCTCCTCGCACGCGCTGATCGGCGGGATGGTGGGCGCCGCGCTGGTCGCCGGCAAGCCAGTGCTGTGGGGCGGCGTGATCGACAAGGTGCTGATCCCGATGGTGGCATCGCCGGTGGTCGGGTTCGTGCTCGGTTACGCGGTGATGCTGGCCATTATGTGGATCTTCCGGAGGATGCCGCCGGCCAGGGCCGCGCACGGGTTCCGGCGCGCACAGATCGGCTCGGCCACTGCGATGGCCTTCGGCCACGGGATGCAGGACGCCGCCAAGACGATGGGCATCTTGGTGCTGGCGTTGAACGTTGCCGGCCAGCACAGCGGTGACTCGATTCCGCTGTGGGTCTACCTGACGTGCGCCGGCACGCTGTCCGTGGGGACTGCATTCGGCGGACAGAAGATCATGTCAACACTGGGGCGAAAGGTGGCCGACCTGGACCCACCGCAGGGCTTTGCCGCCGAGATCACCGGCGCCGGGGTGCTGTATGTGGCGGCGATCGGGTTCGGCGCGCCGATCTCCACCACCCACGTCACCGCTGCGGCCATCATGGGTGTCGGGGCGACCCGCCGAGTGTCCGCGGTGCGCTGGCGGACCGCCTGGAACATGATCAAGGCCTGGATCTTCACCTTTCCCGGCGCTGGGCTGATCGCGGCCGCGGCGTGGGCGATCGTGTCCTGGGTGACTTGAACCGGGAGTCGCCGGTCGCGGTGTGAGCAGTGACACGGGCAGCGGCGCAGGCAGTAATACGGCCGGTCCTGGGCCGACTTGGACCAACACGGTCACCTCGCGTAGAGTGGACCCTTGGCGCGCGTCTCGATACCGGTCTGCTGTAGCCGCAGTCTGGTGCTGAGTCCCTCTGTGTCGCCCCGCAGCTGTGTCCGCCGACTGGCGGACACGGTAGCGGGATCCGTCCCTTCCGGAGCAACATCGGTTGGCGGGTCGTGCTGTGCCCGGACCCGCAACGGTCCGGATGCCCTGCTCGGCGGGGCACCAGGTAAGGAAAGGCCATGCGTCAGTGGGCACGTGGCCAGCAGCAGTGCGGAGAGATTGCGGAGGATATGGCCAAGAAGGACGGGGCCATCGAGGTCGAGGGCCGGGTGGTGGAGCCGCTGCCCAATGCGATGTTTCGCGTTGAGCTGGAGAACGGCCATCGGGTGCTCGCCCACATCAGCGGCAAGATGCGGCAGCACTACATCCGCATCCTGCCAGAGGACCGCGTCGTCGTGGAGCTGTCGCCCTACGATCTGTCTCGCGGCCGCATCGTCTACCGCTACAAGTAGTCCCACAAACAGTCCCACAAACAGCCACGCCCCAATCATCATCAGAACCAGCTCCTGGTGCTCTTCACCAGGGTTCCAGGGAGAAGGCACCATGAAGGTCCAACCCAGCGTCAAGAAGATCTGCGACAAGTGCAAGGTGATCCGTCGGCACAGCCGCGTCATGGTCATCTGCGACAACCCGCGACACAAGCAGCGCCAGGGCTGACCTGGCGTCACCCCGGAGGCCGAACGCCGCCGGGAACCACCCATCGCGTCACCTGCCGTCCGATTTCGGACGGTGTACCCCCGGTCGGAGGCCGGGGCCCGCTCCCCGGCCATCCGGGGACCGAAGCGGGACGGGACGTGACCGACACCTCCGCACCGCGATTGGAGAACCGCGCCAGATGGCACGTCTCGTCGGTGTTGACCTGCCCCGCGACAAGCGGATGGAGGTCGCACTCACCTACATCTATGGGATCGGGCGTACCCGATCCCTGGAACTGCTCACCACCGCCGGGATCAGCCCGGACCTGCGCTCCAAGGACCTGACGGACGAGCAGGTGCTCGCCCTTCGGGAGGCTATCGACTCACACGAGTTCAAGGTCGAGGGCGACCTGCGCCGTGAGGTCCAGGCCGACATCCGCCGCAAGATGGAGATCGGCTCCTACCAGGGCATCCGGCACCGCCGGCACCTGCCGGTCCGCGGCCAGCGCACCAAGACCAACGCCCGCACCCGCAAGGGACCCAAGAAGACCATCGCCGGCAAGAAGAAGGCCAGGTAAGCCATGCCCCCCAAGTCACGCCAGGCCACCGGCGCCGTCAAGAAGGTTCGGCGCAAGGAGAAGAAGAACGTGGCCCATGGCCACGCGCACATCAAGAGCACCTTCAACAACACCATCGTCACGATCAGCGACCCGACCGGTGCGGTGATCTCCTGGGCTTCGGCCGGCCATGTCGGCTTCAAGGGCTCCCGCAAGTCAACGCCGTTCGCTGCCCAGATGGCGGCCGAGAACGCCGCCCGCCAGGCCATCGAGCACGGCATGCGCAAGGTCGATGTGTTCGTCAAGGGCCCGGGTTCGGGTCGGGAGACGGCCATCCGGTCGCTGCAGGCCGCCGGCCTCGAGGTCGGCGCCATCTCCGACGTCACCCCGCAGGCACACAACGGGACCCGGCCGCCCAAGCGGCGCCGGGTCTGAAGCGGGGAGGAAGCTAGATCATGGCTCGTTACACAGGACCCATCACCAAGAAGTCACGCCGTCTGAAGGTCGACCTCGTCGGCGGCGACATGGCCTTCGAGCGCCGTCCCTTCCCGCCCGGCCAGCACGGCCGCGCGCGGACCAAGGAGAAGGAGTACCTGACCCAGCTACAGGAGAAGCAGAAGGCCCGCTTCACCTACGGCGTCATGGAGAAGCAGTTCCGCCGCTACTACGCGGAAGCTGCTGCCCGTCCGGGCAAGACCGGTGACACGTTGCTGCAGATCCTGGAGTCCAGGCTGGACAACGTCGTCTACCGGGCGGGCCTGGCCCGGACCCGCCGTGCAGCGCGCCAACTCGTCACCCACGGCCACTTCATGGTTAACGACGTGCGGGTTGACGTGCCGAGCTACCGCGTCGAGCAGTACGACATCGTCACCGTGCGCAAGCAGTCGGTGGAGACGTTCCCGTTCGAGCTGGCCAGGCAGACCTTCGGCGAGCGTCCCATCCCGGCCTGGATAAAGGTCGTCGAGGGCACCTTGCAGATCCTGGTTCACCAGCTGCCGGTCCGCGCCCAGATCGACTCGCAGATCACCGAACAGCTGATCGTCGAGTTCTACTCGAAGTGATCGACCCGCCCGCCCACCCGAAACCGGGTGGGCGGGCGGTGCCGTGCACCGGGCCTCGCGGCTTCGGCGCCCGGCGCCCGATCCGGGGCATCGCCGCCGGATCGGCCGGCCCCCGATCACCCGATCGACGGCCACCGCCACCGGATGACGTCATATAGCGGTCGTCACCTGCGAAAGGAAGCACCCAGTGCTGATCTCCCAGCGCCCCGTCCTGTCCGAGGAAGTTGTCGCGGACAACCGCTCCCGGTTCATCATCGAACCGCTGGAGCCCGGCTTCGGCTACACCTTGGGCAACTCGCTGCGCCGTACCCTGCTGTCCTCCATCCCTGGTGCCTCGGTGACCAGCATCCGCGTCGAGGGTGTGTTGCACGAGTTCACCACCGTCCCCGGGGTCAAGGAGGACATCACCGAGCTGATCTTGAACCTCAAAGAGCTGGTGGTCTCCTCCGAGGACGACGAGCCGGTCACCATGTACCTGCGCAAGCAGGGGCCCGGTGTGGTGACCGCCGCGGACATCGCGCCGCCCGCCGGTGTCACCGTTCACAACCAGGACCTGAAGCTGGCCACACTGACCAACCGGGGCAAGCTGGAGATCGAGCTGGTGGTCGAACGCGGCCGCGGTTATGTGCCGGCCGCGCCGAACAAGGTGGTCGGGGCCGAGATCGGCCGGATCCCGGTCGACTCCATCTACTCCCCGGTGCTCAAGGTGACTTACCGAGTGGAGGCCACCCGCGTTGAGCAGCGCACCGACTTCGACAAGCTGGTGCTGGACGTCGAGACCAAGTCGTCGATCAGCCCGCGGGACGCGCTGGCCAGCGCCGGTACCACACTGGTCGAACTGTTCGGCCTCGCGCGGGAGCTGAACGTTGAGGCCGAGGGCATCGAGATCGGGCCCAGCCCGGCGGAGGCCGACCACATCGCGGCGTTCGCGCTGCCGATCGAGGAGATGGACCTGACGGTGCGCTCCTACAACTGCCTCAAGCGGGAGGGCATCCACACTGTCGGGGAGCTCGTCGCCAGGACCGAGGCCGACCTGCTGGACATCCGCAACTTCGGCCAGAAGTCGATCGATGAGGTCAAGGAGAAGTTGGCCGGCCTCGGGCTCGGCTTGAAGGACTCGCCTGCCGGCTTCGACCCGACCGCTGCCGCGTTGGCCTACGGCGAGAGCGACTGGTCGGACGACGAGGGCGGCGAGGACGACTACGCGGAGACCGAGCAGATCTGATCGCCTGCGCCGCGGCTGCCGCCCGTCGGCACTTGGCGTTCCGATTCCATCCCACCCGCGTACGTCGCGGAAACTATTGCAGGAGCGAGACAATGCCCATCCCCCCGAAGGGCCCCCGGCTCGGCGGATCACCGGCACATGAGCGGCTGATCTTGGCGAACCTCGCCAGGTCCCTGTTCGAACACGGCCGGATCACCACCACCGAGACGAAGGCGAAGCGGCTGCGCCCGGTGGCCGAGAAGCTGATCACCTCGGCCAAGCGTGGCACTTTGCACTCACGGCGCGAGGTGGCAAAGACCATCCGCGACAAGGATGTGCTGCACAAGCTGTTCGCCGACATTGCCCCGACGTTTGCGACCAGGGACGGCGGCTACACCAGGATCGTGAAGACCGGCCCGCGCAAGGGCGACAACGCTCCGATGGCGATCATCGAACTGATCCCTGAGGAGACGGTCTCCTCGGCGGCATCGAAGGTGGCACGCCGTGCAGCCGGCGGATCTGCGGCGAAGGCGGCGGGCGCAGGCCGGGGATCCGGCAAGGGCAAGGCTGCGGCGACCCAAGGGACGACTGACGCAGCGCCCGAGAAGGTCGCGGATGCCGGCGCGGGCGCCGACGCTGTTGATGCCGACACTGTTGATGCTGAGGTCGGCGACACCGAGGCTGTCGATAGCGAAGTGGAAGAGTCCGCGTCGACCGACGATGCGCCCTACGGTGACGGTTCGCATGCGCCGCTGGCCGACGGGTCGGCCCCCGGCGGTTACGACATCAAGGGCAACGCCGATTCGATGCTGTACCACGTCCCTGGCTCCGCGTTCTACGACCGGACGGTAGCCGAGGTGTGGTTCGCCAATACCGAGGCAGCCGAGGCAGCGGGCTTCTCGCTGCCTGCGTCGCAGCAGGCGGCGGGCGGCGCCGATGGCGACATTGTCGACGCTGACGCGGCGAGCACGGACGGCGACACCAAGGACAGCGACACCAAGGACAGCGACACCAAGGACAGCGACACCAAGTAGTCAGTTCTCACCACGCACGATAAGGGCCCGTTCCGCTGCGGCGGGGCGGGCCCTTGCCGCAGCCCCGGCTCGGCCCGGCTCGGCCCGGCTCGGCCCGGCTCGGTTCGGCCCGGTTCGGCCCGGTTCGGCCCGGCTCGGTTCGGCCCGGTTCGGTCCGGCCCGGTTCGGCCATGCCAGGGTGGATGGTCGCCCTTTGGCCGGTGCATCGCGGGCACAATCCCCGGTAAGGACAAAAAGTCGCACCTCGATGAAGTCCCCCGACGCAACACCGCAGGTCGGCGCGACGCATGGCACCACGAGATGCGACCTTTTCGCATCTTGGCCAGTGAACCGCCCACTGTGCCTTGGCCAACCACCCCGCCCGACGACGTAGGTTGACCTTCATGCCCACCGCAAGTCCTGTCAGGTTCCGGCTCGACCTGTCATACGACGGCACGGACTTTTCCGGCTGGGCCGCCCAACCCGGTCGGCGCACCGTGTCCGGCGTGATCGGTGAAGCGTTGGCCATCCTGTTCCGGACCCCTGTGCCGATGGTGGTGGCCGGGCGGACCGATGCGGGCGTGCATGCGCTGGGCCAGGTTGCACACATCGACATCGACCCCGAGGCGCTGGCGGCACTCGCCCCGCGGCATCGCCGGCCGGCCGCCGGAAGGCCCGGCGCGGGCTCCGTGCCTCCTACATGTGGCGACGCCGCCGACCTGGACGGCGAAACGGTCCCGAAGCCGGATACCGCGGGCGGCCTGCTGGGCCTGCGACGCCGGTTGGCAGGCATCCTGCCGTCGGACGTCAGGGTCCGGTCGGTGCGCCAGGCGCCGGTCGGCTTCGACGCCAGGTTCGCCGCGCTGCGCCGGCATTACCGTTATCGGATCGGGACCGCCGACTGGGGGGTGGAGCCCGGTGACCGGCACGACACGCTGGCCTGGCGGCGATCGCTGGACGCTCGTGCCATGGCAGAAGCCGCGGCGATGCTGACCGGCCTGCGCGACTTTGCCGCCTTCTGCAAACCACGCGAGGGCGCCACCACGGTGCGCGACCTGCAACGCCTGAACGTGATCGCCGAAGGCGACCTGATCCGGGTCGAGGTGACGGCGGACGCCTTCTGCCACTCGATGGTGCGCTCGCTGGTCGGCGTGCTGATTGCGGTCGGTGAGCTCCGGATCGGCGTCGACCGCCCCGCGGCCTTGCTGGCGCAGCGGGCGCGGACCGCCCAGGTGCCGGTGGCGCCCGCGCTGGGCCTAACCTTGATCGGCGTCGACTATCCGCCCGACGCCGATCTCGCCAGGCGCGCACAACTCACCAGAGCACTGCGGTCGGCCCTGCCGCCCGGCACTGACCCGGCGACCCGGGAGCAGTGAACGGGTCGAGGGCGGGCTGCCTCAGGCGGCCACGATCACCGCGAAGGACCCGACACCGATCAGCCGCTGCCCGTCGATGCTCTGCCCGGCCAGCAGGACGCTGATGGCGCCGGTGGTGGGGTCGAAGTCGACGTCGCTGACCGTACCGATCCGGTATCCGGCGGTGGTCAGGACCTGTTTGCCCAAAATGGTGTGCGCCTTGGAATCCAATTCTGCGAGCTGGTCGTCGAGTTCGATCAGGAGGTGATCGCCCGCGGCGGTAACGGCGTCGGCGCCGAATCCGGTGATGGCGGCCCAGGGCAGGGCGCTGCCGGACACCGGGGTCTTCTTCTTCAGCGTGATGGCGACGACCCGGCGGGCGGTCGGATCGACGACGAAGCTACGCAGGTGGCCGATGGTGGCGGCGGTGACGGTGCTAACCACCTTCCGGCCATGGGCTTCGGTGAACAGCATCAGCTATGCCCTCCCAACTGGGTCCGGAACGCGTCGACGACCGCGCCGAAGGTAGCCAGGTCGTCGGTGAGATAGTCGACGGCCGCAGCCGGCACGATCAAGTGCTCTTCGGACGCTGCCAGCGTGTCGGGCAGCGGGATGAGCAGCCGTTCCCGGCCGCGACCCAGGGTCTCGACTGGTTCGATCTCGTAGCCGACGATGTCGGCCTGCCCGCCCGGTCCTCCGACGCCGATGATGACGTCGGAGACCACACCGAGCGCGGTGCCCTCGTCGGAAAGGACCTGGGAGTTCAACACGTCGCCGCGAGTCGGCCCGTCATCTCCCTGCCCGCTGGTGACGTCGTCCAGGGCTACCAGCCGGGACTCCGATTCGATGATCAACGCATCCGGGCCGAGACCGACCACGCCGGACCACGGGACAGCCGTCTTCAGCGGCCCGGAGAATATGCTCCGACCAGCCAACGTGAAGGCACTGACCTGCCCGCCATCGACTGCGTAGACGATGTCCTTGATCTGTCCGACGGCTTCGCCGGCGAAGGTGACGACCGGAAGTTTCGCTAGGGCGCTGGCCCGCAGCAGGGTATTCATCGGGTCCTCCGAGGTCGTCGCCTAACGCGATCAGTGATGATGACGCCGCCCGCGCGGCGTCGGGCCTGGATGGCCAGGAACCCGCCCACCAGGACCACGATGACAACAATTGCGATGATCAACCACCACCACCACTGCATGGCCGGTACCTCCCTGTCGTGTAGCAGGCATCTGTGGCTTGCCTGCGGTGGTCGTTGCGGCTGGTTCGGTGGATGCGCTGACTCCAGTATGAGTACTTTGCCTGGGCCGTGCTGCGCGGCTGGCCCAGATGCTGCCCGATCGATCGGATCTCGGCCCGCTACGGCGGTGGGCATCGGTAGCGGGCTCGTGTGGTGTTGCCGCCGCGGACATCCGGTCCGGGCGGGAGCGGAAGCGATCAGGGCTGCCGCCCAGCTCGGCAGAAGTTTGCGCAGGCTGAACGTCACCTCGTGACACGGCGACGCTCTGGCCGTCCCGCTCGGGTGTTCAGGCCGGACCAGTGGATCTGGTCGAAGCGGGCGCGCAGGTGGGCCCCCCGATCGGGGTTGCGTGACGCCACCCAGGAGATCCGGCCGAGCAGGTGAGCGCGGAAGTCCGAATGTTCCGACCTGTTGGCCGCGGCGGGGCCGTCGCGACGGTAATCGTGCAGGATCGCCTTCAGCCGGTCGTAGCCCGGTCGGGCCAGGTTGGGGTGCTGGTTGACGACGATCCCGGTCACACTTTGGCGCTGGTCGGCCTGCCGGACTCGGGTCTAGGTCGGATGCAGACCAAGCGCTTCCGCCTGCACGATCGCGATCAGTCCGGTGGCGCCGCGACGCAGCTCGGTGCCACCGGAGAAGGTCAGGGCGTCGGCGTAGCGGGTATAGCCGGGCTCCACGGCATCGGCCAACGCAGCGAGCCGCCGATCCAGTGAGAACAAGACCAGATTCGCCAGCTGGGGAGCGGTGGCGCTGCCCTGCGGAAGGTGGGGCGCCGCGAGTCGGCGGCGCAACCGGAAATCGCGCGACGGGTCCGTTCTCGGGGGCATTCCGGGGGGCATTCCGGCGAGCATGTGGACAGGGGTGGCGTGCGTGGTGAGCCCGGTCAACAGGTGCGCGACCGGCTCCGGATAGCCAGCCGCCCGCAGCACCCCCATACCCGCGGCGCGGTGATCGAGGCGAAGCAGTGACGTGTTGGCGGGCGCAGGTGATCGCCGAGCGACCGACCACGAAACCGTGGCACGCGGGATGGACCTGGATGGGCGCGAGAATCTCGTCAAGTACCTGCCGGTGCAGCGCGCCGAGCCGGGGCCGGGGGGCTTCGAGCAGTCGCCCGCCCGTCGGACGGTCCAGCCAGCGGTAGCGGTAGTGGGCGATGCTGGCCCATTGCCGGCCGGCGTTCTCGTCCGCACCGTCGCATCGACCCACCATGCGACGGAGTGGGCGCGATCGGATCCAGCCGTTCACTCGCGAGCCGGCCATTGCGCGAAATCGAATGAGGCACGGTCCGTGCTCCGCAGGGCCCAGGTCAGTCCGGCCGGCGCTTTGCAGACCCGTGTTTCTGTGCCACGCTGCAGTTGTGACCGAGATCGCGGCAGTGCCACCCGAGACCCGTGACTGGACCTTCGTGATCGCCGAAGGGTGTGCTGAGTGCGGGTTCACCCCGCAGCCGCCCGAAAGGACCGGCGAACGGCTTCGGGCAACGATCCCGACCTGGCGGAGAGCGCTCGCCGCCAGGTCGGCACCCATGCGTCCGGCGCCTACCGTGTGGTCGGCGGTCGAGTACGGCTGCCATGCTCGCGATACCTGCCGGTTGTTCCGTCAGCGGCTGGAGATGATGCTCGTCGAGGATGACCCCGAGTTCGCCAACTGGGATCAGGACGCCGCCGCGGTCGAGAACGACTACGTCCACCAGGATCCGGACGAGGTGGCTGCGACGCTGGCTGCCGAGACGGAGGCGACGGCAACGGCTTTCGACCGCATCCGGCCCTACCAACGGGACCGTACTGGTCGCCGGAGCAACGGCTCAACATTCACCGTCGGCACCCTGGCTGTCTACCTCCTGCACGACGTCGAACACCACATCCACGACGTCAGCCCGGCCTGACGAACGCATCTCGCGCACGCCGGACATCCGCAATAGTGGAACCATGAAGAAGCGCGCATGGAGTGACCTGTCGTCCAAGCAACGCGCCCTGGTAATCGGACTTGGCGCGGTGCAACTCGGGTTGGTCGGGGCGGCACACGCCGACCTGAGCAGGCGGGATGCGGCGCAGGTCAACGGGCCCAAGCCGCTGTGGCGACTGCTGACGCTGGTGAGCTTCGTCGGGCCCATCGGGTACTTCCTGTTCGGTCGGCGACGCTGAACCACTGCGCACCGTCGCGACGGCATCAAGAGTGATGACTCGTGCGTCGGCCGGCTTCTGAGCGATCAGCTGGGCGAGGCCCCCGCAGGTGTCGTCGAAGGCCGCCACGGCGGCCGGGTCGATATCCGTTGGTGGTGGATTCTTCTTCGACTTCCCGTCTGGGCGGTGAGCGGCATCGGCCGATGGTAGGTAGCGGCTCGCCGTTGATATGCCCGACGTGTGGCGACTGCCGTGCCGCGGCTGGAGCACCAGCGGAACGCCGGGCGCACCGGTCGGTGGTGACTACGGTCCGGAGCAGCAGCAGGGCGGCTTGTTAGGCTTTCTCCTATCCGTCCTACTGTGGGGGAAGCTGATGGTTGAAGGATTCGCTGGAGAGACCTCCGGCGAATCCGGCCGGGAGCTCATTGATCGCGCCGAGCGACGAAGCGGCGACGTCGGAGTCGAGCGGATCGAGGACCCCACTTCGTTGCGGCAGCAAATCCACGGTGCTGTCTCATCCGTCCGTCGCGAGTTGTGCAGCACACTGCCAGCGGGGCCGTACCGGCCATCGGTACTGCGCAGCTCGTGGGAAGACGATGTCGGGCTGCTGCGATCCGGCATCGCCGGGATGGTGATCTACCAGGCCGATGCGGTGCGGACCCCGGAGATCTTGCGCTACCTGACTGAGTTCTCGACCGCCGGGGCCCACATCAGGGTGGCCCGCCGAGTCACTCACCGGATGATGATCGTCGATCGGCGGCTGGTGTTCGTGGCGGTAGACCCGGACACGTTGAAGCCTCCCTACCTGCTGATTCGAGAACCAGCGTTGGTGCGAAGCTTCTGTTCACAGTTCGCCTCGACCTGGAAGGTCGCGCACACTGTCGGGATCGGACCCGAGGATTCGCTGGCAGATGAGAGCGTGCGAGAGATCCTGCAGATCCTGTCCTCCGGGGTTACCGACGATGCCGCTGCGCGTGAGCTCGGGGTCTCCGATCGGACGATTCGTCGCCGGGTCGCCGCGGTGCTGGATTTGCTGGGGGCCTCCAGCAGGTTCGAGGCTGGTGTGAAGGCGACGCAGGCCGGTTGGCTGTAGCCGGCCGGGCCGCGCCTGCGCCCGGTTCAGTCGAGTCCTTCGACGCAGGAGAAGCAGTCCGGTGTTGCCACCGCGGGGGCGGTGACGACGGCCACCAGCAGCGGGAGTGATGACGCTGAGTCGATCGCGATGTCAGCGTCCGCCCTCGGCGTCGAAGAGCTGGCGGCCGGCCCATCAGCGCTCGGGTCGGCCAGCACGGCGGCTGTGCCTGTCGCAAGCAATCCGGCCGCGACAACTACCGCAATGCACGCCATGCGCGCCACTACAGAGGAGAACATGTCCGGCTCCGTTCATCGGTTCGGGGTAGCTCGTAAGCGCCTCGCACGATAACCGTCGCGGTCCCCGGCCCCGCTCGCAGCTCGATGTCCGGAACAGGCCATCTGGGCACTTGGCGCTGTCCGGATCCGGACAGGTCGACCCGCAGCGGCCGACCATCTGGCGTACTGGGCCGGAAACGCAACAACCGCGTACGGAAGTGAAGGAGTGCGCGCAGTGCCTGTCGCCGAACTGCTGGAGAGCTGGCTGACCGGGCTGCCGGTGGGCCGGACAACCGGAGCGAGGCGGACCGTCGTGGTCGAAGCAGCGGAACTGCTGCCTGCTCTGCGGAAATCCGGTCTGGTCGACGACCGAACGCTGGTACTGCGAGCTGCCGGTGGCCGGACCGCGGGCCAGTACAACGATCCCGAGAACATCTTTGAGGGGTCGTTCACCACCGAGGACGACGTCGTTTTCGATGACGGCTACCGTCTGCAGATCCGTCAATACGGGCTCGCGCCTTTCGTCTGCCTCGATGCCCCGACCGTCCTGCAACTTCGTGACGGGGACGACGTCAGCAGCTACCTGCGAGACGCCGATGCTGCCAGGCACAGTGGTGCGTTCGCCGAGCACATGACGCACCCCAACGGCGTTGTCTGCAATCTGTCCGGGCTGGGCGGCAACCCGCGACATGCAGGACCGGCGCATCGGCTGTTCGTGACCGCCGATGCGCTCGTGCGGACCTCCCCGACCGGCAGGGATCTGGGTCGGGCCGATGAGCCACTTGACGCATTGCACCAGCGTTGGCGGCAGGCGAATCTGGCTAGCGGCTGGCCCGACGCCAGTGGCCTGAACCGGGTCATCGCCGACCGCGATCGAGTCGAAGCTCTGCGCGAGCGCCCTTGGATCCGCCGCTATGTGCTGGCGGTCACCGCGTTTCGACGAATCCGCGCGCAGAACAGGCTGCCGTCGCGGGTATCCGGCTTCGCCGGCCGGATCACCCCCGGCCTGCCAGAAACAACCATTCCGGACCCGCTGGGAGCTCCCTTGTTGCTGCAGGTGGGTAGAGAGTTCGTGGCTTGTGACCCAGAAGGCGCCGGCACGATGCCGTTGACCGCCGATGAGATGGCGGTCGTCGAGGCGGTCCTGGCAGGCGCCGTGCCGCCGGCAGGTGAGTCGACTGCGCGGGCCCCATTGTCCCTTTCCGGTGATTCGTTCGTCGCGAAATCCGGGCTGCTGGCAAGGCTTTCGGCGGCCAGGGTGGCCGCCGCCTGGTGCGCTGCAATGGGCTCCCAACCGGCCGCCGCCGACGGTGGGGCAGTCGCTTCCGCCGCGTCGGCCGGGGAGCATCGCGCGCCGTCCGGCACGCGAGGCTGATTCGGAGGAAGGGAAGGTACCGGATGGGAAGACATCGGCATACGCCGGCTGAGATCGTCGAGAAGCTGAGGCGGGCAGAGACTTTGCTGGCCGCTGGAGACACGGTCAGCGCGGTGGCGACGTCGCTCGGCGTGTCGAGCGCCACCTTCCACCGCTGGCGTGGGCACTACGGCGGCATCAAGGCGGACGACGCGCGTCGGCTGGCCGAGCTGGAACTGGAGAACCGTGATCTGAAGAATGTGCTGGCCAACCAGTGCCTGGACATCTTGATGCTGCGCCAGCTGGCCCAGCAGCCGACCACGACCCCCCAGCAACGCAGTGTCGCAGTCCGGTCGCTGCGTGACGGCTTCGGAATATCCGAGCGGCGGGCCTGCACAGTAGTCGGTCAGCCGCGATCCAGCGAGCGTCGCATGTCTTTGTCGGTAGCCGAGCGCACCGACCTGGCGGAGCAGCTCGTCGGAGTGCCAGGCATCGCTGCTCGCACCGAAGCGACACCGGTTCCGCAACAAAGACTTGCCTGATCGGCGAAAGCAATTCGAACAACGAAAGGACACGGCAATGAATCCCCACGTCAAGCGCTTCATCTTGATCTTCTGCCTGATCGGCGTTGCGGTGTGCGCCGCGCTGGCGGTGGCCAACGCGTCCAGCAAACCTGCTTCAGTTTCTGGCACCGTATTCTTCGGGGCGGTCGCCGTGGTGCTCGCGGCGGGTGCACTGATGCTGAGAGCACGGCGAGAGGCGTGAGGCCGCAGCCGGTTCGGCTTGGCGCCGGGCCGGGTAGATGAACCGGCACAGCCGCATCTTCTGGGGAATCTTCTGTTGGATCTCCGTCGTTGTCTGCGTGGTGCTGTCGGTGCTGAATGGTATTGCGACGCCGGCATCCAGGAGCGGTGCCCTGTTCTTTGCCGCGGTCGGCGTTGTGATGTTCGGTGCCGGCGTCTACGTGTTCCGCGACCGGCACCGCGCCTGACGGACGACGCGGGGTCGAGATGTGACATTCATCCGGTTGGCTACGAAGGAGTTCTAATGGACAGACCGAGACTCAAGGCGCATCTCGCCCCGGTGATCACGGCCGACGACAAGGTCTTTCTACTCACCGAGTCGGGTTCCCACCTGATGTCCGGGCCAGCGGAGCGCGCCGTGCTCTGCCTGCTCGATGGCGGGCACACGATGTTCGACATCGCCACCGAGCTGGCCAGCGTCCACCCGTTGACCGCCGTCGTCACGGCCGTGCAGAAGTACGCACGAACAGGCCTGCTCGGCGAAGGCCCGTCGCCGCTTCCCGCGGGGCAAACCGCCTACTGGGATGCCATGGGGTTCGAGCCCGCCGCCGTCGCGACCAAAGTGGCGTCGCGACCGGTGGTGGTCTGGACGATCGGCGGCGCCGACGGCTCGGGACTCACCCGTGCGCTCATCGAGAGCGGGCTGCAGGTGGTGGACGGAAGGGACGCCGCGGTCGGAACGACATCAGCCCATCTGACGGTTGTGGTCGCCGACGACTATCTCAACCCTGCTCTGGCGGAGATCAACCGCGAAGCGGTGGCAACCGGACACCAGTGGATGTTGGTCAAACCTAGCGGCTACTGGGGATTCGTCGGGCCGGTTTTCACCCCGGGTGCTTCGGCCTGCTGGGAGTGCCTGCGGCAGCGGATGGATTGCAACAGGATGGTCGAACAGTACCTGCAACAGTTCGGTGGCCTCGGCGGACCCGTGGTGCTGAGCGCCGCCGGCTTGCCGGCTACCCGCTCCGTGGTGGATTCGCTCGCGGCAGCGCAGGTCGTTCGGCTGGCCGGGACCGATTCTGCGCCCGAGGTAGAAGGGCGCATCGTGTCCATAGATCACCGAAGTCTGCAGGTTGAAGGCCACCAGGTGATTCGGCTCCCACAATGTCCGGTGTGTGGCGATCCCAAGCTCATGCAGGTGGAGCCCCGCATCGAGATGGAGAGGCAACCGGTGACTTTTGCCGCCGACGGCGGGTTCCGCACGATGCCGCCGCAGGCTACCTTCGATCGGCTGAGCCGGCACATCTCGCGCATCAGCGGCGCTGTCTCCTGGCTCGAACCGCTGGTTACCGACGACAGTGGAATGTCCTATAGCTACAGTGCGGGGCACAACTTTGCCATGGTCCGCAACAACATCACCGTGCTGCGGAAGAACCTGCGGGGTAACAGCGGCGGCAAGGGCCGATCCGACATCCAGGCCAAGGTCAGCGGGATCTGCGAGGCAGTGGAACGGTTCTCCGGCGTGTGGACGCCGGACAGGCCGACCCTGCGGTCCCGAGCCGGACAACTCGGGTCGCGACATGTGCTGCCCAACGAACTGATGCTGTTCGCCCCTGAGCAGTTCGAACACCGCAAGCAGACGAACGCAATGCCTGCCAACCTGCTGCACCGAGTCCCGGAGCCGTTCGACACTGACCTGTCCATCGACTGGACAGCCGCATGGTCCATCACCTCCGACGAGCTGGTGCACGTCCCGTCGGCCTACGTCTGGTTCGGGCACCCCGACTGTACCGAGCACTTCTTCACGTACAGCGACGGCAATGGTAACGCGGCCGGAAACACGTTGGAGGAGGCAGTTCTGCAGGGATTGCTCGAGTTGGTCGAGCGGGATGCGGTCGGCGTGTGGTGGTACAACCGGCTGCCGCGGCCCGGTGTCGACCTGTCCTCCTTCAACGATCCGTACATCGACGCACTGGTCGACTACTACGCCGGCATGGGCCGCAGCCTGTGGATGCTGGATTTGACAACCGACCTCGGCATTCCGACTTTCGCGTCCATCTCACGGCGGCAGGACAGCCCGGTGCAGGACATCATTCTCGCCTTCGGCAGCCACATCGATCCGCATCTGGCCGCACTGCGGGCGCTGACCGAAACCAACCAGTTCCTGCCGGCGGTGCACGGCAGGGACGCCAACGGCAACACGGTCTACCTGGAGGAGGACGCCGCGACGCTGGAGTGGTGGCGCACCGCAACAGTTGCCGACAACGACTGGCTGCTGCCGGCCGCCGACCGACCGGCGGTGCGTCGAGACGGCATGGACCTGCCGGTACGGGCGACGGTCGCCGACTATGTGGAATTGGGTGTGCAGCGCATCCGTGCGGCAGGCCACGAGGTGCTGGTCGTCGACCAGTCTCGGCCGGACATCGAGCTTCGGGTGGCGAAGGTGATGGCGCCGGGGCTACGGCACTTCTGGCGGCGACTCGGCGCCGGTCGGCTGTATGACCTGCCGGTGCAGATGGGCGATCTGGCCGCACCGCACTCCATCGACCAGCTCAACCCCATCAGCGTCTTCTTCTAGAACTACGCCACGGCGCTGGCACCACTGACGAAGACCGCTCGCTCCGACTTTGACCGGGAGACCCACCATGCAAAGTGCGGCGACACTGACGTCACCGGCTCCGGCAACCGATCTGGTTCGACGCGTCCGACTGAACCATGGCGTGCAGCTGGAGATCGAGGACAATTCCGAGTTCACCCTCCGGCTGGGCCAGGCGTCGGCGAGGGCGGGCGCAGCGTCCGAGTGGATGCTGGACCTGTTGCGCCGGTTGGCTGCCGGCGAGGTGCCCGAGGATGAGTTGCAGACAGTTGCGCTGGCCAACGGCGGTCCGGCGGGGTTGTACCGGTGGATCGAGAACCTGCGCCGGCTGGACACCGCGGGCATGGTGGCCCGCAGCCTGACCCTGGCCGACCAGCGGGTGAGCGCTATCCGACCGCTGGGGGCCGGCCCGAGTGACAAGCCGATTGCCTTTGATCCCGGTTCCCGGCAGCGGCTCTCACGGTTCGCAGTGCTGCGGATGCACGAGGGTGTACTGATCGCTCAGCATCCGCGCAGCCACCTGGTAGTCGAACTGGGACCCTTGGCGGTCGACATCCTCGCCCGGCTGGCCGGATGGGTCACTTGGCGGGAGATCGCGGTCGCGGTGCCGTCGGCCGGGGACATTGTGGTTCGGGCCGTGCTCGAGCAACTGGCCAGGGCGGCGGTTATCGAACAGCAGCCAGCCAGGACGAGAGCCAAGACGCAGCCGAAGCCACCGACGGCGGCCCCGGAAGTGAGCAGTGAGCCGGGTGCCGAACTGCAGTGGAACGTCTTCGACTGGTGGCTGCATTCGCGCACCCGCAACCCGCGAATCGTCACCGGCTGGGGCGGCAGCTATCCGGGCCGTGGCCGGTTCGAAAGGCTCCCGGCGCATGCCGATCCGTATCCGGGGCGACGGCTGGTGCTGCCGATTCCCGACCCGTACCCGGCGACTGGCGGCCGATCGCTGAGTGAGGTGATGGAATCGCGGCGGACCATCAGGGTGCACGACGACGAGCACCCGATCAGGCTGGACCAGCTCGCCGAACTTCTCTACCGGACCATGCGAACCAGGGCAGTTGACCAGACGCTCGACGGGCAGGACGAGATCCTGGACCGGCCCTACCCCAGCGGTGGTGCGCTGCACGAGTTGGAGGTCTATCCGGTGGTGCGCAGCTGCGACGGGCTGGCCGCCGGTATGTGGCACTACCGCAGCGACTGCCATGCCTTGGAGTGGGTTACCGGGCCAGGAGGGGCCGTCGATCAGTTGCTGTGGGCAGCGCAATCCGCATCGACAATGTCGACACCGCCGCAACTGCTGCTGGTGATCAGCGCACGATTCGGCCGGGTGATGTGGAAATACGAGTCGATCGCCTACGCGCTTACGTTGAAACATGTTGGTGTACTGATGCAGTCGCTATACCTGGTGGCCACCGACATGGACCTTTCACCGGCGGCCATCGGCTCGGGCGACGCGGCCTCGTTCGCGGCGGCGACCGGTCGGGACTGGATGGCCGAGGGCAGCGTCGGCGAGTTCATCGTCGGCAGCCGGCCCGCGGGGGTGGTGCCCGGCAGGCGCACCGAGTGGGAGGGGTGAGTGATGGAGTTTCGGTTCAAGGCGCTGCGGCACGCACACGACCCGGACGATCTCGACGTTCCCGTCAACCTGGCGAGCCCGAAGTCCTGGATCACAGTGTTCGTAATCTTGGTGACAATCGTTGCGGCGGGCGGCTGGGCCTTTCTGGACCGGCTGCCGCAAACCGAGACCGGCAGCGGCGTGCTGTCCAGGACCGATGGGGTTGTCCGGGTCGAGATCGGTTACCAGGCGGTAGTTCAGCGAACCCTGGTGGTCGCGGGCGGTCATGTTGTCGCCGGGCAGCAGTTGATCACCGTGCGGGACGGGGCCGACACCGCGCGCACCGTGGTTGCGCCGGTGGCCGGGACGGTGATGGTCGCCGACTACCCAGCCGGTGTCGTCGTGCAGCCGGGTGTTGCCGTTGTGGTGCTGGAACGGGACCCCTCGTCCGGTCCCCAGCTGGCCGCGATTGTGGTGGTGCCGCTGGCGACGGCGAGCGCCATCCGGCCCGGTATGAGCGTCGACCTCACGGTCGCATCGGTGCCGGCCAGGGTGTACGGACTACTGCAGGGCACGGTCTCTGCAGTGTCCGGCTACCCGGTGACCGCCGCCGGATTGCAGTCCGTGATCTACGATCCGGCCCTCGTCCAGTCACTCCTGGCGCCCGGTGCGGCAACTCTGGTGACTGTGCAACTGGTCAACCAGCCATCGTCGGCGTCCGGCTACCGGTGGACGTCACCTGCCGGACCTCCGTTTCCGCTCGCGTTCCAGTCGGCAGTCACCGCCTCTTTCCACCTCGGCGACCGGCGGCCGATCGACTACGTATTCGGTGACTCGACATGACCGTGCTGACCCAGCGACGGCCGACCTCGCACCGGGCCGGGGGGCATGACGGCACCGGCCGACAGCACCGCACCAAGACGCCGACGCTCATTCAGATGGAGGCCGTCGAGTGCGGTGCTGCCTGTCTGGGGATCGTGCTGGCCCACTACGGCCGCATCGTTCCGCTGGAGGAGTTGCGGGTGATGTGCGGGGTGTCTCGCGACGGCGCCAGCGCCAAGAACATTGTCGATGCCGCGCGCTCCTACGGCCTGGCCAGCCGCGGTTTCCGGATGGACATCGAGGATCTCGCGAAGCAGCCTGGCCCATCGGTCATCTTCTGGGCGTTCCAACATTTCATGGTGCTGGAGGGTGTTACCGAGCGGTTCGGGCGGCGCTATGCATACGTCAACGACCCAGCAAGCGGGCCCCGTCGGATGGACTTCGAGGAATTTGACAGCGGATACACCGGGATAGTCATCACCTTCGCCCCCGAACCGTCATTCACGACCGGCGGGCGGAAGACTCCGTTGTGGCGGAGCTTGCGGCAGGGTTGGGGATCCTCCGGCGGGCTGCTGGCACTCGCCCTGCTGGCCAGCGCACTGCTGGTCGTGCCAGGCATCGTGGCGCCGGCTTACACCAGGATCTTCATCGACTCCATCCTCGGGGCCGGTCAAGGTGCGCTGGGCGGGCTGCTGTTCGCCATGCTGCTGACCGCGTCGGTGCTGTTCGTGCTGACCGAGATCCAGCAGCGGGCGTTCATCACGCTCTACACCAAACTATCTGTGACGTCGACACCCTCGTTCTTCAGGCACCTGCTGCGACTACCGATCGAGTTCTTCCTGCAACGGCAACCTGCGGAACTGGCCCGCCGAGTCCGGTCAAACAATGTGATTGCCGACCTGCTGTCCCGCGACCTCGCCGCAACAGTGGTCAGCCTGGCCCTCGTGGTGTTCTACGCAGCTGTGATGCTCAGCTACGACGTGCTGCTGTGCGTGATAGGGGTCGGCGTGGCAGTGCTGAACCTCGGGATCCTGCGCTGGGTCGCCCGGCTTCGCACCGACGCAGTGGCCAGGTTGCGCGCCGACCGCGGCAAACTGGCCTCCACCACTATCAACACCCTGCGGGTGATCGAGACGGTGAAGGCGTCCGGCACCGAGGCACCATCGTTCGCCAGGTGGGCAGGCTTTCAGGCGAAAGTCTGCAACCTGGAGCAGCGACTGGGCGAGCCGACGATCTACTTGACGGCCGCGCCGCCGGCGCTGGCGACGCTGAACAGCGGGTTGATCTTGCTGGTCGGTGGGGTCAAGGCGATGACCGGCGCGATCACCGTCGGCCTGCTGGTGGCATTCCAGTCGCTGCTGACGGCCTTGAGCAGGCCTGTTACCCAGCTCACGAACCTCGGTGAGCGGCTGCAGGACATCACCGCAGATGTGGACCGGATCAGAGACGTGATGTCGCACCCGGTTGACGAGGAGTTCGCCGACCCGGCGGACCGACCGACACGCGGTGGGCAGGCAGCGGTGGGGCAGACCGCGCCGCGCGCGTCTCCCACCGCGCTGCTGTCCGGAGAGGTGAGCGTGCAGAACGTGACGCTGGGCTACGGGCCACTGGCCAGCCCGGTCCTCAGCGGGCTGTCCTTCGAGCTCCAGCCCGGCCGCCGGACCGCCATTGTCGGCGAATCGGGCAGCGGGAAGTCCACCGTGGGAAGGCTTCTCGCCGGGACCTACCGACCCCAGTCGGGCCGGTTGCTGTTCGACGGGCTGGACCGAAAGGAGATCTCCCGGCTGCACATGGCCACGTCGATCGCCTTCGTGGAGCAGGACGTCTTCCTGTTCGAGGGAACCATCCGTGACAACCTCACCCTCTGGGATGGCAGCGTCCCGGCCGATGCGGTGGTGTCCGCCCTGCGAGACGCTGAGATCTATGACGTCGTCGCGCGCCGACCGGGCGGCGTTGACAGCCGGGTGACCGAGGGCGGGGCCAACTTCAGCGGCGGCCAACGACAACGGCTGGGCCTGGCTCGCGCGCTGGTGCGCTGCCCGACGGTGCTGGTACTGGACGAGGCCACCAGCGCCCTTGACGTCGAGACGGAACGCAGGGTGGACGACAACCTTCGACGTCGAGGTTGTGCCTGCCTGATCATCGCGCACCGGCTGTCGACAATTCGTGATTGCGACGAGATCATCGTGTTGCGTGGAGGTCGGGTGGTGGAGCGCGGCGTCCACGCAAACCTGATGCGCCGCAACGGCGAATACGCCAGACTGGTGACGTCGGCATGACGGAGGATCCGTTCGGGTCGACCGGCGGGTCGACCGGCGGGTCGACCGGTGGGCCGGCGGCGGGCCGACCGGCCGGCTCTGACGAAGCAGCCAGTCGGCCTTCAGCATTCGGCTCGTTTTTCGCCGGCCGGTCCGTGCCCGTCGACCTGCGCCTGGACAACATCGTCACGCTCAGCGATCCAGCCACCGTCGTCCTGGTGGAGGCGGGGGCGATTGATCTGTTCGCGGCCAGGGTTGCCGGGGGTGCCCCGGTCGGCAGGTGGACCCCGTTGTGCCGACTGCAGGCGGGCGCGGTGCTATCCCTGGGCGCGCCTGCTGGGCCTCGTCATGCGGTGATCGGCCGGCCGGTGCCGGGCTCGATGATTTCGACCATGCGAATGGCGCAGATGGGTGCACTCTGCGGACGCGCGGCGCCCGGTCCGGGGGACGTTGAAGCGGGCGATCCGGCCGACCCGATCGAGGCGCTACAAGCGGCGACCGAGTTCGTGCATGGCGTGGACCAGGCGCTCACCGCGCTGGAACGAGCTCTGCGGCAAGGGCTCCCCCCGCGCGAGTTCATTGCGTTGGAGGAATCGACAGAGGTCACCGTGCGGGCCGGGGACGTCGTCAGGTCGGTCGCCGGGGTGCTGTGGGTGCAGGTGCTGTCGGGCGCCGTGGTATCCGGCCGGGCCGGCGCGGCGGCAACCCACGCCACCGGCGATCGGCTGAGCATGACGGAACTGGACTGGTTGACGGCAGAAACGGATTGTCGGCTGCGGGTCCGGCCGACCGGCGCCCTGCTCGCTTGCGGTGAATTGCCGGCCGCGCTTACCCTGCACGCATTCCGGTTCGCCTACGGCGTCGACCGCGCGGTGGAGCGGCGCGAGCAGCAGGAACAGCACTCCATCGATCTGCTGATCGAACAGAACCTCACCTCGGACCGGCGGACCGAGCAATCGTTCGCCAGGCTGCTGGGACAGTCGACAGGGCCCTCCGACGACGACGGCGGTGAACCCTCCTCGCGGGCGGCGGACTGCCTGCTCACCGTCGCCGCAAGGGCCAACATCGACCTGCCGGAGCCGACAGCCGGTACGGCACCGCAGCACGCCGAGGACAGGCTGGTCATAGAGCAGCTTGCGGCATCGGCGGGCATCGCCACCAGGACTGTCCGGCTTGTCGGACAATGGTGGACCCATGACTCCGGCCCGCTTATCGGCTACCTGCGCCAGCGCGGACGATGCGTCGTCCTGCTGCCGGACAAGCACGGCTACCTGCTTTCCGATGCGGACCGCGGTACGCCGATCCGGATAGACGCCGCGTCGGCGACCCGGCTCAGAGTCGAGGCGACGATGCTCTACCGGGCCCTGCCGCGCAATGTCGACGGCGTGCGATCCCTGCTCCGGTTCGGGATGGCGGGCAGTGGACGGGAGGCCCACCGGTTCTTGCTGGTGGCCGCCGCGGTGGCCGCGATCGGCCTGCTGGTCCCGGTGCTGACCGGGGCCATCCTGGGCAGTTGGGTGCCGACAGGCCAGCGAAGTCTTGTGGTGCAGGGCGCCGTGCTGATCATGCTCAGCGCCGTGGCGGTCGCTGCGCTGTCAGTAGTGCAGAACACGGCGGTTCTGCGGTTGGAGGGGCGCCTCGACTTGACCATGCAGGCGGCGGTGTGGGCCCGACTGCTGGCCCTGCCGATGAGTTTCTTCGCCCGGTACGCCGCCGCCGAACTCGGTACCGTCGCGCTCGGCATCAGTGCCATTCGCGAGACCATCAGCAGCGTGTCGACGGTGGCCGCCCTCGGCCTCGTCACCGGCCTGCTGAACCTGATCCTGCTGTTCTTCTACAGCCTGCCACTGGCGGTGATAGCGGTCGGGATGGTGAGTGTAAGCATTGTCGTTTCTGCACTGCTGGCCAGGCGCGGCATCCGGTTCCAGCGCATTCTGTACCGGTCCGAACAGCAACTTGCCTCCCGCAGCTACCAGTTCCTGTCGGGTCTGAGCACGCTGCGGCTGGCCGCGGCCGAGGGCAGGGCCTTCGCGCAGTGGTCCAAAGTGCTGGCCGACAATGTGGCATCTTCACTGAAAGTCCGCCGCGCGCAGGCCGCAGTCACCGTGTTCAACGCCGGCTTCACCGTGCTGTGCAGCCTGGCGATCTTCGCGGTGGTCGGCGGACCGATGCGGGGTGCGGTCGGCATCACCGCCTTCCTGGCGTTCTTCACCGCGTTCAACCAGCTGCTCGGCTCGCTGTTGCAATTCTGCAACGGCGCCGTTGCGGCGTTGGCAGTCGTTCCGATGATCGAGGAGATGGTGCCGATCCTGTCGTCACAACCAGAGGTGCGGGAGGGCATGGCACCGCCCGGCGACCTGGACGGCAGCATCGAGGTCCGCGGCGTGTCCTTCCGATATGGCGCGGACGGTCCGCTGGTGCTGGACGAGGTGTCCTTCGACATCGGACCGGGCGAGTTCGTCGCTCTGGTCGGCGGCACCGGCTCAGGGAAGTCGACGATCCTGCGGTTGCTGCTGGGCTTCGAGCAGCCGACCGACGGTTCGATCCTGTTTGACGGGCAGGACATGCGCCGACTGGATATCGGCGCCCTGCGCCGGCAGTGCGGCGTCGTGCTGCAGAACGGCTCGCTGCTGGCCGGCGATATCGCAACGAACATTCTGGCGGGCACCACCTACTCCATCGAAGACGCCTGGCGAGCCGCCGAACTGGCCGGCATCGCAGACGACATCCGTTCTATGCCAATGGGTATGCACACCGTGATTCCCGACGGCGGGTCGACGCTCTCCGGCGGGCAGCGGCAGCGGCTGATGATCGCCAGGGCGCTGCTGTCCGCGCCGCGAATGCTGTTCTTCGACGAGGCGACCAGTGCGCTGGACAATGAAACCCAACGCGTCGTGACCGAAAGCACCCGGCGGCTCAACGCCTCGCGACTGGTGATCGCGCACCGACTGTCTACCATCGAGCACGCCGACCGCATCGTCGTGCTCGACGCGGGCCGGGTGGTCCAGTTGGGCACCTATAGCGACCTGGTAGCCGATGCCGACGGCGTATTCGCCCGGCTCGTCCACCGACAGCTGGTCGACGTGGCGGGAGCCTGAGATGCCGGGCCGGGCATTGGATGTGCTGGTGATCGGGGCAGGAGTGGCCGGCCTGCGTTGCGCTGGGGAGCTGCACGATCGCGGCTACCGGGTCGCCGTACTGGAGGCATCCGGAGCGATCGGCGGGCGCATCGCCACCGTGCGTTCGACCTCCGGGTTGCTGTGGGAGCTAGGCGCACAGGTGGTGCACGGCAACGACAACCCGGTATGGGATGTCCTCGGCGATGGTCATCGCGGCGCGAACTACCGGTCGGCAGCCTTCCGGTTTCTGGTGGGCGGCCGGCCGGTGGACGCCGCCGGCCTGGCGCGCCGTGGGCTCGGCACCGCTCGTATCGCCGGTATCACCGACAGTCCAGCCGGCGATGCGCCGGCGAGGGCGATGACGACCAACCACGCACCGAGCGGCACTGTGACGGCTGACGCTGCTGCGACCAGGCCTGAGCCCGTCAGGTGCGACGACCGGGGTGCGGGCCGCGCAACTGGCGACACCGCGCCCTGGTCCGTCGCCCCGGCGGTGGCCGCGGGCGTCGGTGCCGGGTCCCCGACCATGGCAGCGTGGTTGGCGGCCGAGTGGCCCGCGGCGCCGGCGGGTGCGGCAAGGCTGTGGCTGCAGCACGAGTGGGCGACCGAGCCCTCCGAGATCTGCCCAGCAGAGCTGGCGACGGTCGCCGCCGCCCGCGCCGGAATCGGTTCGGAGACCGTGCCGCTGCTGGGGTTCCAGGCACTACCCGAACAATTGGCCACCGGGCTTCCAGTGCACCTGGAAAGACCGGCGCACCGGGTCGAGCTCACCCGATCCGGCGTGCTGGTCCGCGCCGGGGGCGCGGATATGCACGCCAGCGCTGTTGTGGTCGCCGTCCCGCCGTGGACCGTCGGCC
>CAJDUM010000005.1_pt1 | contig 130380 bp, 111 predicted proteins | sample 7390781 | NCBI WGS metagenome assembly CAJDUM01 (sample SAMEA7055661, study PRJEB34461) | soil metagenome | biome: terrestrial ecosystem; feature: Peninsula; material: soil | place: Antarctica | collected 2016 | reverse complement strand
GGCCGGCCGATCCTCGCGCCGGGCTCCTTACCGTCCAACACGCCCGCGTCGCGCAACTTCCACGACTCGGTGATCAAATCGGACTACAGCCCGTTGCGCCGCAGATACGCGCCGGCCTCGCCGGTCTCAAGAGCGGCCTCGTATCCGGCCAGATGCCCGAGCTTATCGGCCGAGGTGAACGTCCTGCGGCGTGTCGGGTCGCGCGAGCGCGGCGCTACACCTAAACGAGCAGTCAACCAAACCTTGGGCTGACCCGGCCGCCCGCATCCACCACCGTGGCATGCGCCGGCAAACCTCAGTCCACGGTGATCGATGCAGCGCCCATCCGTGTTGAGCGGTGCGCTCGAACCCGGGAACATAACGATGTCGGACGCCAGCCCGAGGGGTGCTCACGCGCGCATCAGTGGCTGTGTCGAGGCACTCCCCAGGTCTGGGCCAGTCGCTGATACTTCACCGCGGGTTCCAGGACCATCCCGCCGCCGAGTTGACCTACCGTCGCTCGCTGCATCTCCTGCCAGGGGGTCTGCGATTCCGGCACCGGGTAGCCGCCCGCGGCTTCCAGTTCGCGGCGACGACGGACCATCTCCTCAGCTGGGATCTGCACGTTGACCTCGCCGGTGTTCAAGTCGAATCGCACCCGATCGCCGGTGCGCAGCACGGCAAGGCCCCCGCCCACCGCCGCCTCCGGTGATGCGTTCAGGATCGATGGTGAGCCCGAGGTCCCGGACTGCCGGCCGTCGCCCATACAGGGAAGCTCGCGCACTCCCGCGTGGATCGCTGCAGCCGGCGGCTGCATATTGACCACCTCTGCGCTCCCCGGGTAGCCGATCGGGCCGACACCCCTTACGACCAGAACGCAGTCCTGGTCGATGCCCAGCGTCGGGTCGTCGATCCGGGCGTGGTAGTCCTCGGGCCCGTCGAATACCACGGCCCTGACCTCGAAGCAGTTGGGTTGCTCCGGGTCGCGGAGGTACTGGCTGCGGAAGTCCTCGGAGATCACGCTGGTCTTCATGATCGCGTTGTCGAACAGGTTCCCGTGCATGACGATGAATCCCGCGTCGCCGACCAGTGCGTCGTCCCATCCTCGGATGACTGCGGGATCCTTCGCCGGCCGCTGCCGACAGTTCTCGCCGATCGTCCGGCCGTTGACGGTCAGTGCCCCCTCGTGGATGAGCTGATGGCGCATCAACTCATGTACCACGGACGGGATCCCTCCTGCACGGTAAAAGTCCTCCCCCAGGTACTGGCCGGCCGGCTGCAGGTCGACGATCAGCGGAACGTGCGCGCCGATCGTCTGCCAGTCCTGCAGGTCCAGCGTTACGCCTACATGCTTGGCGATGGCGTTGATGTGAATCGGCGCGTTGGTCGAGCCCCCGATGGCACTGGCCACCACGATGGCGTTCTCGAACGCTTCCCGGGTCAGGATGTCGGACGGCTTGAGATCATCCCGCACCATATCGACGATGCGCATCCCGGTTCGGTAGGCGACCTCTGCTCGGTCCCGATGCGGTGCCGGGATCGCCGCGCATCCCGGAAGGCTCATCCCCAGCGCCTCTGCCAACGAGTTCATCGTCAACGCGGTGCCCATGGTGTTGCAGTGACCGACAGACGGTGCCGTCGACGCCACCAAATCCGTCGCCTGCCCGGCATCGATCTCACCTGCGGCCAGCAGTTCCCGAGCCTCCCATATGGCAGTCCCGGAACCGGTGCGCATGCCGTTCAGCCAACCGTTGAGCATCGGGCCGCCGGACAGCACGATGGCGGGGATGTTCACCGTACTGGCAGCCATCAGGCAGGCGGGAGTTGTCTTGTCGCAGCCAGTGGTCAGCACCACCCCGTCCAGCGGATAGCCGAACAGCACTTCCACCAGGCCGAGGTACGCCAGGTTCCTGTCCAATGCCGCCGTTGGACGCTTGCCGGTCTCCTGCAACGGATGAACAGGGAACTCCAGCGCCACCCCACCAGCTTCGCGGATGCCGTCCCTGACCCGCTGGGCCAAAGCCAGATGGTGCCGGTTGCACGGAACCAGATCGCTACCTGTCTGGGCGATGCCGATGATCGGTTTACCCGACTGCAATTCTTCTCGGGAGATCCCCCAGTTCATGTAACGCTCGACGTACAGCGCCGTCATTATTGGATCGTTCGGGTCGTCGAACCACTGCTGGCTGCGAAGCCGGACTGGAGATGTTTCTGCTCGCTCCACGCTCATACCGCCCATCCGTAAGTCTCGATCGACCGAGCGCGCAGGCCCGCCTGCCACCCGCTGTTGGTGCGCGGAATCATCGCACTCCTGTTGCTGGTATCGCTTGCCGAGCGCCTGAGTCCGAGGCGCGTCAGTACATCACCCAGCCGCCGTCCACGCAGATCACCTGGCCGGTGATGAAAGAGGAATCGTCGCTGGCGAGGAATGCGAAGGCACCGGCTAGGTCTGCAGCGTAGCCGCGGCGCTGAAGGGATTGTTTCGCCAGTATCTGGGCAGCCACCGCGTCAGCGTCCGGCGACATCTCCACCTCCTGCTCGGTGCGGATCGCGCCGGGCATCACGGCATTCACCCGCACACCGTCGGGTCCGATCTCCCTGGCCAGCGCGCGAGTCATGCCGAGAATGGCAGCCTTGGAGGTGGTGTAGTGAAGGGCGCCCGCCTGACCGGTCATCGCCATCACCGAGGTGAGCATGATGATCGAGCCGTGGCCGGAAGCCATCAGGTCCTCGCGCGCAGCTCTCGCCAGCAACCAACTCCCTCTGACGTTCACCGACTGCACAAGATCCCATTGCTCCACGGTGAACTCGTGCCATCGAGCGCGGCTCTGTGTGGCTGCGTTCGCAACCAGAATGTCGAGCGGGCCGATGGCAGCGCGGGCTTTCTCGACCACAACGGCCGGCTCCTTCGGATCGGCCAGGTCGCCGGGAATGGCGACCGCAGTGGCCCCGCTGGTCGACAGCTCTGCGACCAGGTCCCTCGCGAGTTTTGCCATTTCATCAGTGGGCTCGTGGCCGATCGCCACCGCGGCGCCCTCGGCTGCGAACCGGCGGGCTGCGGCCGCACCGATGCCCCGCGACGCGCCGGTGATCAATGCGGTCCGCCCAACCAGCCTTCTAGGAACGTCAATCGACACAGCAGTCTCCATTCGCAGTGATATTGCACATGATCAGCTTCAGAGTTCCAAGCATTTCGCACTTCTCGTCGGACGAACAGATCCGCACACGCACCGGCATCGATCCGATCGTCATGATGTCAACGCACGCCCACGCAGTGATCGGCCCAGTGATTAGTGCCGTGATCGGCCCAGTCATCGGCGCAGTGCGGTGCCGGCGAGACCTTGTTCGACAGTGAGCACAGCGTCGACCAGGGCTCGGGTCGGTTCGGCCTCTGGCTGCCTGAACAGTGTCAGGGGCCGGCCGACCTCGACGATGTGACCGGCCGCCATTACCGCCACCCGGCTGGTTGTGTAGGCGACCACGGACAGGTCGTGAGCGATCAGTATCAGGGTAAGACCGAGTTCGGCGACCAGGTCCTTGAGCAGGTTGAGCACGTGCGCTCGGATCGATACATCCAATGCCGAAACCGGTTCGTCCGCGATGAGCACCGAGGGAGCGGGCATCAACGCGCGAGCGATTGCCACTCGTTGCAGTTGTCCGCCGGAGAACTCGTGCGGGTACTTTTGCAGGACGTCGGGCCTCAGCCCCACTTGATCGAGCACTTCGAGTACCCGCTCCGCGTGGTCGGATTCGATCCGCAGGCTTCGCAGCGGTTCCAGCAGGGACCGTCCAACGCGCATGCGTGGATCCAGGGAGCTGCGTGGATTCTGCAGTATCACCTGTACCGAGCGACGAAACCGCCTACGGCGCTCCGCGTCGGCCGACCACACATCGATGCCGTCGAACATGATCGACCCGGCAGTCGGTCGTTCGTCCCCGCTCAGTATTCGGGTCAGGGTGGACTTGCCCGACCCGGACTCGCCGACCAGTCCAACCGACTCGCCTGGCATCGCCCAGAAATCCACCCCATCCAGGGCCGCCAAGACGGGACGAGGCCCGAACCATCCTGTTCGTGGGAGTGGATAGTGTTGTGACACTCCGCGTGCAGCAAGAATCGGCTGCTGTTCCGACCTATCTGCGGTCAGGCCGTCGATGCTACTTTCGGCGCCTCCGGGCGCGACGATGTCACTCATGACGGTCGATCATCGCCGGCGTGAGTCAGAGGATGCCAGCAGGCCACTCTGGTAGCGCCATCATCGAGTTCTGGCATCCTTTGGGCACACATCTCAGTGGCCGCATTGCACCGCGGATGGAAGCTGCATCCGGAAGGCATATCCGTCAGCGGAGGCACCATCCCTGGGATAGATGGCAATCGCGAGGTGCCGTCCAACTCGATGTTGTCCATCGTCGGTTGGGACTTCAATAGGCCCTGTGTGTAGTGATGACGAGGGGCGCGGAACACTCGGTCCGTCGAGCCCATTTCAACAATTCGACCTCCATACATCACCGCCACCGTATCGCACATGGCGGCGATCACCGGCAGATCGTGTGTGATCATCAGGAGCGCGCTGCCACGCTCGGACACTGCGCCGTCAAGCAGGGAAAGCACCTGTTTCTGCACGGTAACGTCTAGCGCGGTGGTCGGCTCATCCGCGATGATCAGGCGTGGATAGCAAGCCAAAGCCATCGCGATCATGATCCGTTGTCGCTGGCCCCCGGACAGCGTGTGCGGAAACGAGCGCATGAGGGAATCCGTACGTGGAAGCTTCATCTGCTCCATTAACTCGAGCGCCTGCGCCCACGCCTGATCGGCAGATGCATTAGTGTGCCTCCGTATCACCGAGGTGATTTGAACACCGACGCGCTTCGTCGGGTTCAGCGCCGACATCGGATCCTGGAAGATCATCGAGAGTGTTCGGCCCCGCCTTCGGGCGAGCGATCGGTCTGATTGCGTGGTCAGCTCCACGCCGTCATGGAGCACCGATCCAGAGGTCCGCCACCCGACCGGCAGGAGACCCATCACCGCGAGCGCGGTGAGGCTCTTCCCGGCGCCGGATTCCCCGACGATTCCGACCCGCTGACCGGCCCCCACGGTGAAGGACACGCCACGCACCGCAGTCAGTTCTCCACGCCGAACGATCAGGTCAGTGACCCTCAGAGCATCGTCATCACTACTCACGAGCGGGACCTTGACAGCTTTGGATCGAGTACATCACGCAAGCCGTCGCCGAGCAGGTTCAGCCCGAGCACGACGAGCATGATCGCCAGGCCCGGCCAGATCGCCAACGGTGAGGACACGCCCACCTGATCCTGTGCTTCATTGAGAAGCAAGCCCCACGATATCGACGGTCGAGACACGCCCACTCCCAAGTACGACAATGCGGCCTCGACAAGAATGCCGACCGCGAAGTACAAGGTGAACTGAATGATGAGCACTCCGGCAATATTCGGCACCACGTGGCGGGTTAGGATGAATAGTCTCTTGCGGCCGTACAGCCGTGCTGCAGTAATGTAATCTTCTGCCAGCACGCCCAGCGCCGCAGAGCGAATGACTCGGGCGAAGGATGGGGCGAAGAACAACGTGAGCGCGATAATCGTAGTCAGTGCGCCGGATCCTATGCTTGTGGCGAGCACCAATGCAGTGATTATTCCTGGAATGGACAGCAGGACATCTGCGCCGCGCATGACTCCTTCGTCAGTCCACTTGCCTCCCGACGCAGCGGCCAAACCTCCGATCACTCCAACCAACATTCCGAATAGCGATCCCCCAGCGCCGATGACAACCGATGTGCGCGCGCCCGCCATCAATTCCGAAACCACATCGCGACCCAGCGCATCGGTTCCTAGAAGGTGGTCAGGCGAGCCCAGCGGCAGCAATCGGTTCGCAATGTCCGGGAGGTTCGGATCGCTCGGAAGGTAAAAAAGCGAAATCAGAGCGACCACCAAGAAGATGGTGGTCAACACGCTTCCGATCAGCAGCGTCGCATTTGTCCGCCGGAACCTGGCCCATCGCTGCGCTCCGTCGATCTGTGCCGGGTCGCTCGCGCCGGGTCCCGTGCTGTCTTGCCTCGGCGGCCGTGTACTCATCGCGCGATCCTGATGCGGGGATCGAGCACCCCGTACAGAAGGTCCACGATCAAGTTCACCAGCATCACGAACGCCACGATGAGCATCACCGTCGACTGAACCACGGTAAGTTCACGAGCCGTCACATTGGATAGGATCATTCGGCTCAGGCCGGGTAGCGAAAATACCTTTTCCACGATGACGGTACCACCAACTAACTCTGCGATCTGCAGTCCCAGTACAGTCAGAAGTGGCAACGCGGCGTTGCGGAGCCCGACGGACAGTAGGGCCCGGGTACGAGTCATTCCGACCGCTCGTGCTGTTCGCACGTAGTCCTCGTTCATCACGTCCAGCACCATGGTTCGGACATATCTGCTCATTGATGCGCCCATCACCAAACCGAGAGTGATGGTGGGCAAGATCAGCGACTTTATTGCTCCCGTGATGCTGGTGGACCACGGGGTCCAGCCTCCTGTCTGGAGCCACCCGAGTTGTACGCCGACGAGCAGCGACAGCAGCAAGCCTGCCCAGAATACTGGAACGGCAATACCGATCTGGCTGAAGAGCGCGACTGCCGCGCCAGAAGGCCGGCCGACGTTTCTTGCTGCATAGATTCCTACCGGCAGGGCGATCGCAATTGCGAGGATAAGGCCCGCGAACGCCAAGGGAACGGATACCGGGAGGCTCGAGAGTATCAGTCCGCCGACCGGTGCATTCGTACGGAATGACTTTCCCAGATCTCCCGTGAGCATACCGCCCATCCACTCGAAATATTGTATCGGCAACGGCCGATCCAATCCGAAGGATCGCTGCAGCTCGCGAACCGCAGCTGGGGTTCCGTTCTTTCCCAAAATCGATGCAGCAACACTGCCACCAGCCAGGCGCATCATCAAGAAGATCGCTATCGACGCAACAATCAGGGTGACAAGGAAGGTCCCTATGCGACGGAGCGTAAATCTTGCCATTGGGTTATGAATCTGACTCGAGTGTAGGAGCCCGCATGCCTGTCATGACATCCACCCCAACTATCCGCATCACTTGGACCAAGTTCGTTGCCGACGCTTACGAGTGTCGGAGTTCAGCCCATAGCGATCACCAATGCAAGGTCGCTAACCTGATGCCGACGAAGACGTTCGGCTCTTGCCAGCCCTGCAGGCCCAGGTCCATCAGCCCGACACCGGATTTGGCCAACATCGGTACGATCACAGCATCCTTTTGTAGCGTTTGGGCTGCTTCGTTCAATAGCTTATTGTAATCATCTTTTGTCTTGGCAATGTCGGCCTGATCCAAAAGATCCGTGTACGCCTTGCTGCAATAAGACGACCAGCCGACCTTCGACTCATTCGGGCACGCCCACTGAGATGGTGATGCGTCACCGGCCATGACAGTCACATCGAAATCAGGGTCCGGAGCCTGGAATACGATTTGTGAGTATCGCGCGAGGTCGACTGCGTTATTCTTCACGTTGAAGCCCGCAGCTTGGAGCTCGGCAATCATAACTTCCGCCGGCGGCTTGAGATCGCCGACATCGGTCAACGAGGTGAATTCGAGCTGCTTGCTCCCGTAGCCGTTCGCAGCTACCTCAGCTGCGGCTTTTGTCGTGTCGTAGGGGTATGGGCAGGTGTCTTCGCTGTACTCCTTGAACCAGGTTTGATTTGGTTCGCCGAAGGTGCAGGTTGTTTTGATGCCCCACGGCGCGTTGAACAGTGCCTTAATGTCGTCTCGATTGAATACCTTGGCGATTGTCTGTCGCTCGGCCAAGGGAATCTTTTGGTTGATGACCCCGTACGTCGGTTCGCCTGACTGTGGGTAGGTGATCAGGTGGTACTTCTTATCGAGGCTCTCTTTCGTGATCTGCGACCAGAACTGCGCTCCGGCCGGTGCGAACAGGTCCGCCTCGCCTGCCCTCAGGGCGTTGAGTGTTGCGTTCTGGTCGGCGATGATTCGTATGGTCACATCGGGGATTCCAGGCTTTGGCCCCCAGTAGTCTGGGTTTGCGGTCAGAACGATGGAATCGTTCGGCACGTACTTTACGAGTTTGTATGGGCCGGTGCCGATCGGGTTGGTTGCGATGGTTGCCGCATCTGCCTTCGGCTGAATGAGTCCTGCCATGTCGCCCATGCCGAGAAAGAATGTGCGCGATGGCCTACTGAGGGTGACCTTTACCGTGTGGTCATCGACCTTCGCGATGTCGGTAACGGCAGCGAACGGAGCGGTGTAATTGGAGACCGGGCTGGCCTGCATCGTTTTGAGCGAGTAGACGACATCGTCGGCGGTCACTGGCGCGCCCGTTGTGAACTTTGTGTCTCGAATGTGGAACGTATACGTCTTCTGATCGTCGCTGATTGTCCACTTGTCGGAAACCCCCGGCGTCGCCTCACCATCGGGAGTGAAATACAGGAGTGGTTCCACGATACTGGGGATCCACAGCCTGATTGCGGTGAGCCCACTCTTCACGTAGTCCAGGGTCCCTGGGTCCTGCGCGGCAATTGCGATCAGCTTGTTCTGCGCCGCACGAGGTGATTTCGGGCCGGTAGCAGCTGGCGCTGAGTTCGTGGCCGGAGCTTGGCCGCTGGACTGCTGGGTCGGGGCCACGGCGGTAGTTCCCGCAGGCGCACCACTAGCCGATGGCGACCCGGAGGAGCTGCATGCCGCGAGAGTTAGGGACATGATCGCAAGCATCGCGATCGTCGCGTTTCGGGTTGTCGACAAGTAGCGTGTCGGCCTCATGACGGATTTCCTTCCGCGGACTCGAACCCCGAATGGGGCCGTTGCTATTTCATGGAGTGGAAAGACTGTCCCACCCTAGGCCACCGTAGGGGCACTGTCAATGGATTGGTATCTCCCCTGGCTCGTTCGTACCGATGGCCGAACGTGGTGGATGTCATGGTGGCGGAACGTGGTGGCCGCAGGCGGCTGAGAGCATGGCAGCGACCCTCGTCTCGCGTACGCACTCGCCGGTGGTGTCGACTCACGGCTGCCCTCGCCAGGAATCGATCTCGTCCAGCGGGTAGATCGGCCGCGGCACTCGCCGCCAGGGCAGGCCCGCGATGTCCGACTGGGTGGGCCCAGGCGTCGCCACCCGAATGACGCTGTCAGTGAAGGGGCGGAAGTACTGGAAGTTGCTGGCTGTCTTGAGCACCACTGCGTCGAAATCTGCAGGGTCCAGTCCGAAGTGCTGGTAGGCGCCTGGGTGGTTGCCCGCAACGCCGGCGTGCTCGCTGACCGCGATCACTACCCCGCCCGTCCGCAGCAGTGCCACCGGCCCCCACTGCACCTCCGGCTCCGGGTATCCGGCCAGCCGGAGTACCGGCTCGTCGACCGCTTCCACCACGCCCGAGACCCGCACCGGCGTGAAGAACCCGGTAACCGCACCGCCCAACTCCAGTTCGACCTGCGCGCCCGCTCCCGCTGCCCGCAGCGCCGCGGTAGCGGCCGGATCGATCAGCGGCACGAGCGCGCGGATCCCCTGCGTGGCCAGAAGCTCGGCCAAGATCACCGTGGAATCGCCCCCGGCACCGCCGAATACCGAATCGCCGGTGTCGGACAGGATCACCAGGCCGGGCTCCCGGGCCGCGGTGGCGACGGCGGTGGCGACCGGTACCGCCGTGGCCACTTGGTACTGCGCCCGCATCGACCAGGCAAGCTCCGCCAAATCCTCCGCGATCTCTTCGGCCAGATCGAGCCTTCCGTCGGTAACGGCGACCACCGACCATCCGCCTTCGGATACGTCCAGCCAGCACTGCATCGGAAACGGCGACACCGACAGCACGCCCGGCCGGGATTCCCACTGCCGCGCCCGGTCGAACCAGGTCTTCATCGGCCCCGCGGCGGTCAGATACTGCTCCTGGTGCGATAGCAACCGGAGCTTGCGCCAGGCCATGACTGGCTTGGCGCCGTCCAACATGGCCAGTAGCAGGTCACCGGTGAGCCGGCCTGTATCAAACGGGTCGTGGGGCTGCGTGCGATGGCCCACGATCACGTCGGACTGGCTCACCATAGAGGCGGTGACGTTGGCGTGGTGGTCCAGCCCCACCACGATGGGCAGCCGGTCACCGACCACCGAACGAGCGGCCGCTAGCAGGTGACCTTCCACGTCATCCACGCCGGTTGCGGCGCAAGCACCATGCATCAGCAGGGCCAGCCCGTCCAGGTGCCCCTGCTGGAGCGCGGACGTCAGCCCGTTGGTCAGTGCGGCAGTGAGCTCGTCGAGCACCGCCGCCGAGATCCGGCCACCGGGCACCGCTGTCGCCTTCACCAGCGGCACCGGTTCAACGTCGCCGACGCCCATCCGAGTAGCGAGCGAGGCGAGTAGGCCGCCGACCATGCCCACACCGCCTTCGTGCTGCAAGACCTCCGCGCCCATCCAGTACCCCTGCCCTCGGAATGCCTCAATCGAGGTCTCAACCGGGTTGAACGTATTCTGTTCTTGCCCAATACTGGCCAACGCGATTCGCATCATATGGTTCCTTCTTCCGCCTGATGATCAGTCGATTGCCGGGCAGACCGATAGCAACGGTCGCCAGGGATGCTGGGACCGGGACGTGAATAGACGCCCCCCCAGTGGCTCGACGGCGCTGCGCGCCTCGTCGTAGCCCTCCCTGGCAGTGGTGATCAACACATCGTGGCCGTCCGGTCCGCCCAGTGCCACGCTGGTCACCTGCGGCGTCGGCACCGCAATGATGAGGTCGAGTTCCCCGTCCTGCCGGTACCGGCGGACCTCGCCCGCGCCGTACATCGCGACCCACAGGCCGCCGTCCAGGTCGGTGGCCAGGCCGTCCGGCATGCCGTCGTCTGGCCCGAAACGCAGATACACCGTGCTCTCGGCAATATCCCCGTCGGGGTCCATTCGGTGCGCGAGCACTACCCGACCGGTGGAGTCGGCGTGGTACAGCACCGACCCTGCGGGATCGAGCGCGATACCGTTGGACAGCCCGATGCCCTCCGCGCGTCCGCCGAGACTGCCATCCGGGCGGATGTGTTGCAGGAAGCCGGAGCCCGCCGTCCGGTCCGGGTGCACGGCGCCGATCCACAGCCCGCCGCCGGGTCCGGCTGCTCCGTCGTTGGGCAACCATCCCGTCGGCAGGTCCAGGGTCGCCAGCACCGGCCCGGCCCGGCCCGGGATATCGGCGTCATAGAACTGCAGGATCGTTTCGTGGGCCACCAGCAGGCGACCCGGGCCGGCTGGGTGCACCATCGACATCCGGCCACCGGTGTCCAGCCAGGTTTGAACCTGCCAGGCACCGGCGCTGGGTCGAGCACAGAACAGCCGACCGCGCTCGGCATCCACCCACCACCAGCGACCTTCATGCCAGCGTGGGCTTTCGGCCAGCACACAACGGGGCGCTGCCTGCACGAGGACCGCCGGGACCGTGGGAGCCGGGTGGATCATGACCGGCTCGCTCAGCCGGTGGCGGGCAGGTGGGCTACCACATCGACTTCGAACTTCAAGGTGCCCAGACCGCCGAGCAGCGTCGTGCGTGCCGGCAGCGGCACGGTGAAGTATTGGCCGTACTCGGTGTTGTACTCCTGGCGGTAGGAGGCGTCACCGAGGTAGGCCCGGACCTGGACCACGTCGTCCATGGTGGCGCCGGCCGCGGCCAGGATGCGCTCGACGTTGGAGAACGAGCGGGCCATCTCCTCGGCGATCGACCCGGGAATGTACGCACCTGTGTCGTCGACGGATGCTTGTCCGGAGACGAACACGAAGTCTCCGGCCCGGATGGCCGGCGAGAATGGAAGGTGGCTGACCGGAACATCTCCGGTGATGGGCTGCCTGGGCACTGGATTCCTCCTAGCCGCCCCGCAAGGCGGCTCGATCATCGTTCAGGACTGTTGGTAGGTCGTCTCCGGCTCGAACGGGTACATGGGCACTCGGCGGTGCCGGTAGGAGAATTCGGTGACGGAGTTGCGGGTGATACCGGGGGTGTCGACCTCGACGATCTCGCCGCAGATCTGCGAGTAGCCGGCCCGCGGCCCGTTGACGCCCTTGCCAATGATGGCCCGCAGGTCGGCCGGATCGATGCCGACCACCCGGTACTGCGTCGGCGAGACCGGTTGCACGCAGATGGAGGTCAGCACCACCGCGACGCCCTCGTCGGTGCGCACGCCGACCATGGCGCCGCCGTCGAAGAACCGGAAGCCGCCGTGGGCAATCCTGGGTTCCTCGTACTGGCCCTGGTGTCGCCCGGCGAGGATGCCGGTCAGTCGCACCGGTGTCCCCTGCTGATCCGGTGATCGGCCGCCGACGGTGACGTCGACCCGGTCGCCGACATCAGTGCCGGCCAGGGCGGCGACCGCAGCCGGATCGAAGATCGTGGTGCCGGCACCGGAGGCGCCGCGGCGCAGTACCTCCGCCAGCAGCACGGTGGAATCCCCCGGGCCGCCGCCACCGACGTTGTCGCCCACGTCCAGCACCAGCAGCGGCGGCTGGTCCGTCGGATGATCGATGATTCGTTGCACCGCCTGCGCCGTGGTCAAACCGGTGCCCTGCAGTGCCCTTCGCTGCTCCCACACCGCGGCGGCCACCCGCCGCGCGGCTTCCCGGGCAGTTGCTGGATCCGGGTGGGTGGCCAGCACCGACATGCCCATCTGCGGGGTGTCCGCGTACGGAAACCCTTCCAGGATCGCGACGTCGACCATGCCAGGCTCGGCCGCCACCTGTCGGGCCAGTACGAGCAGCGCTGCCATCGGTTCGGTCGAGGTGTCCTGCTTGACGATTGTTACCACCAGCGGCAACGGCTCCAGCGCAATCGCCGGCCGGCGGCCGGTGCGGATGATCTCCAGTATCAACGCGCGGCACTTGGCGCCGCCCGTTCGGGCGTCCACGTGCGGGTTGGTCTGGTAGGCCAGCAGCACATCAAGGGCGTCGACCAGCCGCTGCTCGACATTGGCGTGCATGTCCACCACCGAACCGATCGGAACATCGGGTCCGACCACGGCCCGGATCCGCTCGGCGATCTCGGCGTCCGCCGACAGCTGACCCTCGGCCACCGCCGCGCCGTGCAGCACCAACAGCACGCCGTCCACCGGCCCGGCATCGGCCAGCGCGCCGGCCATCTCGCCGATAAGGACGTCGAAGGCCTCAGCGGTGATCGGACCGCAGGGGGTGACGTAGGCAACCGGCAGCGCGACAATCTCGGCGGTGTCGTCCGTACCGGGCTGCAAGTAGCCGCCGACCACCGACCCGGACGTCCGATAGTGCTCCACCATCGCCTGGCCAGTGTGCCAGCCCGTGCCGCGGTAGCTGTCCAGGTCTGCCGGTACCGAGGAGAACGTGTTCGCCTCGTGCAGCAGCCCGACAATCGCCAGCCGCGTCATCGCGCGTCCTCCTGCTCGGCGGCCTCCAGGTGCCGCCGCACCAGGGCACGGACATCTCCTATGGTGACAGCGATCTCGCTTCCAGCAGGGTGGGAATAGCGACTCAGGTCCTTCAAGCCATTGCCGGACAGCACCACGCAGGGCCGGTCGTCGGCACCGATGCGACCGTCGGCGGCGTCCGCGGCAACTGCGGCCAGCGCCACCGCGGCGGCGGGCTCGACGAACACACCCTCCACGCGTGCCAGCAGATCCTGGACACGCCAGACGTCCTCGTCGGATGTGGATCGTCCCCATCCGTCGCTGGCGCGCACTGCTCGCACGGCGGCAGCCCCGTCCGGTGGTTCGGGAAGTTGCAGCCCAGAGATTTGCGTGGTGCACGCGTCGACCTGCGGTGCGTCCAGCTCACCGGTCAGATACCGCGCGATCGGTGCGCACCCGGCGGGCTGGCACGCCAGGATCTTGGCGGTACTGCCGGCCCCGGCAAGGCCGCGGGCGGTGGCGACCAGCAGCCCTCCGCCACCCACTGGGATGTAGACATGGCTGACGTCGGCAGCCTGACCGACGATTTCCGCTCCGATAGCGTCGGCGCCCAGCATGCCGACCGGGTTGTGCGCGTGGGTGGTGATCGTCAGCTGCAGATTCTCCTGTTCGGCAATGCGAGCCAGTTCGGCCATCACCGATGGGCCCATGGAGGCCATGGTGACCATCAAAGAGCCGTAGGGCCGGATGGATGCCAGCTTCTCCGCGGGCGCGTCGGCACTGACACACAAGATTCCGGGCAACCCAGCGCGGCACCCATAGGCGCTCATAGCCGCGCCACCGTTGCCCGATGAGGTGCCGATCCATCCCCTCCGGCCCGCCGCGACGGCTGCACGCATGGTGGCGGCGGCGATCCTGTCCTTGTAGGAGCCCGTCGGGTTCAGGTACTCAGCCTTGCCGTACAGCGCGCCCAAGCCCCACCGCCGAGCCAGCCCGGGCAGCGGGATCAGCGGTGTGTTGCCCTCGCCCATCGTCACCATGTCGAGCCCACTGCGGCCTGCCCGTTCCGTCATCGCCGATCGCTCCTGTCCTGCGTTTCCTGCTCGCCCGCGGCGCCGCCGGGCAACACGCCTGGGTCAGCGCCAACCACGCCGGCGACGATTGCCAAAGTGTCGCCGGTCTGCACCCGGGCGGACCGGCGCAGCAGCATCACGATGCCGTCCTGTGGTGCAGTGATCTCGACGAGCGAGGATCCCTGTTGGTCGACGATCCGGCCGAGCGCCTGGCCTTTCGTCATCCGATCGGATACATCGACGGCGGTGACGAAGAACCCGGCGGCCCGCGCCGTGATGCCCTCGTCGGTGTTGCCGTCGCCGCGCACCACGGTGAACGGCGGGGCGGTCGGCGCTTCGGTGAGCATGCCAAGGTGTGCCATCAGCCGGCGAAGCCCGTCGATGTACGCATCCAGGTCAGCCCGCCGGACCTGCCCACCGCCGTGGCCCTCCACATAGACCGACGGAACGCCCAGCGACTCGGCAGCCGACAGGGACCGGCCGGGAGACGCCGGCGGGTGCTGCCACACCAGCGGGGCGGCGAACGCTTCCGCCGCACACGCCGCGCGGTCGGCCAGCGGCCCGGAGCTGTGGTAGCCGACCAGCAGCGGCATGTCGAATCCGCGGCCGGCAGAATGGAGGTCCACCAGCAGGTCGGCCCCGGTGATCAACTCGCTGGTCAGGTGGGCCGCGACTTGCTCGGTGGGGCTACCGGCGGGATCGCCCGGGAACACCCTGGCCAGGTTCATCCCGTCGGCGGGGCCGGTGCGGCTGTCGGCTTGCCAGGCCGCCGGATGCGCCGGCGCCGCCCAGCGGACGGTGCCGGCGAGGTCCTGCGGGTCCAGTTGCCCCATCAGCGTACGGATGGCGAGGACGCCTTCCAATTCGTCACCGTGTACCCCGCCGAGCACCGCGAGGATTGGTCCGCTGCGCCGGCCTTCGAGTTGTTCGATGCGGGGAAGGTCCGGGCCGAGGATCACGCCGGTCCCGGCCCATCTGCCAGCGCGGCGCCCAGCGCCTGGTCGAACACGTCGACGGCGGTGGCCACGTCGGCGGCGGTGTGCGCAGTGGACAAGTACCACCGGCCGCCCGGCAGCGCGAACACCCCGCGGCGCAGCATCTGCACCACCACCCGATCGTAGAAACCCTGATCGGCGCCCATGAAGTCGCTGAACGTGGCCCCGTTCGCCACGCCGAACAACACCTGAACGACCGCGCCCACTTGGTTGACGGTGCCGACCGTTTCGTGCCGGGCGATCGCGGCACGTATGCCGTCGGCGAGTTCGCAGCCCCTGGCCTCGAACTCGCTGTAGATGCCGGGAGCCGCGAGCGCATCCATCGTCGCCACGGCCGCTGCCAGCACGACCGGGTTGCCGTTGTAGGTGCCTGCATGCACCACCCCTGCGGTGACGCGATCCAGCAAATCCGCCCGGCCGGCGATGGCGGACATCGGGTAGCCGCCGGCGATGGCCTTGGCCAGCACCACCAAGTCCGGTAGCACCCCGTACTTCTCGACGGCGCCGCCATGGGCGATCCGGAAACCGGTGATCACCTCATCGAAGATCAACACAGTGCCGGTGGCGTCGCACAACTCGCGCAGGCCGGCCAGGTAGCCGTCCGGTGGCGCGATAACGCCGGAATTGCACAGCACCGGCTCCAGGAACACCGCGGCGATATCGGAATCCGGATCATTCAATACCGCGGCGGCCGATTCCAGATCTCCGAACGGCAGCAAGCTCACATCCGCCAGCGCGGACGCCCGCTGACCCGCAGTACCCAGCGATTCCACCCTGCCCTGCGCATCGGGGCGGTATCCCAACAGGAACGTGTCCGACCAGCCATGGTAGTGGCCGATCATCTTCACGAAGCGGCGCCGCCCGGTGGCCGCCCTGGCCAGCCGCAACGCAACCTGGGTCGCCTCGGACCCGGTATTGGACCAGATCACCCGCTGGACGCCCGGGATGGCGGCCAACACCCGCTCGGCCGCTTCGTACTCGCCCCGATGCCCGGCCCCGAACGTAGCGCCGCCGCCGATCACGTCAGCCACCGCTTTGGTGAGCCCCGGATGCCCATGCCCCAGGATCACCGGCCCCCAACCCAGAACGTGATCCAAATACGTGTTGCCGTCCAGATCGGTCAGCCGCGGACCGCTGCCGCTGCGGAAGAACAATGGCTGCGGCTTCATCGAAGCACGCATACCGGTCGACACCCCACCGGCCAGTGATTGTTTCGCCCGTTCCCAGGCAGCAGCCGATTCCGGCCACGAGTCGATCAGCATGTGCGCCCCTCCGTTGTTCCACGCGGTCCAGTGAATGAAACAGCCCTTTCGCTAGCTGGATGCTAGCCTCTGGCATCCGAACGCGTCAATCATTCGAGTTGAACCACGCCGACGTCCCGTTGGCAGCCCCGGACACCCCGCCGGCGACCGACCGGCACAGCTCCACCAGCGGAGCATCTCGGGTGGCTATTCGGCGCGCAGGCAACTGACCGCCTACGCCGCCACCCGGCGGCGCGAGCGCCACCGGGGCGAACTCCGCGGCCGTAACTGTCGGAACTGTCTTGACCAGCAAGGACATCGGCTCGGACAGCGGACGGGACCTTCGCAGTGCCCTCATCGGCGGTCCGGGGTCCAGTCGGTCATCTCCGGTTCGAACGGGTACATCGGTCGGCGGCGCCGCCGATAGGTGAACTGATCGACCGACAGCCTGGTCACCCCGGGGGTGTCCACCATGAGCCACTCACCGCAGGCCGCGCGATAGCCCGCCTTCGGAGAATTGACACCCTTCCCCACCACTGCGGCGAAATCGGCCGGCTCGACTCCGACCATTCGCAACAACTCGGCGGAGGTGTTGCCCATCGGGTGTGAGGTGAGGACCACCGCGATGCCGTCAGCCGTGCGCAGCGCCACCGTCGGACCGGCGTCGTATCGACGGAATCCGCCATGGGTCGGGCCTGGGTCCTCGAATTTGCCGTCAGAGCGACCGGACAGCACTGCCGTCAGCAGTTGTGGGTGGCCCTCTTGTTCGGCGCTGCGGCCACCGACCGTCACGGTCACCGCCTCGCCGATGGCTGCCGATGCCAATTCTTGAACCGCGGCCGGATCCCACAGTGTCAGGGCGATCCGGCCGACACCCATGCCGACCGCCACATTCAGGATCGACGTCGAGTCGCCGCAACTGCCGCCGCCGACGTTGTCCCCGACATCCAACAGCAAGATGGGCTTGCCGGTCGCGTTGGCCTGCGCACGACGCAACGCCTGCTCAACGTGCGCCGCACCGGCCTGCAGATCGGCGCGGGCGTTCCACAGGAGACCGGCGATCTCGTCGACCGCCGCTTGCGCTACGGCTGCGTCGTCGCGGTGGCTGGCCAGCACCGCCATGCCCATCTGCTCGACATCCGCATACGGAAATCCTTCGGCGATGCTGACATCCAGCATCCCCTCGATGGACTCCAACTCCCGGCAGCGAGCCAAGATCGATGACAACGGCTCGTCGTCGGTGTCCTGCTTGACGATGTTGACCACCAGCGGGAGTGCTTGGAACGCAGTGACCGGCCGCCGTGCACCGTTGATCATTGACAGCACCACCGACCGGCACTCGATGGCCCGGTCCCGCGCATCCACGTGCGGATTGGTCTGATATATCCGCAGCACATCCACCGTGTCCAGCAGTTGCTGATCGACATTGGCATGCATATCCAGCACGACGCCGATCGGCACATCGGGACCGACGACAGACCTCATCCTCGCCGCGGCCTCAGCGTCCGCGTGCTCGGCGTTCTGCGCCACCGCAGCTCCGTGCAGGCTCAACAGCACGCCGTCCAACGGTCCCGCGCGGCGTAACGACTCGGCCATGTCCGCCGTGGCCTCATCGAAGGCCTCCGCGGTGAACTCGCCGCGAGCACCGGCCCGGTAACTCACCAACGGCACCAGCTCCACCCCGGGCGGCAGGTCCGGATCAAGGAATCCGGCAAGCGTGGCAGTCGACCCGAGGTAGTGCTCGGTGATCTCATCGCCCCGGTGGATGCCACCCTCGTCGACCATTCCTTCCACCGTGCACTTTACCGTGGAGAAGGTGTTGGCCTCCAAGCTCAGTCCCAGCACCGCCAAGCGCGCCACGACGCCTCCTTCGGCTACCTCGGTGGGCTGTCCAGTGTTCCATGCATCGCACCAGCAGTTCCATTCCTACCAGCGCGGCACGCGTGGCACAAGACGTGGCGACACGATTGTCGTCACCCGTGGATCGCGGGCGCTCCCACCGCTCGCGATTGATCTGGCCTGGCTATCGGGCAGGTTGGCCAGCCAACCTGCCCGTCGGGTCGGCTGGTCCGCCGGATCGCGCGGCCGGCGCTGACTCAACTGATTGGCCAGCGTGGGCCGGCGCCCGCGGCACGAATCCTGCGCCGCGCCTCCCCCGCGGAATGCCTGTACGACGACCCACGGAGCAAGTTCGCCCCTCCGAACGGCGGCGACCCACCGCTATTTGCCGGATCGCTGGCCAGAGCGTGGCGCGTTGCGTGGTCTACTGTCAGGATCGTCTGCTGACAAACTGCCGTCAACGACGTTCCGAGCTTCGGAACCGGCCTATCATTCTGCTGATACACGACGATCAAGGAGGCAGGGGCCATCACCACCGACTCCGTTTCCGCCTACCCGATTCGCTCGGTCGACCGGGTTTGCGACATTCTCGACACACTGGCCAACGCACCGGATGGCGTGACGCTGACCGCGGTCGCCGACACAACAGGCCTGCCCAAGAGCTCTGCCTTCCGGTATCTATCTGCGTTGGAGGCCCGCCACTACGTTCAGCGTAGTCAGGACACAGTTACCTATCGGCTCGGGTTGGCCTTTCGTCCCCAGCACACCCGCAGCATCACCAGGCTGGCGGAGTTGGCCCGCCCGGCTTTGCAACGGCTGCGGGACAAGCTCAACGAGACCACCAACCTCGGCCTGCTGGATGGCACCAGCGTCGTGCACAGCGTGGTGTGCGAGAGCGCACAGATGATGCGGTTGGCCGCCCATGTCGGCGACCGGGGCTACGTTCATGCGACCGCGCTGGGCAAGGCAATGGCCGCGACCCTGCCCGAAGATCGCATCCGCGCGCTGCTGGCAGTGTCCGGGATGCCGGCGTTCACCGACTCGACGATCACCGAGCTGCCCGAGTTGCTGGCCGAGCTGGCGAAAGTACGGTCACAGGGGTACGCCGTCGACGAGCAGGAAAATCAGCAGGGCGGTCGCTGCATCGCGGTGGCCCTCACCGGGCTGGGCTTCCTGGCGGCAGTCAGCATCTCGGCGCCCGCGGCACGATTCGCGCCACAGGATCTGCCCGCCGCCGCACGCGCATTGCAGCGAGTTGCCAAGGATCTGTCCCGGCAGATGCGAGGCTGACCGCAACGTCAGACCGTCGCCCGGTGGACCCACTGTTGCCGATGGCACCAGCGTCCTGCGACGCTTTGCGCGCGCCGAACGCTTGTCCCCCAACCGGCGGAGCACAGCCCGGATGAAATCGTGATCTCACCAGTTGACACTGAGGCAATATGGCGGTAAGCATCGATGATGACCGATTCTCAGTCCTGGCTCATCCCCGACGAATTTCCGATCGACTGGCGCACCAAGTGTTTCGGGCCTGCGCAGCAGGGTCGAACGATTTCGCAACTTGTCGCCTCCGGCACCGGACTGGTTGATCTGCCCACTCCCCTGCTGACGATCGATGCCGGCGCGGTCGAACACAACATCGCGGTGATGAGTCAGTATCTCGCGGCACAGGGCGTTGAGCTCGCCCCGCATGGAAAGACCAGCATGGCACCGCAGCTGTGGCACCGGCAGATTGCCGCCGGCGCATGGGCGATCTCGGTGGCAACCCCGTGGCAGCTGCGGGTTGCTGCCGCCAACGGCGTGTCCCGGATTATGCATGCCGGGGCCATGGTGACTCCGGCTGACCTTCGCGCAGTAGCGGGTCTGCTGGATAGTCAGCCGGATTCCGAAGTGCTGATATGGGCGGACTCGCCAGGCGCGGTGGCGCTCATCAGGGCTGGCTATCCGCAGGGCGCCCGTCCACTCCAGGTGCTGGTCGACCGCGGCGGCCCGGGGGCGCGGACGGGAGCCCGCACGCTGGCGGAGAGTCTGGCCACGGCGGCGGCGATAGCCGACGCGCCGAACCTGTCACTCGCCGGGATCGCCGCCTGGGAGGGCTCGCTGGCCGGTGCCTCCGGCCCGGGCGGACACGATAGGGTGGCTGCCTTCTGCGACGGAGCCGCAGACACCTTCCGGGCCGCGGTGGACGCGGGATTGCTGTCTCCTGCCGACCGGCCGGTGATCACCGGCGGGGGCAGCGCGTACTTCGACATCGTGGTCCAGCGGTGGGCGCCACTTCGGGATTTGGGTGCCCGAATCGTGCTCCGCTCCGGCTGCTATCTGACCCATGATGACGGCGGGTACGCGGCTGCTTCACCATTCGGGCGATCGGTTGGCAGTCCGCTGCACGCGGCTCTGAACGCCTGGGCGCAGGTGGTCTCCCGGCCAGAACCGCAGCTGGCCCTGCTGAACGCCGGCCGGCGCGACATGCCTTTCGATGGTCACTTGCCGGTGCCGCAATCGGTCCGCGGCCGCGATGCCGAAGGATCCTCCCGAGCGCTGGCCGGCGCGTCAATCACTGCACTGAACGACCAGCACGCCTACCTCTCGCTAGATCCGGCATCAGACCTGCAGCTGGGTGAGGTGGTCCGGTGCGGGATCTCCCACCCGTGCACCACTTTCGACAAGTGGTCGGTGATCCCGGTACTCGACGACGCGTCGGCGCCCAATCCCCTGATGGTCGGTGCCATACGAACAGTGTTCTAACCGCGGACCTTCGGCCCTGTGCGGCGCCTCTGGGAACAGTTGGGTAGCCCTGCCGCTGCAATCCGGCCCGAGTAGGTGACAGTAAACCCCCAACCCGAGCCATCATGCGAGATTGCGACCCTTGCTCCAACCGGTCAGCAGGACCGTTACGCTGCAGCCGGGCGGGCCGCCGGGGGCACCTCGCCGCGAACGTAGCGGGCGGCGATCGCCGCGGATGCGACCGAGATTGCCGCGGTCAGGCCGAAGGCCGCCGAAAAGCCGAACAGGTCGGCCAGCGCGCCCGCGGCCACCGGGCCGATCATGGAGCCGACGTCCCCGGTCACCTGGTAGGTGGCGATCACCGACCCGCGGCGGCCGCTGGCAACGTCGCCGAGCACCGCGCTGGGGCCGACCGCCTGTGCCGCCGAGCCCATGCCGAGCACCACCATGGAGACCAGCATCAGCCACAGCGCGGGCGGGGCGGCCAACGCTGCCATGCCGGCGCCGGTGGCCAAGCCGCCGGCCAGCACGACGCCGAGCCGTCCCCGCCGATCCGACCAACGGCCTGTCGGAATCAACAACACGGCGTTGACCGCCGCAGCCACCGCCAGCGCGTAGCCGCTCCACGCCTCGCTCAGCAGGAGCGCCTCGGTTATGAACAATGGAACGATCGCCGTCCGCACCGCATTCGCCCACTTGCCTGCCATATCGGCGACCAGTGCCACCCGAAACTCGGGCAGCGCCATAGCCTCCCGGATTCCCTCGCCCTGGGTGGCAGCGGCCTGCCGTTCGACCTTGCTGCGCCTGGCCACCCGCGGCAGCGCGGCGAAGGCGACCACGGCAGCAATCGCCAATGTCCCGGCGTAGAAGAAGAACGGCGTCCGCAGGCTGATCGCGGTCAGTGGTCCGCCGATCACCGGGCCCAGCACCCCGCCGAACAGGAACGACCCCGACCAGATCCCCATGGCCCTGCCCCGCACCGCCGACGGCACGTCCGATGCCATCACCGAAGCGGCGGCAACGCTGAACATCGCCGAGCCCACGCCGCCTGCCCCCCGAAGCACCAGCAGTTGCAGGTAGTCCTGGCTCAGCCCGGCGACCCCGCTTGAGACCGCGACGATGATGAGGCCGGTGCCCAGCACTGGTCTGGCGCCGAGCAGGTCGACCAGGCGGCCCACGCCGAAAGCCGAAGCCATTCGGGCCGCGGCGAACACGCTGATGACCAGGGCGGCCAAGGTCCGTCCGACACCGAACTCTCTGGCGAATACCGGCAGTGCCGGGGCCAGGATGCCGAAGCCGATGGCGACGCAGATACCGATCACCGACAAGATCCACACGACGGTGGGCAGTCGCTGTTGGATGGGTTCGTTGGCGCCGGTCGCGGCTGTCACCGGATGACGGTGGCGCGTCGCCGAGTGTTACGCCAACAGGTCTCGGTTACCAACCGCCCCAGCCGGCGGATCGGACGCAGCTCGGTCTGGCCAGGCCACCCCTCGCGCAGATCGGTCGGCACGGCGGGTGAACCTCCTCTATGGCATCGGGTTCGCGACGCTACCACCACCGTTGGCCGACCACCGTCAGGCGGTGGCCGTCGCCGCCACCAGCACCAACTCGGAGGTGTGTGAGCCCTGGACCCCAATGCCGGCCGGTCGCGGCACGAATCCCGGCAGCCCAGACAGGCCGTCGCTGCCGTCCATCACCCGGAAGTGCACGGGGCCGGTGCCGTCCAGCACCAGCGTCACCGTCATCCCGTCCGGCGGGGGGGCGTGAAAGAGCACCTGGAAGCCGGACTTCTGCACCGTCATCTCCCGGCCCTGAACGGTTGCCTGGAGCACTGTGACGCCCGGTGCAGTCAGATCCACCAGGCGTACCCCTCGGTGCGAGTGCACAGTCACGGTCAGGGTGCGCCGCCCTCCCTCGGTGTGATCGGCGTCGATCGACAACGTCGGCGCGGCCAGCGGTGCAGCCTGCGCCGGACCGGCAGTTTCAGTGCCGTGCAACAGCGGGAACTCGCCGGACAGGTCGGCCTTCCCGGTCACGTAGTGGCTGGTCCACGCGCTCGGTTCGGTCTCAGAGCTCACCCAGTGCGCGGTGCCGGTGTCGGCGTCGAGGGCGTACATCAGCTGGGTCGGCGCGGGGTGCACCGCATCGAAGCGATCCACTGCCAGGCCTATCCCGGTGAATACGAGCACGAGCACTGCCGCCATCGCAGCGGGCGCTGCTGTGACGGATCGCCGGGCTGCGCGGCGCCCTACGGTTGGGCCACGCGGTGCGTCCGCTTCGACCGCCGGCTCAATCGATCCCTTCGAGGCAGGTTCCGCCGCTGGATGCACCAAGTCGAACACCGGCACCAATGCCAGGGCGAGCATGACCGCGACCAGGGCTGCGGCCGCCCCGGTGGCCAGGCCCAGCGCAGGGAAGAACAGCAACACTGTCGGCGCCAGCACCAACACTGCGACCGCGCCACCAAGGGACAATGCGACCGCGCGGGCCCACTGTTGCCGCAGCGCCAGTGTGGTCATGGCCGCCGCCGACCCGGCAATCGTCGGCAGCGCCGCCAGGTAAGACCCGCCCGGGGTGAACGCGGCCAATGCCAAGCCGAGAACTGCGAGCCAACCCAACGCACCCACTGCCAAAGTCCAAGAGCCGAAGCGCCTGCGCAGCAGCGCAAACCAGGTCAGCACAATGAAGGCCACCAGGGCAACGACTGCCGCACGATACCAGCCCGGCTGCCATGGATCGAGCATGTCCCGGTACCCCGGTCGTAGCGCCACGAGCAGCATCCACAGCAATTGGGCGCCCACCGGTGCCAGCAGCAGCGGGATCAGCGCCAGCCCGAAACCTGCGGACATTCGGCCCCAGCCGGTCCGCTGACGGCGGCGCATCACCACCGCCAGCGCGGCGACCGCCAGCAGCCCGAGGATCGCCAGCGGCCAGACCAGCCAACCCGGATATCGCACCAAGGACCCGAGCACCGGGAAGTAGGTGGCGTCGCTGGACGACGGCGTCTTCAGCCCTGCCAGGTCCGCACCACCCAGCTGCCGCGCCAGCGCCAGCGCGTTCGCGCCCTGGTGCTGCAAGCTCGCGGTATCCATGTACTCCGGGCGGTCCTGCGGCGAGTGGTACACCGCCGAGCCATCGATGTACGCGGAGTTCAATCCGGTGAACCTCCCGGTCGTGCGGAACTCGGTGAAATCGGTGTCGTTGGGCAGGATGCGGTACACCTCGACAGCCATGCTGGTGGCCACTGGGTAGGGCACTGCCGCCGCATATTGCGCGATCAAGGCGGAGTTACCGGCGGCAGTTTCGAACATGATCGCCGGGCCGGAAGCACCGCGGGATTCGAAGTTCAGCACCACCCCACCGTCGGCGGCCAGCGGGTCCTGACTGACGAAAGCCTCCGCGCCGCACAGGCAGGCCTCCTCGGCGTCGGTGAAAACGAGCACCACATCGTTGCGTAGCGATGTCCCAGCCTTCAAGGCCCTTGCGGTCTCCAACAGCGTCGCGACACCAGAGCCATCGTCGTTGGCGCCGTAGGAGACCTGTACCGAGTCGTAGTGCGCGACCAGGAACAGCCGCCCGGTCGAGTCCGTCCCGGGCAGCACTGCCACCACGTTGCGGACCCTGGCCATGGCCAAGGAGCCGCCCAGCGCGTCGGTCTGGCCGACCGCGTCCTGCACTGTTGGCGTGAGCCCGAGGCCGGTCAGCGTCGAGATGATGTGCTCGCGGACTGCGTCCTCGGCCTGGCTCCCGGCGACATGTACCTGCTGGCCAATTGTCTGCACCTGCTGGAACGCCCGGCCTGCGCTGAAGTCCTGCGCGGGGGCGTCAGCCGGGGCGGGCGCCGGTGGCGCGATCGCGAGCAGGCTCACCACGGTCAACACGGCGAGGGTGAGCATGGCGAGCAGGCCGGTAAGGAGGCGGGTGCTGGGTCGTTGGTCCACGGCCCACATCCTGCCCTGCCGGGCCCACCGGCACCCTCAGCAATGGGGGCGTGTCCGCTGCCGGGCACAGTCTGCCCGCCCTGCGAGACGGATTCGGTCAGGTGACCCTGCAGCAACTGCCCGGCCAGGTCCTGACGTCGCCGGCCAGGGTGCACTCTCGTGTGGTGTGCGTGGCAGGTTGCCAGCCCTTGTGGTGCCAGCCTTGGCCGGTGTGGAACGCGAAGTCGACCCACAGGTTCAAGAGGGCCACCTCTGGCTCCTCAATGAACCAAACATTCACCCCATAATGACATGGGTTCGCCTTCTTATGTCCGCACTACCGCCCGCCGAGCCGGGGCCGTCGCCTGGAACTGATCACGCCCGTGTCGAAACCTGCCAGGTGTAGCCCACCGGCGAACCGGGCATGCTCCACCTTGACGCACCGGTCCATCACCACGTCAAGGCCTGCCGCCACTGCGTGATCGGCGACTGCGGTGTCCCACAGTCCGAACTGGAACCACAGCGTGGCGGCGCCCAGTGCGATCGCGTCATCCGCGACGGCCGCCATCTCGCTGGGTCGGCGAAAGACGTCAACCAGGTCCGGTCGGCCGGGCAGTTCCGCCAACGACGGGTACACCGGCCGGCCGAGCATCTCGGTGATGGTCGGATTGACGAACCACACCTGGTAGTTGGTGGATGAACTGAGCAGGTAGGTCGCGACGAAATTGCTCGGCCGCGCCGGGTTCGCCGATGCACCGACCATCGCGATAGTGCGTGTACCGGCCAAGATCTGTTCGCGACGGCTGGCAGATGGCGGCTGCCAGAGTCCGACCTCGGAGTCGGGCCTACCGGTCACGATCGCACCGCCTGGGCGATTGCCTGATCCAGATCCCACAAGATGTCATCAACATCCTCCAGCCCGACGGAGATCCGGACCAGGTCGGCGAATACGCCGCCCGCGGTCAGCGCCTCGTCGGACAGCTGCCGGTGAGTGGTCGACGCAGGGTGGATCACCAGGCTGCGAACGTCGCCGATGTTGGCCAGATGGCTCAGCAGTTCGACGGACTCCACGAAGCGCGCGCCGGCGGTCCGGCCGCCGCGGATGCCGAAACTGAACACGGCACCCGGACCGCGCGGTAAGTAGCGCAGGGCGCGTTCGTGGTCCGGTGAGTCGGCGAGGCCTGCGTATCGCACCCAGGCCACGTCGGGGTGCTCGGCCAAGTGGGCGGCGACGGTGGCCGCATTGTTCACATGCCGATCCATCCGAAGTGGCAATGTCTCGATGCCCTGCAGGATCTGGAATGCGTTGAACGGAGACATGCTGGCGCCGGTGTCCCGCAACTGCTCCGAGCGCAGCCGGGTGCAGAATGCGTACTCCCCGAAGTTCTCCACATACCGCAGGCCCCCGTAGCCGGCCACCGGCTCCGTCATGGCCGGGAACTTGCCGTTTCCCCAGGGGAAACGGCCGGACTCCGCGATCACCCCGCCCATCGATGTGCCGTGCCCACCCAGGAACTTGGTCGCCGAGTGCAGCACGATGTCCGCTCCGTGCTCGATCGGTCGGCACAGGTACGGGGTTGCCATGGTGGCGTCGACCACCAACGGAATGTCGTTCGCGTGGGCCAGGTCGGCCAATCCGGCGAGATCCGGAATGACTCCAGAGGGGTTGCCGATCACCTCGGTGTACAGGAAGTTCGTCGCCGGGGTTATCGCGGCAGCGAAGTCGTCGGTCCGGCCACCCGGTACGAACGTGGTGGACACTCCCATCCTGCGCAGCGTGACGTCCAGCAAGGTGCGGGTGCCGCCGTACAGTTCGGCGGCGGCGACGACGTGCCCGCCGGTGCCGACCAGCGCCAATGCCGTCAGCAGTTCGGCAGCCTGACCGCTGCTGGTGGCCACCGCTCCGATCGCGCCCTCCAAGCTGGCCATCCGCTCTTCGAACGTGGCAACCGTCGGATTTCCGATCCGGGAGTAGATGTTCCCGTACTTCTGCAGCGCGAACAGATCGGCAGCATCTGCCGCATCCTCGAACACGAAACTGGTGGTCTGATAGATCGGAGTGGCCCTGGCGCCCGTCTCGGCATCCGGTCTGCCGCCGGCGTGCACCGACCGGGTGGCGAACCCCCATGCCCGATCGCCGCGCTGTTCGTTCATCTGACCTGCTGGCTCATGACGATCCTCTCAGCCCAAGCCGCGGCGGGCGGCCGTTGACGTCGGTGCCCCATGGTCTCATCTTCGCCAGGCAGCCGTCCGCCGGATACGCCTCCCAGTTGCCGGCAAGGTCCGCGAGCAACTGGGGTCGGTATCCACTCAAGCGGTCTACAACGTGCTGAATGCGCTGGTCGGGGCAAACTTGATCCGCCGGATCGAGCCGGCAGGCTCCCCCGCCCGATTCGAGGCGCGGGTGGGCGACAACCACCATCACGCTGTCTGCCGGGTATGTGGAACTGTCAGCGACGTCGACTGCGCAATGGGCTACGCCCCGTGCCTGCGGGTCGACGATGCCAGCGGCTTCGTCATCGACGAGGCCGAGGTGACCTACTGGGGCCTGTGCCCCGACTGTCAATCAATGCCGGCATCCGCTGGCGAACCCTCAACAGAGAGGTAGCAATGACCAACACCGGATCAACCATGGGCTCTGGCGCGTCAGCAGCAAGCGACCGGAACACCCTGTCCGTCGGCGCCAACGGCCCCCTGCTGCTGCACGATGTTCACTTCCTGGAGCAGATGGCACATTTCAACAGGGAGCGGGTCCCGGAGCGCAGTCCGCACGCGAAGGGCTCCGGGGCGTTCGGCGTGCTGGAGGTGACGGAGGACGTTTCGCAATACACCAAAGCCGCGCTGTTCCAGCCGGGTACGACTACCGACATGCTCGCCCGATTCTCCACCGTGGCCGGCGAGCAGGGCAGTCCGGATACTTGGCGAGACGTCCGGGGCTACTCGCTGAAGTTCTACACCAGCGAGGGCAATTACGACCTGGTCGGCAACAACACGCCGGTGTTCTTCCTGCGCGACCCGATCAAGTTCCCGCACTTCATCCGCAGCCAGAAGCGGCTACCCGATTCAGGGCTGCGGTCCGGCCAGATGCAGTGGGACTTTTGGACTCTCAACCCTGAGTCTGCGCATCAGGTGGCCTACCTGATGGGCCAGCGCGGCCTGCCGCGAACGTGGCGGAACATGAACGGCTACGGCTCGCACACCTACATGTGGATCAACGCCGCGGGCGGTAAGTTCTGGGTGAAGTACCACTTCCACACCGAGCAGGGCATGGAGTTTCTCACCAACGCCGAAGCCGCACGGATCGCCGGCAATGACGCGGACTTTCACCGCCGCGACCTGTTTGAGGCCATCGTCCGGGAAGACTTTCCCAGCTGGACGGTCTCCGTCCAGGTGATGCCGTACGAGGATGCCAAGAACTACCGGTTCAACCCATTCGACCTGACGAAGGTATGGCCGCACCAGGACTACCCGTTGATCCGAGTCGGCCGATACACGCTGAACAAGAACCCGGAAAACTTCTTTGCTCAGATCGAGCAGGCGGCGTTTTCTCCCGGCAACACGGTGCCGGGCATCGGCCTGAGCCCGGACAAGATGCTGCTCGGTCGCGCGTTCGCCTACAATGATGCGCAGCGCAACCGGATCGGCACGAACTTCCACCAGCTTCCGGTCAACCGGCCGAAGGTCCCGTTGAACACCTACATGTTCGACGGCCAGATGACGTATGAGCACAGTGGCGCGCAGCCGGTCTACGCCCCCAACAGCGGCGGCCGCAGCTGGGCCGACACCACTGGGACGGCCGAGGATGGGTGGGAGTTCGACGGCGAGATGGTTCGCAGCGCCTACCAGTTGCACGCCGATGACGACGACTTCGGTCAGGCGGGCACTCTGGTCCGCGAGGTGTTCAATGACGCGCAGCGTGCGGCGCTGGTCGAGCAGGTCAGCGGAAGCCTGCTCGGCGGGGTACATGGCGAGGTGCTCGACCGCGCATTGGCCTATTGGAAGAGCATCGACGCAGATTCCGGCAAGAAGATCGAGGACGCGGTTCGGGCAGGCTCGAACGCAGGCTCCTCAGCGCCAGCGGCGCCACAAGAGGGCATCGGCCAGAACTGACCGTAGAACGCCGATCGCAGAATGCGACTGCCGGGCTCATCTCGAGCCCGGCAGTCGCATTTCTGTGCCTGGGTTCGGTCCTGGCAGCGAACCCAGCACGAACGCTCGGGCCAGATCAGGCGTGCGCCTGCGCGTACTGTTCCTGAACGGCGGCGGAAACCCGGCCGCGTGCGGAGACCGCGACGCCCTGTTCCTGCGCCCACTGCCGGACGTCACTGGCTGTCGCCGCCGGCTTCGCGGCCGAGGCCCGGCGGCGCGATGCCGCCGGCTTTGCGGCGGTGACTCGGCTGCCGGACTCGGCCGGCTTCGCCGCGGCAACCCGGACACGGGGTGCAGACGAACGTGCGCGGCGACCAGTCATCCTGCTGGACTTGACTTTGCGCCCACTACCGACGTACTCCGCGAACGCCTTACGCAGCGCAGCGGCATTCTTCTTGTTCAGGTCGATCTCGTACTGCGCCCCGTCGAGGGCGAAGGAGATGGTCTCGGTCGCCTTTCCCCCGTCGATGTCGTCAACGAAGGTAACGGATTCCTGCTTTGCCAATGGATTGCCTTCCTGGGCATTTCGGCGTGGGAGCACCACGTCGGTGGCGGCGAAACACCAGGGGAACCGTGGCGATCCACCGCTATTTGGATGAGTGATCGAATAGTACCCGTCAGCGGCGGGCATTCCGGCCGCATCGGCCGGGCCGGGCGCATCGTTATTTGCGAGCGGCCGGCCCAGGCGTCCAATCCGGGCGCCAGTCCGGTCAGGCCGGACTGGCCGGGCTGGCCCCTCGCGAAGCCGACAGCGGCTGGAACCTGCGCAGGCGCAAGGAGTTCGACACGACGAACAGCGAGCTGAACGCCATTGCGGCTCCGGCGATCATCGGGTTCAGCAAGCCGGCTGCAGCGAGCGGGATGGCGGCAACATTGTAGGCGAACGCCCAAAACAAGTTGCCCTTGATGATCGCGAGGGTACGCCGGGACAGCCGAATGGCATCCGCAGCCGATTGCAAGTCGCCCCGCACCAGCGTCAGGTCGGAAGCCTGGATCGCCACGTCGGTTCCGGTACCCATCGCCAGCCCGAGGTCTGCCTGAGCCAGCGCTGCGGCGTCGTTCACGCCATCGCCGATCATTGCGACGACGGCGCCCTCGGCCTGTAACCGGCGCACCGCCGCCACCTTCTCCTGCGGCAGGACCTCTGCAGTCACGTCGTCGCGCGGAATGCCTACCTGATCCGCCACAACATGCGCCGTCGACAGGGTATCTCCGGTCAGCAGCACCGGCCGCAGTCCGAGTTCCCGAAGTCTTGCCACCGCCAATGCGGCCGTGGGCCTCACCGTGTCGGCCACCGTCAGTACTGCCCTGGCGGCGCCATCCCAGGCGACTACCACTTCTGTCCGGCCGGCAGAGCCCGCCTCGTCGACGGCACTGCGAAAGTCGGTGGGCACCGTGATCCCGCGCTCGGTGAGCAGTCGGGGTCGGCCAACGATGATCTGGTGAATACGGCCGTCGGCGCCGCGGACCGTGCCCTGCACGCCCAGGCCGCCGAGTGCCACAAAATCTTCGACCGGGGGCAGCGGCCCGAGCTCTTCCGCGGCCGCGGTCGAGATGGCGACCGCGATCGGATGCTCGGCGGCACGTTCAACGGCGCCGGCCAGGCGCAACACCTCGGCCCGGTCCTGCCCTGGCGCCGGCTGAACCCCGACCAGTGACATTCGACCGGTGGTGATGGTTCCCGTCTTGTCCAGTACCACTGTGTCGATGCGGCGAGTGGATTCCAACACCTGCGGCCCCTTGATCAGGATGCCGAGCTGGGCGCCGCGACCGGTGCCAACCATGAGCGCGGTCGGCGTGGCCAGCCCCAGCGCGCACGGGCAGGCGATGATCAGCACGGCAACCGCGGCGCTCAACGCCACCTCGACGGATCCGCCCGGGACGACCAGCCAGGTCACCAACGTCGCCAGTGCGAGCACGATCACCACCGGTACGAAGATCGCGGACACTCGGTCGGCCAGCCGCTGGACCTTCGCCTTGCCGTTCTGCGCCTCCTGCACCAAACGTGCCATCTGCGCGAGCCGAGTGTCGGCACCGACCCTGGTGGCGCGGACCGTCAGGATGCCGCCGGAGTTGACGGTGCCGCCGGCCACGGACCGACCGGCCGCCACCTCGACCGGCATCGACTCTCCGGTGAGCATCGACTCATCGACCGCCCCCGCTCCGGCCACCACCACGCCATCAGTGGCGATCTTCTCCCCCGGCCGCACCACGAACAGATCACCCGCCACGAGACCGTCGACGGAGATGCGCGTCTCGACGCCGTCGCGCAGCACCGCGACATCCTTGGCCGCGATCGACATCATTGCCCGCAGCGCCTCTCCCGCGGTGCGCTTGGCGCGGGCCTCGAGATACCGACCGGTCAGGATCAGCAGCGTGACCCCTGCCGCGACCTCGAAGTACAGCTCCGCGGTGCCGGAAGATCGAGCCGGCACCAGGGTGAACTCCATCCGCATCCCGAGGGCGCCGGCGCCACCCACGAACAGCGCGTACAGCGACCACAGGTATGCCGCCGACACTCCAAGGGAGATCAGCGTGTCCATGGTGGCGGCCCGGTGCCGCAGGTTGGACCAGGCGGCCCGGTGGAACGGCAACGCGCCCCAGATCACCACTGGAGTCGCCAGCACCAGGGACAGCCACTGCCAGCCGATGAACTGCGAGGGCGGAACCATGGCGAGGATCATCACCGGAACTGTCAGCACCGCGACAAACCGCAGTCTGTCCCGCAGCACCGTTGCCTCGTCCGCCGCGGTCTGCTCCCCCGCCCCACCGGTCCCAGGGTCCCCGCTGCCGATAGGCGCCGGGAGTGCCGCGGTATAGCCGGTGGACTCAACGGCGGCGACCAAATCGGCAACGTTGACTGTTGGCGGGTAGTGGACGCCGGCCCGGCCCGTCGCGTAGTTCACCGTCGCGACGACGCCCTCGAGCTTGTTCAGCCGCTTCTCGATCCTCATCGCACACGAAGCGCAGCTCATGCCGCCGATGATCAACTCAACCGCGGGTGTCGCGGATCCCGCGGTTCGCTGGCTACTCACCGACCATCCCCAGCACTTCGTAGCCGGCCTCGTCAATCGCACTGCGAACCTGCGCCTCGACGGGGACGGTGTCGCTGATCAGATGGACACTCGAGGTGCCACCTGGTACCAGGTCCACCAACACCTGGCGCACACCGGCCAACTTCTCCAGTTCTGTGGTGACGGCGGAAACGCAGTGCTGACAGGTCATTCCGGTGACTGCATAGTCGGTGGTGGGCATGCTGGGCTCCTTCTCGGGTAGCGGACCTGCGGACAGGGTCTCGATTGCGAAGTGCGGTGGGTCGACGGCCTGGGGTGAGTTCAGCTGCGGACGAGTCGCGCGATAGCTGCAGAGGCTTCCTTCACCTTGTCCTCGGCAACCTGCCCGCCCTGCTGCGCCGCTTGCACGACACAGTGCGACAGGTGCTCCTCGATCAACTCCAGAGAGAAGGATTGCAGCGCCTTGGTGGCGGCGGAGACCTGGGTGAGGATGTCGATGCAATAGTGATTCTCTTCGACCATCCGCTGCAGACCCCGGACCTGTCCCTCAATGCGCCGCAGCCGAGTGAGGTGGCGTTTGCTGTCGTGGGTGTAGCCGTGCACGCGGGGATCAACCGTCATAACGCGCTCCTACCGAACGGGACAGCTGTCAAGCGTGGGTTCACGCCTTAGGCGTTACCCGTTCACAGTACCCCTAGGGGGTATCGATTGTCATGTCGGGCATCCGTCCCGCGCTCACTGCAGCTGCTGCGTCAGCTCCGGGTCGGAACTTCAACAGACGCGACCACCTCGGCCATCAACTCATACGATCGCAGTCGATCCGGCAGGTCGTACACCTGATTGGTGAGCATTATCTCGTCAACGCCAGTGCGCTGCAGCAGCTCGATCAACTGGCCCCGGACGGTGTCCGGCGAGCCCAGCAGCTGGCCGGTTCGCCGCTGCACAACGAACTCCCACTCCGCGGTGCTGAACTCGTACTGCGCGGCCTGCTCGACGCTGTCCAACGCGCTCGGTGTCCCGGACCGCAACCGCAGAAAACTCAGCAACCCCGGACGGGACAACTCATCGGCGCGCTCGTCCGTGTCGGCGCACACCGCGTTGACACCGATCATTGTCAGCGGTTCAGCGAGCCACTGCGAGGGGCGGAAGCTCCGCCGGTACAAGGCAAGCGCGGCGTCGGTGTTGGCACTGGAGAAGTGATGGGCGAAGGAGAACGGCAGCCCCAGTTGGCCGGCCAACTGCGCACTGTACCCGCTGGACCCCAGCAGCCAAATCTGCGGCATCTGCGCTGCGCGTGGCACCGCGGACAGCAGTTCCGGATCGCCCGAAAGCAGGCCGATTAGGTCGGACAGCTCATAGGGGAAATCCTCCGCCGACAGGCCCGTCGTCGTGCGGCGCAACGCCAGGGCTGTCCGCTGGTCGGTTCCTGGAGCCCGTCCGATGCCGAGGTCGATCCGGCCCGGATGCAGCGCGCCGAGCATGCCGAACTGTTCGGCCACCACCAACGGCGAATGGTTCGGCAGCATCACCCCGCCGGATCCGATGCGGATAGTCGAGGTGGCAGCGGCCAGGTGGGCGATCAGCACGGGCGGTGATGAGCTGGCGATGCCAGGGAAGTTGTGGTGTTCGGCCACCCAGAACCGCCGGTACCCCCACTCCTGCGCGCGGCGAGCCAGTTCGGTGGTGTTCGCCAGTGCCTGCTCGTGGGTTCCGTACTTGGCCACCGGGGCCAGATCGAGGATGGATACCGGTATGGGGCTCATGATGGAGACAACCCTACGGGCGTCATCGTTGATCCCCGCGGGTGCCAGGACACGGTGGCGCATCGGTAATCGGTGGTCCGCGCGGCTACCCTCAGATCGCGGCAGGTTGGCTCTCCACGGGGTCGGCACCTGCCCGAGGAGGTGATCGCGTGGCCCGGACCACCAGCGGTGGGCCTGGGCGAGTCGTCGTGCTCAACGCCAGCTACGAATTGCTGACCGTGGTCGCAGTCCACCGCGCCGTTGTCTACCTGCTGCGCGAGAAGGCCGAGGTCGTTGCGATCAGCGACGGACAGGCGATCCGGTCCCCGTCCGGCGTCCGAGTGGATGTGCCCTCGGTCGTCCGTCTGCTCCGGTATGTGCGCATCCCGCATCACGCGCAGCTCGCGCCGTGGACGAGGGCCGGCCTGATGCGCCGTGACCGACACACCTGCGCATACTGCGGACGGTACGGGTCCACCGTCGAGCACCTGTTGCCGCTGTCCCGTGGCGGCCGGACGACTTGGGCGAACACCGTGGTCGCCTGCGCCAAGTGCAACAACAGGAAGGCCGACCGCACGCCGGAGGAGGCGAAGATGAAGCTCACCCGCCGGCCCACCACACCAACCGTGCAGAGCGCACTGCTGCAAGCGCTGGGCGAGTCGGAACGGCAGGTTCTCGCCAGGCTCGGACTGGTCGCCGCCGGCTGAGCCCCGGAGGTTTCATCCGGCATTTGGGGGCGCTCTGCCCCGCCGCGACTTTGTTCAGCATCAACAGAACGTGCCCTGAGGGTGAAGAGCACGCCACCGTCCACCGGTCCTGCTCTGGCACCTCTCGCCATCGCGCTGCGCCACCGGTCGACGATAGCCTCATGACGACGTCGGTAGCGCGTATAATTGCCATCATGACGCTACAGCCCGAAGCCATCAAGGCCGAGATCGGCGTTCGTGAACTGCATGACCAGCTGAGCCGCTACGTGCAACACGCCGGTTCGGGGGGCGACGTCGTCGTCACCATTCGCGGGCGCCGGGTCGCTCGGCTGTCAGGCCTGGATGTTGTCGACCCGCTGTCGGATCTGCGTCTGCGCGGACTGGTTTGTGATCCACAACGGTCTCGGCAGCGCGCGCGGGGGCGCAAGCTGCTGACCGCTGACGGTTCGGTCTCCGATCTCGTCAGCGAGCAACGGCGCTGATCGTCTACTTCGACACCTCGGCGCTGGTCAAGCTCGTGTTCGACGAACCGGGGTCCACGCTTGCCGCGGAGCTGTGGGACCGCGCCGAAAAGGTCGTATCAAGCCGGCTGATCTACCCCGAAGCACGAGCCGCCGCTGCCGCTGCCCATCGCGGCCGTCGAATCACTTCGGCGACGCTGCGGCGCGCAGTCGAGAGCATCAACGAGCTTTGTGCCGAGTTGAACATCATCAGCCTCGATACAGACCTCGCCCACACTGCCGGAGAGCTGGCCGAGTCTCATGGCCTACGCGGCTATGACTCCGTGCACTTGGCAACTGCATTGCGCATCGACAGCGACTCGATGCTGTTGGCTACCTGGGACAGCGATCTGGCTCGCGGTGCCGTAGCCGCAGGCCTCAGCGTCTCCCCACCGCCGTCGCATGAGTGAAGTCGCATGAGTGAAACCGCGCTGGTGGTGTCGCATCGGCTGGAAATAGGGTTGCGACGCGCGCTCAGCCGACCTTCGCGGCGACCTTGGCCGCCTTGCGCGCTGCACGGCATCGACCGGCACTGTCCATCAGAAAGCCTACCGCGATCGCGAGCATCCAGCTGTCCTTGCTGATCGCGGTTCCGGCTGCGCTGGGCCAGATGCTGCCGGGCTTCCGTAACGTCGGGGTGCGCAGGTACATGGTGACCAGGCCGGCGGAGAACGTCGCGAGCGCAGCACCTGCCACCGCAGTCGGAACCAACGGTGTCAGCAACAGCGCACCTGTGGTCATTTCGGCGACGGACAGCATCTTGACGAATTGGGCAGGCGGGATCTGCGCCAGTGCCGGGAATGCGCCGCACGCCATCCGGTGCAGTCCGGCGGCTCGGTCGGCATCGGTGTGCCACTTGCCGATGCCCGAGTGCAGAATGTACCCGCCGGTGGCCACCCGCCCGGGGAAGTCCCGAAGTTTGGTGCGCTGCCCCATGATGATCTCCTGTTCCTATCGACTGCTCGAGTCGCCGCTGGTCTCCTTCGATGATGTCACCGTAAGTCGAAAGGCCCTTGCGGTCCGCTGCCGGGCACCGGCAGGCTGGCGTAGGTCCGACCCGCGTCACCGGATCGAAGGAGCGAAGCAATGACTGCACCGGCCCCCGCCTACCGTGACGAGGATCTCGCAGCTGATCTGCGGTGGTGGGCGGCGGCGAACTACCTCACCGTCGCGCAGATCTACCTCAAGTCCAACCCGCTGCTGCGCGAGCCGCTAGCGGTCGACGACATCAAGCCGCGCCTACTCGGCCACTGGGGAACCAGCCCCGGGTTGTCGATGATCTACACGTTGCTGAACAGGCTGATCCGGGACACCGGCACGGACTGCATCTACATCACCGGACCGGGACACGGGGGGCCGGCGCTGGTCGCCGGGGCCTACCTGGACGGCACCTACAGCGAGATCTACCCCGAGGTCTCCCGCGATCTGCCGGGTCTGACCCGGTTGGTTCGCCAGTTCTCCACCCCGGGCGGCATTCCCAGCCACGTCAGCGTGCAGACCCCGGGCAGCATCCACGAGGGCGGCGAGCTGGGGTACGCGCTGGCGCACGCGGCCGGTGCCGCATTCGACCACCCAGAGCTGTTGGTGGCCTGCGTGATCGGGGATGGTGAGGCGGAGACCGGTCCGCTGGCCGCGTCCTGGAAGCTGCCCTCCTTCCTGAATGCCCGCCGGGACGGGGCGGTGCTCCCGATCCTGCACCTGAACGGTTACAAGATCGCCGGACCGACGGTGCTGGGCCGAACCGACGACGCCGACGTGCTCGGCCTGCTCGCTGCTCACGGCTGGGCCCCCGTGCTGGTCGCCGGCGACGACCCGGCCACCGTGTTCGGCGACTTGTACCGCGCGCTCGCCTCCGCCGCCCGCCGTATCAAGGACATCCAGCAGGACGCCAGGTCCACCGGCGCACACGACGGCGTGCGGATCGGCTGGCCGGCCATCGTGCTGCGCACGCCCAAGGGCTGGACCGGGCCCGCGGTGGTCGACGGCCAGCAGATCGAGGGGACGTTCCGCGCGCACCAGGTCCCGCTGGCCCAGGTTCGGGAGAACCCGGCGCACTTGGCGATGCTGGAGCAATGGATGCGCAGCTACCGACCGGAGGAGCTGTTCGACGAGGCCGGCGGTTTGATCCCCGAACTCACCGCGCTGGTCCCCGACGGCGACAAGCGAATGTCGGCCACACCGTACGCCAACGGTGGGCGGTTGCTGTCGGATCTGGCACTGCCGCCGCTGGAGCGGTACGCGCTGCCGATTCCTGGGCCCGGCACGACCTTCCACGAAAGCACCCGTCCGCTGGGCGAACTGCTACGCGACATCTACGCCGACACCACCAGGGCCGAGGACGGCGGCGGCACCTTCCGGTTGTTCTGCCCCGACGAGACGGCCAGCAACCGGCTGGGCGCGGTATTCGAGGAGACCGACCGCTGCCTGCAGGCACCCGTGCTGCCGACCGACGACCACCTCTCGCCGGACGGCCGGGTGATGGAGGTGTTGTCGGAGCACCTGTGCCAGGGCTGGCTGGAGGGCTACTTGCTGACCGGCCGGCACGGCATGTTCGCCACTTACGAGGCGTTCGCGATGGTGTCGGCGTCGATGCTGGTTCAGCACACCAAGTGGCTGCAGCACGCCAGGGAGCTGCCCTGGCGGGCTCCGGTCGCCTCGCTGAACGTGCTGCTGACCAGCACCTGCTGGCGCAATGACCACAACGGGTTCTCGCACCAAGGGCCCGGCCTGATCGACACTGCGATCCCGCTGTCCCCCGACGTGATCAGAGTCTGGCTGCCGCCGGACGCAAACTGCGCGCTGTCCATTGCCGATCACTGTCTGCGCAGCCGGGACCACGTGAACCTGATCGTGATCGACAAGCAATCGCACCTGCAGTACCTGACCCTGCGGGAGGCGAACGAGCACTGCGCCGCGGGAGCGTCGATCTGGGACTGGGCGGGAACCGAGCACGGCACGCCCGACAAACCGGACGTGGTGCTGGCCGCAGCCGGTGACGTGCCCACCCAGGAGATCCTCGCGGCCGCCGCATTGCTTCGCGAGTGGACGCCGTCGCTACGAATCAGGGTGGTCAACGTGGTTGACTTGATGGCCCTGCTACCCGCAGCCGACCATCCGCACGGGCTCCCCGCGGAGCGGTTCCGGCAACTATTCACCGACGAGATCGACGTGGTGTTCGCCTTCCACGGCTATCCCAGGGCGGTGCATCAGCTGTTGCACGGGCAGAGCAACGCGGCGCGGTTCCATGTCCGCGGATTCTCCGAGCAAGGCACCACCACCACGCCGTTCGACATGGTCGTGTTGAACCGGATGAGCCGGTATCACCTCGTGCTGGAGGCGCTGCGCCGATCCCGCCGAGTGCCGGAGAAGGGTTCGGAGCTGGTCGCGTTCTGCGAGCAGCAACTGGATCGGCACCACGGCTACGTCCGCGAGCACCTACAGGACATGCCAGAGGTCACCGATTGGATCTGGCCAGGCCGAGTTGGCGCCACCTGAGTTTGCGCAGCGTGGAGTCCGACGCGGCCGTGTGCGCAACCGGATGAAGTTGAACCGGGCAAGGAACCAGAATCCGCCCAAAGCGTCCTGCTTGTGTCCGGAAGGAGGACATCATGGGTACGACCCCCCGTTCCCGTTCTGCCCGTTCCATCCTTGTCTCGATGACGCTCGCCGTCGGCGCAGCGCTGGTAGGCATCGCCGTCGCTCCCGCCGCGTCGGCTTCCGCACCGTCCGTGACCGGGTCGGTGGCAGCGGCTGTCTCGGTCGACTGCCCCACCGTGTACTGGGGATCGCTGGCCAAAGAGCGCGCCGGGAGCACCATTTCGGCAATCATCGGCGTGCGGACCGGCATGCACCAGTGCTATGACCGGGTGGTCGTCGACCTGGCCGGTGGGGGTCGACTCGGGTTCGACGTGCGTTATGTAGGCGCCGTCACCCAGGAGGGCTCGGGCGCTCCGGTGCCCGTCCGCGGCGGGGCCACCATCCAGATCGTGGTCCGTGCCCCGGCCTACAGCACCTCGACCGGGACCGTCACTTATCACCCAGCGAACCCCCGGGAGCTGACGAACGTCACCGGTTACCGAACACTGCGACAACTGGCCTACGCCGGCAGCTTCGAGGGTCAGACGACCATCGCGCTCGGTGTCCGCGCGCGGCTGCCCATGCGAGTGTTCGTGCTGGACGGTCCCGGCGCCGGGCAGCGGCTGGTGATCGACATCGCTCACCGTTGGTAGTCGGCCCCGGCGATCGCTGACAACGCCGGTTCGGGCCACTGCCACGTGCGGCCGGTCCGGACCGGCGTTCTGGACGACCGCCGCGCGTGCAACGATGACGATGGTCCATTCACCGGCCGCCGAGTGCGGCGACAACACCGTCACCGCACCCGGCCGGCCCTGACGATGTGGAGGCCAGTCCATGGTGGCTGTCCCGTTTGATGACGATCCCACCTTCACCGAATTCGCGCATCCGCAGCGCCTGGTCAGCACCGCTTGGCTGGCGGAGCACCTGCACGACGAGGGTCTGCGGGTGGTCGAAAGCGACGAGGACGTGCTGCTGTACGAGACCGGTCATATCCCCGGGTCGGCCAAGGTCGACTGGCACCTGGATCTGAACGACCGGGTGACCCGCGACTACGTGGACGGTGTCGGCTTCGCCGCGCTGATGTCCGCCAAGGGCATCGCCAGGGATACCACTGTGGTGATCTACGGCGACAAGAGCAACTGGTGGGCCGCCTACGCGCTGTGGGTGTTCACCCTGTTCGGCCACCCTGATGTGCGCCTGCTGGACGGTGGCCGCGCCAAGTGGCAGGCCGAGGGTCGGGCGATGACCACCGACACCTCCAGTTACCCGGCCACCGACTACCCGGTGGTGCAGCGGTCGGACGCAGCGATCCGGGCCTTCAAGGACGACGTGCTCGGTCACTTCGGCAAGCCGCTGGTGGACGTCAGATCGGTCCCCGAGTACACCGGCGAACGCACCCACATGCCTGACTACCCGCAGGAGGGCACCCTGCGCGGCGGCCACATTCCCACCGCTCGGTCCGTGCCGTGGGCCCGTGCGGCCGCCGACGATGGCACGTTCCGCAACAGGACGGAGCTGGAGGCGATCTACCAGAGCGAACAAGGTCTTTCGCCCTCGGACGACGTGATCGCCTATTGCCGGATCGGCGAACGGTCCAGCCACACCTGGTTCGTACTGACCCACCTGCTGGGCTTCGGTTCCGTCCGCAACTACGACGGATCGTGGACCGAGTGGGGCAACGCGGTGCGAGTGCCGATCGTCACCGGCGAACAGCCGGGCGAAGCGCCAGCAGGCAGCTGACCGTGCCGGACATCTCGGACCTGCCGGCCGCTCTCGCTGAGATCGTCGCCGATTTCGCCGAACTGCCGGTGCCGGAGCGGCTTCAGCTGTTGCTGGAGTTCAGCAAGGAATTGCCCGCCCTGCCACCGCGGTACGCGACGCATCCGGAGCTGCTGGAGCCGGTGCCGGAATGCCAGTCACCGATCTTCTTGATCACCGAGGTCGACGCCGGCAGGCCGGATGCGCCGGTGGAATTGTTCTTCTCCGCGCCGCCGGAGTCCCCCACCACCCGCGGCTTCGCCGGAATTCTCCGGGAGGGTCTGGCCGGGCTGACACCTGCGCAGGTGCTGGCGATTCCGTCGGATCTGCCCTTGCGACTGAGCCTGGAACAGGCGGTCAGCCCGCTTCGCCTGCGCGGCATGTCCGCGATGTTGACCAGGATCAAGCGACAGGTGCGGGAGAAGGCCGGGGTCTGAATACGGCCGAGCACGGTGCCGGCCGCAACTGCCTGCCGGCACCGGCAGGTACTCCGCAACCGGCCCCGGAGGGCGCCCGTCCTGCAGCGCAGAGCTGATGCGAGACCCTCATCGGCAACCGTTCGGCCAGGTCGGCAGGTGCCGACGCGAGCCAGCGCAACAGCGCCGCATTCGTCACCGCTCCAAAGACCGCTGCGTCTGCGCGTCCGATCAGGTCGAATCGAACTAGTTCGCGTCGAACTCAGCGCGCAGTACTCGTTTGAGCAGCTTCCCGCTGGCGTTTCGGGGCAGCTCGTCGACGATCTTCACCCGCTTCGGCGTCTTGAACCCTGGCAGCCTGGTGCGAGCATCCGCGATCAGTTCCTCCGCCGTCACCGACGGATCCTTCAGAACGACAACGGCGGCGATCGCCTCGATCCACCGCTCGTCCGGCACGCCGATCACCGCAACCTCGCCCACCGCGGGGTGGCCGTACATCGCGTCCTCCACCTCGCGGGAGGCCACCAGCACGCCGCCGGTGTTGATCACGTCTTTGATCCGGTCGACGATCGTGTAGTAGCCCTGCTCGTCGCGCACCGCCAGGTCGCCGGAGTGGAACCAGCCGCCGCGGAACGCATCCCGGCTCGCCTCCGGGTTATCCCAGTACCCGGTCAGCAACTGCGGGGATCGGTAAACTACCTCCCCTGACTCCCCCGCTGACACGTCATCACCGTTCTCGTCGACGCACCTGGCCTGGACGAACAACACCGGACGGCCGCAGGACGCCGGCCGGTGCTCGTGCTCCTGCGGCAGCAGAACTGTTGCCAGCGGACCGATCTCGCTCTGCCCGAAGCAGTTGTACACGCCCAACCCCGGCAGCCGCTCGCGCAGCCGCTGCAGGATGGGCCCAGGCATGATCGACGCCCCGTAGTAGGCCCGGCGCAGCCCGGACAGGTCCCTGGTCGCGAAGTCCGGGTGGTTGGTCAGCGCGACCCACACCGTCGGCGCGGCGAAGAACGCGTCGCAGCCGTTCTCGATCGCATCGAATACCGCGCCTGCGGCCGGTGCGGGAAGCAGCACGTTGCGGGCGCCGATCATCAGCCACGGCATCATGAACACGTGCATCTGCGCCGAGTGGTACAGCGGCAGCGCGTGCAACATCTTCTGGTCCGGTGCAGCGTTCAGTGAGGTGACACAGCTGAGGTACTCATGCATCAGGGCGCGGTGGGTCATCATGGCGCCCTTGGGCAGAGCCGTTGTCCCCGAGGTGTACAGCAGCTGCGCCAGGTCGTCGTCGGCGACCTCCGGCAGGTCGGGGGCATCGGCCGCAGGCGGTTGCCGCGCTGCAGCCAGCACGGACCCGGCTGCGTCCCGAAGCGGGATCGCCCACTCGATCGGGTTGGCGCCGGTCATCGCAGTGCGGGCCTGATCCAGTGCGCCGGCCAGGTCAGGATCGACCAGCACCGCACGACTGCCGGACTGGGTCAGAATGTAGGCCAGGTCGGCGCCGACCAGGTTGAAGTTGACCGGGACGTGCACCAGACCAGCCCGGCAACAGCCCAGCCAGGCCAGCAGGTATGCATCGGAGTTTTGACCGTAAGCAGCGACCCGATCACCACGGTTCAGTCCCTGCGCGAGCAGCCAGCGGGCAACCCTATTGGTCGCTTCCTCCAGGGCGGAGTACGTCCAGCTGCGCTCGCCGAACTCCAGCGCTACCCGGTCAGGGTATCGGGCGGCCGATCTGGTGATCACTGCGTCGATGGTGCTGCGCTGCACAGGAACGTCCATGGGTGTTGCTCCTTGTCTTGCGAGTGCCTGGCCGGTGCAGGCGCCTCGGGTCGGACCGATCGGTCAGTCCGGGTGGAAGCTCGGTGGCCGCCGCTGCAGGAACGCGGCGACCCCCTCGCGCCCCTCCGCGGTCGACGCTCCAGCAGCGACGGCGGCGACTTCTGCGTCCAGTTGGCCGGCCAGATCCCGCCCCGGCGAGTCGGCCAGCAACCGCTTGATCCGGCCGTATGCCCCGGTCGGTCCTGCGGCCAGCTCCGTTGCCAGCCGGTCGGCCGTCCCGCTGACTTCTTGGTCCGGCACTACCGAGCTGACCAGCCCAAGGCGCAGCGCCTGGGCGGCGTCGATCACCGCGTCGGTGTACAGGATGTGCCGAGCGGTGCCTGCGCCGACCATCCGCGGCAACGTCCAGCTGAGCCCGCCGTCGGGCGAGAAGCCGATGGGCGGGTAGCCGGGCCGCATCCTGGTGGATTCGCCGGCCACGGCCAAGTCGCAGTGGCAGACCAAACTCATCCCGGCACCGGCCGCCCACCCGTTCACTGCGGCGACCACCGGTACCGGCGCGGCAACCATGGCGCGTAGGAAGGCGTGCAGCGCGGTCGCTTGCCGGGCAACCTCGACCGCCGGGTCATCCGCCGCGGAAAACGCTGAAACGTCTCCGCCGGTGCAGAAGTTGCGCCCCTGCGAAATGAGCAGCACGGCGCCGATCCCGCTCTGGCGATCTGGATCAGGCCCACCCACTTCGATTCGCTCCAGTTCGACCCGAGCCCGGTCCAGCGCCCCCTCGTCCAGGCTGCCACCGCGGTTATCGGTGGCGACCACCACGCGAAGCACCCGGCTGCGACGCACTACGCGATTCATCCCGGCCGCTGGCATCGGCACCCTCCCGATCACTCGCACCGCCCATGCGGGCGGCAAGCCAACCGTACGACGCCGACCGCGAACGCACCCGCAGAAGCCCGTACTGCTCTTCGGCTAGGGCTGCAGCAAGTCGTACGCGGGCAGAGTGAGGAACTCGACGTAGTCCTCGGCCAGCGCGACCTGGTCGAACAGTTTCCCGGCCTGGTCGAAGTGCGCAGCCTCGAAGGTCTGCTGGCCGACCTCGGCGCGGACCAGCTCGAGCTGCTCGCCGATCACCACCCGGACCAGATCGGCCGTCACCTGCTCGCCGTCGTCCAGCCGGACGCCGGCGTGGACCCATTGCCACACCTGTGAGCGGGAGATCTCTGCCGTCGCGGCGTCCTCCATCATGTTGAAGATGGCGGCAGCGCCATTGCCGGACAGCCAGGATGCGATGTAGCGCAACCCCACCGAGACGGCGCTCTCCAGCCCGGCGCGGGTCGCCTCTCCTGGGGTCGCGGCGACATTCAACAGGTCTGCAGCGGTCACCTGTACGTCATCGCGCAGCCGCTCGACCTGGTTCGGGGCACCGTGCAGAACCTCCTCGAACACCTGCAGGCACACCGGAACCAGGTCGGGGTGGGCCACCCAGGAGCCGTCGAACCCGTCGGCGGCTTCCCGCTCCTTGTCGGCGCGGACCTTCTGCAGGGCCGTCGCGTTGAGCTCGGCATCCCGTCGGCTGGGGATGAAGGCGGCCATCCCACCCATCGCGAACGCACTGCGGCGGTGGCAGGTGGCCACCAGCAACTCGGTGTAGGCCCGCATGAACGGGGCAGTCATGGTCACCGTGTTCCGGTCCGGCAGCACGAACTCCGGTCCGGCGTCACGGAACGTCTTGATGATGCTGAACAGGTAATCCCACCGCCCGGCGTTCAGCCCGGAGGCGTGATCGCGCAATTCGTAGAGGATCTCGTCCATCTCGAAGGCCGCGGTAATGGTTTCGATCAGCACTGTCGCCCTGATGCTGCCGTGCGGCACGCCCAGGGACAGCTCTGCGTGGGTGAACACGTCGTTCCACAGCCGCGCCTCGGAGTGGCTTTGCGTCTTCGGGAGGTAGAAGTACGGGCCGCGGCCGTCCGCGATCAACTGCTCGGCGTTGTGGAAGAAGAACAGGCCGAAGTCCATGAAGGCCGCGACCACGGGGCGGCCGTCCACTTGCAGGTGCCGCTCGTCCAGGTGCCAGCCGCGGGGCCGGGGCAGGATCACCGGCAGCGGCTCGTCGCTTCGCAGCGCGTAGTGCTTGCCGTCCGGCGAGGTGTACTCGAGCGTGCCGCGCACTGCCGCGTACAGGCTGGCTTGGCCGCCGACCATGTTGTCCCAGGTGGGTGAGTTGGCGTCCTCGAAGTCGGCGAGCCAAACCTTGGCGCCGGAGTTCAGCGCATTGATCGACATCTTCGGATCGGTCGGCCCGGTGATCTCCACCCGCCGATCGGTCAGCGCGGCGGGGTTGGGCGCCACCCGCCAATCGGCGGAACGGATCTCCGCCGTGCCCGGCAGGAAGTCCAGCTTGGCGCCCGCGGCGATCTCCTCGCGGCGCTGCTGCCGCTGCTGCAGCAGCGCGTCGCGCCGGGCGCCGAAGGTGCGCTGCAGGTCGGCGACGAAGGCCAGCGCCGCATCGCCGAGGATCAGCTCCTGCTGCGGCGCGTTCGACGGCGCGACCTCGATGCCCTGCGTCATAGGTGCCTCCTGGTAGTGGTGCCTGCTGTTGAGTGTTCCAGGAGCGTCGTGGGCGTCGCCGCACGGGTAGCCGTCAGTGCCCACCGGCGCGAGGCACAAACGGACCGGTCCGTCACGCACCAAAAGGTCACGGCAGCGGGCTGACGCCATTGCGTCAGGTGGTACTCCCGGTCTTCACGTGCTGATGCATGGCGCCGTCGCGGGTATTGACCGGTCAGCTGCCTGCCGTCAGGCGGGTGCCGAAGCCGAAGAGTCTCGCAGCCGAAAGCGTTGCAACTTACCGGTATTCGTCCGCGGTAGGGAGTCGACGAACACGACCCGCCGGGGGTACTTGTACGGCGCGATCTGGGCCTTGACGAAGTCCTGCAACTCCTTGACCTTCGCGTCGTCGCCGCTCAGCCCGGCGCGAAGCACCACAAACGCGGTAACCAGTGAGCCGCGGGCCACATCCGGAGTCCCGATCACCCCGCATTCGGCGACGTCCGAATGGGCCAGCAGCGCCTCTTCGATCTCGGGCCCGGCGATGTTGTACCCCGAGGAGATGATCATGTCGTCGTTGCGTGCTTGATAGAAGAAGTAGCCGTCCTCGTCCCGGATGTAGGTGTCCCCGGTGACGTTCCAGCCGCCGCTGACGTAGTCGGCCTGCCGCGGATCGTTCAGGTACCGGCAGCCGGTGGGGCCCTTCACCGCCAGTCTGCCTGGTCGCCCGTCGGCAACTTCGTTGCCCTCGGTGTCCAGCACGGTGGCGAGGTAGCCGGGAACCGGTTTGCCGGTGGCGCCTGGCCGGATGTCGTCATCGGCGGCGGAGACGAAGATGTGCAGCATCTCGGTGCTGCCGATCCCGTCGATGATCTTCACTCCGGTGGCCTGGTGGAACTCCCGCCAGGTCGCCTCGGGCAGGTGCTCGCCGGCGGAGACGCAGCGGCGCAGGCTGGTCATCTCGGCGGCGCGTCCGGCGGTCAGCATGGCGCGGTACGCGGTCGGTGAGGTGAAGCAGATGCTCACCCGGTGCGCGGTGATGTGGTCTACGAGCTCCAGCGGAGTCGCCCGCTCCAACAGCAGCGTCGCGGCACCAACCCGCAGGGGGAACAGCACCAGCCCGCCCAGGCCGAAGGTGAACGCCAGCGGCGGAGTCCCGACGAAGACATCGTCGGCGGTGGGCCGCAGCAGATGTGCGGAGAAGGTGTCACAGACGGCCAGCACATCGCGGTGAAAGTGCATGGTGGCCTTGGGCACTCCCGTGGTACCCGAAGTGAACGCCAGCAGTGCGACATCATCGGACGCGGTGTCGACGGCGGTGTACTCCGCGGGCTTGCCGGCGGCCATCACGATAAGATCGTCGTCGGCGTCGCCGCCATAGCGAACGACCGGCAGGCCGGTAACATTGGCCGCGAGCAGGTCGTCGGCGAACCGGTGGTCGGTCAAGGCCAGGTCGACATGCGCGATGTCGCAGACCTGGCGCAGTTCACCGGCCCGCAGCAGGGCCATCGTCGCGACCACCACGCCACCGGCCTTGAGTACGGCGAACCAGCAGGCGACCAGCAGCGGATTGTTCGGACCCCGCAGCAGCACTCGGTTCCCCGGGACCAGGTGCAGGTCGACGGTGAGCACATGGGCGATCCTGTTGACGGTGGCTTGCAACTCCCCGTAGCTCCAGGTCCGGTCCGGGGACAACAGGCAGTTCCGGTCAGCGCCGTGGGCGGCGACGGTGGCGTCCAGCAATTCGACTGCGCAGTTCAGCCTCTCCGGATAGTGCAGTTCGGGAAGCAGGACAGGCATCTCCGGCCAGCTATCGGTCGGTGGCAGGTTATCCCGGCAGAACGTGTCGGGATACGCAGTGGGAGCTAAGGGCATAGCCAGTCCTTTCCGATGCTGATCTCTAGTATTCCGATCCGGTGACGACAGTCAAGCGATCGTATCGAGCAGTGGGCGTTAAGGTCACCGCATGGTTGCCCTCCAGGTTCGACCGGCCGGCGCGCCGGTGTCATCGGCCGGCACGCCGGTGTCGCCGGCAAGTGCCCGGCCGTCCACCCCGCCGCGCGCGCTGCTGGTGAGCATCTACGGCCTGTACGCCAGGCAATCGGGCGGCGCACTCGGCGTGAGTCATCTCATCGAGTTGATGGACGGGTTCGGGGTCGATGAACAGGCTGTGCGGTCGCTGGTGTCGCGCCTCAAACACCGCGGCATCCTGCAACCCGAGCGAATCCACGGGGCCGCCGGGTACGGACTCTCGGCGCACGCTCGGTTGTTGCTCGATCAGGGTGACCGGCGGATCTTCTCCCGGCCCCGCGCGCAACTGTCGGACGGCTGGTTGCTGGCTGTTTTCTCCGTCCCGGAGGCCGAGCGGGCAAAGCGGCACACCCTTCGGTCCCGGTTGACCTGGCTCGGATTCGGCACCGTGTCTGCCGGGGTGTGGATCGCGCCTGCGCACCTGCTCTCCGAGACCGTCGATGTGCTCGACCACTACCAGCTGACCGGGTATGTCGACCTGTTCCGCCGGGCCGAGCTGGCCGGTGATCTTGCAACGCGGGTGCGTACCTGGTGGGATCTGGCTGCGCTGAGCGACTTGTACTCCGACTTCCTGACCGGCTATCGACCGGTGTTGCGCCGCTGCCGCCAACAGCACTCGGTCGGCGCCGCCGCCTTCGCCGACTACGTCAGGGTGGTGACCGCGTGGCGTCATCTGCCCTACCTGGATCCGGGTCTGCCCGTCGAAGTGCTGCCTGCGCGATGGCCGGGCGCGCGAGCGGAGGAATTGTTCCGCTTGTTGCGCGCGGCGCTGATCGATCCGGCCGATCGGCATGTGCGGTCGGTGCTCGGCGGTAGGTGAGCCCGCGCCCGGCACCGCCGCGGGCATTACTCGGCGGCCAGCACTGCTCGGCCGGCGACCTCGACGAGCGCCTGCTCGTCCCACAGCCTGGACACTCCGACGCCGGCCATCGCCGGATAGTGATCGCCGACCAGCCGCCGCCAGACGGCGCCGATCTCCCTGGCGTTGGCCTTGTAGTCGTCCATGTCGACGATGTACACGGTGACCTCGGCGAGATCGGCGGGGGTTCCGCCGGCGGCTCGAAGTGCGGCCACCACATTGCCGAGCGCCCGTTCGAACTGCTCGACGACGCCGTTGCCGACGATCCGTCCCTGGCCGTCCATCGCGGTCTGCCCGGCCAGGAAGACCGTGCGGCCTGGCTCGGCGACCACAGCGTGCGAGAAGCCTGACGGCTTGGCCAGTTCCGGCGGATTCACCTTGCGCAGCCCGGTCACGATTGGACCGCCCCGCCGTCGACATTGATGCCCTGGCCGGTGACCCCGGCGTTGATCACGCAGAACCAGACGGCCTGGACCACCTCGTCGATCGAGATCAGCCGGCCGATCGGTTGCTTGCGCTCCAACGCATTTCGGGCCTGCTCCGCAGTTCGCCCGGTGGTGGCGACGATGGTCGCCACGCTGCCATCGGTCATCGGCGTGTCGACATAGGCGGGGCACACCGCGTTGACCGTCACCCCGGTGCGGGCCAACTCCGCAGCCGCGGAGCGGACCAGACCGAGCACCCCGTGCTTGCTGGCCGTGTAGGCAGCGATGTACGGATCGCCATGCTTTGCCGCCACTGACGCCAGCACCACGATGCGCCCCGTGCCGCGCCGGGTCATCGCGGGGACCGCCCGGCGGATGCAGCGGAACGGGGCGGTCAGGTTCAGTCGGAGCATGGCATCCCAGTCCTCATCGGTGATGGCCACCAACGGGGCGGAGGTCCCCGCTCCGGCATTGGCCACCAGCACATCGACCTCGCCCCACGCACTCTCGACTGCGGCAAAGATCTTGTCAACGGCGCCCGGTGCGGTGATGTCCGCGGGCAGGGTGAGCGTCGGGCCAACGCACTGCGCGGCAGTGGCGTCGAGGTCGGCAGCGCTGCGGGCGGTCAGCGCCACCGAATAGCCCTCCGCGGACAGCCGAGCCGCGACCCCACGACCGATCCCCCGGCCGGCGCCGGTCACCAACGCAACACCCCGCGACGGCTTGTCCTGCGTCATTCGTCCCCTCCCAGGTGGTAGCCCGAATTGGTCGCAGGTAGCCCGATTTCACCGGCGTGTCCGGTCAACATCAGGCTACCGGCGGGGTGACGGATCAGCCGCGCGGGCAGTGGCATCACGGGCAGTGGCATCGCCGGCGGTCGCATCACCGACTGTGACATCGCGGGCTGTGGCATCACCGACTGTGGCATTACGAACGGTGACATTACGAACGGTGACGTTACGAGCGGTGGCGAACAGGTCCCTGGCGATGATGTCCCGCTGCACCTCCGACGCTCCCTCGTAGATGCGGGTGGCGCGCACGTCGCGGTACAGGTGCTCCAGCAGGTGGCCGCGTTGCAGCGCGAGCGCACCGTGTACCTGGATGGCAGCGTCAACAGCGGCCTGGGCGGTCTCGGTCGCCAGTAGTTTGGCCATGGCTGCGACGGCGGTCACCTTCTCCCCGCGGTCGTAGGCGGCCGCTGCCGCGTAGACCAGCAGCCTGGCCGCTTCGGTCCGCGCCCTGACGTCGGCGAGTGCGTGCCCGACGGCCTGCAAATCGGCCAGCGTACCACCGAACGCGCTGCGCTGCACCGCATGTGCTGCCGCGGCGTCGATCGCGGCCAACGACATGCCGATGGCGAAGGCGCCCACGCTGGGCCGGAACAGGTCCAGGGTGCGCATGGCGACTACGAATCCTCTGTCCCGCTCCCCCAGCAGGTCGTCCTGGCCGACCGGGACGCCGTCGAAGTCCAGTTGCCCGATCGGATGCGGGGACAGCATCTCCAGCCGCCGTCCGGTCAGGCCCGGCCGGTCCGCCGGCACCGCGAATGCCGACACCCCGCGCGAGCCCGCCCCTACTGTCGTGCGCGCGAAGACTGTGTAGACATCAGCGTCGGGCGCGTTGGAGATCCATTTCTTGGTGCCGGTCAGCCGCCAACCATCTCCGTCCTGCTCCGCGGCCAGGCGCAGCGCGGCGGCGTCCGATCCGGCCTCCGGTTCGGTCAGCGCGAAGGCAGGGATGACGGTGCCGGCCGCGATGCCAGGCAGATATCGCCGCACTTGCGCAACTGTCCCGGACTGCAGAATGGGGTAGCCGCCCAGCCCCTGCAGTGCCAGGGCGGTCTCCGCCTCCGGGCTCACCCTGGCGATGTTCTCCCGTAGCAGGCACAGGTCGAGCGCAGCCGCCTGCCGTCCGGGCCGGGCGCTGCCGGCGGCGCCAGGATTGTCGGCGGGATCCCCGCCGGGATCCTCGGCCGGATCATGGGGGATGCCTGGGAACAGCCGACCGAGCAAGCCGTCCTCGCCCATGGTGCGCACGAGGTCCCGGTTCACCGTGCCCGGCGTCCCGGCGGCTGCCAGCGGTACCAGCACCGCCGCGGCGGTCTGCCTGACCCATCTGACAAAGGCCTGTTGTGCTTCGTCCAGGGCGAATTGGGTCACGGTGCTTGCTCCCGTCGCCGCGCTTTTTTGCCGGACAGGTACTGCAAGGGCCACGGATGGCCCTGGTACCCCTGATCCAGTGCGGCATTGAGCGTCCAATAGGGGTCAACCAAGTGTGGTCGGGCCAGCACTGCCAGGTCCGCTCGGCCGGACAGGATGATCGTGTTGACGTCGTCCACTGACGAGACCGCGCCCACTGTCATGGTCGGAATGCCGACCTCGTGTCGGATCCGATCGGAGTATGGCGTCTGGTACAGCCGCCCGTAAGCCGGTTTGGCGTCGATCGACGTCTGACCGGTTGACACGTCGACGATGTCGCAGCCATGCTCGGCCAGCATCGCGGAGAATGCGACCGCATCGTCGCCGGTGAAGCCGCCCGGCGCCCAGTCGGTGGCGCTGATCCGCACGCTCATCGGGCGATCATCCGGCCACACTGCGCGGACCGCGTCAAAGACCTCCAACGGGAAGCGCGCTCGCGCCGCAAGGTCGCCGCCGTAGCGGTCGGTTCGGTGATTGGACAGCGGCGACAGGAACGAGGACAGCAGGTAGCCGTGGGCGAAGTGCAGTTCCAGAATGTCGAAGCCGCATTCGGCGCCGAATGTTGCGGCGCGGACATGGTCGGCCAGCACCCCGGCGAAGTCTGCATCGCCCATTTCCCGCGGGACCTGATTGTCCGGCCGGTAACGCAGCGGTGACGGGCCGATGATCGGCCAGTTCCCTTCCTCCAGCGGCTCGCTGTCGCCTTCCCACATCCGCTTGGTAGAGGCCTTGCGGCCCGCATGCCCCAATTGCAGACCGATCTTGGCCGGTGTCTGCGTGTGTACAAAGTCGACGATCCGTCGCCAGGCGCCGGCCTGCTCGGCGCTCCACAACCCCGGGCATCCCGGGGAGATCCTGCCCTCGGCAGACACGCAGGTCATCTCGGTGAACACCAACCCGGCTCCGCCGACCGCGCGGGAGCCCAGGTGCACCAGGTGCCACTCGCCGGGCATCCCGTCCACTGCCGAGTATTGGGCCATCGGCGAGACGACCACCCTGTTGGCCACTTCCATGCCACGCAGCCGCAGTGGATAGAACATCGGCGGGGTCCCGTCGGCCACTGCCAGCCCGTCGCCGCGCGCCCGTCCGGCGAACCATTCCTGCACCCGGCCCACGTACTGCGAATCCCGTAACTTGAGATTGTCATAGGTGACCCGCTGGCTGCGGGTCAGCAACTGGAAGCAGAACTGCTCGGGAGCCAGCTCACGGTAGCGGGCAATGCCCTCGAACCATTCCAGGCTGGTCTGCGCGGCCCGCTGCAGCGAGGCGACCACCGGTCGTCGTTCAGTTTCGTAGGCGGCGAACGCGGTCGGCAGATCCGGCTCGGCCGCCAGCGCACCGGCCAATGAGATCGCGTCCTCCAGAGCCAGTTTCGTGCCCGATCCGATGGAAAAGTGCGCGGTGTGGGCCGCATCGCCGGCGAGCACCACGTTCCCTGCGTGCCATGCCTGATTGCGGATGACGGTGAAATCCAGCCAGCCGGAGTTGTTCCCCAGCAGCGGGTACCCGTCCAGGTGCGCGGCAAAGATTTCCTGGCAAAAGCGCAGGCTGTCGGTGTCGGTCTCCCCCGGTCGGCGCGACACCGCGGCGAACTTGTCCAGACCCGCGCGGCGCCAGGTGGCCGGGTCGGTCTCCACAATGAATGTGCTGGTGGTGTCGTCGAACGGGTAAACGTGCGCCCAGAACATGCCGTACTGGGTCGGCACGAACAGGAAGGTGAACACCTCGAACGGGCGGGTGGTGGCGAACCAGGCGTACTTGCTGAGCCGGTGGTCGGCCGTCGGTCCCAGCCGGTCCGCCAGTGTGGATCGGACCGCGCTGTTGACGCCGTCTGCGGCGACCAGCACGTCGTAGTCCGCGGCGAGCGTGCTCGCATCTGCGATCTCGGTCCGAAAGTGCAGGTCCACGCCCAGCGATCGGGCTCGGTCGGCCAGGATGCCCAGCAGCACCTTGCGGGACAGCGCAGCGAAGGAGTGTCCATCGGAGCGCTCCCGGTAGCCGAGGAAGTCGATGTCGATGGCTGACCAGTGCCGGAACTGTGCAGCTATCTGCGCGAATGATTCGGGGTCGGCGGCCACGATGTTGTCAAGGGTCTCCTGGGAGAACACCACGCCGAAGCCGAAGGTCTCGTCGGCGGCGTGCCGCTCGAAGACGGCGACCTCGGTGCTCGGGTCGGCCTTTCGCAGCAGGATGGCAGTGAACAGACCAGCCGGTCCGCCGCCCAGGCAGGCCACCCTCATGCAAACCTCCACCGGGTCGTCCGGTTACCCGGTTACAGGGATCTGGTCACACCGACTATAACGATGCGGTGACGCCCGTCAAGGATGCGTCCGATCCAGCCCGGTTTGATGCCGGCTCTTCGGCCCTGTCACGCAGCTATCGTCGAAATCGACGATGCACCCCCGATCCGAAGGAGAAGCCATGCCCGTACTTGCCGATCTCATCGCTGCGATCCGGTCCAGTGCCATCGACATCGTCGACCTCACCGCGCCGCTGACAAGCTCCACCCCGATACTTCAGCTACCGGCGCCGTTCGCCAACACCATCACTTTCGAATTGGAGGAGATCAGCCGCTACGACGACCGAGGACCCGCCTGGTACTGGAACAACATTCACACCGGCGAGCACACCGGCACCCACTTGGACGCTCCGGTGCACTGGATCACCGGCAAGGACGGCGCCGACGTCTCCCAGGTGCCACTGCGGCACCTGATTGCATCGGCTGCCGTGCTGGACTTCTCCGCGCAGGCAACTGCTGACCCGGACTTCCTGCTCGAGGTCGAGCACATCCGGTCTTGGGAGGCCGAGCACGGACCCCTGCCTGCCGGTGGCTGGATGATCTTCCGTACCGGCTGGGACGCCCGCTCCAATGACCAGGAAGACTTCCTGAATGCGAACGACACGGGGCCACACACACCCGGCATATCGGTGGCCTGCTCACGCTGGCTGGCGCAGGAGGCACCGATCATCGGGGTCGGTGTGGAGACGGTCGGCACCGACGCGGGTGCCGCCCATTCGTTCGACCCACCCTTCCCCTGTCACCAGGCACTGCTCGGCGCCGGCAAATTCGGACTGACCCAGCTGCAGAACGTTGCCAAGTTGCCGCCGACCGGCACCGTGATCGTTACCGCGCCGCTGCCCATCGTCGGCGGCTCCGGAAGCCCGACCCGGGCGCTGGCGCTGATCGAGCACTCGTCGTGAACGTCGCCGATGTAGTGGGGCGCACCCTGGCGGGCCTGGGCGTCGACCATGCCTTCGGCGTCGTCGGCAGCGGCAACTTTCACGTCACCAACGCGCTGGTGGCAGGCGGTGCACGGTTCGTCGCCGCCCGCCACGAGGCAGGCGCGGCCACCATGGCGGACACCTACGCCAGGGTCAGCGGCACTGTCGGCGCAGTCACGGTTCACCAGGGTTGCGGTCTGACCAATGCCGTGACCGGCCTGACCGAGGCTGCCAAGAGCAGGACCCCGCTGGTGGTGCTGGCGGCCGAGGCCACCCAGCCGCGATCCAACTTCTGGATTGACCAGGCCGCTCTGGCAACGGCGATCGGCATGGTCCCGATGCGGGTGATGTCAGCGCAGACCGCGGCCCAGCAGGCCGCGGCGGCATTTCATCGCGCCAGGGATGAGCGCCGCACGGTGCTGTTGAACCTGCCGTTGGATGTGCAGGACCAGCCGTGCGGGGTGGCTGGGTTGGGGATTGCGGTCGCGCGGTCGCCGTCCACCCCGATTGACCAGGCGCAGGTGCGGGAGTTGGCAGCGGCGTTGGGTGCCGCCAAACGGCCGGTTTTCATTGCCGGCCGGGGCGCGCGATCTGCTGCTGCCAGGGATGCGCTGGTGCGCCTGGCCGATCACACCGGCGCGCTGCTGGCCACCTCAGCAGTGGCACGCGGGTTGTTCCACGCTCACCCGTTCGCGCTGGACGTCTCCGGGGGATTCGCCTCGCCGCTGGCGGCCGAACTCATCACCGACGCCGACCTACTGGTGGGCTGGGGATGCTCGCTGAGCATGTGGACGACGCGGCACGGCAAGCTCATCGGTGCCGGCGCCATCGTCGCTCAGGTCGACCTCGATTCCGGAGAGATTGGCGCAAACCAGCCGGTGGACATCGGTGTCGTCGGTGATGTCGCTGCGGTCGCGACCGCAGTCGACGCGCTGGTTGCGCCGGGCGCGATCCGCCACCCCGGCTACCGCACGTCCAAGCTGGCGGACCGGCTGCGCCGGGAGTTGCGCTGGCGGGACGTGCCCTACCAGGACGATGGCGCAGAGTTGACGATCGACCCGCGCACCCTGACTATCGCACTTGACGATCTCCTTCCAGCCGAGCGCATTCTGGCGATCGACTCCGGGAACTTCATGGGCTATCCGAGCGTGTTCCTGTCGGTGCCCGACGAGAATGGAATGTGCTTCACCCAGGCATTCCAGTCGATAGGGCTCGGTCTGGCTACTGCCATCGGCGCTGCGCTGGCCCGGCCCGATCGGTTACCGGTGGCTGCGCTGGGCGACGGCGGCGCGTTGATGTCGATCGCCGAACTGGAGACGGTGGTACGGCTCGGTCTTGGCATGGTCATCGTGATCTACAACGATGCCGCATACGGTGCCGAAGTCCATCACTTCGCCGGCGGTGACGATCCGATGGACACTGTCACCTTTCCTGACACCGACATTGCCTCCATCGGGCGAGGTTTCGGATGCGACGCCATCACCGTCCGCCGAACCGCGGATCTGTCCGCTGTTGGCGACTGGCTCGACGGCCCACGCAGCAGGCCGCTGCTGATCGACGCCAAGGTCACCAGGTCGCGTCCGTCCTGGTGGCTCGAAGAGGCCTTTGCCGGGCACTGAGAAGGCGGGCGCTGAGGGCACAGGCGCTGAAGACTGCGACGTCGGCCCGGTGCGGGATGCCGATGCTGATGCTGATGCCGATGGTCAGCGAGGCCAGCCCAGCGCCAGCACCGCGATCATCGCGGTCCACCCGGTCTGGTGAGTGGCGCCGAGACCGAAGCCGGTGTCCCCGTGGAAGTACTCGTTGAACAGCACGTCGGACTGCCAGGGCAGGCCGGCCTGGCACGGGCGTTGCCCGTCGGACCCTGGCAGGAACAGCGACATCAGCCGGTCGGACAACTCATCGGCGACCTCGGCCAAGTCGTGCATCCGACCGGAGCCGGTGGGGTGCTCCACCCGTAAGGAATCGCCGCAGTGTTCGGCATATCGGCGCAGGGCGCTGATCAACAGCGCGTTGATCGGGAACCACACGGGCCCGCGCCAATTGGAGTTTCCGCCGAACAGCGCGGTCCGCGATTCCGCCGGTTCGTAGTCGACGGAGAACGATCTCCCGTCGACGGTGATGACGGCAGGATGCTCGCGGTGATAGGCGGACAGGCTGCGCAGCCCGTGCGGGGAGAGGAACTCCCCCTCATCCAGCATCCGGCGGAGCACCTCGACCAGCCGGTCGGGGTCACACAAGGCGAGTAGCCCAGGGTGCGCCTCCGGGTCGAAGTGGATGGCCTGCACGAACTCCGGCCGGTGCTCGTGCAGCCAATCGAGCCGATCGGCCAGACCCGGCATGGCGGCCAGCGTCTGCTCGCCGAGCTGCGCGACGGCGATCAGCGGGATAAGTCCCACCGCCGAACGAATCGGCACCGATTGGGTTGAGCCGTCGGGGCTGCGCAACAGGTCGTAGTAGAAGCCGTCAGCGGCGTCCCACAGCCCGAGATCATTGGCAGCGGTGGAGATGTAGCAGAAGTGGTCGAGGAACTTGAGCGCCACGTCGTCGTAGGTGTGATCGTCCCCGGCCAGATCGATGGCGATGAGGAGCATGTCCAGGCAGTACATGGCCATCCACGCGGTGCCATCGCTCTGCTCCAGGACTTCCCCGCCGGGCAGCGGCTCGGATCGGTCGAAGGCACCGATATTGTCCAGGCCGAGGAACCCGCCCTCGAACAGGTTGTTCCCTTCCGTGTCCTTTTGGTTGACCCACCAGGTGAAGTTGATCAACAGCATGTGCACCACCCGTTCCAGGAACACGGTGTCCCGACCGCCGTCGATGTCGAAGATCTGCCTGGCCGCCCAGGCGTGCACGGGAGGGTTGACATCGGAGAAGTTCCACTCGTAGGCCGGGATCTGCCCGTTGGGGTGCAGGTACCACTCGTGCAGGAGCAGCAGCAGCTGATCCTTGGCCATCGTGGGGTCGACAGTCGCCAGCGCCACGCAGTGAAAGGCCAAGTCCCAGGCGGCGAACCACGGGTATTCCCACGGGTCGGGCATGACGATCACGTCCATCGCCGTCAGGTGCTGCCACCCGGCATTGCGCGAGTGCAGCCGGGCTTCCGGCGGCGCCGGTTGGTCCGGGTCCCCCTGCAGCCACCGCCGCACGTCGTAGGAGTAGTACTGCTTGCTGGCCAGCAGGCCGGCCAGAGCCTGTCGGCACACCAGCGCGCGCTCCGGCCCAAGCTGCCCGAAGCGGGCCTGCCAGAAGCGATCCGCCTCCACGGCTCGCTTCTGCACGGCCTCGTCGAAGTCGTCACCGAGGCCACCGGGACCGACATCGCAGCTCAGCCGCAGCCGGACCTGGGCGTGCTCTCCCGGCTCGATCCGCAGCACATGGTGAAAGGCAGCCTTGGTGCCGGTCCGTACCGGGTTCACGGTGGACGCACCGTGCACGACATGGTCGTTGATGCCGTCCTTGGGGTATGCCGTCGCGGGCCGTCCACCGAACTCGTCCGCTCCGTACAGGCGCGCCACGTTCGTCTCGTTCTCGCAGAACAGCAGCTCGGCAGGGTGGCTCGAGCCGTCCGAGCCGCTAGCACCGGAGCTGATGACGGAGATCTCGCCGACCTTCTCGTGGTGACCGCGGAGCATGTCACCCTCGGCCCACAACTGCGGTCGGACCTGCTCAGCGCTGTCCCAGGACCAGGTATTGCGAAACCACACGGTGGGCAGCACGTGCAGGGTGACCGGCTCCGGTCCGCGGTTGTGCAGGTCGATCTGCATGCAGATGTCTCGCGGACCCGCCTTTGCCCAGTCGGTGGTCACCATCACGTACCTGTCGCCGTCGAAGATCGAGGTATCGATCAGTTCGTACTCCGGCTGGCTGCGATCGCGAGCGGCGTTGCCGGCCACCAGATTCGCGTAGGGGAATTCGCCGGTCGGGTAGGCGTACCGGCTGCGCATGTAGGAATGGGTCGGGGTGTTGTCCACGTACCACCAGTAGTCCTTGGCGTCCTCCCCGTGGTTGCCCTGGTGTCCGGTCAACCCGAAGGCCCTCTCCTTCAGGATCGGGTCGACGCCGTTCCACAACGCGAGACCGAAACACACGTGCTGGTGCTCGTCCGACCAGCCCATCAGACCGTCCTCGTTCCACCGGTAGGTGCGGGAGACGGCATGCTCGAACGGAAAGCTCGTCCACGCGTCACCGTCGGCGGAGTAGTCCTCGCGGACCCCACCCCAGGCCCGCTCGGCGACGTAGGGACCCCACTCGCGCCAGGCCATCCGGCCGGCGTCTGCGTCGGTGAGCCGCTGCTGCTCAGGATTGTCGGCAGCGGTGCCCTGTTGGCCGGCGATGGGCTGGTCGTCAACAACCGGTGGACCGTCCGACACATCCGGGTGCGGAATTGGGGCTGGTCCTTGGCCGGGTGCGGTATGCGTCACTCGGCCATTGTTGCCCTGCCCTGCCGGGCCGGCCTGGCGGGTGCTTGATCCTCACAGGTCGGGAAGTTCCTTCCGGTGGTGCACGTCCAGCTTCAGGTAGACCTGCTGCAGGTGGCCCTCCACAGTGCGGACCGACAGATGCAGGCGCTGCGCGATCTCGGTGTTCGCCAGCCCACGTCGTGCCAAACCTGTTATCTCCGCCTCTCTAGATGTCAGCACTGTGGGCATCGCCGCCTGGTTCAGCGCCGGCGTGCGGACGCCGGGGCAGTCGGCGCGCAGCCGCTCAGCGACTCGGCCGGATGTCAACCCGAGGCCGTGGTGACCGGCAGCGACATGGGCGGCCGTCGCTGCTGTCGCCGACTCGGCAGCCAGCAGCCGGCAGCCCATCCCGACGTACTCCGCAGATACCCGATCCAGCGCCAGGCCGTCGTCGCCGGCCAGCGCGGCGGCATGTGCGGCGGCCACCACCAGCAGCGCGCTGTCAGCTGCCGCGGCGATCCGGGCCAGCTCGGGCGCCGCAGAGGCAGCATCGCCGATCCTGGCCAGGTCCAACCAGAGCACCGCCTCGACGACCGAGTGACCAAGACGCGCGGCGGTGGCCGCCCCGGCTCGCGCCCGCTGTCGCGCCGCGCTGAGCTCCCCGTCGCCGACTGCCGACCACACCCGGGCCCTGCCGATCTCGCTGGCGAAGATGGACGCGGTCCGCGGGGCCATCTCTTCCAGCGCGTCCATCTCCTGGCGAGCCCTGATCAGATCACCGGTGAGCACAGCAGCCTGCACCAGATGGGCCAGGCACCAGGGCAACGCGCCGATCTGGTCGAAGCGGCGCAGCAGCGCGGCGGCCTCCCGCAGCAGCATCCCCGCCTGCATCGCGTCACCGATGTCAAGGTTCGCCTGGCCGAAGGCGAGCGCGGCCAGCGCCGCCGACGTGTGGTCCTGGCCCGAGCGAGCACGCTCGTAGTGGTGGCCGGCCGCTGCCACCGCGTCGCTGAAGCGTCCGGCGGCACGCAGCGCGGTGGTGTGCGCGACTGCCAGCTCCGCCCGCCAGGGCGCTGGGGTGTCTATCCCCGCAGCAAAGATCACCTGGCCGCGCTCCGCCTGCTCGATGGCCATGCCGGTGGCGCCCTTCAGGGTCAACGATGGCACTGCGGCAAGCAGCGCCCGGGCGACCACCCGACCGCTCACACCCGGGGTGGACAGGGCAGATTCCGCCGCATCGATGGCCCGATCCAGGTCGCCGCTGAACATGGCGAGCGCGCCCAACAGCGCCCAGCATTCGGCCCCTTCCTCGCCCGCTGCCCCGTTTGCGGCGCCGGCCAGCAGATCTGCGGCATCCTGCAGCCGACCGAATCCCCAGAACAGCACCTCACCCAGTACCAGCGCGACCCGGCATCGATCGGCGGGGCGTGCCGGGTCGGCCAGCGGAGGTCGCAGACACATTTGCTCCGCCAGGTCCCATTTCGACTGCGCAGACAGCGCGCCGGCCAGCAGCAGGTGCGCGTCGAAGCCGCCGCCGTCGGCGCAGGCCCGAGCGGCGAGCCGCTCGCACAGCGGGTGGTCGGCCAGGCCTCGCGCCTGCCGGGCGGCCGTGATCAGCAGGTCCGTGGACGGCGGTGCGTCGCCTTCCAGGCGCCAGACCGCCACTCGCAGCGCGTCGGTGCGGCCCGGCAGCCCCGCCGCCTGAAGCATGTCCGCCAACGCCCGCCTCGCGCTGCGGGCAGCCATCACCGGCATAGACGCCCGAACACCCTCCCCGTACAGCGGGTGCGCCAGGCGGATCTCCCATCGTTCGGACTGCTGCTGGTTGACGATCAACCCCTGCCGCTCCAGGCTGGCCAGCGCAGCCTCCCGGCCGGAGATCACCGCGGCATCCAGGTCCAGCGGCGCGCCCAGCGCGACGATTTCCAGCCCCTCGCGTTCTGCGGGAGTCAGCCCCGACAACCTGGCGGCGACCAGTTCGGCTGCCGATGCCCCGATAATCACCTCACCGTCCCAGTGCCACACGTCGTCGCTGGGGGCCAGGTGTCCGGACTCGATACCGGTCAGCACCATCTCCCGCAGGGCGAAGACGTTCCCGGAGCAGGCTCGCCACAGCCGCTGCCTGGTGGGCCCATCCACCACACCGCCCAGCACCCGCGTCAACAGTTCGTCCACCTGAGCCGACGACAACGGTTGCAGCTCAAGTCGGCTGATGATCCCGTCCTTCCACAGCGCCGAGATCGCGTCCGGCGCAATCTCCCCGCGGCGCAGCGTCAGCAACACTCGGGCCACCGCCGACGTGCACAGCTGGTGCACCAGTGCCGCCGTCGCCCCGTCCAACAACTGGGCGTCGTCGATCACCAGCAGAAGCTTCGCCCCATCGGCCCGGTCGACCAGCGCGTTGCCGAACCGGGCGAGCATCTCCATGGTGGTTGGTGGCCGTGACTCCACCACGGGTGGTGCCAACCGTGCCACCGCGCCGAACGCGATGGGCTGGGCAGCCTCGGTGGCGGCTACCCACTCGGTGTGCCAGCCGCACGCGGTTGCCCGCGCGGAGAGTTCGCGCGCCAGCCGGGTCTTGCCAACGCCGGACGCGCCCGACAGCACAGTTCCACCCCAGTATTGGCGGACCGGTGCCGGGCCGACCGCCGCAGCACGAGGGCGCACCTGCTTGTCGGGTGGCTGACCGTCGGGTAGCTGACCGTCGTGCGACAGCTGGTCGAGGGGCGCACCGGCCAGGTTGTCCCAGACAAAGGCGAGTTCCTCGCTGCGACCGGTCAGCGGCCAGGACGCGGCGACCCGATCGGCCTCTTTGCGCGCAGCAGTACCGGAGGCGCCCGCTGCGTGCGGTGTGCTCACCGAGCCCTCTCCGGCCGATCGACAGCTGTGTGTGGTCATTTCTACGCCCGTAACACCGGTATGTCACCCGTCCGGCGGTCAGTGTCCAGGTAGTACGCCCGCGGCACCTGCGAAAATCAGGTAGTTCACCACGGATGCGGAGCCTCGCCGATGCCCGGAAAATATCCATGTGGACTTCCCGACTGCGATGGCCCAGTTGCCGGGAGACGACGCGCTGGCGATTTTCCTTGCCGACGCCGGAGCGTCACGTTCGGTCATCGCCGAGCGGCTGTCTATCGATTCCGAATCGGTCGAACCGCTCCTCGAAGTCGCTCGGCACAAGCTCACCCGTCTGCTCCAGGTAGACCGGCGATTCGGCGTGGCCGGCGAGATCCCGGCTGCCTCGGCTCCCATCCCCCAGTGAATTGAGGACCAGTGCCGTTCACCGTCGCCATGCGCGCTATCGAGCCGGCTCCACCGCCCGCATGGTGCCGGACGGCATTTCGCCCGCTACAGCCCTGCCCCGTGCCGTCGATCCACCCCACACCTGGGCTGGGCCATCGTCCCAGCAGCGAGGCCCGGCAGTCGCTGAACCTGATAGGACGCTGAACCTAATAGGACGCTGAACCTGATAGGACGCTGAACCTGATAGGACGCTGAACCCGATAAGACGCTGCTGGTTTCGACTGGGCCGGCGAGGCACACTGACGGCATGACGCCGATATTCCGCTTCGTCGATCTTTGGCGGATCAGCGCCAGCCCCACCGCGGTGTACACCGCACTGGCCGACGTCCAGGAGTACCCCCGGTGGTGGCCACAGATCAGGTCTGTGCAGCGGCTGACCGCAACGTCCGGCGAGCTGACCTGCCGTAGCGTGCTCCCCTACGTTCTGCACCTGACCGTGCGCAGCGACGTCGAGGACCGCGGCCGAGGCCAGCTCAAGGTGTTGCTGAGCGGGGATCTGGTCGGCTGGTCCGCCTGGCGCGTCACTGCGGAGCCGAACGCCGGGGCCGCTGCCGACGGACCGCGTGGGCCCAGCGACTGGTGCCGGGCCGTTTTCACCCAGGAAGTCACCGCCCCCGGCATACCCGGCGGAGGGTCGGCGCTGCTACGCCCGATACTGGACTGGAACCACGCGATGATGATGCGGGCCGGAGAGCGGGGGCTCCGGAAGCACCTGTCCGCTGGGGATCAAGTCAGCTCGTCCAGATACTTCGGCAACATCGCCCGCCAAGTAGGCCATTCATGGTCGAAGTCACCGCCCCAATCGTCCACCCGGTTCGGGATTCCCTTGTCGCCCAGCGCGTGACCCATCTTCCAGGACTCCCCGATGTCCTCCCAGGCACCCTCCCCGGAGGCCAGGATGATCATGCGGGTGCGCAGCAGGTCCAGCGTGGATCCGTCCATGCCCCCGAGGAACTCCAGCGGCGAGGAGAAGTACAGGTCTTCGGTCCACTCCGGGTAGTGCTTCTCCACGGTGTAGCTGCCGCTCATGCCGATGGCCGCGCTGAACGCGTCGGGGTACCGGCAGACCATCGCGACTGCGTTGAATGCGCCGATCGACGATCCGGCGGTGATCACCGGAAGTTCGCCTCCACAGTCGGCGTAGATGGCCGGCAGCACCTCGGCGCGGATGCACTGGTGGTAAGCGTTCAGGAAGGCGGCGCGGAACTCCGGCGAGCCTTCCTCGGTCAGCATTGTCCGACCGGCCAGGCTGTCACAGGAGTACAGCTTGACCCGACCGGCGTCGATCAGCGGCTGGCAGGCGTCGACCAGGTGCATCCTCTCGATCTCTTCCGCATCACCTCCCGCGGTGGGGAACACCAGCACCGGGGTCCCGAAAGTCCCCCACCTGGCCATCGAGATGGGTCGGTGCAGCCGCTCGGACTGCCACGTCTGGTTCGCCTTCATGGCGTCACTCGTACACGAACTTCTGCGGACCGGGGTAGATCCATGACAGTGCCTCCTGAAGTCGATCGCGCCAATTCTCCCAGTTGTGGCCGTCCCTGGCCTCCCTGTACCGGACTGTCATACCAGCCGCTTCGAAAACCGGCACCATCGACCGGTTCGGCACGATCAGCGGTTCGTAGACCCCGCAGCTGATGAACATCCTGTCGGCGATGCGCCTGGGCCGGGCACGGTAGGTGTTGACGAACTTCACCACCGGATCGAAGGCCGGCCCGCCCTGGTGGTCGTCGCCGATGTCGGTGAACACGAAGGATCCCGACATCAAGATCAACGATGATGCCAGGTCGGGGTTGCGGGATGCTGCGGACAGGGATGCGACGGCACCGAAGCTGGCACCCATCAGGCATCGTCCGGACGGCTGCCCGGCCAGCGGGAACTGACTCTCCAGGGCCGGGATCAGCTCGTGGGACAGGTATCGGGCGTGTGCCGCCGAGTTCGCGTACTCGGCCAGCCGCTCTCCCGGGTGACTGAAGGCCACTACGATCTCCGCGACGTCCAGCCGGTGGATCAGGTTGTCCAGGACCGTCTTCGCCGCCGTGAACTGCAGGAAGTCGCCGCCGTCGTGTATCACCAGCAGCGGGTAGCGGCTACCGGGCCGGAACCGGGCAGGCAGGTACACGGTGCTGTGCGCCTCGCGGCGTAGGGCCCGGCTGGACACTGCGAACTCGACGAGGGTGCCTTCCCGCGCGTCTGGGTCCGGCAGCGTCCAGTCGGGGGTGACGTAGCCGCGGGCGAAGCACACCGACGACGACCCCATCGGGCTGTGCGACCGGTGTGGATTGAGTGGGTCGTTGATCCGCTCGGTACCGCCGTTACGGCTGATTTCCAGTTGGTATTCCACCCTGGAGGTGTCCGGTAGTTCCTGCACCAGGTACCACAGATCAGTTCCGGGGATCCTCCGCAGCGCCATTCGCCAGGGCAGCCCGACCACCCGGTGCACCAGATGCACGGCGTCGGCATGCCCGCGGTACAGGAAGGTGCAGCGGGCGCCTTCCACGATCGGCGCCTGGTACCTGTCGAGGAACCGATCGATAGTGGCGCCGTCCAGCGGCCGCCGCTCCTTCAATCGGTTGACGGCCAGCTTCCCGCTCGGCGAAGGGCCGCTCACGCCGCGCCGAGACGGCCGTCGGCGCCGAGTACCGACTCCGTGGGCGGGAGTGTGCCGTCCGCGGCGAGGTCGACTCGATCCCCCGCCTCCAACACCAGGCAACCGGCCGGCGCAAACCGCCGCGCGAACACCCCCATGCGGCTGGTGTCGTCCATCCGCAATCGGCGGTGCGCTGCGGGCAGTGCGACGACCCCCCGGACCAGCCCGAGCCCGGCGTCGTACACCTCCGCTACCGCGACGCCGTGATCGCTGCGGTCGTGAAACAGCACGATCCGCTCGGTCAGCGCCATCGCGCCGGCGGACCACGCCAGCACCGGGATCTCCAGGGCCGCTGCCACATTGAACAAGTGCAGGGCGCCGGCGAGCACCCCGACATGGCCGCCCGCCATCACGAACGCCGCCGAGTTGGCCAGCAGCGCAGCCACCTCGGCCCGGTGGCCGGCGATCGCGTCCCGCTCATGCGGCGGGAAGGCTTGGTAGAACTCCCCATGTACCTGCTCCACCTTGGCCAGGTGGGCGGTGTCCAGGTCCTGCACCACGGCCTCGGCCTCGGCCGTTTCAGTCGCCACGAGTTGGCGGCGGTAGGTACTGGTGTGGGCCCTGCGGGCGACTGCGAACACCGCCTGCAGCGCCAGATCCAGCCGCAGCAAGTACAGCTCTGCCATCTCGGCCAACACCTCTTGGCGGTGCCGGTCGGCAGCAGCGAATTCCGGGTCGCGCTCCGCGACGTCCATCAGTCGGTGGTACAGCTGGAGGTTCACCGCCTGCCCCGACAACAGCGCGTCGAGTTCGCCGTCGTCGGCCTCCCGCTCCTGCCAGCCCGCGGTGACCGTCGCGAACGGGCCGGTCAGGCCCATCGAGCGCACGACAGAGTCGACCCGGGGCCGCCGTTGCGGCCCCAGCAGGGTGATCCTCACGCGGCGTGAACCTGGATCGTTCGACCGACGTCGTCCAGCATCGCCCGCAGCGTGTCGTAGTCCGGATGACGCATCCGCAGGTAGGCGTTTGCCATGTATCCGGCGGCGACCGGCTGGGTGGGCGTCCCCGGGTCGGGCAGGTGGGAGTCGATCACCCACTCGTTGTACCTTGCCGCGATCGCATCGACCCCGTCGTACCCGGTGATGTTGCCGTCCCGGTCGGGCCGCAGCGCAATTATCCCTGTCGCATACCTGCGTGATGGCGACGCGGAGACGGCGCCGTGCGTCACGGCATGGGCCCACTGCGTGTACAGATCGATGTCGTTCCCGGCCGAGTACAGGTCCCAAGCCCCGACACCGGGTGGGCGACAGCCGATCTCAGAGAACCGCAGGCCCTTGGGCCCGAAGAACCACTCCATGTGGGTGGCGGACGTCCCGATTCCGAGCGCCTCGATCACCCGCCGACCCATGTCGCGCACCTGCTGATAGTCGGCGACCGAGTCGACCCGGTTGGTGGCGATGAACTGCGGGGATATCCACCGGGTCCGCATCGCGTCCAGGACGTTCGGGAAGTAATGCGTGACGAAGTCCAGTTCCACCGACCCGTTCACCGACATGGTGTCGTAGAAGCCCTCGTGGCCCTCGACGAACTCCTCGACCGCGATGGAATCGACTCCACCGAACGCAGACAGCGCGGTGGCCAGTTCGGTGTCGCTGTCCACCCTGGTGGTTCCTGCTGCACCCGCACCACTGCGCGGCTTGAGGATCAACGGATAGCCGACCCTGGCCGCAAACTCGGCCACTTCCTCGGCGGTGGACGCCGCAGTGGAGGCCGCCGTCGGCACCCCAGCGTCACGTAGTACCTGCTTCATCGTCGGCTTGTCCCGACACAGCCACGCCGTGCGCACCGAGGTGCCCGGAATGCCGCAGGCCTCACGTACCTGTGCCGCTGCCATGGTGTGGGCCTCGATGGTCGATTCCAGCCGGTCTATCCACAGCTTGCCTTGGATCCAGCGCACCGCGTCCGTCAATGCTCCGACGTCGGTCACCGAGCCGATCTGGTGATAGTGCGACATCCAGCCTTTGAGCTCGTCGTCCAAATGCTCAACCGGCCGTTCGCCGATCCCGATCACGGTTGCGCCGACCGCAGCCAGGCCCCGAACGAACTGTCGCTGATTCGCCGGGAACGCCGGCTCCACGAAGACGATGTTCATCTGGCGATCGTAGGCGCTGGGTGTCCGTCCGACCCGCCGGAGTCGGGGCGACCGACCACAGCGGGCGGGCGTGCTGGTTCGCGGGTAGCTTCGGATCCATGACGGTGTGCGCATTCGTCGCGCCCTACCTGCTTCCGGCGACAGTGCGGTTCGTCGCAGCCGCGGCTTCACTTCCCGGGGTTGAACTCGCGCTGGTGACCACCGAACCCGCCGATCATCTGCCCGGCGGGCTGCGCGCCGAACTCGCCGGACACTGGCGGGTGGCGGACGGGATGGACCCGGTGCAGATTGCCGAGGCCGTTCGCGGGCTGTCCCGACAGCTGGGGCCGGTGCAGCGGATCTTTGCGGCGCTGGAGCAGTTGCAGGTGCCCATCGGCCAGGTCCGCGAGGCGCTTGGCATCGAGGGCATGGGTGCGGAGACCGCTCGGAACTTTCGGGACAAGGCGCGGATGAAGACGGTGCTGCGAACGGCAGGCGTACCGTGCGCCCGCCACCGCTTGGCCGAGCACCCGGCAGATGCAACCGACTTCGCCGGACAGGTGGGATTCCCGCTGGTCGTCAAGCCGCCTGCCGGCGCCGGCGCCAGGTCCACCTTCCGCATCGATGACGAAGCCGCGCTGCAGTTGTGGCTTGGCGCGGCCCCGCCGACACCCCAATCGCCCGCGCTGGTCGAGGAATTCCTCTCCGGCACCGAGGGCTCCTACGACAGCGTCGCCATCGATGGGCAGGTCGTCTGGCATTCGATCTCGCAGTACCGGCCGACCCCCTTGGATGTGATCCGGAACCCATGGATCCAGTGGACCGTGCTGATGCCGCGGCGCATTGACGGGCCCGACCACGCCGAGATCAGTCGGATCGCCCCGCAGGCGCTGCGGGCGCTGGGGCTGCGCACCGGGCTGACCCACCTGGAGTGGTTCCGCCGGCCCGACGGGTCGGCTGCGGTGTCCGAGGTCGCCGTCCGGCCGCCCGGCGCGCAGATCACCACCATGCTGAGCTATGCGCACGACACCGACCTGTACCGGGACTGGGCATCGTTGATGGCGCACGATCACTTCGACCCGCCGCCGCGCAACTACGCGGTGGGCACTGCCTACCTGCGCGGCCAGGGCACCGGCACCATCGTCGGCGTACACGGCCTGATGGAGTTGCAGGAGAAGATCGGACACCTGGTGGTGGAGACGAAGCTGCCCCGTATCGGGGCCGCAACCTCGGGCATTTACGAGGGCGACGGCCACGTGATCGTGCGTCACCCCGAGACCGAGGTGGTGCAGCAGGCGCTGGATCTACTGGTCTCCGGGATTCAGGTCGAGGTCGGTCCGGCGCGGGAAGACGGCTGATGAACGTACTTATGATCTCTCCCGGCTACCCCGCCGAGATGGCGCTGTTCACCGGCGGGCTGGCTGCAGTCGGCGCCAGCGTGATCGGGCTCGGAGACCAGAATCAGAGCGACCTGCCGGACACCGCCAAGCGTGCCCTGTCGCACTACGAGCGGGTGGCCTCGCTCGCCGATGACGGCGCGATGGCCGGCACTGTGGCCGACCTGGCCCGGCGGGTACGGATCGACGCGATCGAGTGCCTGTGGGAGCCGTACATGGTGCTTGCCGCGCGGCTGCGGGAGATGCTGCACCTGCCGGGCTTGACGGTGGCCCAGACGATCCCGTTCCGCGACAAAGAAGTGATGAAGCAGATGCTGGACGCCGCGGGCATCCGCACCCCGCACCACGCCAGCACCAGCACGGTCGCCGGCGCCTGGGAGGCCGCCGAGCGGATCGGCTACCCGCTGATCGTCAAACCGATCGCCGGCGCAGGCTCGGCCGACACCTACCGGGTCGACTCACCGGCTGAACTCGACGAGGTCCTTCCGGCGCTGCGGCACGTGCCGCAGATCAGCGTCGAGGAGTTCGTCGAAGCCGAGGAGTTCACCTACGACACCATCTGCGCGGGCGGCGACGTGCTGTTCGAGAACATCTGCTGGTACCGGCCTCGCCCGCTGCAGGCCAGGCAGCACGAGTGGATCACGCCGATCACCATCGCGCTGCGGGATTTGACCGTGCCGGACCTGGCCGGCGGCCGGGCGATGGGCGCTCAGGTGCTCCGCGCGCTGGGTTTCTCCACTGGGTTCACCCACATGGAGTGGTATCGCAAGGCCGACGGGGAGGTGGTCTTCGGGGAGATCGGCGCCAGGCCGCCGGGCGCGCGCACCACCGACATCATGAATTACGCCACTGAGGCCGACGTGTTCACCGGCTGGGCGGACGCGGTGGTGAACGGCCGAATCTCTCAGCACATCGAGCGCAGGTACAACGCCGCGAGCCTGTTCAAGCGTGCCAGCGGAAGCGGTCGGATCCAGGCCGTGACGGGGCTGCAGGAACTGCTGGGCGAGTACGGCGAGCATGTAGTGGTCGTCGACCTGCTGCCGATCGGGGCACCGCGACGCGACTGGCGGGCGACGCTGATCTCCGACGGCATGGTGATCGTCCGGCATCCGGAGCTGGCCGCGACTGTGGAGATCGCCGATGCGTTCGCCACCCGACTGCAACTGCACGCCGGCTGATCAGCAGAGCAGCCGTCAGCAGTCGTCAGTCTCAACCGGTGTCAGTCTCAACCAGTGTCAGTCTCAACCGGTGTCAGTCTCAACCGGTGTCAGTGCCTCCATAGCGGTCGTCGTCCCGGTCCTGGTCGGCTTCGTCGCTGGCGTCATCCTCGTCGTTGCCGTCCTCGCTGTCCTCGATGACGTGCATCGCAGCCTCCTCCGCGGACGCACCGGCCCCGTCGATACCGACGCCGGCTGCGGTGATGTCGTCTACGGTGTCGAGATACTCGCTGTCATCCGGAGACACCAACCGACCGGACCTGACGCGATCGGATCGGGCCCACCGCTCGTGGTCGGGCGCGCTGCCGTGACCGATGCCGACGTCAGGAACCTCGGCGGCCAGTAGTTCGGCTGTGCTCGACCCGCGAATCTCCTCCGACACTGTCGGCACTCGCACCCGGCTCGGCCGGTCGGGCGGTGAGTAGCCCTCGTCAAGCGGGTCGGCGGCGCCCCGGTCCAGCAGCAGGTCGGACGAGCTGAGCTGCTCGGAAACGCCGTCATCGGCATTGCGGTCGCTCGGGTCAAAACCGTCGGCCCTGTCCATCAGGTCACCTTCTTCGGGCGGGTTCGTGATAGATACCGGTGTTGATGCCACGATAACCGTCGCCGCCCGCCCGTTGCGGTGGCTTCGCCGGTCCCGGTCTGTGGCCCTGCTCCGCCAGGCGTTGTTCCGGACGACCGGTGGGTGAGCCCCGGGGCCGCTTCATTCGTGAACCGGGACGTCACCCACTATCGGATTGGTCCGCCGAGATGGGCTCAGGTATCGGGTGAGCAGGTTCACCATGGTGGCCAGCCGGTTCCGATTGCCCAACAGCATTGCCACGTGGACGAACAGCCACAACAGCCAGGCGATCGTGCCGGTGAGCTTGATCGAGTGCTTGCCCACGGTTCCGATGTCGGCGATCGCCGCCCGCCGACCGATGGTGGCCATGGTGCCCTTGTCCCGATAGTGGAACGCCCGGGTGGGCCGGCCGGCCGCCAGCGCGGCAACCTGCCGTGCCGCATGTCTGCCGCCTTGCAGCGCGGGCTGCGCCAACTGGGGCAGCGGGTCTGGGCCGATGGCCGTGTCGCCGACGGCGAACACGTTCGCCCGCCCCACCACCTGAAGATCGGCTCCGACCGAGATCCGGCCGCCGCGTCCGGTTGGCAGTCCCCAGGTCCGCACCATCGGCGGCACCGCGACGCCGGCGGCCCATACCACCACCTGCGCGGGCAGGAACTCGTTCCCGGGCAGCCGGACGCCGGCGGCGGTGACCTCGGCAACGGACGTGTTCAGCCGGATCTCGACGCCTCGGGCCGTCAGCGCCTTGGCCGCATACCGCTGCAGGCGGTTAGGGAATGCGGACAACAGTGTGCTGGACATCTCGATCAGCACCACATGGGTGTGCCGCGGATCCAGTTCCGGGTAGATGATCTCCATGGCGTCGTTTCGCAGTTCGGCGAGCGCCCCGGCCATTTCGACGCCGGTGGCTCCACCGCCGACAACTGCGATGGTCAGGTCGGTGCCCCGCGGGGCGTTCGCCGCGGCATACTCGGCGCCGCCGAATATCCTGTCCCGCAAGGTCAGTGCCTGCGAGCGGGTGTAGATCGCCAGGGCATGCTGCTGGGCGCCGGGGGTGTCGAAGTAGTTGGTCGTCGCTCCCGTGGCGAGGATGAGGTAGTCGTAGTCGATGGCAGTTCCGTCGGCCAGAGTCACGGACCGTCCAACGGTGTCCACGGCGGTGACGTCGGCCTTGCGGAACGACGTGTTCCTGGACTTGATCCGGGCCGCGCGCAGGAAGAACGTGACGTCTCCAGGATTCAGACCCGCGGTGGCGACCTGATACAGCAACGGTTGGAAGACGTTGTAGGCGTTGCGGTCCACCAGCGTGACGTCCACCGGTTGCCGGCGCAACGCTCGGACTGCCGCCAGGCCCGCGAAACCCCCTCCGACGATCACCACCTGCGGCCGGCCGCTGCCGGACTGTCTCACGTGCATGTCCGTTTCCTCCTCGTCATCTGCCCAGTCGGATCGCCAGGGTGCTGCCCCTGACTGCCATGATTCCCGACCCGCAAGGAAATGGTGATCGGTACCGCCACCCATTCCCCAGGAGGAATCAGTGACCCGGCGATGCGACCGGAACCCGGGCGGCACGAACGGGGCCGGCCGCGGCATCGCACGCCCACCACGGTTCCGGGTCGCCGGCCAGCGGCGCGAGGCTCGACACCGCCAGGCACAGCGCCGCGAGCATCAGCATGTCGGCGATCGCCGCGATCGATTGCCACAGCGCCCACGACGTGCTCGGTCCGTAGCCGGTGGTGTCGGTACCGGCCGCCGACAGCAGCAGCAAGAACAGGCTGACCGCACTGACCGCAAACAGCGCGGCAACCATCCGGCGCCAGGGTGCTGCCGCCGTCAGCATTATCAGCATGATGCCGATCGGCATGCCGGACAGCGCAAGCACCGAGCCCACCATGTGCACTCGGGCATGGACCGAGTCCTGCAACCCACCAGGATCGGTGCGGACCATCGCCATCACACTGGCACCGATGGCGCCGACCAACAACCACCAGCCGGCGCCCAGCCCGCGCACCGGCCGGTAGCGGTACAGGCAGCAGGCGCCTGCCGCGAAGCACAGCATCCACAGGCTGAACACCCATCCGTTGCTGCCAACGCCGTACTGGGAGAGTGAGATGTCCGGCGGAAGGGGGTCGCCGGACACCACCTGCGCTGCCAGGCAGGCGATGAAGGCCAGCGCAGTCCCGACGACGCCGGCGATGTACCAATCCCGCACCCGCCCATCATGGCAAGCCCACCCAGACGCCACGCCAACCGACCCACAACAACCAGAGCGGATGCATGGCGGCGGGCGATGAGCCGCTCTTCCCGAAGGCCCTCCGGGACGGCGTCCGGCCAGGTAGCATCGGCCTCCTTCGTGCTGACACGGGATCAGGAGCGACGATGAACTGTTCGAAACCGACAGGGCGGCGACGCGTGGCCGCGGTGGCAGCCGCCATAGCGATCGCGGTGGCTACAAGCGGTTGCGCGGCGACCATCGCGGGCCAGGCCCGGCTGGACCCCGGCGCGGTGGTTGTGCTGCCATCCCGGAGCTCAGCGGTCTCCCCCACGTCCAGCACGCCGATCACCCGGCCCACCGCCACCACTCCTATTCTGCCGCGAACCCCCTCCGCAATCAGCTCGGCGCCGCACACCTCCAGCTCCCCGCGGGCCGGCGCATCCTCGGCCGCCCCTTCGCAGATCGCCGGCATCGACATCGCCTCGGTGCTCGCCGACCTCGGTAGCAATCACGTTGCGTTGGTTCGAAGCAGCATCTCGAAGGCGGACCTGGCGACGGCGGTGGCCGACGCCCGGTCCAAAGGCCTGCACCTCTCGGTTGTCTCGCTCGGCGACGACATCAGCGACGACGACACCTCGACGATCGCCCAGGCCGTGTTCAACGCCGTCGGCGGCACGGTGCTGGTGTTGTCGCCCACCAGCCTGTACGCACACAGCTCCGAGATGACCGACAAAGCCGTCGCCGCGGCGAACACTGCGGCGGCGAACGCGTCGGACGACCTGGCTGCTGTCACGGCGTTCATCACGGAGGCGCTGACCGGCGTCGGCGCAGGAACGACTGGCTCCTCCGTCCGCTCCACCACCGCAGCCGGCCCCACCGGGACTGCGAGCACCGCGCCCGCCGTAGTGGAAGGGATCACCATCGCCGACGTCGTTAGTGCACTGGGCGACAATCACATCGCGGTCGAAAAGACCAGCACCGGCATCGACAAGGACGGCCTGGCCGCGCTGGCAGCCAGGGCTCGTAGCAACTCGCTGGAGTTGTCCATCGTCGTTCTGGCGAAAGACGTCCCCGGCCATCTGGTGGATGTCGCGATCGCCATCGGCAACTCGGTGCCCGGCACAATTCTCATGATGAGTCCGACCAGGGTGGCGATCACCAGCGACACGCTGGCATCGGACGCCATTCACCAGGCAGTACAGGCCGCCGGCGCGGTAGCGGCAGATCCCACCTACCTGGGCGCAGCGACGGCAGCGGTGAATTCGCTACTGGGCTGACCGGTCCCAACGCCGGTGCCGGCAGGCACGCGGCCGGCCTGTGGGGGCACCCTGATACATCCCGGCCGTGCTACTCGGGAGTGCCCACCCCAGGGGCGGGCGCGCCGCCCGCCGCGACCACCCGCGTTGCAGTCGGCTGACCCGAGGCCCGGCGGGTGCCCCGGTCTAGCCGCGATCGGCGAACGGGTCAAACCTTCCGTCCACAGCGGTCCACCCGCCGTCGACCAGCAGCACCGATCCGGTCACATACGTCGACGCATCCGAGGCGAGAAACACCGCTGCTCCCGCCATCTCCCGCGCCGAGGCCCACCGGCCGAGCGCGGACTTGGCGGCGTACGCCCCTGCCCACGCGGGATCTTCGCGGATCTGCGCGGTCAACTCGGTCTCGACCACGCCTGGCGCAATCGCGTTGAAACGAACCCCGGCCGCTCCATGCTCCGCAGCCGCCGCGCGCACCAACTGTTGCAGCCCTGCCTTGGTGGCCGCGTACACGCCTTGGCCCGGTTCAACCGCCTGCGCACGGATGGAGCTGAAGGCGACGAAGGAGCCGCCGCCGGCCTGCGCCATCGCCGGGCCGAAGGCTCGCAGCAAGGTGAATACGCCGCGCAGGTTCACCCGCAGCACCCGGTCGAATTCCTCGTCCGTGTAACGCGCCAACGGTTTACGCACGTTCGTCCCGACAGTGGTGATCACGATGTCGGGTGTCGGTTGATTCGCCAGGGCCGCCACCTGATCGGTGTCGGTGACGTCGACAGTGGTCCACTGCCCCCGGCAGGCACTGCCGGTGGCCATCGCCACCGCCTCGTCGATGTCCGCCGCGGTCACCGCAGCCCCATGCGCCGCGAGGGCGAGGGACACCTCCCGGCCGATGCCGCCGCCGGCACCGAGCACCAGCGCGCTCCTCCCAGTTAGGTCGAACAATCCCCGATACGGTGCGGTGAAGGGGTTCTGCTCAGTCATCGTCGTCCTTCTTCGGCTGTCTTCTCAGCGGACAGGTGTCGGCGCTGGACGCGATGACGGTTCACGGGCGGATGATCGCCATCCGCGTCACGGTGAACTCCTCGACAGCCCAGCGCGGCCCCTCCCGGCCGATCCCGGAGTCCTTCACACCGCCGTAGGGCATCGCGTCGGAACGGAAGCCCGGCACGTCGTTGATCACCACGCCCCCTACCTCCAGCGTGTCCAACGCCGCAAAGGCAGTGCGCAGCGATGTGGTGAACACAGCTGCGTGCAGGCCGTAGCGGGACGCGTTCACCGCCGCCAGCGCGGCGTCCACGTCCGGGACAGTGCGCAGCGCCACCACTGGCCCGAAGATCTCTTGATCCCAGGCGGCCAGCCCGTCGGGAACGTCGGCCAGCACTGTCGGCGCCAGCGCGGTGCCGGCCCGGCCACCACCAGCCAGCACCCTGGCCCCGGCGGCCACCGCATCGGCCACCCAGCCGAGCACCCGGTCCGTCGCGCCGGGGTCGATCAGTGCCGAGACTCTGGTCGCTGCATCCCGCGGATCGCCGACCACGACCTCACCCAGCCGGGCCAGCAGTCGACCCGCGAAGTCTTTCGCAACCCTGTCCACCACCAGCACCCGCTGCACCGAGATGCACGCCTGGCCGGAGGCGTAGTAGCCGCCGCGCAGCACCGCCGATACGGCGGCATCAAGGTCGGCGTCATCGCTGACCACCAGCGCCGCATTGGATCCCAGTTCCAGCACGGTCTTTCGCGGTGCCACCGACCTGGCGATGGCATGCCCCACCGCGGCCGAGCCGGTGAAGGAGACCACGGCGACCCGCTCGTCGCCGGTCAACGCGGCGCCCACCTCGGCGCCCCCGGTGACCAGTTGCACCGCCGCTGTTGGCCCGCCGAAAGCGAGCAGTGCCTCGCGCACTGCGGCTACCAGCCACAGGGTGGTCAACGGCGTAGCGGGGGCCGGTTTGACAATGATGGGGCAACCAGCGGCCAGCGCCGGCGCGATCTTGTGCGAGGCCAGCATCAGCGGGTAGTTGAACCCGGCGATTCCCACCACAACCCCGGCAGGGCGCCTGGTGAAGTAGCCGGTCAGCCCTGTTCCGGATGGAAGCAGATCCAGCGGCACCGTTTCGCCGTGCAACCGGGCTGGCTCCTCGGCCGCCAGCGACCAGGTGAGCACAGTGCGGTCCACCTCGGTGGTGCAGTCGATCCGGGGTTTGCCGGTTTCGGCGATCAACAGGTCGATCAGCGCCTCCCGGTTCTCGACGATCCGCCTGCTGACGGCGGCCAGCACGCTGCGCCGCTGGCCGGTGCTCAGCCGGGCCACCTTGGCCCGCGCGGCGACCGCGCAGTCCACCGCTTCGCGGGCCAGCACGGTTTCGCCAACCGGGGCAGTGGCGACCACGGAGCCGTCGAACGGGAACCGGACGACCTGCTCGGTTGGCGCCGCGACCCAGTCACGCCCGATCGGCAGCCCGGCCGGCCAGGTCAGTGACGAAGGAATCATGCTCATGACGGCGCCCCGGGCTGGCCGAGCTGGCGTTGCCCCCGAGCGTCCGGCACCGAAGGGTCGACGTCCGACGCCGACGCCGACGGCGACGACGGCGGCGGCGCGAACGCCGACGGCGCCAACTCGCGGTAACTCGGCCAGTGTCCGGCCACCGTCTGCACGCTGTCAGCGGCGAGCAGCGCCCGCACCACTGCCCTGCTGACCACATCGGCTGCCGCGCACAAGATCGTTTGATAGCCGAGCATGTCGGGGGCCGGCCGGGTCGCGGTAGATGCGGCGAACAGAGTATCGCCGTCGAACAGTGTGTGCACCGGGTTCAGCGCCCGGGCCAGGCCGTCGTGCGCGGTGCCGGCCAACTTGGTGCACTGCGCCTTGGTCAGCATGGCGTCGGTGACCAGCACGCCGATGGTGGTGTTGCGGATGGTGCCGGCGGAACCGGCCGATTCCCCCAACGGCTCCGGCCGATGCAGCGCCGCCTCCGCCAGGGCCGACCGTTCTGCCGCAGTCGGTTGCCCGGGCGCCGGTCCGTCGCCCGGCAGTAGGTTCCGGACGGCCAGCAGCACACCGTCGTTCGAGTCCACCGCGGACCCCGCCGCGTTGACCACCACCAGCGCCGCCACCGTCGACCCGTCGGGCAGTACCGCCGATGCCCCGCCGATGCCGCCCTTCAACCCGCCACAGACCGCACCGGTACCGGCGCCGATGCTGCCGCAGGCCGCCATCGCCGAAGGATCGGCAGCAAGCGCGTCGAGCACCGCCAGCCGGCCGGACTCCGCGGTCGGCCTGGCGCCGAAGTCCCCGCCGCGCCCCAGGTCGAACAGCACGGCGGCCGGCACGATCGGCACCACCTGATGCGCCTGCCGACCGACAGGTAGCCCGATGTTGCGCTCCGCCAGCGCGAGCATGGCGCCGTCCGCGACGGCCAGGCCGTAGGCGCTGCCGCCGGTGAGCACGATCGCGTGGATCCGCTCGACCGACGCGAGCGGTGAGAGCAGGTCGGTCTCCCTGGTCCCCGGGCCGCCGCCGCGGACGTCCACGCCGGCCACCATGCCGCCGTCGGGTGCCAGTACCACCGTGCAACCGGTCAACGCGCCCTGGCCGGCCATGGTGTGGTGCCCGACCCGCAGCCCGGCCACGTCGATCAGCGCGTTCGCCGCTGCAGGGCGGGGTTGTCCGGTCCTGCGTTGCCCGGTGTCGGATTGCCCGGTGTCGGATTGCCCGGTGTGGGGTTGAACGGGGCGGGGTTGAACGGGGCGGGGTTGACCAGATCCCGACCCGCTGATGCTCATGCCTTACCACCTTGCCCGATGGGCACACCGAGGAACCGCCTGGCCGCCTCGGCGTACACGGCTGCAGCGGTCAACACTTCGTTGACCTCGACGAACTCATCCACCTGATGGGCGATCCACTTGCCTCCCGGTCCGTACACCACCGTCTGCAGGCCGGCGTCCCTGGCCAGGATCGTGCCGTCGGTGGTTCCCGGTACGCCCCCGAAGACGGCAGGTGTTCCGGTCACCCGCAGGTGCGCTGCGGCCAGCGCCGCTACCACCGGAGCATCGGTCGGGGTATCCACCGGTGGCCGGTCGTCGATCACAGCGACGGTCGCAGTCAGCTCCGACTCCGCAGCGATCTGTTCGGCGAGCCGGGTGATCAGGTGAATCAGTCCGCCGTGGTCGACGGCTGGGATGGTGCGCACGTCCAGGTAAACTTCTGCGATCGCCGGGATCACGTTCTGCTGTTCGGCGCTGCCGGCTCGCAGCACCGTCGGGGTCAGCGAGAACTCGCCAAGATGTTCATGGCTGCCAACGCTTTCGCCGATCTGGCGTTCCAGTTCGGCGATGCCCATCAGCAGTAGACCGACGGCCGGCAGCGGGCTGCGGCCGATCTGCGGCATGGCGCCGTGGGCCATCACGCCGCGGAACTCCACCTTGATGCGGATCGCGCCCTTGGCAACGGCGCACACTTCGCCCGCCTCCGGCTCGCAGACGATCACCCCGTCGATGCCGGATCGGGCGATCTCGGATGCGGCAAAGTGCTTGGCGCCCAGCATCATCCCTTCTTCGTCCGCCAGCGCGGCGACGATGATGCGTCCGTCGAACCCGCCAAGCTGAACCGCCCGCGCTGCGTGGATCATCGCGGCCACACCGGCTTTCATGTCGGCAGCGCCACGGCCGCGCAGCCGACCGTCGACCACGTCGCCGGCGAACGGGTCGAAGGACCAGTCGGCCCTGTCTCCTTCGGTGACAACATCGGTGTGGCCCTCGAACATCAGGGTGCGGCCAGGCCCCCTGCCGGATATCACCCCGATGACGTTCGGTCGGCCCGGCGCGACCTCGGACACTCTGACCTGCCAGCCGAACGACCGCATCACGGACTCGATCAGTTCCGCCGCCGGAGTCTCCACCGACGTCGCGCCGGCGTCGTTCACGGTGCGTAGCCGCACCAGGGCAACGGCCAGCGCGAGCATCGCATCGGCGTCAACCCCGGGCACGGCGGCGCCGTCGGTCCCGGGGCCGAAGCCGGCGCCGCTGTTAATACTGGCGTCGGCCCCAGTCGCCTCGTCGCGTCGATCCGTCATGCACCCGTCCCTACTGTGGTCATCACTGTCGCAGGTGGCGCCCGCAGATACCTATCCCCCGCCGCCCGTCGGCGCATCCGCCGACCCATCGTCCACCCTGCCACCCGGGCCGGAGCCGGCCCGCCCGCGGGCCAGCGCCAGGGAGCGCTGCAACGTGGGCACCGCAGCGATCAGGTCGCGGGTGTACGGCTGCGTCGGCGCCGTGTAGATCACTTCGGTGGGTCCCTGTTCAACCACCCGGCCATCCCGAAGCACAGCAACCTGATCGCAGACCCGCCGGATGACCGACAGGTCGTGCGAAACGAAGATCAGGGTCAGTTCCGCGGCCGCGGCAAGGTCCTCGATCAGCTGCAGAATCTGCGCCCTGATGGTGACGTCCAACGCGGAAACGGCCTCATCGGCAATCAGGATCTCCGGTTCGGGCGCAATGGCCCTGGCGATCGAGATCCGCTGCCGCTGGCCGCCGGAGAACTGGTGCGGGTACCGCTGTGCGGCGGAGGCGGGCAGCCCGACTTGCTCTAGCACCGTGGCCACCCGGCCACGAAGGTCGGATCGGCCCAGCACCTGCAAGGGCTCGGCGATGATGCTGCCGACCTTCATCCGCGGATCCAGCGACGCCATCGGGTCCTGGAAGACCATTTGCAGCGTGCGCCGCAGGAAGCGGAGGTCCTTCTCGGCGAGCCCGGCGATGTCTCGGCCGCCGACCAGGATCTGCCCCGCGGTAGGCCGGTCCAGCGCGGCGATCATGCGCATCAACGTGGTCTTACCCGAACCCGACTCGCCGACGATGCCGAACCGGGATCCGCGCGGTATCGACAGCGACACATCCACCAACGCATCGACAACGGCAGCTGGGCGTAGTGGAGAGGTTCTGGCCCGCCGGAACTGCCGGGACACCCCGATGATCTCGACCGCCGAAGTCTGTCCGGCTCCGATCACCGGCACGGTCGCTGACCCCCGATCTGTCAGCGACCGCGCGACGCCGGGCCGCCTGCCGATCACCGGACCACCTGGTGATCGGTGCGCAGCTCGGCGTCGGCCAGCAGCTGGCGGGTATGCGGATGCTGCGGGTCGGTCAGCACCGAGACAACCGGACCCTGCTCGACGATCCGGCCGTCGTACATCACCAGGATCCGATCGCAGATCGACGCCACCACTGCCAGGTCGTGGGAAATGAACAGCAGCGCCGACCGCATCGCGGTGGCCTTCGCATCGATCAGCTCGAGCACCCTGGCCTGCACGCTGACATCCAGCGCGGTGGTGGGCTCGTCGCAGATCAGCAGGTCGGGACCATTGGCCATGGCGATCGCCAGGACCACCCGCTGCCGCTGCCCACCGGACAGCTGATGCGGGTAGGAGCGCGCGACCCGGTCCGGCTCCGGCAGTCCGGTGGAGGCCAGCAGATCCAGCACCGCAGCCGCCGCGGCAGACCGGGACGGCTGAGTGCGGTGCCGCAGCATCACCTCGGCGACCTGCTTGCCGATCTTCATGGTCGGGTTCAGCGCCGTCATCGGCTCCTGGAACACCATCCCGGTCAGCCGTCCGCGCACGGCGGTCAACGTCCGCTCCGATGCGGTCATCAGGTCACCGTCGAAGCCTGCAATGCGGATGCTGCCGGTGGCGGTCAGGCTGTCCGGCAGCAACCCGGCAACAGCCATGCAGGTGAGTGTCTTGCCCGACCCGGATGCGCCGATGATGCCGACACGTTCCCTCGCGCCGATGCAGAACGACACCTCGCGGATCAATTCCAGCCGACCCGCCATCACCGTAAGATCACGCACCTCTAGTACGACACCGTCATTGCTCGCGGCCGTCATCGCCCCGCCAGCCTCGGGTCGTATCGATCCCGCAGCCCGTCGCCGAGCAGGTTGAACCCCAGCACCGCCAGCGCGATCGCCAGCCCTGGCCAGATGATCATCATCGGATAGATGGTCATCACCGGCTGCGCCTCGTACAGCATCCGACCCCAGGACGCGGTGGTCGGCCCGGCCGCCAACCCGAGGAAGGACAGCGCGGCCTCGGCCAGGATGGCGATCGCGTACGACACCGAGCACTGCACGATGATCAGCCCTGCCACGTTGGGCAGCACGTGCCGGATGGCGATCGCCGGGCCGCGCCGCCCGGAAACCCGCGCGGATTGGACGAAGTCGGCGGACATCACCCTGATCGTCCCCGAGCGCACCACCCGGATGAAGGCCGGCACGCTGGCGATACCGATCGCGGTCATCGCCGAGGTCTCCGAGGAGCCGTAGATGCTGGCGAACATCAGCGCCATCAGCAACGCCGGGAACGCCAGCCACAGGTCGGAGATGCGCATGATGAACTCTGACCAGCCCGGGCGCACCATGCCCGCCACGATGCCGAGCGGAGTCCCGATCACCGCGGCGATGCCGACCGCGATGATGCCGACATACAGCGTGGTCCTGGCGCCTGCCATCAGCAGCGATGCGATGTCCCGGCCCAGCAGGTCGGTGCCGAGCAGGTGCCCACCGGTGCCCGGCTCGACGTGGAAGTTCTGGCTGTCGGTGTAGATGGTCGACCACGGCGTCCAGAAGAACGACACCAGCGCCACCAGCACGATCAGCACGACGATCGCGCCGCCGGTGATCAGCAGCGGGTTGACCCGGCGGTCCACAGCGAGAACGGCGACCGGGGTTCCGCCGCCCGGTTCCGGTGCCGCCTTGCCTTTCGCGCTCATCTGCCGTTCACCTGCGCCGCAACCGCGGGTCGATCAGCGTGTAGGCAACATCCACCACGAAGCTGACGAACAGCGCAATGACCACCAGGGTGATGACGATCCCCTGCACGGTGAGCAGATCCTGCCGGGCGACCGAGTCGGCCAGGTAGGAGCCGATCCCTGGGATGACGAACACCCGCTCCACCACCACCGCGCCGACCAGGATGGTCACCAGCTGAACCCCGAGCACCGTCAGCACCGGGATGGACGCATTGCGCAGCCCATGCCGCAGCAGCGCCTGCCAGGGCGTCAGTCCCTTCGACCTGGCGGTGCGCAGGTAGTCCTGGCCCATCTCGTCCAGCACCGCCGAGCGCACGTACCGGGTCAGCACCGCCCCCTGCACCAGGCCGAGAGACAACCACGGCAAGATCATGTACTTGACGAAGCCGGCGGGATCTCGGCCGGGCACCACGTACCCGTTGGCCGGCAGCCACCCTAGCTCCACTGCGAACAGCGCGACCAGCAAGATGCCGGCCAGAAACGCCGGCACGGCGATGCCGATCTGGCTCACCGCGGACAGGATCCAGCCGCTGGGTTTGCCGTGTCGCAGCGCGCTGAGCATGCCCAGCGGGATCGCCATCACCAGCGCGACCACCATCGCGCCGAGCACCAGCCAGAGCGTCACCTGCAGCCGGTCGGAGATCTGCGGCCCGATCGCCACCTTCGAGGTGTAGGAGGTGCCGAAGTCGCCGTGCAGCATGCCGCCCGCCCAGGACAGGTACTGAGCCGCCAGCGGCCGGTCCAGCCCCATCTCGGCGCGCAACGCAGCGATCGCCGGCTCGGTCGCCTGGGTTCCCAGCGCGGTCCTGGCCGGATCGCCAAGCCCGGCCAACAGCGCGAACACCACTATCGACGCGGCCACCGTGCTGATCGCAAAGATCAGGCATCGCCGCAGCAGCTGCCACCACACGAGGTCAGGCCCTGCGGCGCCCGGTCAGCCGACCGACAGCCGGAAGGCGTCGAAGGCCTCGCCGATCGCGTTCTTCGGCAGCCCGTGCACGTCAACGTCGGCGACCATCAGGTTCGGGAACGCCCACAGCCAGACCGCCGCTGCGTCGTCCGCGAGGATGTTCATCACCTGCTGGTAGTCGGTGATCATCTGCTGCTGGGTCCCGGCGTCGCCCTCCGCCTCGAGCTTGCTGACCTCCGGGTTGGTGTACTGCGTGTAGTAGTCCGGTTTGCCGGAGAACACAGTGGTGAAGTCCCGCGGCTCGACGTGGTTGATGATCGTCAGCTGGTAGTCGTAGGGAGCGGCGAAGACCGTCTTGAGCCAGTTCGGGAACTGGATGGGGGTCGCGTTGACGGTGATGCCGACCGCCGCAAGCTGCGAGACGATGATCGGCGCGGCGGCCTCCGCGTAGGGTACCGGGGGCACCTGCAGGCTGAGCGTCAGGTTCGACACGCCGGCCTCGGCCAGCAGCTGCTTGGCCTTGGCCACGTCGTGCGGGTACTTGTCGGCCAGGTCCACGTACCAGGGGTCGGTGGGCACCTCGTGCGAGCCGATCACGGTGCCGTAGCCGGCCCAGGCGCCCTGCAGGATGGCGTTCTTGTCCAGCGCGTAGTTGATGGCTTGCCGGACTTTGACGTTGTCCAGCGGCGCCTTTGCGTTGTTCATCGTCATCATCACCTTGCCATTGGTGGTGCCGTCGATGATCTGGTACTTGCTCTTGTCCGCGAACACGCCGAGCGCCGCCGGCGTCTGCACCGTCGAGATGACATTGATCCCGCCTGACAGCAGCGCATTGTTCATCGCGGTCGGATCCTGGAAGTACCGGAACGTCACCGTCTTCAGCGGGGCCGGGGTTCCCCAGTACTTCTCATTGCGAGTCAGCACGATCGAGGTGCCCCGGTTCCAGGTGGTGAACACGTACGGGCCAGTACCGATCGGCGTGGTCGCCAGATTCGCGACGCCGGTCTTGGAGAACATCGCGCCGACCCGGGTGGTCATCTTGAACAGCCACTGGTTGCTCGGCTGCTTGAGCACCACCTTCAGCTCGGTCGGCGAGACCGCGGTGGCCGAGTCGACCACGTCCATCGCGCTCTTCAGCGCGATCTTCCAGCCGGTCTTGACATAGTTGATGGAGAAGGCCGCATCGTCGGCGGTGAATGCTGCACCGTCGGAGAAGGTCACCTTCGGCTGCAGTTGGAAGGTGTAGGTCGTGTTATCCGCCGAGACCGTCCAGCTCTTGGCCAGGCTCGGCACGATGGCGCCGGTGTCCGGGTCCTGGGTGACCAGTGTCTGGTAGACGTTGTCCAGCAGCACCTGTGGGATTGCCGCGCCATCGCTGGTGGTGAAGTCCAAACTGTCCGGCTGTAGCACGAAGCCGACGGTCAGCGAGCCGTCCCCGGGTGGCGGGCCAGTGCTGCTCGACGCGGCTCCGCTGCCACTGGTGGAGGATCCTGGCGCAGCGGCGTCAGTGCCGGAACTGGCCGACGAGGACGATGCCGCCGACCCCGGCCCGGCCGCGGACGCACTGCTCGCCGGGGTCGGGGCAGGTGTGGTCTCCGGAGTGTTGCCGGCGCCGGCGCTGCAGCCGGCGACGAGCATCGCGGCCGTGACGGCAACCGCGACCATCAGGCGGAACGGGCCAGACCTCATCAGTTCCTCCTTCGTCGCCGACGACTAGGTCGGCTCGTCGGCGCTCACTGCATGAGTCACCACAGTGTCGGCCGATCCTGCCATCCCTGGGCCCGCCGGGTGTCAGTGGCCCTGCTGCGGGCCGGTCTCCGGCCCCACCGGTGGCTGTTGATGCGACACCGGGGGCTGGCCGGCCTGCGGATATCCGCTGTAGGCGGGGCCAGGCGGGGGCGGCGGTGCCGGTGGGCGTTGCTGCATCGGAGGAGCGGCCGGTGCCCGGTACCCCGGCTGTTGGTATCCCGGCTGGCCGTACTCCGGCGGCATCGCCGGTGCCTGGTAGGCCAACTGCGCGGGCACCGCCTTGGCAGCGGCCGCCGCGGCATCCTTTTCAGCGATGGAGATGTTCGCTTCCCGCTCGGCTGCCCGGACTGCCTCGGCAACTTCCTGCGCGGATGTGCCCTCGAACCAATCAGCGACATCCTCGTCCATTTCGCCAGGTTTCGAGACCGGAAGGACCTCGTTGCTCGGCTCATAGCGGAAGACCCCGTCGTCGCCCTTGGCGCCGAGCATTTTGGCAAAGCCCTCCAACGACTTGGAGAAGTCGGACGGGATCATCCACACCTTGTTGGAGTCGCCCTGCGCCAACTGCGGCAGCGTCTGCAGGTATTGGTAGGCAAGCAATTCGGGAGTCGGCTTGCCGGCCTTGATGGCGGCGAAGACCTTCTCGATGGCCTTCGCCTGGCCCTGGGCTTGCAAGTAGCGGGCGGCGCGCTCACCCTGCGCGCGCAAGATCCGGGACTGCCGCTCGCCCTCGGCAGCCAGAATGGAGGACTGCTTGGCGCCCTCGGCGGTCAGCACCGCCGCCTGTTTCAGACCCTCTGCGGTCTTGATGGACGACTCCCGCTGACCTTCGGCCGTCAGGATCATGGCGCGCTTGTCCCGGTCGGCGCGCATCTGCTTCTCCATCGAGTCCTGGATGGAGGGCGGCGGATCGATCGACTTCAGCTCCACCCGGGCCACCCGGATACCCCACTTGCCGGTCGCCTCGTCCAGCACCCCGCGCAGTTGCCCGTTGATGGAGTCGCGACTGGTCAGCGTCTGCTCCAGATCCATCCCGCCGACCACGTTTCGCAGGGTCGTAGTAGTGAGCTGCTCGACCGCGACGATGTAGTTGGCGATCTCGTAAACGGCCGCTCGCGGGTCGGTCACCTGGAAGTAGACGACCGTGTCGATGGACACGGTCAGGTTGTCCTCGGTAATCACCGGCTGCGGCGGGAACGAGACCACCTGCTCGCGCAGGTCGATCCTGGCCCTGATGCGGTCCAGGAACGGGGCGAGCCAGATCAGCCCGGCGCCGTTGCTCTTGTGGTAGCGGCCTAGTCGCTCCACCACGGCGGCCTGCGCCTGCGGAATCACCTTCACCGAGCGGAGCACGATGAGGATGATGAGCGCGACAACAACGATGACGACGATCAGCAGTGGATCCATGACGGTTAGGGCCCCCAGATCACGACCGCGGTGGCTCCGCGGACTTCGACGACGATGACAGGTGTACCGGGCGGCAGCGGCCGATGCCCGTCCATTCCGATGGCGGACCACACTTCGCCGCCGATCTTCACCTGGCCGGCTGCGGCATCCACGGTGGACACCACGGTGGCCGACGAACCGATGATGGCTTCGACGCCCGTGCGGATCTGGGCAGGCTTGAGGAAGTGGTGCTTGAGCTGCGGCCGCAGCCCGAACACCAGCGCCAGTGATGCCAGTGCGAACACCAGCAGCTGAAGCCACAACAGGCCGGAGAACAACGCGAGCACTGCCGCGGCCAGTGCGCCGCCGCCGAGCATGAGCAGCACGAACTCGCCGCCGACCACCTCGGCAATCGAGAGCAGGACGGCGACACTGAACCACGCCCAGGCCGGCATGTGGTCCATCCTGCCAGAGCGGAGGTCGGTGCCATCCCACCCGACTGGGCCGGCGCCGGAGTCGCTCGCGATCAGCTGCCGGTGACGAAGTCGATGAGCCTCTCCACGGCGGTGATCAGCGGGGTCTGCAGGTCAGCGATGGTGGCGACCGAGCCGTTCACCTTGCCCCACATGGTGGCCGTGTCCGACACGCCAAGCGCCGCGCACACGCCAGTCTTCCAGTCGGTTCCGCGCGGTACCTGCGGCCAGGCCGGGATGCCGACCGCGGACGGCCGCACCGCCTGCCAGATATCGACGTAGGGATGGCCGGTGACCAGCACATCTGGGGCAGCGACCGCCGCGGCGATCCGGCTCTCCTTGCTGCCAGGAACCAAGTGGTCCGCCAGCACCCCGAGCCGGCGGCCGGGCCCAGGGCCGAACGCGGCCACCGCGGACGGCAAGTTGTCCAACCCGTCCAACGGCTCCACCACGATGCCCTCGACCCGCAGGTCGTGACCCCACACCCGCTCCACCAGCGCCGCGTCGTGAATGCCCTCTACCCAGATCCGGGCCGCCCGTGCGGTGCGCGCCCGCAGCCCGGTCACCGCGACCGAGCCCGATGCGGACCTGGGCGGCTTCCGGGGCGGCGCGGCCGGGCGCACCAAGGTGGTGGGTCGGCCGTCCACCAGGAACGCCCCTGGGGTGAGTTCGAAAAGGCGGCGCCGGCCGAACCGATCCTCCAGGGTGACGATCGTGGAGGTGCAGGCGACGACCGCGCCACAGAACCCGGACAAGGGATCCTCCGCGACCACACCGGATTCAGCGGGCACCAGGTTTGGCTGAGGCCTGCTGGATGTGCGGGCAAAGATGTCGCGGCCATAGGGGTCTGGGTGCACGACAGGCCACGCTAGCCCGCGACACCGGCGCTACCCGGCAGGCGGGGCCGACACGCCGATGCACTCGACGCTCAGCGTGCGGATCGGGCGTTCCGTCGAGCCAGCGACGCAGCAGCGACGGCAACGGCGGCGCGCCGACCATCGCGTACCGCCACAGCCAACGGACTCAAGGCGTCGTCGACAACGGCGAGTTCGCGACTGGTGACCGCAGCAGTTCGGTGGTCGGCCGCAACCGAGAGCACCGCCTGCAGTGAGATCACCCTGGCCAACAATTGGCAGGCCGATCGGTCCGTGCCGGGCGGACAGTCCACCGCTTCGGCCAGCATCGCCGATTTGATGCGTTCCCTCGGCTCTCCGGACTCCTGGGCGAGGTCCGCTGCGGTCAGCAGCCGGGTAGCGCCGGCGACGGCGACATCGAGTTGGTGCTGCGCAAGTTCCAGCGATGGGGCCGGATGCACTGCGGTGCATCGAAACGCCCGCCATTGGCTGTCCATCGCGAGTAACGCGATGCCAATGCCGGTCAGCACCACAACGGCTCCGGCGTCCAGCGCAGGCAGCAAGATGTCGCCGCCAACGGGCAACCCTCGCAGGTCGCCCGCGACCGGCATCACCAGCACCGGCATGCCACCGTTCCGCAACACCGGAAGTAGTTCTGCCGTGCTGGCGCTGCGAGCGCCAGGACCCGGCAATCCGGAGGCAGCGGCGGCAGCCGCGGAACCCGCTCGCACGCCAGCCCGGTGGCCGACGGCGTCGATGGCCGCCAGCACGTCGTCAGATGGCTGCCCACCCTGCCAAGCAGCCGTCCACAGCGCCAGCGTGGTGGCGGCTCGGATCGACGACATGAGGTTCACGCTACAGATGACGGTGCCCCGGTCCGCGTTTGCGGACCGGGGCACCTGGAAACCCGGCAAACGGCCGGGACACCAGCCAACCCGCACAATGATCAAGAAGCGTCAGGCTTGTCCTTGCCACCGAATGCATGCTTGGCTGCGTCCTGTATTTCCCCAGCGGCATCCTTGGCGGCGTCGCCGACCTTGTCCCCCGCCTTCTTGACTTCCGCGGCGGCTTGGTCCCGCCGACCTTCGGCCGCCAGGTCCTCATTGCCGGTCAGCTTGCCGGCTCCCTCTTTGAGCTTTCCCCCGGCTTCCTCGCCTGTGTGGCGCACCTTGTCCGTGAAACTCATCAGTTCCTCCGATCCCGGTCGGTCGATCGACCGACTTCCCTGGTCGCTCGCGGTACCCCCCGACTGCTGGTACCGCGGCGCAACGGCGCCGCCAGGCAGCCCTGGCAACGTACTCGGTGGATACCCGGAGGCTGCAGCCAGCAAACCGCTCCGCAGATACTGATCCAGTGCCGCTTAGCCGTCCGGATCATTCGACAGCGTTCATCCGGCACGATCCCGTCTGGGGGTGCTCATCCCACAAGGTTCGCCGCGAGGTTCAGCCGGCGGGCACATTCGCTCCGGGCGCGATTTCCGACGCGGAGAACCCCTGAGAATGGAAGCCGCCGTCGACCATCAGCATGGACCCAGTAGTGGCAGGGAACAGATCGGACATCAACGCGCACACCGCCTTGGCCACCGGTGTCGGGTCCGAGGTGTCCCAGCCCAGCGGCGCCCGACCGGTCCAGCCGTTCTCCAGATCCGAGAACCCCGGGATGGACCTGGCCGCCATCGTCTTCACCGGGCCCGCCGAGACCAGGTTCACCCTGATGCCGCGCGGTCCGAGATCCCGGGCCAAATAGCGGGTCACCGACTCCAGCGCCGCCTTGGCAACCCCCATCCAGTTGTACGCGGGCCAGGCCTGCCTGGCGTCGAAATCCAGCGCTACGATCGAACCACTGGACATCAGCGGCAAGGCGGCAACCGCCAGCGCTTTCAGTGAGAACGCGCTGGCATGAAGGGTTGTCGCAACATCTTCCCAGGAGCAGTCCAGGAACGAGCCGCCCAGGGCCGTCGGTGGCGCGTATCCGATCGAGTGCAGCACGCCGTGCAGATTGGGTACGTGCTGGCCGACCCGCTCGGCCAACGAGTCAAGGTGTTCCTGGTTGGTGACGTCGAGTTCCACCACGGGGGCGGGCTCCGGTAGCCGGCGTGCGATCCGCTCCACCAGCGACAGCCTGCCGTACCCGGTGAGCACCACCGCGGCACCCAACTGTTGCGCCAGCCGGGCCGCATGAAAGGCGATTGATGCCTCTGTGATCACCCCGGTGATCAGCACGTTCTTGCCGGCCAGCAGGCCCGTACCCAGATGCGCGCCCTGCGCTGCTGTGCTCATTGCCGTTCCCTCGTTCCGCTTGCTGGTGTTGTCGGCTCTTCGGCTGCGCCGACATCTGCCCATCCGACTTATCGATCAGTGCCCCATCAGTCCTTGCGCGTTGGTATACGTCAACCTCAATGGCCCATGCCGAGGCCACCGTCCACCGGGATCACCGCGCCGGTGATATATCCGGCAGCCTCTGATGCCAGGAAGGCAACCACGGCGGCGATCTCGTCGGGCTCTGCGTAGCGGCGCAGCGGCACTTGTGCAAGTATTTCTGCCCGGCGGGCCTCCGGCAGCGACCTGGTCATGTCGGTGTCAACGAATCCTGGCGCGATCACGTTGGCGGTGATATTGCGGGACCCCAGTTCCCGGGCAACCGACCGGGCGACGCCGACCAGCCCAGCCTTCGAAGCCGCGTAGTTCACCTGTCCGGCCCCGCCCGACAGGCCAACTATCGAGGAGATGAAGATCATTCGCCCCCAGCGCTTGCGAAGCATTCCTGGGGTGGCGCGCTTGGCCACCCGGTAGGCGCCTGTCAGGTTGGCATCGAGCACCCGGGTGAAGGATTCCTCACTCATCCGCAGCAGCAACCTGTCGTCGGTGATGCCGGCGTTGGACACCAGCACCTCGACCGGGCCCTGCGCCGATTCCACCTCGGTGAACGCGGCGTCCACCGACACGGCATCTGTGACGTCACAGCGCACCGCCGCCAATCCCTTCGGAGGCTCGCCCGACCGCTGCGTAATGGTGACCCGGTGACCGGCCGCGAGCAGCCCGCGAGCGATCGCCAATCCGATTCCGCGGTTGCCACCGGTCACCAGAACGGACCGATGGCCGATCGCTTGCTCCACTGCCACGGACTCTCCCCTTCCTGCCCGGCTGGGTTGCCACCCGGATAGGGCCGGTCGACCCCGATCCGTGGCGCTGACCCTATCCGGGCGCCCGATGCAAACCAGCACCGCCGCCAACGGCACGCCGAATGGGCACGGCACGGACCTCCGATCCGGCGGCGGCGGTCAGGGCACCTTGCCGGAGATCGTCAGCGCCAGAGCCGCCCCCAACATCACGGTGAGTGTCCCGGCGATCAGCCACGGTTTGGACACATCCTTCTGCCGGATCTCATACCCGATCTGCTCACCCAGCTGCGAATACACGCTGCGCAGTTCCGCTGCAGTCGCGGCCGTATGGAAGTCGCCGCCGGACACCCTGGCAATCTCCTGCATGGCGGCGGTGTCCAGCGGCACCGGTATCTGCGTCCCGTTCAAGTTGATCGAACCGTGGGTGGTGCCGAAGGCGATCACCGACACCGGCACCCCCGCCTTCTTCGCCCGCTCGGCAGCGTCCTGCTCGGTGCGGCCAACGGTTCGCTTCCCGTCTGTCATCAGCACGATCCGCGCTGGCACCGGCTCGGACGACCCGCCGATGGTGCTGGAGAACATATCGATGGCTTGCAGAGCCGAGATGACCGCCTCACCGGTGGCGGTCCGCTCATCGAGCTTCAAGCTCGCGATGGCCCGCCTTGCCGGCTCCCGATCGGTGGTCGGAGATACCAGCACGGTGGCGATGCCGGCGAAGGAGATGACCCCGAGGTTGACCCCCGGGGTCAGGTCGTTGACGAAGTCGGTGGCGGCCACCTTGGCGGCGTCCAGCCTGTTCGGCGCGACGTCGGTCGACTCCATGGACAAGGACACGTCGATGGCCAGCATCACCGTCGCCCGATTCCGGGCCACCTTGACGTCGGCGGTCGGGCCGGCCAGCGCCACCACCAGCAGGACCATGCCGACCAGGATCACCGCGATGGGCAGGTGCCGCAGCCGGCCCGGCCGACGGGGCGCGACCTTCTCCAGCAGGTCCAAGTTCGCGAACCGCAGCACGTGCTTGCGAGTTCGGCGCTGCACCACTAGGTAGCCGACCGCCAATGCGACGATGCCGGCGCCCGCGACAAACCAGGCCGGAGAGGCGAAACTCACCAGGCCTCCCCCGCGCGCGCCGCGGGGATGCCGGCCGAACCCGTCCAGCCACGCTTACGACCAAGCGCGAAGCGAAGCACATCGGCCACCCAGTCCCGGTCGGTGGACAGTGCGAGGTGGGCGGCGCCCGCCCGTCGCAGCGAGGTCGCCACTTGTCCGCGGTGCTCGGCCGCGGCGGTGGCGAAATCGGCGCGCAGCGCTGCCGTGGTGTCCACCTCCTTCGTCCTGCCGGATTCCGGATCCAGCAAGGTGACCAAACCGACCGCCGGTAGCTCCAAGTCCCGAGGGTCAGTGATCTCCACGGCCAGCAGGTCGTGCCGGGCGGACAGCGCGCGCAAGGGGCGCTCCCAATCGAGTGGACCGATGAAATCGGAGATCACCACTGCCAGGCCTCGCCGCCGGGGTGGGCGCCGCAGCTGCTCCAGGGCAGCAGCCAGGTCCCCGCGCGAGCCGGGCGGAGTACGCGGCGTGCCCGCGATGGCGCGCAGCAAGTGTTGGATGGCGGGTCGGCCGCCGCGCGCCGGGATCCTGGTGATGTTCACGCCGGTAGCGATCACGGCGCCGATCCGGTTGCCACCGCCCTGTGTCAGGTGCGCGACAGCGGCGGTTGCGGCAACCACGAGATCCCGCTTCTCGCATTCGGCGGTGCCGAAGTCCAGCGAAGCAGACATGTCGGCAACTATCCACGTCTCCAACTCGCGATCGGCGACCGTCTGCCGGATGTGCGGCTCGGTGGTTCGCGCAGTGACCGACCAGTCCATCCGGCGCACGTCATCGCCGGGGTTATAGGGCCGGGCATCGCCCGGCTCGGTCCCGGGGCCGGGCACCAGACCGAGGTGGTTGCCCTGCAGCAGGCCGTCCAGCCGACGTCGGACGGTGAGCTCGAGCGTGGTCAGCGCCGCGTCGAGTCTGGCTGGGTCGGCCGTCGACGGCACCGGGGTGCGGCGCGCCCAGCGCTGCCGGATGGAGCGCGCGGCATCGGCAGGAGGCGCGACCGCGGCGCGAGCGCTACGCCCTTCGACCATCAGACGCCCTGCGGAAGGTAGGGGCTGACGTGCGGTAGCGGGATCACCTGCAGCAGCCGACCCAGAATGACATCGATCGGGACACCGTCGGCCAGCGCGTCGTAGGACAGCACCAGCCGGTGACGCAGCACGTCCGGCGCCACGTCGACCACGTCCTGCGGTACTACGAAATCCCGCCCGCGGACCATCGCCAGTCCTCTTGCTGCCGCGACAATGCCGAGCGAGGCGCGCGGCGAGGCCCCGTAGGACAGCCAGCCGGCAACGTCGGCCAACCCGTGCTCGGCCGGGGTACGGGTGGCATACACCAGGCGGACCACGTAGTCCACCAGCGCGTGGTGGACGAAAACCCTGGCGGCCACCTGCTGCAGCCTGGCCAGCTCCACCACTGGCAGCACCTGGCGCGGCACCGGCGGGGTCACCCCCATCCGGTAGACGATCTCCCGTTCCTCGTCCGGCTCCGGGTAGCCGACCATCAGCTTGAACAGGAACCGGTCGCGCTGCGCCTCCGGTAGCGGGTACACGCCCTCGTTCTCGATGGGGTTCTGGGTGGCCAACACCAGGAACGGGTCGGGCATCGGGAACGTCTTGCCGCCAATGGACACCTGCCGCTCGGCCATCACTTCCAGCAGCGCGGACTGCACCTTGGCTGGTGCCCGGTTGATCTCGTCGGCCAGCACGAAGTTGGCCACCACCGGGCCGAGTTCGGTATCGAACTCTTCCCGGCCAGCCCGGTAGATCCGGGTGCCGAGCAGGTCCGAGGGCACCAGGTCGGGGGTGAACTGGATACGTGAGAAGGTGCCGCCGACCACCCTGGAGAAGGTCTCGACGGCCAACGTCTTGGCTACCCCGGGCACGCCTTCGATCAGCAGATGCCCTCTGGCGAGCAAACCCACCAGCATCCGCTCGATGAGCCGGTCCTGGCCGACGATCACTCGCTTGACCTCGAAGACCGTCCGCTCCAGCAAGGTGGCGTCCGATACTGGACCGGACAAAGCCTGGCCGTTCGACGCCGGCGCAGACACCGGTCCGCTCGCCGGAAGCTCCTGCCACGGTGCTGCCGGTCCACCCGTTACCTCAGCCGTCACCGGCTCCTCCTCCGTCGTCCATTCACGGTTCGCCTGTGCCACGGCTTGTCTGTGCCGCGGTTCCCCTGTGTCACGTCCAGGACACGCGGGTCTCCGTCGGCGTCATCCTGACGCAGGCGCGCCCGCCCCATCCCATCACGAATCCGCATCTCGACGCGGCGGAAGTCGGCACTAGCGGGCAACAGAGCACCCACGAAGCGGTGCTGCGCTGGCTCAGAGTGGCGAATTGCCCAGCCAGTTGCTCAAGTCCTGCGGGGTGTCGATGTCTGCGGCCTCGTCGCCGACAGTCGGCACCTCCACTCCGATCAGCGGGTCGAGCAAGTCGTGCAGCGGCTGGCCCGTCCAACTCGGCCGGACAGCGACAGCCGCGCGCAGCGCATCTGCTCGCCACACCCCGATCGAGTATTGGCGACGCCCCGATGCATCCAGCAGTACCGCTCCTGATGCCGCTGGCTTCGCGGCGAGTTCGGTGACGAGCCGCCGCACCGCAGCCGGGCCGAGCGCAGGAAGGTCGGCAGCGATGACGGCAATCGCGGCGTCCCCCGGGAGTTCGCCCAGCAGCTGCAGGCCCGCGGACAGCGCCGCGGCAGGGCCGCCCCGCGGTGGATCCTCGATCGTGCTGAGGGTGCCGGTCGGTAGTTCACGAGGCGGTCCGACCACCACAGTGATCGCGCCGGCCACCGAGTCCAGCGCGGTTTGCAGCAGTGTCCGGCCGGCCACCTCGAGCATTACCTTGTCCCGCCCACCCAGCCGGCTCCCGCCTCCGCCGGCCAGCACCACTGCGCCACCCAGGCCGGGCACCGTCGTATTGGACTCAGCCGCATCGGGCGCCGGGACGTCGGGCACGGGATCAGGTCCCGGGCCGGGTCGCTCCGATGTACCCCGACCAGCGCATCGGGGAGATCATCACGTAGGAGCCGGACTGCGGCGACTGGATCATCTTGCCGCCGCCCATGTAGATGGCCACGTGATGGATGGTTCCGGGATCGGAGGTGTTGTAGGCGTAGAAGAGCAGGTCACCCGGCTGCAGGTCGCCGGCGGCGACGTGCTTGCCGGAGAAGTACTGGTATCCCGAGTAGTGCGGAAGGTAGACGCCGACCTGCGCCCAGGCGTAGAGCGCCAGGCCGGAACAGTCGAACCCCACCTTCCGGTAGTCCCCGTAGGAATCCGCGGTGCCGTAGTCCCTGATGCCTTGCGACGGGCCGCTGGAGGTGCCGCCGCCCCACGCATACGGTGTGCCGAGCCATTGCAACGCCGCGTTGACCACCTGCTGTCCACGGCTGGAGCCGGAACCCGCGGACACGAAGCTCGCGGCTGGAGCCGAGGACCCGGAGGACCCGGACGATGGCTTCGGGGCGGGTTGAGCCTGGGCCTGCGCCTGCGACTGGGCCTGCGCCTGCGCCTGGGCCTTTCGAGCGGCGTCGTCGCGCGCCGCCTGCTCGGCGGCGGCCTTGCGCTGCTGCTCCTCTTTAATCGCCTGTAGCCGGATCTGCTCCTGGCGGATTTGTTCGGCCAGGATCGCTGCCTGCTTGGTCTGCTCCGCGGCGACCTGCTGCTTCTTCAGGCTGTCGAGGTGCGCCTGCACCTGGGCTTCCTCGTCGGCGGATTGTTGGGCCGCTGCCATCACCTGGGCCCGCGCTTCGGCCTCCTGCTGCAACCGCAGGTCCTCTGCCTGCTTGTCTGCCAGCCACTTGTCGTACTGCGCTCGCTGGCCCTGCAGCCCGGCCACACCGTCCAGCGCTGCCTGGTACTGCGCCTGCTGGGTAGCCAACTGTTGGCTCAACTGCGCCAGCTGTTGCTGCCCGTCCGCGAACGCCTTGTCAGCCGCGGCTTTGGCGTCGTCGGCGGCCTGCTTTGCAGCGATGGCCTTCTCCTTGGCCGCCGTCGCCTTGTCAAGCGCGGCCCTCGCCGCCGAATCAAGGTTGGCCTTGTTGTTGCGGGCGGCCTGGAGGTTTGCAATCACCCCGAGCTGGGTGGACGAAACCTGATCCAGCATCTGTTCGCGCTGCAACAAGTCGGTCAGGCTGCTGGAATCCAACAGGGCCGACATCGAGCCCAGGACGGAGCCCTGGCGGAATGAGGCTGCAGCAAACGCAGCGGCATCCGATGTCGCGGTAGTGATCTGCTGGCCGGAGTTGTCCGCGGCCTGCTGGGCCTTGATCGCGTCGGCGCTCGCGGCTGCGGCGTCCTGCTGCGCCAACTCCAGGTCGGCGGAGGCCTTCATCACCAACTCCGCCTTGAGTTCCATGGCGTCCCGCAATTGCTGGATCTGGTCCTGCGTCTTGGACACCACGCCGGAGAGTCGGCCAACGTCTGCGGCGGCGGTGTCCGCCGCGGCTTGGCCGTCCTGAATCTGCTGGTCGGACGGATTAGGCGGAGGCGGTGGGACGGCACCAGCGGGGACAGCGGCCGCAACCGACAGCACGAGGGCCAGTATTGCCGCTATACCGGCCCGCAGCATCATTCCACCGCGGGGCAACGTCGGTGGCCGTGCCCCTCCCGCCCCGGCAGTCTGCGGTCCACGACGATGTCCGTCAGCGGTCACAACGGCCCCTCCCACACGTTTCGCCCATCGCGTCTTCCTGTCAGTGCGACATCAGATGGTGGAGTGTCAAGCGGACACGCCAGAGTGCACGATGCCACTTCATCACCGTTTGCGCCAGCCGTAACTCCAAACTCACCCGTCCCAAACTGGAGATACCACCTATACCGGTACATAATGAATCGATGGGCACGCGCCGGAGCACACGATCGACCGAAGACCGCCCGACCCGGCGAGCGGCTGCGTCACACTAGGGCGGTGAACTCGGATACCGGTCCGACGACGCCGCAGTCCGCGGCGAGCGGCTCGAGAGTCATCAGCGGCGCCGGGTCTCCCTTCCCAGGCAGACGACTCCGGTACGCGGGTCCGCCCGCAGTCGCAGCGCTCGGGATGACAGTCCTGATCACGGGCACCTTCCTGCCCTGGGTCGTTTCCGGTCAGGTCCGACGAAACATCTACCAGATCGCCGGCGTGATCCAGCGGCTCAACGTGCTGAGCGGGACCCCGGCCGTGCTGGTGCACGCATTGCCCTTCCTGGGACCTGTCTGCATCGTCCCGGTGCTGGTCGGCGTCCTCGGATGGCGCCGATCGGCCGGAGTGCTCTCGGTGATCATCGGGCTGCTGCTCGGCGGCGGGTCGATCGCAATCCTCATGCTGGCCTCAGGGCGCTCGGCGATGGGCGTGGCGCTGGACTCCGCCGGTCCGACGACTATGGCCGTCGGCGCGGTTCTGCTCACGGCCGCCGGCGTGTTCTTCATGCTGTCGGCGCGGCGCGCGGGCCGCGACTCCGGCGGCTTGAAGGCGCGATGGTGGCCGGACGGTTCAGATCGTCTCGAATGCGCCCCGGAGCAGCTTCGATAGGCAACACTGGTACGGGGCACCTCCGTCGAGTAGCTTCCGCTACCGCTTCAAACACCAGGTCCGGAACCGCAACGCCCCGCGTACCGTCGAACGTCGGGCGGACGGGGGAGTTCGTCGACATTGACAGCCAGCAGCGCCGTAGAAGGGACCGACACACCGATGAACGACACCAATGGAACCGCTGAAGCAGCAACCAACACCCGTGCGGGGGTCCATCGATGACGAACGGTGGACAGCAGGGTTGGCCCGGTTATCAGCCGGAGTCCGGTGGACAACAAGGCTGGCAGCAACAGCCACCCACGCAACAAGGCTGGCAGCAACAGCCACCCACGCAACAAGGCTGGCAGCAACAGCCACCCACGCAACAAGGTGGTCCCGCTGGTTACTCCCCCGGCACGCCCCCGAATAGGAAGAAGAGCCGTACTCCTGTCATAGCGACAGCGGTCGCGGTCGTGGTGGCGCTGCTGGCAGGGACCGCCGTGTGGTTCTTTGCATTCCGCGGAACCGCTGAGACGGCCGGTGGTCAGACGACACCGGCTGCGGCAGCCAGCGCGCTGTTCAGTGCGGTCGGCAACAACGACCTGCTCGGCGCCGCCGCACAGCTGGATCCGGTGGAGGCGCACCTGTTCGCCGACATGACCGGTGACATCTTGACCGAGTTGAAGCGCCTCGGTGTGGTGAAGGCGGACGTCAAGCCGGACTCCGTCACCGGGGTCACCATCACCACCAAAGACCTGGCCTACGCCGCCGCTCCACAACAGATCAACGATCACATCTCGATCGTCAACTTGACCGGCGGCACGATCACTGCCACGTTCTCCGGCTCGTTGCCGTTCTCCGACAAGATCAACGAGGCGTTCCCGGATCTGAAGGATTCCGTCCATCCATCGACCAGCACCGTCGATATCGCGAACGAGGTCGCCAAACTCGGACACCCGATCCGGATCGCCACCGTCAAACGCGACGGCAAGTGGTATCCGTCGCTGTTCTACACGATCGCGGACAACTGGGCCTATTCGGAGAAGGGCGGCGACTATACCTTGTCGCCGATCGCCCCACGCGGCTCGGCCACCCCACAGGATGCGATGAACACGTTCCTGGACATGGCCACCACGGGCTCGGCGGCCGGTGTCATCGCGACGTTGTCGCCGGATGAGATGGGGGTGCTGCAGGACTACGGCAGTCTCATCATCGGCCAGGTAGGTACCTCGACCGACCTGGGCAACGCGAAGATCACCAAAGCGGAGTGGGACGTCACGGACGTGACCGGCGGCAAGAAGGTCTCGATCAAGGATCTGGAGGTGACGTCGGGAGGCGACGTCTACGCGGTTGTGCGGGACCCGGCCAGCGGTTCCCTCCGGCTGACCTTGCCGGGCCAAGGGACGGTCAACATCAACCCCGCCGATCCGGACAACTTCCAGAGCTGGATCGACCAGACTGGCGGCTCAGACCTCGATCCACAGGTGATCGACATCATCACCCGGGAGTTCCCGAAGATCATCGGGCTGGGCGTGGTGATGGTCCAAGCCGGTGACGGCCAGTGGTACGTCAGTCCGATTCGGACCTACAGCGACGTGATGACCTCGCTGCTCAGCGGCCTGCAGCCGGCCGATGTGGACTATCTGATCTCTCTCGCCAAGAAGTGACTGCTGGTTGGCGCCGATCGGGACCCGCCGGACACAGCCTCCGACGGATCCCGATCGGTGCTGACCATGGCGCGGGCTGAAATCCTTCGGCACGACGCCGATATCGACATGCTGGGTGCCTACGTCGAGCTGATTCGACGGGGCCCGATCACCTACCAGGCCAGTGGCAGACCTGCTGAAGGCCCGGCAGGAGTACCGGATTCCGATGCAGCGCTCCGTCCGGGAACTGATCAAGTTCGGATTGCCATCGACCCGGACGTAAAGGTCAACTGTTGATGCCGGTGGATTCGACGCCCTGGACGATGAACCGCTGCAAGCCGATGAACACCAGCACGAGCGGCAGCACCGACACGCCGGCGGCGACGAACAACTCGTGCAAGTTGATGGTCTGCGCGGTCAGGAACGTGGACACCGAGATTTGCACGGTCCACGAACTCTGGTCCTGAGCGATCACCAGCGGCCACAGGAACGCATTCCAACTGGCGATGAAAGTGATGGTGGCGATCGCGCTGGTGAACGGCAGCGAGTTCGGCACCACGATGCGCCAGAAGGTGCCGAAGTATCCGAGTCCGTCGATCCGCCCGGCCTCCTCCAGCTCATGGGGGAAGTTCAGAAAGTACTGCCGGAACAGGAACGCAACCAGCGCTTGGAACAGCCCCGGCACGATCAGCCCCTGCAGCGAAGACACCCATCCCAGTGACGAGACCAGGACGAAAGTCGGCACGAATGTGACCGACGCCGGAATCATCAGCGTGATCAGAATGGCACCGAACACAAGATTGGCGTGCCGGAAAGGGATCCGGGCCAGCCCATAGCCGGCGAGTCCGCCCAGTAGCACCGCGCCAGAGGTCTGCAGAACAGAGATCACTACCGAGTTCACCATGCTGCGCAGCATCGGAACTGCCGGGTCGGAGAACAGTTCGGAGATATTTCCCCACTGCAGGCTGGTCGGGAAGAATGTCCAACCGGGCGCAGTGATCTCCCGGTCGGTGGCCAACCCGTTGCGTAGCAACAGGTAGAACGGGATCAGGAAGATCACCGCACCGATAGTCAACGCCAGGTACCGAACAGTGCTGCCGGCTCGCTGCGCCCGCTCCTGGCGGATCCGCCCAGCGGGTGCGCGATGCCCCGGTGGTGCCAGCGTGGCAGTCATCGCGCTCGCTCCATCGACAGTCGCCGGTCGACGCGGTTGAACCGGTTGGGCATCATGCGTCCCGCTCCTTGCGACCCAGACCGAGCAGCTTGGCCTGGCCAACTGTGATGATCGCGATCAGCAACGTCAAGATCACCGCTCCGGCGCTTCCGTGTCCGAAGTCCTGCCCCTTGCCCAGCGCGATGTAGTACAAGTACACCAGCGGCGGTCTGGCATACGGAGGGTAACCGGCGCTGCTGGAGAGCAGATTGAAGAACTCGTCGAACGCCTGGAACGCGTTGATCAGCAGCAACACAATTACCGCCACCGAGGTGGCGCGCAACTGCGGCAAGGTGATGTATCGGAACGTCTGCCAGCCGGGTCGCGCACCGTCGACGGCCGCGGCCTCGTACAGGATCGTCGGGATTCGTTGCAGCCCGGCCAGGAACAAGATCATGTAGAACCCGACCTGCAGCCACAGCCGGAGCGTCACCAGGACCAGCCAGTACCAAGGCGGGTGAGTGACGGACAGCCACGCCACGTTCGGCAGATCGAAGAACCCGAGCAACACGTTGGCAAGCCCGAACCGAACCCCGTTGAAGATGGACAGCTTCCAGATCAATGCAGCTACCACGTAGGAGCAGGCGGTCGGCAAGAAGTAGACCGAGCGGAAGAACGCCTTGAAGTACCGCACCCGGTTCACCATCAACGCCAGCGCCAGCGATATCGCGAACGTGGTAGGCACGATGAACGCGGCGAACACGACGAACGTCCCCAGGCTGGACAGGAACGCCGGGTCGGTCAGCATGTCCCGGTAGTTGCCCAGTCCGATGAACTGCGTCGGAGTCACCGTGTTGTGGGCGTCGAAAAAGCTGAGATAGACGCTCCAGACGATCGGGATGTAGACGAAGATCAGCAACCCGATGACGAACGGTCCGACGAATGCCCAGAACCACAGGGTGCGGTTCTGCGGGCCGGCCAGCCGCCGCCAGATCCCTGGCCGGCGGCCGACCGGTCCCCGAAGGGCAGTGGCCACTGCGACTGTCCCGCTGCTACTTCAGGACGCGGGCAAGTTCGCTCTGCGTCTTGGACACCACGGTCGCCAACTGCGCGGCCGGGTCGGCGCCATCCTTGATGATCTTCGAGACGGCGTCGCCGAGCGCGGTGCCATCGGCCGGCGTCCACAACAGCGGGGTCTGGGCGTGGGAGTTCTCCTGAAGGATCTTCACCGCTTCGGCGGCAGCTCCCGACTTGAGCTTGTCGGCCTTCGCGGCCAGGCTCTTGCGGGCGGGCACGTGGAAGCCATAACTCTGCGCGAAGTCCATCTGGTCGTCGGTGTTGTCGACCCAGAGCCACTTGACGTACGCCTTGGCGGCGTCGGGGTTCTTGGACTTGGCGCTGACGCAGGAGCCGTACGCGCCGATCGGCACGGAAGGCGCGCCGGGTCCGCTGGCGCTGTACTTCGGCCACGGCAGTGCGCCGAAGTCGTCGCCCAAAGCCTTCTGCAGCGCCGGGAAGGTCCACAGGCCGGTCCACTGCATGGCGCACAGTCCCTGGCTGATCGCCGAGGGGTCCGACCAGTCGGTCGGCGCACCGAGCAGTAGGGAGCCCGAGGTGAACAATTCGTGCAGTCGGCCCATCGCGGTAGCGACCAGCGGATCGGTGAATCCGACCTTGTTGTCCGAGGTCAGGTAGTCCGCTCCGACCGACCAGAGCACCGGCCCCGGGAGCACGCCGACCCCGCCGTCGTTGCCGACGAATAGTCCCTTGACATCACTGGTGGTCAGCGCCTTGGCCGCGGCCAGCAGCTCGTCAAAGGTCTCCGGCGGCTTGACGCCGGCGGCGGTCAGCATGGACTTGCGGTACACCATCAGCTGCATGTCAATCACTTGCGGGACCGCGTACAGCTTGCCCTGGTAGGTCATCCGATCGATCAGCGACTGGGTGAAGTCGCTGGCGGCGTCCCCCAGGACGCCGTCCAGCGGCACCACCTGTCCGGCCTGGATTTCGTCGATGTTCGGGCCGTTGCCTGATTCGAAAACGTCGGGTCCGGCGTCGGTCAGCAGCGCAGCGGCAACTTTGCCGTCGTAGTCACCCGGGTACCACCCGACGGTGACGTCCGCATCGGGGTACGCCTTGGCGTACCGCTCCACCGCTTGCTGGGTGCCGGCCTCGCCGTAGGCGTGGTACCACTGGGCGAGCGTCGGCTTCGGCCCTGTCGGGGCTGCTGACGACGCAGCCGACGAGGCAGCGGACGAAGCTGCCGAGGACGCAGCCGACGCTGCCGAGGACGCAGCCGACGCTGCCGACGAGGCGGCCGATGCACTCGAGGTCGCCGGCGCGGGCGTGCTCGCACCGACCGTTGTCGAGGCGGACGACTGGGTCTGCCCGCCGCTGGATCCGCACGCGGCCAGCACACCGCCGGCGGCGATGGCGCCACCGACGGCGAAGAAGTTGCGCCGGGACAGCGGCGACGTGGGCCGTTGCTCCTGATGGTCTGTCATGGGTGGACCCTTTCATGGTCGGTGCAGCACCGTCTACACAGGGAAGCCTAGATCCTCGTCCCCGGCCGCCCGCGTGTCCCCCGGTTCGGCTCGCCGTGGACAACGGTCCGGGTCCGGTCAGGCGTCGGAGAATCGGGCAATGGTCGCACTGGCGCGCCGCACCTGCTGCCCGCGGTGCTCGGGGAGCACGTCTGCGAGAAACCCATAGCTGTGCGCGAGCACCGCGGCGGACTTGGACCCGTCGGCGGCCCGCGCGCGGACGGTGGCGAGCCAGTCGGCCAGATCACCCCAGCCGGGCGCCGCCAGGGCGCCTCCGACCTGCTGTACAGATAGGCCCGCGCAGAGGTTCGCGAAGGCCATCCGCTGGCGCAGCGGCCATCCGCGCAGCGTGCCGACGATGATCGCCGCGGCAAAGACGTCACCGGCCCCGGTGGCGTCCACGGTGTTCACCGGCAGGGCCGGGACCCACTCCTCTTCGCCGGTGCTGGAATCCAGCCCGATCGAACCCTGTCCGCCACAGGTGATCACGATGAGAGGAACGTAGTCGGCCAGGCTCATCAGCGCCTCCCGCGGCTCACTTGTCCTGGTGTAAGCCAACGCCTCCGGGCAGTTGGGCAAGAACGCATGCAGGTCACCGAGCTGCTCCAATATCTCCGGCGACCACTTGTCGGTCGGATCCCAGCCCACATCGCCGAACAGCAGCGTCCCGGCCCCCTTCGCCTTGACCGCCCATTGCTCTGTGACACCGGTCAGGTGCAGCACCCCGGCCGCCGCCGGCGGCGGATCGGCCAGCAACTCGTCGACGGTCACCGGGGACGGATGCTCGTGGGTGACCATCGATCGATCGCGGTTCACCGCGAGCGAGACCGTGACCGGCGAGTGCCAATCGGTTGCTCGCCGGGACAGTGACAGATCGATGCCCTCCTGATCGGCCAGCGTGCGCCACAGGAAGTCGCCATAGACATCGTCCCCGAACGCTGCGGCCAGCGCGGTGTGCAGGCCGAGGCGGCTGGCAGCTACCGCCAGGTTGGCGACCCCGCCAGGGCTGGAACCCATGCCCTCGGCATATATCTCGGTCCCAGCCACTGGCAGTGACGGCAGCCCGGTCAGCACGATGTCCAAGAAGACCGTGCCCTGCATGATCACGTCGAACGCGGGCGCCTTCGCAGGTTGCTCTGGCCGGGGACCGGGGTCGCGGGGCTTCATGGCACCAGCCTGCCATCAACTACCGTGCAAATATGCGATTGACGATCCTCGGTGGCGGCGGGTTTCGGGTTCCGCTCATCCACCGCGCGCTGCTGGACCGCCCCGAACTCGGCATTGACGAGGTGGTGCTCTATGACACCGACCAGTCACGGCTGGCGGTGATCTCCGCGGTGCTGGCCGCCCGGCCCGGACGGGGTCCCCGGATCAGCACTGCGTCCACCCTGGACGAGGCAGTCACCGGCGCGCAGGTGATCTTCTCGGCGATCCGGGTCGGCGGGGCGACCGGTCGGGTCGCCGATGAACGCAGAGCGCTGCGGCTGGGCGTGCTCGGCCAGGAGACCGTCGGCGCCGGGGGCCTGGCCTACGGCCTGCGCACCCTTCCGGTTGCGCTGGACATCGCCCACCGGATAGCCGAACTGGCTCCCAGGGCGTGGACCATCAACTTCACCAATCCTGCCGGGATGATCACCGAGGGGATGCGGACGGTGCTCGGCGACCGGGTGATCGGGATCTGCGATTCACCGGTTGGGCTGATCAGACGAGCCTGCGTGGCAGCCGGACTCGGTCGCTCTGCCGTCGACTACGACTATGCAGGCATCAACCATCTCGGCTGGCTGCGCGGGCTGCGCAGCGACGGGCGCGATGTCCTGCCGGCTCTGCTGGCCGACGGCGACGCGCTGGCCGGGTTCGAGGAGGGCCGGCTCTTCGGCGCCCCGCTGCTGCGCAGCATCGGAGCGATTCCGAATGAGTATCTGTACTTCTACTACGCCGAGCGTGATGTCACTGCGTCGCTGGCCACCGGGCCGACCCGCGGTGAGTTCCTGCTCAGCCAACAGGACGAGTTCTATGCCGCAGCCGGACGGTCGACCACCGCCGCTGCGGATCTGTGGGCCTCGGCCCGGCTCCGGCGGGAGGAAACGTACTTGGCCGAGGCCCGCAGCGACGGCGAGCAGCGCGACCAGTCCGACCTGAGCGGCGGCGGCTACGAGCACGTCGCGCTCGACCTGATCGACGCACTGCTCGGCGGCCATCCTGGCCAGCTGATCGTCAACGTGCCCAACGGATCCACCTTCGGTCAGCTACCGGCCGACATGGTGGTCGAGGTTGCCTGTCGGGTGGACGCGGCCGGCGCGACGCCGCTCCCGGTCGCGCCGCTGACCCTGCATCAGCTCGGGCTGGTGTCGGCGGTCCGATCCGCCGAGCGAGCGGTAATCGACGCAGTCATCCACCGTTCACGACGAGACGCACTGCGGGCCTTCACCATCCACCCGCTGATCGGTTCGCCGCGAATCGCCCAGGCACTGCTGGACGACGTGCTGTCCGACCGGCCCGAGCTGGCTGCACTTCTGCGTTGAACCCTCGAACCTGAACCCTCGAACCTGAACCCTCGAACCTTACCTATCCAGCCCGACTTATCGGGTCACTCCTGCACTGCCGACATCAGCGCCCGCAGCCGGCCGATCTGCTCGTCCCGTTCGGCCGCGAGTTGCTGGCCGATGGAGCGTTCCGCGGCCCCGGAAATGAGCCTCGACACGGCCCGCACCGTGTTTGCGTCGGGAGCCGTCAGAGCGGCAACAAGGTCCGCAACAGCCTCGCCGAGGTCTGCGGCCGGCACCGACATCAGCGCGATCCCGATCCGGACTGCCTCAGCTGCCCCGACCCGGCGACCCGTCACACAGATCTCGAGCGCGCGTTGCCGACCCACCGCGCCAATCAGCCGTCCGGTCCCGCCCAGATCGGGTGTCAGGCCCAGGGTGACCTCTGCCATGGAGAACTGGGCGTCGTCGGCTACCAGGACGAGATCACAGGCCAGCGCCAACTGAAAGCCTGCACCGATCGCGTGCCCGGAAACTGCGGCCACCGAGATGAACGCCGGGTCGGACAACCAGCTGAACCCGGCCTGGAACCCGGCGATCTGCTCGTCGGCGACGGCTCCAGGTTGGCGGGCGAGCCGGCTCAGCAACGAATCGGAGCCAGCCGCGAAGGCGGAGCGGTCCAGGCCGGCGGAGAAGGACGCCCCCGCGCCGCGGACAATCACCACCCTGGTCTCGCCGGGCAGTCTGGATCCGATATGTGCCAACGCCTGCCAGGTCTGCGGCAGCTGAGCGTTGCGGATCTCCGGCCGATCCAGGGTGATGGTGAGCACGCCGCCGGCGTAGTCGGTGCGCAGCCGACCCGCAGCCAGCAGAGTCGCGTCGAACGTCGGCGCGGAGGGGCTCGCGGTCACTTCTTCTTGCTGCGGGTGGCCCCGCCCCGACCCCGCAACGACACGTCGGCGTCCAACAGCAATCGGTGGATGAACCCGTAGGATCTACCGGTCAGGCTGGCCAACGCCCGGATGCTCTGACCCTTCTCGTATTTCTTGCGCAGATCGGCCGCGAGCTTGTCGCGGGCGGCGCCGGTGATCCGCACGCCCTTCCTGATCTCCTGGTGAATCGCTGGTGCGGCCACGTCACGCGCCTTCCTGATCGGTGCACTCTAGGTGCCGGGGCGGAAGTTCGGAACAGTCCCATGATCGACCAGATCCGGCCGGACCGCTACCGTCCAGAGATAACTGCGTGACCTGATTGCCCTGCTCCGACAGGCCAAATGACCGATTCGTGGCGGAACTTCTGGTCTGTGAATCGGCGGGCATGGCCAAGCCCGGACGGCGAGCAAGGCGCGGCCGGCGCCGATCAGGCCAACTCGACCAGATCGAGGTAGTCCGCCGACCAGTGGTCCTCGGTGCCGTCTGGCAGCAAGATGACCCGCTCCGGTTCCAGCGCGGTAACCGCACCGGGGTCGTGGGTGACGAGCACCACCGCACCGGCGTACCGATGCAACGCGTCCAGCACCTGCGCGCGGCTTGCCGGATCGAGGTTATTGGTGGGCTCGTCCAGCAGCAGTACGTTCGCGGCCGATGACACCAGGCCGGCCAGCGCCAGCCTGGTCTTTTCGCCGCCGGACAACGTCGCGGCCTTCTGGTCCAGTTGCTCCCCGGTGAACAGGAACGCCCCGAGGAGGTTCCGCAGCTCCTGGGCGCCGGCGTCCGGGGCCGCGTGCCTGGTGTTCTCCCACACCGTTGCGTCCGGGTCGATGGTGTCGTGCTCCTGGGCGTAGTAGCCGAGCTTCAGACCGTGGCCCGGTTCCACCGCTCCGGTATCCGGCGCCTCCCGCCCGGCCAGCAGCTTGAGCAGCGTGGTCTTGCCCGCCCCGTTCAGGCCGAGCACGACCACCCGGCTGCCCCTGTCGATGGCCAAGTCGACTCCGCTGAAGACCTCCAGCGAACCGTATGACTTCGACAGGTTCCCGGCCGTCAAGGGTGTGCGGCCGCAGGCGGCCGGTGCCGGGAAGCGGATCTTGGCCACCTTGTCGGCCTGCCGAACCTCATCCAGGTTCCCGATCAGCCGCTCCGCGCGGCGCGCCATCTGATGGGCTGCCGCGGCCTTGGTCGCCTTCGCGCCCAGCTTGGCCGCCTGGACGAGCAGTGCGGATGCCTTCTTCTCGGCGTTGGCGCGCTCCCGGCGGCGGCGCTGCTCATCGGTCGCCCTCGCGTCCAGGTATCGCTGCCAGGTCATGTTGTAGGTGTCCAACTCACCACGCACCGCGTCCAGGAACCAGACCTTGGTGACGACAGCGGCCAACAATTCAACATCGTGGGAGATCACCACCAGGCCGCCGGTGAAGGTTCGCAGGAAGTCCCGCAGCCAGATCACCGAATCGACGTCCAGGTGGTTGGTGGGCTCGTCCAACAGCAACTGGGTACCGCCGGTTGAGGTGTTGTCCGCCGCAGCGAACAGGATGCGCGCCAGCTCAACCCGCCGGCGCTGACCGCCGGACAGGGTGCGAATCTGCTGCCCGAGCACCCGGTCGGGCAGCCCCAGGTTCGCACAGATCCGAGCCGCCTCGGACTCTGCCGCGTATCCGCCGAGCGCCGCAAACCGTTCCTCGATGCGACCGTACCGCGCAACCGCCGCATCCCGGGCCGGACCGTCCGCCAGCTCGGCCATCTGGATGTGTACCTTCTCCAGGTCCGCGACAAGGGTGTCCAGCCCGCGTGCGGACAACACCCGGTCCTTGGCTGTGACGTCCAGATCCCCCTCGCGGGGATCCTGCGGCAGGTAGCCCACCTCACTGCCGCGGGTGACGGTGCCCGCGTAGGGCAGTCCCACGCCGGCCAGCACACGCATCGTGGTGGTCTTGCCCGCGCCGTTGCGGCCGACCAGACCGACGCGGTCGCCGTGCTGCAGTCGCAGGCTGGTGTCGGACAACAGGATCCGCGTACCGGCCCGCAGTTCCAGTCCGGTTGCGGTGATCACGTGGAGCCATTCTACCGGTCCGGCGAGTGGGCAGCGCCCGCCCATGAACGGGCCCGTCACCGAGCGGGCCCCGAGCCCGAACAGGGCCCTCCAGCGGAATGCGCCCGCTGGCCCGTTGCCACGGTGCGACGGTGCTCCGATGCGCTGGCGCTTGGCGCGTCAGCGACGCTTCCTGGCTCGGGCGTGCTCTCGGGTCAGCCCACGTCCCGCACCGTGATCTCCACGCTCAGACTGCGCCCGGCCACCTCATCCAGAACCGCCCGACGCGGTTCGCCGATATCGCCGAACATCCGCTGGGGCAGGTCCTTGCACCATGCCAGTCGGGGGTCGGCAAGGACTGCGTGGACACCGGTTGCATCACCGCCGAGAACCAGCGCGCGGACCTTGGTCGTGCCCGGATCCAGCACCCGCACCGCCGCATCGGCGGCGGCGATCCAGCTGGCGTGGAGTTGGTTGCCCCGGCGGCGGGCGTACCGCTGCTGGGACCAACCGCCCGCAGCCGTGCGGCCTTGGACATATCGGGTATCGGTCGATGAGGTGACCACCTTTCCGGCAGCGCAGATGCCGACCGAGAACGCCTTGGCGCGCACCAGTATCAGGCCGATGGGCCGCAGCGAATCCAGATGCCGCAGTAGTGCCTCGACAGGCTCGTCGGCGCCCAGCGCCATCGGTCCGAACGGCACGGCGATGATCGCTGTAGCGCCGTTGCCGGCGACTACCGTGACCGCGCCCAGGCCGGCTGTCACGGTGGGGATACCTCCGTTACGCCCCGAGAACCGGTTCACCCAGCCGACCAGGCGTCCGGACTCGATCTCGACGACCGTGCCCCCGCCGGCTGCTGGCCTGCTTCTGACCACCGCGTCACCACCGACGATCACTGGGGTCGACCCGAATCGGAGCCCGGCACGGGGTCCAGTGGGGATCCGTCGGGCACTTCACAGGGCGCTGCCCGCGTCCCACAGTTGACCGGTGTGGCCGGCCAGGGTGCCGGCGGCAGCGCCCGCCCTATCGTCCGTCATCGACGCCACGTAGTCGATGATGCCGCGCCCCTTGCCCAGCTGGACCAGGTCGTCGGCCGCGCTGGTGGGCTCGCCGTTGGGTCCGATGACCAGTTCGGGCCGTTGCTGCGCCAGCCGGAAGTAGCCCTCGGTGGCCAACTGAACCAGGTCGATCAACCGACGGGGTGCTCTGATTGCGTCGGCCGAATCCTCCAACCACGACTCCAAGTCCCGCACCAGCGACGTGATCAGCCGCGCCTGACCGCGCTGGAACATCGCCAGGTCAGGCCGGTCCAGGACGAACCGCTGGTGGACGAACTTCAGCACCGCCACCTCGTGCCAGGCCTGGCGATCCAGCGCCACGTGTCCGGTCCGAACACCGGGATCGGTCCGGACCACCACGGACCCCTCCAGGTGGGCGATCCAACTGGAGGTGAAGCGTCCGATGGCCCGCTCGGAGGCGATCGAGGAGTCGAACGGTACTGCCAGCAGCCCGTCCACCAGATCCGTGGCTACCCGGCCGACGGCGGTGGCGAACACCTCGTCATCCACGATCAGAGAATCCTTGAGGTGCAGACGCCGACGCAACAGTTCCAGCGAGTGGCCAGGTCGCCGCTCGGTGGCCTGCAATCCCGCCCTGTCGGCCGCCGCAAGGTCCCCCCGCAGGCGGATCCAGGTGCGGAACTCGGCCGACACCGCGGCATGCTGAAGCACCCCGGCCCGGTGGAAATCATCCAAATCGTGCAGGGAATAGGCGATATCGTCGGCGATGTCCATCACGCAGCACTCGACGGTCTGCCGCCAGGGAAGTATCCGCGGGTAGGCCAGCAGCAGTTGATCCAGTTCGGGGACGTCCAGCACGTATGCGGAGTACTTGTGCGAGCCGGTTCCCTCCGGCCCCGGCCCGGCGCCCTTGGGCGGCACCAGGGCGTCGCTCGGATGCGGATCGGGGTAACCGACCCGGGCCCACGGATACTTGACCACTCCGGCTCGGACGGCGGCGGTCAAATCCAGGCCGTTCCCGGCGCGGCCGTGCACATCCAACGTGGTCAGGATGCGCAGCGTTTGCGCATTGCCCTCGAACCCGTCGATCAGGCCGAACCGAGTGCGGGCCACTCGGTCCAAGATTCGCTCCCCGAGGTGACCGAAGGGTGGGTGGCCGAGATCGTGCGCGCTGGCCGCTGCCTGCACCACCACGGGGTCGCAGCCGCCCAGGTCGTCCAGCAATTGGCTATCCGCTCCTGCCCGCAGCGCCGTCGCGATCGCCCTGGCGACGGCGGTCACCTTGATGGTGTGGGTGAGCCTGTTGTGCACCACCTGCCCGGAGGCGCCCTGCGAGATCACCTGTGTCACCGCAGCCAGCCGGGAAAAGTACGGGGAGAACCGGATTCGTTCCAGGTCGTCCCGGAATGCGCCCTCGGTGGCGGTCCGCATCATGATGCGCCGACGGGCGGCCTCGGTCTCCGGACCGATGGTTGCACCGCCGACCTGCGGCTCCGTCACCCAGCGGTCGCCGCGGCGGCACAGTCGCGGGTCCATGGCCGACAAGCCTACCGGGCGGCCGAGTTCGGCTCCTAGCCGGCGACTCGGTGCCAAGGACCAATGACGATCGACGGAGGGTTGTCCTGGCCGCAGATACCCGCACCGATCTGGGAGTACGCCGCCCGCAACTGCGTATCCACCTTCTGCGGCAGGCGAGACCGCTGCACGATGTTCTCTTCGGTTGGCGAGTGCCCGTCCGCCACTGCCGAATAGAAGGTGTCCAGGGAAGCGGAAACGTCCAACAATCGGCGCCCGCACCGACCGATCAGCTCCGAAGGCGCCTGCGATCCGGTGTAGGAACCCGAGAAGAACTTGGCGGTGGGCTGGTACAGGAACGCATCGGCGTCGCCGCTGCTCGAAACAGGTAGGACCTCGACAGGAATGCCGTTGACCATGCCGCTGCTGCGGAGCTTTCGAATGGCATCGAACTCAGCCAAGGCCTCTTGCTGGGTCGGGAAGTCGATGTACACCACGGACACCTGCGCGTCGGACGGCTTGCCGTGCAGGCTGTCCTCACCCTCGCCCTCTTCCCACTTCACGGCGCTCGTCCAGAAGGCATCGCACGGGAATCCCGGGTACTCGGACACGCCATAGTCGCCCGGCACGCCCATGATCGTTGCCGCCTGGGCGGACGGGATCGTTACGCATTTCGCCAACGGAACGGCAGCGGACACCGAACTGGCCGGCGGACTCTGCTGCACGGTCGACGGCGCGCCCGGTCGAGCGGAGGTCGTGGCCGGTCGAGACGTCGTCGTTCTCGGCCCCGGGGTGGTACTGACGGCAGGTGGCCGCGTGGTGACCCGCTCCGGTACAGCCGGTCCCGGAAGGCTTGTCGAGTGCTGTGTCGCCGTAGCGGCACCGCCGGGAGCGGGTGACTGCCCGCTGGACCCGGACTCGCCGCAACCGACAAGCAGCAGCCATGCTACGAGCACTCCGGCCACGCGCACCGACCGGCCGATTCGCCCCCCCCGGTCGCCAGGTTCACAGGTACGCATCAGGTTCCGAAATCGATCGTGCCGGGCGTCGACTCGTCGCAGTGGACATCCGCGAGTTTGTAGTGGCGGGTGTAGTCCGGCGAACCGAACCGTTCGCCGACGGTCTTGATCCACAGGGAAAAGACCAGGTTCTGCGGATATCTGAAGTAGCCGGCGGGCAATGAAAAGGTCGTGTGATAGCTGGTCTCATCGTTGGGAAAGTAGCTCGCACCGCCCGCGCCACGTCGTCCGGTTTCAGCATGTCCGGCTTCGCGCTGTCGAAGAACGGCGTATCGACCATGCCCGGCTCGATCAGGGTCACCCGCACGCCGTGCTTGCCGATCTCCTGCGTCAGGATGCTCACAGTCAAGGTGCAATAGCCCTTGAAGCGCCCGGATTGAATCAGGGAGGGGCGAGCACCGCGCATCGTCCAGGTTTGAAAGACATCGAAGCTCCCGTATGCGAGTCCGGTCGAATCAGCAACGGGGAGGCGGGCGAGCGGCGGAACCTGGGCCGCCCGGGCTGGCGCAGTCACGCCTGCAGCGGACGCGGCCACGGCGACGGCTCCCGTCGCTGCGCTCACGCTCGACATGACGATCACCAACGCGGCCAGGACGTACCGCAACTTCATCCCGTCACCGCCGATGACGCCAGCTGCGCCCAGCCCTGCGCCGTCCGATGGATGTCGTCAGTCGGATGCGCAGATCCTCGCGCAAAGATCATGATCACCAGGTCTCCTTGCGGGCATTCGACCACCATGGTCGACGCGAACGGCAACGGATGCGCTGTCGTCCAATAGGCCGGGAACCCGATCTCGGTCTCCGCGGACGCAGCACTCTTGTCATCGTCGCCGAGGTACCTACTACCCTGCCCGGCGCGAAAGTAGGCAACGGACATGCGAACCGAGTCGGACGGCTCGAGGTAGGAACATTCCACGCCGGGGCTGGCAACCTCGGCCGATCCCTCGGCCGATCCCACCCAGGACTGCCACTGTGCCACCGGCACCCAGGAACAGGGATCCAGGTCCAGGCTCGGGTCGGCAAGTTCGACATCGCCGTCCGGGACATTCGCCTCTGGGTCGTGTGCAAGTGCCACGGCGGGGCCGGCAATCGGACCGGGTTCGTCGGGTCCGAGTTCGGTGTCCTGCGCCTCGGGCACCGCCGTCTCCGGCGGCCCGGCGAACCACGACGTCCCGTCGGGATCATAGGCGGGGGGCACCGGCTCGTCCGAGACCGTTCCGGGTTGCCCCGATGGCTCGGTCTTGTCGGATGAGCCCGCGGCTGCGCCAGGGCCTGATGGCTCGGTACCGGAGGTACCCGAGCCTGGTGCGCCGGTCACGGTCGCGGGCGGGCTCGGGTTCGGACGGTTCGACGATGACGACGGGGAAGGGGTGATCGACGATGTAGAGGACCCGGGACCGACCGGGGTCGACGGTGTAGCGCTGTCTCCGCCGCCCTGCCCAGCGCCCCCGCATCCGGCCACCGCCACCCACGCAACGATCACGCCTGCCACTGCCTGCCGCCAACGGCCGACCTTCACGTACGCCTCCCCGTGGGAACCCATCACGCGAATGGCGGAAACGCGAGTCGCGATGCCCACAGAATGTAACTGGACAGCCTCTGGGCGTCAACTACGCAGACGGCGCAATCCTCGCAAGCGACGATCGCGGCCACAGCGGCATGATGCCGGTCGGTTGCGCTGCCACAACTCCGTTGAACGCGTCAGATGTTGAAGCCCAGTGCGCGGAGTTGCTCGCGGCCGTCGTCGGTGATCTTCTCCGGGCCCCACGGCGGCAGCCACACCCAGTTGATCCGGTAGTCGTTCACCAAGGGGTCCGGACCGCCGGTGAGTGCGGCAGAGATCTGGTCCTCGATCATCTCGGTGAGCGGACAGGCGGCACTGGTCAGCGTCATGTCGATCGTCGCCACGTTGTCGGCGCCCACCTGCAGGTCGTAGACAAGCCCGAGGTCGACCACGTTGATGCCGAGTTCGGGGTCGACCACATCGCGCAGTGCCTCCTCGACATCGTCCAGCGAGGCGGGACTCCCGGTGAGCCAGGTCTGCTCGACGGGCACGCCGTCCAGGTCGGATGCGGCCCGACCGGCCCTGTCGTCGATGGCTGTCGCTACCCCGGCCGACTGATCCGAGTACACCTGCTCCGTGTCTACCTGTTCCGGCATCGGCTCATCCCTTCGTGTGTCACTGCTCGTGTGTCCCTGCTCCAGTGTCCCACTGTGCCGCGACGATTCTCGTTGTCCATCATGCGCTTTCCATCATGCCCTGTCAGATTGCGGCGAGCCGCCGCCGACCTTCTCGATCGCCTCCGGCGCCACCTGTGCCACCGCGGCTCGAAACGCCATCCAGCCGAGCAGTGCGCACTTGACCCTGGCCGGGTACCGGGCGACTCCGGCGAACGCGACCGCGTCACCGAGGACCTCCTCGTCCCCGGGCACCGTGCCACGGCTGGTCACCATCTCATCGAAGGACGCCAACGTCGCCATGGCCTGCGGTAGCGATCGGCCGATCACCAGGTCGGTCATCACCGAAGTCGACGCCTGCGATATCGAACACCCCATGGAGTCGTAAGAGACGTCGGCCACCAGCCCATCGGTCAGCCGCACACGCAATGTCACTTCATCACCGCAGGTCGGGTTGACATGGTGGACCTCGGCATCGAAGGGTGTGCGGAGCCCATGGTGATGCGGTGCACGCGCGTGATCCAGGATGATCTCCTGATACAGGTCGGTGATACTCATCAACGGCTCCCGAAGAATCGCTGGGCCGACGCCACCCCGTCGATCAATGCGCTGACCTCGCCCACTGTGTTGTACACGGCGAAGGAGGCTCGCACCGATGCGGCGATGCCGTACCTGCGGTGCAACGGCCAGGCGCAGTGGTGGCCGGTCCGTACCGCGATCCCGGCGTCGTCCAGGATCTGACCCACATCGTGCGGGTGCACCCCTTCGACCACGAACGCCACCAGACTCCCCCGGTCCGGGCCCGCGCCGGGGCCGAGGATTCGAACGCCGGGCAACGCCGACAGGCCGGCAATTGCCAGCGTGGTCAACTCTTGACCGTGTGCAGCGACCGCGTCCATGCCCAGCGTGTCCAGGTAGTCGGCGGCCGCAGCCAAGGCGACTGCCTGGGATACCGGCGGCGTGCCGGCCTCGAAGCGAGCAGGCGGGGCCCCGAAGGTGCTGTGGTCCATGAAGACCTCTTCGATCATGGACCCGCCGGTAAGGAACGGCGGCAGCGCGGCGAGCAATTCCTGACGGCCGTACAGCCCACCGATGCCGGTGGGGCCCAGCATCTTGTGGCCGGAGAAGGCGACGAAGTCGACCCCGAGCGCTGTCACGTCGACCGGCCGATGGGGCACGGACTGGCAGGCGTCCAGCACCGTCAACGCGCCGACGCGCCGTGCCGCATCGACCAGTTCGGTTACCGGGTTCACCGTGCCGAGCACGTTGGACTGGTGCGTGAACGCAACCACTCGGGTGCGTGGATTGACCAAGTCCGCCATGCCGGACAGGTCGAGCCGGAAGTCGTCGGTAAGTCCCAGCCAACGCAAACTCGCCCCGGACCGGCGGCACAGTTCCTGCCAGGGGACGAGGTTCGCGTGGTGTTCCATCTCAGTGACGAGGATTTCGTCGCCGGGACCGATGCGGAATCGCGCGGCCGCCGGATCTTGCGACGACGCGGCGTTGCCTAAGCTGTACGCGACCAGGTTCAGCGACTCAGTGGCGTTCTTGGTGAACACCAACTCGTCGGGGCTGGCAGCACCGATGAAGGTAGCAATCGTCGCCCTGGCCGCCTCGTAGCGGTCGCTGGCCTCCTCGGCCAGGGCATGTGCGCCGCGCTTGACGGCGCCGTAGTGATCGGTCAGGAAGTCCTGCTCGGCATCGATGACGCATTCCGGCCGTTGTGATGTCGCGCCGGAGTCCAGATACACCAAGGGTTTCCCGTCGCGGACGGTACGCCGCAGGATCGGGAAGTCACCGCGGATCGCCACCACATCGAGGGGCGAGCCGGGCGTGTTTGGCCCTGCTGGGCCGTGCTGAGCCGGGGATCCGCCGGTAACAACTGCACCCGTGCGGACGCCCATTTCGACTGTCACGGCCGGCTTCTCATGCGTGCACGCCGGCCCCGGTGAAGCGGACGTACCCGTTTGCCTCCAGCTCATCGGCTAGCTCGGGACCGCCCGATTCGACAACCTGTCCGGCGACGAAGACGTGCACGAAGTCCGGGCGGACGTATCGCAAAATCCTGGTGTAGTGGGTGATCAGCAGCACTCCGACGCCAGCACCCTCGGCAGCGGATGCCTTCTTGTAGGCGTTGACACCCTCGGACACGATCCGCAGCGCGTCGATGTCCAGGCCGGAGTCGGTCTCGTCCAGGATCGCGATTCGCGGCTTGAGCAACGTCATCTGAAGGATCTCGTGACGTTTCTTCTCACCGCCGGAGAACCCTTCGTTCACGTTGCGCTCGGCGAAGTCGGGGTCCATTTGCAACTCGGCCATGGCGCCCTTGACCTCCTTGAGCCAGTGCCGCACTGCTGGTGCCTGGCCGCGGACCGCGGTCGCGGCTGTCCGCAAGAAGTTGGACGTCGAGACGCCGGGAATCTCCACCGGGTACTGCATGGCCAGGAACACTCCGGCCCTGGCCCGCTGGTCCACGGTCATCTTCAGCACGTCGACGTCGTCAAGGGTCACCGTGCCGGAGGTCACCTTGTATTTGGGGTGCCCCGCGATGGCATAGGCGAGGGTGGACTTGCCAGAGCCGTTGGGTCCCATGATCGCGTGGGTCTGGCCTGCGGATACCGTCAGGTTGACGCCGCGGAGGATCTCCTTGGGCACATCGTCCGCGAGCACCGAGACGTGCAGGTCGCGGATCTCCAGTGTTGCCATGTGTATCGAACTCCAGGTGTGGTGGTGGGTGCCGGTCCCCGACTGGTGGATGGACGGCGGGTGTTTGCAATCAGTAGCCGGTGATGGCCAGTTCGCGCTCGACGGTCTCGCTGGCCCGGTCAACCACCATCGGGACGCCGATCTTGTGCAGTACCTCGCCGAAGAAGCCGCGGACAACCAGCCGCTTGGCGACATCCGGGGAGATCCCACGTGCTTGCAGGTAGAACAGCTGGTCATCATCGAATCTGCCGGTGGCACTGGCGTGTCCGGCGCCGATGATCTCCCCGGTCTCGATCTCCAGGTTCGGTACCGAATCGGCCCGTGCGCCCGCGGTCAGCAACAGGTTGCGGTTCATTTCGTAGGTATCGGTGCCTTCGGCGGCCTTGCGGATCAGCACGTCGCCGATCCACACCGCATGGGCTGCAGCGCCCTGCAGCGCGCCCTTGTACAGCACGCGCGACTTACATTGCGGCGCATCGTGGTCGATGAAGATGCGGTGTTCCAGGTGCTGGCCGGCATCTGCGAAGTACACGCCGAGCAATTCGACGTCACCACCGGGGCCGCGGTAGTCCACGTCGATCATCATCCGAACCAGGTCACCGCCGAAGGTCAGCGAAGTGTGCTTGATCACCGCGTCCCTGCCGACCGACAGGTGATGGTGGGCAAGGTGAACAGTGTCCGGGGCCCAATCCTGCAGGGTCACCAGGCCGAGATGAGCCCCGTCGCCGACGAGCGTCTCCACCACATGCGCGACGGTGGCCGATCCCTCATGGACCAGCACCACGTCGGCGCGGGCATTGGCGCCGACCCGAACCACGATGTGTCCGGCCTCGATGACCGCGGCATCGGAGCCCTTCAAATTCACCACGATCGGCTCGGTGCCGACGAAGTCGGCAGGCACGTCGACCAGCAGGCTGTCGGGCACCTCGGTCAGGATGCGGGCCGAAATCCGATCCGTCGGCAGGTATCCGGAGATTCCGCGCAGGTCCCGCGCCGCCTGGCCGGACAAGCAGACGACCGTCGCGCCTTCGACGGTCGGCAAGTCCAGGGTGATCGCACTCGGCGCGAACGCTGCGTCGGCATGAAGGCCGCGCAGCCGACGCAGCGGGGTGAACCGCCACACCTCCTCCTTGCCCGATGGCACCGGGTGGTCGGCGATGTCGGACGAACCGATCGGGTGCAGATGCGATTCGACACCGGAAGTGCGCACGGTGCGCCCGCCGACGTGCGAGTGCTCGGCAATTCCGTTCCGCGCGCCAACGGAAGCGCCAGCGTCGCCAGAGTTACCGGAGGTCGCGGCAAGTTCAGTTGCTGGGGCAGTCATCAAGGTCTCAGTCGTCAGGTCCGGCCCCGGTCCCGGGTCCGGCGCGGTGGTCGGTTGTGTTGTCGGTACGGTTCTCAGCTCGTCAGTTTTCAGCTCAGCCGTCACGTCAGCCGACCGCCCCTTCCATCTGCAGTTCGATCAACCTGTTCAGTTCCAGCGCGTACTCCATTGGCAACTCTCGCGCGATCGGTTCGACGAAGCCGCGGACGATCATGGCCATCGCCTCGTCCTCGGTCAGGCCTCTGGTCATCAGGTAGAACAGTTGGTCGTCGCTGATCTTGGACACGGTCGCCTCATGCCCCATGGTCACGTCATCCTCGCGGATGTCCACGTAGGGGTAGGTGTCGCTGCGGGAGATCGTGTCGACCAGCAGCGCGTCGCATTTGACGGTGGACCGGGAGTGATGCGCTCCCGGATTCACCCTGACCAGGCCGCGATAGGAGCTGCGCCCACCGCTGCGGGAGACCGACTTGGAGATGATCGTCGAGGAGGTGTGCGGGGCCAGGTGCATCATCTTCGCGCCGGTGTCCTGGTGTTGGCCCTCGCCGGCGAAAGCCACCGACAGCACCGAACCCTTGGCGTACTCCCCCATCAACCACACCGACGGATACTTCATCGTCACCTTGGAGCCGATGTTGCCGTCCACCCACTCCATGGTCCCGCCCTCGTCGACCTTGGTGCGCTTGGTGACCAGGTTGTAGACATTGTTCGACCAGTTCTGGATGGTGGTGTAGCGGCACCGGCCGCCCTTCTTGACCACGATCTCCACTACCGCCGAATGCAGCGAGTCCGACCGGTAAACCGGCGCAGTGCAGCCCTCGACATAGTGCACGTAGGCGTCTTCGTCGACGATGATCAAGGTGCGCTCGAACTGGCCCATGTTCTCGGTGTTGATACGGAAGTAAGCCTGCAGCGGGATCTGCACATGGACACCCGGTGGGACGTACACGAACGACCCGCCGGACCAGGCGGCGGTGTTCAGCGCGGCGAACTTGTTATCCCCCGCCGGAATCACGCTGCCGAAGTACTTTTCGAAGATCTCCGGATGCTCCCGAAGGCCGGAGTCGGTGTCCAGGAAGATGACGCCCTGCTTCTCCAGGTCCTCGCGGATCGAGCTGTAGACGACCTCGGACTCGTATTGTGCCGAGACGCCCGCGATCATCTGCTTCTTCTCGGCCTCCGGGATACCGATCCGGTCGTAGGTCATCTTGATGTCCTCGGGCAGATCCTCCCAGGACGTCACCTTCTGCTCGGTGGAACGCACGAAGTACTTGATGTTGTCGAAATCGATGCCGGACAGGTCGGCGCCCCAGGTCGGCATGGGCTGGCGCTCGAACAGGCTCAGTGCCTTCAGGCGGCGCTGCAGCATCCACTCCGGCTCGTTCTTCATCGCGGAGATGTTGCGTACCACGTCTTCGTTGATGCCACGTCGGGCCGAGGCGCCCGCGACGTCCGAATCCGACCAGCCGAACGCGTAGTGGCCCAGCGAGTCGATGGTCTTGGCCTGCGCGATCCTGGACTCCGACAGCTCTACCGGAGCGTTCTCCGTTGTGGTCATGAGGTGGTCCTTCCCTGAGTTACAGCCTGGTCGTCCTGACGAGCGGGATCGGGGATGAAGGTGGTGCAGAAAGAATCGCCGCGGGCGATGGTCGCCAGCCGCTGGGCGTAGGTGTCCAGCGCCTTCGTGAACGCGGCCATCTCCTCCTCGCACAATTGCGGAAATTCGGCAGCAACGTGCGCCACCGGGCAATGGTGCTGACACAGTTGCTCGCCGACACCGACCCGTTCGGTGGTTGCCGCGAAGCCGGACTCGGTCAGCGCGCTGGACAGCACTGCCACCCTGCCGGCGAGGTCGGGAGCGGCTGCGATCTCGGCGCGGTGCGGTGCGATGACAGCCTCGGCCCGGCGCCTGGCGAATCTGCTGACGGCATCGGGCCCACCCGAATCAGCAAGGAACCGCAGCGCCTGAGCAGCAAGCTCGTCGTAGGCGTGCGGCAGCCGCGCCCGGCCGGCGTCGGTGAGCAGGTAGACGCGGGCCGGCCGGCCGCGGCCACGGCTGCCGTACACGCTCGCCTCTCGGCATAACACCGCGCCCTCGGCAAGGAGCGCATCCAAATGCCGCCGCACTGCGGGGACGGACAGGCCGAGTCCATCGGCCACCACTACGGCGGTCGCCGGTCCGCCAGAGAGAAGCTGCTGAATCACTGCCGATCGGGTGTGCCCATCGACGGCCACCGGTACCGGCAGATCGATCACCACACCTCGGCGACTGCCTCGCCCAGTCGCACCGACCGCGCCGGACCTGACCGGGTCGAGAGTGCCCGCAGACGAACCACCGGGCGCGCTGGCAACAGCCCCGGCGGAGCCATGTCGTCGCAGCCCGCTTTTCACAACGCCAATGTTACCTATTTCGCTCTCCAACGGAACCGTCGGCCCGGGCGAGTCCTGTGTGACTGGCCACGAAGGCCAGGCTTGCCTACCCGACACGACGGTCGCCGGACGGCCGTTCGGCGGCTGCCTACACTGCTGCTGGTGAGCACCGACGGCGCCGTGACCACCGGGCAGCTCAACCAGGCCGAGACACATCAGTTTCGCCGACTGCGCCGCTGGGGCACCGTCGGCGCGCTGCTCATGGCGTACGCCTCCTCCTCTTCCTATGGCGCGGCGAACCCCATCCCCAACCCGATGAGCGGGGTACGCATACTCGGCTTGCTGACCCGGGTCGGACCGGCCGCCCTAGCGGTGTCCTATACCGGCGTTGCCCTGGTCGTGCTGTGTTGGTTCCTGCTCGGCCGGCTCGCCGTTCCCGGCCGGCCGAGGCGCCTCACCCGCGGCCAACTGGCGCGCACGCTGGCCCTCTGGGCGGCGCCGTTCCTGTTGACCCCACCGATCTTCTCCCGCGATGTGTACTCCTACCTCGCGGTCGGCGCCATGATGACGCACGGCGACAACCCCTACCAGCAGGGCCCGTACGACGCGCTTGGTGATGCGAATCCGCTGGCCCACCAGGTCGACGTCCGCTGGCAGCACACCACCACCCCGTACGGGCCGGCATTCCTGCTGGTGATGAAGGCGGTCGTGCTGGTGACCGGGGACCACGTGCTGCGCGGCGTCCTGCTGGCCCGTGGGGTCGAGCTGGTGGGGGTGGCCTTGATCGTCTGGGCCCTTCCTCGACTAGCCCGCCGATGCGGCGTCGATCCCGTTGCGGTGCTGTGGCTGGGGGCGCTGAACCCGCTGCTGCTGTTCCACCTGATCGCCGGGGCGCACAACGAAGCGCTGATGTTGGGCCTGATGCTCGCCGGGCTGGTGATCGGCATGGAGCGTTCCATCTTCCTTGGCACGGTGCTGATCGCGGTCGCGGTAGGAATCAAGGTGACGGCGATTTTGGCGCTCGCATTCCTGGTGATCTACCTGGCCAGGCGGCGAGGTGGGCGCTGGACCGACCTGTTCGCGGTGGGCGCGATGGTCGGTGCCACGGCCGTAGGGTCGTTTGCGCTGCTCAGCTGGGCTGCCGGCCACGGCATCGGCTGGTTGACAGCTCTGGGCACTCCTGGGACGGTCCGCTCGTTCCTGTCCGTGACCACCTCGCTCGGGGTCGCCAGCGGTCAGACCGGCCTGCTGCTCGGCCTCGGAGACCACACCGACGCGGCGATCAGCACGCTGCATCCGGTCGGCACTGCCGTCGCGGCGCTGATTGCCCTGGTACTGATGTGGCGCAGTTGGCGAGGCGCACTCGAGCCGATGTTCGCGCTCGGCTTGGCGATGGCCGGATTCGTCATCCTGGGACCGGTGATCCAGCCCTGGTACCTGCTATGGGCGGTGTTGCCGCTGGCGGCGTCGGCCGCGGATGGCCGCTATCGCAAAGTGGCGGCCTGGTTGACCGCCGCCTACGCGGTGATCATCATGCCCAACGGTGCGACCATCCCGGTGTTCGCGATCGTTCAGTCGGTGCTGGTGGCCGCGGTCGTAGCGGGCGCCGTGCTGGCCGTGCTGGCCCACCACGGGCTGCCGGTCTCACGGCCGCCAGTCGGCCGAGATGCTGACCCGGGTGGGCGCCGGGCCCCGCAGGATGACGAAGGCGAGGTCCTGACGCCATCTCGGGTAGGTACCTCAAGCGGGGTCGATGAGGGCCGGCACGGCGGTGAAGAGCCGACTGGTGCGGCCGGGCCGAAGCCGAGCGACTGAAGCCGATCCGGCCCGCGACGCCGCGACCGGGCACCTGCGACGGGACCTTCGGCCTTTCCCTATCCTGGCGTGGTGACCGCCGGGCATGTAGACACCGCACTGGAGGTCGATTCGCTGGTGCATTCCTACGGCGTTGTTCGCGCGGTGGACGGCCTGTCCTTCTCCCTCCGGCGCGGCTCGCTGCTGGCGCTGCTGGGTCCCAACGGGGCAGGCAAGACGACCACTGTCGAAGTGTGCGAGGGATTCCTGCGGCCCGACGGCGGCACGGTACGGGTGCTCGGTTTGGATCCGTGGCGGCAGTCGGCGGCGCTTCGGCCTCGGATCGGGGTGATGCTGCAAGCCGGCGGCTCCCACGCCGGCGCCAGGGCGGGGGAAATGCTCAACCTGGTTGCGCGCTGTGCGGCGCGTCCGCACGATCCGGCCCAGCTCTTGGAGTTGCTGGGCCTGGCCCACGTGGTGCGCACCCCGGTGCGCCGACTGTCAGGTGGCCAGGCGCAGCGGCTCAGCCTGGCGATGGCCCTGGTCGGCCGACCGGAACTGCTGTTCCTGGACGAGCCGACCGCCGGCATGGACCCGCAAGCTCGGCACCTGGTCTGGGACCTGTTGCGGGCAGCCAGATCCGACGGTGTCTCCATCCTGTTGACCACGCACCTGATGGACGAGGCGGAGCTGCTCGCCGATCAGCTGGTGATCGTCGATGGCGGCCGGGCGGTGGCCTCAGGCACACCCGCGGAGTTGACCGGCGGCGGCCAGCGATTGACCTTCACCGCGCCGATCGGCCTGGACCTGGCACCGCTCGCCGCGCTGCTGCCGGCCGGATGCGTGGCCACTGAGGCCGAGCCGGGTCAGTACCTGGTTACCGGCGAGCTCACCCCAGGGATCAGTTCCGCCGTGCTGTCCTTCTGCGCTGACGCCGGGGTCCAGCCGGAGCGGCTGCAGATCGGCCGACGCAGCCTGGACGAGGTCTACCTCGACCTCACCGGTCGGGGGATCCGCCGATGAGCACTTCGAACCCGGTCGGCCCAGCTACCTTCCTGCCCGGAACCTTCACCCCTGATGCCGGCCGCGCGCCGGCGGTGAAGATGATGCTGGCGGCCGCCGCTCAGGAACTGCGGATGACGCTGCGCAACGGCGAACAACTGCTGCTGGCGCTGGTCATCCCGCTGGCAGCGTTGCTGTTGCTGGCGACGCTGAACGTGGTGTCCATGCCGGAGCCCCGGATCAACACTGTCGCTCCGGGGGTGCTGGCGCTGGCGGTGATGTCCGCGGCGTTCACCTCGCAAGCGATCACCACTGCCTTCGACCGGCGCTACGGGGTGCTGAAACGCCTGGCCGCCGCGGGGTTTCCCCGGTGGCTGCTGGTGGCGGGCAAGTGCGCTGCGACCACCGCGGTGGTCGCCGGCCAGTTCCTGGTGCTGTGCGTGGTCGCGCTGCTGCTGGGGTGGCGTCCGCAGGGCAACCCGATGTGGGTTGCCGCGCTGACCCTGCTCGGGATTGTCGCCTTCATCGGTATCGCGCTGCTGCTGGGTGGGACGCTGCGGGCCGAGGCGGTGCTGGGTCTGGCGAACGTGCTGTGGTTCGCCATGGTCATCGTCGGCGGGGTGATCGTGCCGCTCACGTCGGCACCTGGCTGGTTGCATCTGATCGGCTCGCTCACTCCGGCGGGTGCGCTGTCCCAGGGGCTGCGTGATGTGCTCACCGACGGCGGACAGCCCCATCTGTGGGCAGTTGCGGTGCTGGCGGCGTGGTCACTGATCGGGTGGGCGGGGGCCGTACGCTGGTTCCGATGGCAATGAAACCCTCGACGCAGTCGGCGCCGTCCGCACCGCCGCCCACGCCGACCGACTCGGACGCGGGCTCTCCCGGCGCGGAACGTGGGCGACCCGGCAGCTCTCGGCCGGAGGGCATCACCAGGCGTCCGCCACCTCGACTGGTGCGGTTCTTCGCCTGGGCGGCGATCGTGACCAACGGGCTGATCGCGGTGACCGGCGCGACGGTCCGGGTGACCGGCTCCGGGCTCGGCTGCGCCACCTGGCCACAGTGCCAGCCGGGTTCGCTGGTCCCGGTGTCCCGCTCCGGACTGGCCGGGCTGCACCAGGCCATCGAGTTCACCAACCGGACCCTCACCGGGGTCGTGCTGGTCGCCTCACTGGGCGCGTTCGCGCTCATCTGGTGGGCGGCGCCGCGGCGCAAGCAGTTGATCTGGCTGGCCGCCGCCGGGCCGATCGGCGTGGTGTTCCAGGCCATCTGGGGCGGCATCGTGGTGTACACCGGACTCAAGTGGTGGACTGTCGCGCCGCACCTGTTGGCGTCGCTGGTGATCGTGTTCTTCGCCATCGTGGTGCTGCTGCGACTCGACGAGGGCGACGGCCCACCGCGCCTGGTCATCCCGCGCCCGCTGCAGGTGCTCACCTGGCTGACGGTGGTGGTTCTCGGTGCACTGTGCGTGGTCGGCACCCTGGTGACCGCGGCAGGGCCGCACGCCGGCGACGCCCGTACCCCGAGGCTGGATCTGCCGGTGGTCAACCTGGCCCAACTGCACGCCGACCTGATGTTCGGCTACCTCGGGCTGATGGTCGCGCTGGCCGTCGGCTACCTGGCGGTGAAGGCCCCGCGCCGACTACTCGTGCGTGGGAGTTGGCTCATCGCCATCACTGTGGCCCAAGGCACTATCGGCCTGGTCCAATACTTCACCGGGGTACCGGAAGTGCTGGTGCTCTTCCATGTGCTCGGCGCGGTGTGCCTGGTATCCGCGGCCGCTGCGGTGGCAATGGCGACCAGGACCAGGGATCCTGTGCTGGACTGAGCCGGGCGGCGGTCAGCTCGGGATTACCGATCCAGCGCTCCCTCTGTTATCGGCCGGTACCGGCCATTCGCACCCGGTCGGCCGGCTTGGGGGTGATCAGCGCGGTCAACTCGCGGTCCCACGAACGAACCGGGATACCGGCCCGCCGGCACACCTCGATCCCGGCGGGGGCCGAAGAAGCCAGCGCGTCGCCGAAGGTTCCGTCGGGAGCGATGATCACGATCCGCGCACCTACCCGGCCGACATACTCGACGACGGCAACCGCATCGCCGCCGTGGCCCGACGCGAAGACCCGCAGGTGCGCCACCGCGTCCACATCCGCGGCAGTCAGCGTTGTCTGCGCAGTGGAGTCACCCGGGGTAGGGGCGCCAGCATCGGAGGTATCCACCGGTGGGCTCACCAGGGCCAGCCCAGCGCCGGCAACCCGATGGCCGCGTCGACCGCCCACGCCACCGAGATCAACGTCAGGTACAAGTTGGACAGGTGGAACAGCGTCATCGGCTTGGCTTCGGCGCCCCGCACCACCCGCAGGTGCAGCACGTGCGCCAGCGCCAGGAACCATAACCCGACGGGTACCGCTGCGGCGGCATAGATCCACGAGGATGCCGGTACCAGCAGCAACGAGCAGGCGACCATGGCCCAGCTGAACAGAACTATCTGCCGGACCACTACCCGGTCGGTGGCCACCACCGGCAGCATCGGCACCCCGGCGGCTGCGTAGTCCTCCCGGTAGCGCATGGCCAGCGCCCAGGTGTGCGGCGGCGTCCAGAAGAAGATCACCCCGAAGAACACCCAAGCCGGCCAGCCGATCCCGCCGGTCACCGCCGACCATCCGATGATCACCGGCATGCACCCGGCGAGCCCACCCCAGACGATGTTCTGGCTGGTCCGCCGCTTGAGCCACAGGGTGTAGACGAAGACGTAGAACAAGATGGCAACCGCGGTCAGCGCCCCGGCCTGCCAGGTGGTGGCCAGTGCCAGGAAGGTAACCGCGACCACCCCGAGGATCACCGCGAAGATCAGCGCGTTCCGGGTGGGCACTGCATGCCGGGCCAGCGGCCGAGCCCTGGTGCGGCGCATCACCGCGTCGATGTCCGCATCCGCCACGCAGTTCAGGGCGTTCGCACTGCCCGCCGCCAGTGTCCCGCCGACCATGGTAGCCAGCACCAGCCACAGCGACGGCACCTGCCGTTGCGCGGCGAACATCGCCGGGATGGTGGTGATGAGCAGCAATTCAATGATCCGCGGTTTGGTCAGCGCAACGTACGCAGCGACCCGACTCCGCATTGCGAGCGACTGCCGGCCGGTGCCACTGGCCGACCGCATGGGCACCGACGCACCGCCCACCGGATCCGCCGCCTCAGCCGCCTCAGCGGATGTCGCGACCGCGGGTTCCGACGGTCCGCCGACACGCGCTGCCACTGTCACTGTCCGCACGCTCCTTTAGGCCTATCGATGCCGTTCCGCAGTCCGGTTCCCATCATCCTAGGTGGGGGCTGACAGTACCTGCTGCGCGGTCTGCAGCGCTCGAGTCCAGGCCCGACCAACGTCCCGGCCCTGGGCCCCTGATGACCCGACGAGGACCCCTGGGCCCGATGTGTGCCGCTTCGGCACGACGTAGGCTCGTGGGTGCGGCGAGGGCGTCGGATTTCAACGTGACCCGGCGAACTTGATGCAGCGAACTTGATCTAGCGAACTTGATCTAGCGAACTTGATGTAACGACGTGCCGGACGCCTACGGCGGCCCGGCCAAGGAGGAATGCCTCGTGACGACGGCCGACGAGATCGCCGAACTGACCACCCCGCACGTGCCGGACCATTGGTCCGACCTGGATCGGCGAGCAGTCGACACCGCCAGAGTGCTGGCGGCAGACGCCGTGCAGAAGGTGGGCAACGGCCACCCGGGCACCGCCATGAGCCTGGCGCCGCTGGCCTACACGCTGTTCCAGCAGGTGATGAATCACGACCCGGCAGACCCGCACTGGATCGGTCGCGACCGGTTCGTGCTGTCCTGCGGGCACGCCAGCCTGACCCTGTACATCCAGTTGTACCTGTCCGGATATGGACTGGAACTGAAAGACCTGCAGTCGCTGCGCACCTGGGGTTCGCTGACCCCCGGCCACCCGGAGTACCGGCACACCGCCGGGGTGGAGATGACCACTGGCCCACTCGGCCAGGGCCTGTCCTCTGCCGTCGGTATGGCGATGGCCTCCCGCCGCGAGCGCGGCCTGTTCGATCCCGACACTGCCGTCGGCAAATCACCTTTCGACCACTACATTTACGTGATCGCCTCGGACGGGGACATCGAGGAGGGCGTCACTTCGGAGGCGTCCTCCATCGCCGGACGCCAGCAACTAGGCAACCTGATCGTCTTCTACGACCACAACGAGATATCCATCGAGGACGACACCAACATCGCCCTGTCGGAGGATGTCGCCGCGCGTTACGAGGCCTACGGATGGCACGTCCAGCGGGTGGTCGGCGGCGAGAATGTGACAGGCATTCTGCAGGCCATCGAGAACGCCAAGGCGGTCACCGACCGGCCGTCGTTCATCAGCCTGCGAACCATCATCGGCTATCCGGCTCCGGACCTGATGAACACCGGGAAGGCGCACGGCGCCGCACTCGGCGCAGACGAGGTCGCAGCCGTCAAGCGCATCCTCGGCTTCGACCCCGACAGCTCCTTCCAAGTCGAGGATGCCGTCATCGAACACACCCGCGCCGTCGCGGAGCGGGGTGCCGCGGCCAAGGCAGCCTGGCAGTTGCGTTTCGACGTCTGGGCCGCCGCCAACCCGGCCAATAAGGCGTTGCTGGACCGGCTGTCCACCCGGTCGCTGCCAGTGGGCTGGGCGAAGGCGCTGCCGGTCTGGCCACACGACGAGAAGGGGCTGTCCACCCGCAAGGCGTCCGGTGACGTGCTATCTGCGCTGGCCGACGTGCTGCCGGAACTCTGGGGTGGCTCGGCCGACCTGGCCGGGTCGAACAACACCACCATGGCCGGCGCCGATTCGTTCGCTCCGATTGCCGCGACAACCAAGGAATGGACGGCCCATCCGTACGGCCGCACCCTGCACTTCGGCATCCGCGAGCACGCCATGGGTGCGATCCTGTCCGGCATCGCACTGCACGGGCCCACCCGGCCGTACGGTGGCACGTTCCTGATCTTCTCCGATTACATGCGCGGCGCCGTCCGGCTGGCCGCGCTGATGAGGGTGCCGGTCGTGTACGTCTGGACCCACGATTCGATTGGACTCGGCGAGGACGGACCCACCCACCAGCCGGTGGAGCACCTCGCGGCGCTGCGGGCCATCCCGGGCCTGTCCATGGTGCGCCCGGCCGACGCCAATGAGACCGCCCATGCCTGGAAGGCAGTGTTGGAGCGGCAGTGCGATCCGACCTCGGGGCCGGTCGGGCTGGCGCTGACCAGGCAGAACGTGCCGACCCTTGCCGGCACTTCGGCCGACGGGGTGGCCCGCGGTGGCTACGTGCTGGCCGACGCCGACGGTGACCTGCGGGTGATCCTGATGGCGACCGGTTCGGAGGTCCAGTTGGCCGTCGCGGCGCGCGATGCTCTGCAAGCCGAAGGGATTGGCACCAGGGTGGTGTCGATGCCCTGCCTGGACTGGTTCGCCGCCCAGGACGCCGATTACATCGAGTCGGTGCTGCCGAAGTCCGTCACCGCGAGGGTGTCCATCGAGGCCGGCGTCGCGCAGCCCTGGTGGCGCTGGCTCGGCAGCGACGGCCGCGCGGTGTCCCTTGAGCATTTCGGGGCCTCTGCCGACTCCGTCACCCTGTTCCGCGAGTTCGGCATCACCAGCGAGGCCGCCCTGGCCGCCGCGAAGGAGTCGCTGGCGGCCTGCGCCGAACGCTGACCCCGCCCCGGCTGCGCCGCCCGCGGCTGCGCCATCCACATTTCCACTGAAGGAAGATGATCACCATGAGCAATGCACTCGACGACCTGACCGCAGCCGGAGTTTCCCTGTGGCTGGACGATCTGTCCCGCGAGCGACTGCGCACCGGAAGCCTGGCCGACCTGATCGCCAACCGCCACGTCACCGGCGTCACCAGCAATCCGACAATCTTTGCCAACTCCCTGGCCAATGGCCAGGAGTACGCGACGCAGGTCGCCGAGTTGGCCGCCAGGGGCGCCGATGTCAACGCCAGCGCCCGCACCCTGATGACGGACGACGTACGCAACGCCTGCGACCTGTTCACCGCGGTGAACGTGGCCACCGACGGTGTGGACGGCAGGGTGTCCATCGAGGTGGAACCCGGCCTGGCGCACGACACCGACGGCACAGTCGCGCAGGCCATCGAGCTGTCCAAGATCGTCGACCGGCGCAATCTGTACGTCAAGATCCCGGCCACCGCCGAGGGCGTTCCGGCAATCGCGGCCACGCTGGCCGAGGGGGTCAGCGTGAACGTGACGCTGATCTTCTCCCTGGCGCGTTACGCCCAGGTGATGGACGCCTACTTCGACGGCATGGAGCAGGCCAAGGCGAACGGGCACGACCTATCCACACTCACCTCGGTGGCATCGTTCTTCGTCTCCCGGGTGGACACCGAGGTCGACAAGCGGCTGGGCACGATCGGCACACCGCAGGCTGCGGCGCTGCGCGGGAAGGCCGCCATCGCCAATGCGCGCCTGGCCTACCAGCTGTTCGAGGAGAAGTTTTCCGGCCCGCGATGGGAAGCGCTGCGGGCGGCCGGCGCCCGGGTTCAACGGCCGTTGTGGGCCTCCACCGGGGTCAAGGATCCGGCCTATGCCGACACCCGATACGTGGTCGAGCTGGTGGTCGCCGACACGGTGAACACCGCCCCGGAGAAGACCATCGACGCGGTGGTCGACCACGGAGTGATCCGAGCTGACGCGGTGCACGGCACCTATACCGAGTCGCAACAGGTCTTCGACGACCTGGTCGCGCTCGGCATCGACCTGACCGATGTGTTCGACGTGCTGGAGCGCGAGGGCGTGCAGAAATTCGACAAGTCCTGGGCGCAACTGCTGGAGTCGGTCCAGCAGTCCCTGTCGACGGCCGCGAAGGGCGAATGAGAATGGGCAGCAACGAAGTGGACGCGCCGGGGAGCATCTCGCTCACTCTGGGCTGTCCGGACGAGGCCGCGTTGGCCGCCGCCGTCCAACAGCTGGTAGCCGACCGGGTGGCGTCTGGCATCGCCGCACAGAACCCCACGCTGTGGGGCCCCGAAGCGGAATCGGAGTCCGCGATCCGGCTGTCCTGGGTGAGCCTTGCGCAGTCCTCTCGTCCGTTGCTGGCCGAGATCGAAGCCCTGCGCGCCGAACTGGCCGCAGACGGGATCGACCACGTGGTGCTGGCCGGGATGGGCGGCTCATCGCTGGCGCCCGAGGTGATCGCCGCCACTGCCGGCGCCGCGCTGACCACCCTGGACACCACCGACGCCGAGCAGGTCCGTGCCGCGCTGGCGCAAGATCTGGATCGGACGGTGCTGGTGGTCTCCTCCAAATCCGGCGGCACGGTGGAGACCGACACCCATCGACGCATCTACCAGAAGGCATTCACCGACGCAGGTATCGACGCGGCGAGCCGGATCGTTGTGGTAACCGACCCCGGCTCCCCGCTGGCCGCCCTGGCTACCGACGCCGGGTACCGCAAGGTGTTCCTGGCCGACCCTGACGTCGGTGGGCGGTACTCGGCGCTCACCGCGTTCGGCCTGGTACCCACCGGGCTGGCCGGGGTCGACATCGGCTCACTGCTGGACGAGGCAGCAGCCGCCGCGCCTGGGCTGGCTGCCGACTCTCCGGAGAATCCGGCACTGCGACTCGGCGCTCTGCTCGGGCTGGCGCACGCCGCCGGCACCGAGAAGATAGTGCTGGCCGACAATTTCAGCACCGAACAGGATCGGATCGTCGGCTTCGGCGACTGGGCGGAGCAGTTGATCGCCGAGTCCACCGGCAAGCTCGGCCGGGGCCTGCTGCCGGTGGTGGTCGAGGGCACCAACGCACCCGGGTTCGCCGACGCGAAGCGCGATGCAGTGCTGGTGACGCTCGGCGCGTCGGACGAGACGCACCGTCCCGCTTCGGGTTTCGGCGTCGCTGCGGCCGGACCGCTGGGTGCACAAATGCTGCTGTGGGAATATGCAATCGCGGTGGCCGGCCGGCAGATCGGCATCAACCCCTTCAACCAGCCCGACGTGGAGTCCGCGAAGAATGCGGCGCGAGCGCTGTTGGACGCACCCGAGGACGGTTCGGACGGCCCGGCGCTGCGACTGGACGGCATCGACGTCTACGCCGACCCCGCGCTGCTCGCCGGCGCTACCGACCTGGCAAGCGTGCTGAACGCCCTGCTGTCCAGTGCGCCGAAGGCAGGCTACGTCGCGATCCAGGCCTATCTGGACCGGCTGGTCGACACCGCAGCCGCCGCGCTGCGGCCGATCGTGGCCCGGCGGACCGGGCTTCAGACAACCTTCGGCTGGGGCCCACGGTTCCTGCACTCGACCGGCCAGTATCACAAAGGGGGCCATCCGAACGGTGTCTTCCTGCAGATCATGGGCGCCGTCGAGCAGGACCTGGCAGTACCGAATCGGCCCTACACGCTGGCCACCCTGCAGACCGCTCAGGCGCGCGGGGACGGCTCGGTGCTGGCCGAGCACGGCCGCCCGGTGGTCGGTCTGTACCTGCACGACCGGACCGCCGGTCTGGCCGCTATCACCGCGGCGCTGCAACCCTGACCCGCAGACTGCGGGCACGGCGCCGATTCCGCTGGATCGGCGGTCCGCGCCCACCGGAAAGTCCGCGCCCACCGGAA